>Ga0099825_1000742_pt1 | contig 37444 bp, 26 predicted proteins | sample SiratroredBW_FD_76838 | JGI IMG/M metagenome (GOLD analysis project Ga0099825, IMG submission 76838) | Root nodule microbial communities of legume samples collected from California, USA - Siratro red BW | ecosystem: Host-associated > Plants > Roots > Nodule | place: USA: California | collected...
AAAAAAAAAAAAAAAAAAAAAAAAAAAAAAAAAAAAAAAAAAAAAAAAAAAAAAAAAAAAAAAAAAAAAAAAAAAAAAAAAAAAAAAAAAAAAAAAAAAAAAAAAAAAAAAAAAAAGAAAAAAGAGAGACTAACATAGCAAGCTTGAAAAATAACACAATCTCACTCCATTTCTGTCAGCTTCATTTTCCTGTTTGCAAAATCCAGGTACCGCTAGAAAATAAAAACATGTAATTAGATGTAAACTAAACCTAATTATATAGCTCAACATAACATACAACCTAAAATGACAAAAATCTAAACAAAATATTTACGTGATTCAGATTAAACTTCAGAATCCCTAGCAAATAAAACAGGGTCCATTTGTCCAATAGCAAATAAAAAATTTACTTCTCCATTTAATCTAATACCATGAAAACCAGACAGAATATACTGGCATTGTGGTGCATAAATAGTCAGATCAGATTATGGTCATCTAGTAGAGGATGTGGCCCAATAATCACTTATTTTTCGGTTCAAGGCTCGCATTGTCATACATATGGCTTATAAAAGTAAAAGAAAAACTAATAAACCATTCCCCACTTCAGAAAAAATATACACATATCAATTTGAGGCCTCACTGGCTTAATACATTTTTATTATGCTTATGTCTGTTTGGACAAGCTTTTCTAGAAGCACATCTAGAAGAGAGAATTTAAGAAGAAAAACATAAATGAGTCTTTTCAGAAGCCAAAATTAGTTTATGCATAAGTTATTTTGTAGAAACTCTTTCATATAACTTCTCTAAATTTTTGTTTTTAACTTCTACATATGTTAATTTTAATTTATGAGAAAACTCATTTCCTTGTTTCTTTTTCCTTTTATCTCCTATGATTTCTTATGGAGAAACGTGTCCAAATAGACCCTTAGTACAATTGCAAATGAAGAGAACACATTGCCTTTATCAAAATGAGACATGAGAAGCATAATAGTAGATTATGTCAAGAAGCAGGGCAAAGAACTCACTTGAAGTATTCCTACCGCTGCAAACTTGTCTAGAATAGTCTTGGAGAGTACTGGATGATTCAAGTTCAAAGGCTTTAACAGCGATTCCACATTCTGCAAACAAAGTTTAACTTTGGATTATTTGTCTCATTATTTCAGTTTATTCGCTGGAAGAAATTGGTAACTTTATGAACAACGTGCCTCTTATTTCAATCCAGATTTTCTAATTTCTTTCCTTCATTAGCTTAATCTTTCTCCACTTATACCTAACCGCATTATTTTGTACAAGTATTCATGTAAATCTTTTTGTTCGGTATAGAAATGTTCAACTTCAATATACAATAGTCGCTTCACACTTCATAGATATTTAATTTTTTCAACAGTGGTAGTCACCAACCAAGGGAGAGGTTGGAGACAATTTGAAAAAATGGCTTGGACAGATGTAAATCCATTTAGTTTCATAACAGCAATCATGTTAACCAACCCTTGATGTGAAGCACTCATTCCAATATGTATACTTCACTCCTTCAAGCATTTTCATTCTACAGAGGTGATCAATTAAGGCCTTCACTGGCACAGCCTGGAAAAAAAAAATGTATGAGTACAGGAAAATCAACAATATATGAATGATCAATGAAATGAAACTCACATCAGAAGACACCAGATGGTTGTCAAAAGGTAGACCAACAACAAAGCCCTTCAAGGAATATTTAGATATCTACATATAAAACAGCTGAAGTCATCATAACATGCTTGGGAGTATTATTGTTCAAATCACTAGACTGTACCTATAAATGATAAAGCTGGTGCAGATAGCGTGCACTTCTAGCTACGTTCACCAGACTCAATTAACATACTTTACAAGTATATATATATATAAGCTTAATTTGAATTGAAAGGACAGAAGAAGCTTACCAGACTCTCAAAATCAGAAGCCATTAAACTAATATTTGACTGCTTCCTGACGAGAACGCTGTGGCATTACAGATAGCAGTGTTTAGTGTTAGGAAATAATAAAGCGTTGTGTTTGAGAAAGATTGTGAAATAGTGGTACGTGAAAGGAGAAGCAATTTTGTTGTCGAAGTCAGAAAGAGCAAGCCCAACATATTTCTCCCCGACATCCAAACCAAGCAACCTTCCGCGTTGCTTCTGGCTTGAGTTCGTCAAATCCTGAAACAACTGCAAGGGCTTCACGTACCTCATTTCATCTACCTATAATTTTGGATTAACATTCATTCGCAATCGGATAGGTAAATGAATAATTATGACCCTGAATCTAGGGTTTTTATTCTTAACCAGAGAGCAAAAATGTAACTCTTCCACCTGGACCGATCGGAGTATGAACCAACCACACCAACAGAATAGGGACAAATTCTTGCTACACCCCCGTACCCTCTTCCTGCACCCACATATAATTTTTTTATTCCATAATTGCCTTTCACGAAATTACATAAATACCCCTATCTTAATAAAACTCCTTTCCTTCCTAATCGGATGACCAGGCCATCCGGTTTAATTTTTTGAAAATGAGAACCGGATGCACCCCCCATCCGGTTTACATTTTTTTGAAATTGTGAACCGGATGGGAGGTGCATCCGGTTCTCATTTTAAAAAAAAAATACTCATCCGGTTAAGAGAACTTCGTCCGGTTTAGGTAAGCTATTCGCGACTTCCGTTTTTTCATTATTCAAAATCTTTCAATTAATCCTTTATAGAAGCATTAGGTAACCAATTTGTGATGTTTATTAGCAATTAATAGGTGATATTGATGATTAGAGTAGTTGATTTGGGATTTGGAAACTGTCGACGGCAAATTTGAGGATTTTTCGATCTGCTGTATTGAGAACCGGATGGAGTCGTCCGGTTTGTATTTTTTTTTTTAAAATGAGAACCGGATACACTCCATCCGGTTCACAATTTCAAAAAATGAAGGAGAGGGTATTTGTGTAATTTCATGGAGGGCAGTCATGGAATAAAAAAATTATATGGGAGTGCAGAAAGAAGGTATGGGGGTGAAGGAAGAATTTGTCCAGAATAGGTTCAGTTTCTCTGTCTTTTTTATTTTAATAAAGGAAATGGACTTCAGTTTTTTTTATGTATTTATCTAATATATAAATATATATATAAAAGAAAAATAAGTAGTTTTATTTTTTTAATAAACGAATCCTATGATTTTTTTAAAATAAGTTATTACTTTAAAATTTACTTATTTCAGAAACATTTTTTTTAATCAAATTATCTATAAAAATATCGTTAAAAGTTAATTATACTGATTAATAAGGTAGTAATCGAACTCAATAGTTGAGTTGAGTTTCTAACAAATAACATAGCAACATAATTAACTGGCTAATTACCGATTAATAATTAACTGAACTATAAACTAACTGTTACCCCTCCATTGTTGTCCATGAACTTAGGTAGATTCCCTTTACTGCATCGAGTTAGGCCTAATCTTGTGGACTCCACCTCCATGTTTTTCTTTCTCCAACCCCATTGTTCCAAAAATATCAAAATATTCTTCCAAAATTCATATTTTGAATAATAAATCTAGAATAAAATTTCCTTTTTATATTTTAAATTATACAAATTGAAATAAAAAATTATATCCTAAATTATATAATTTAGAATATATTTTTTTATATTTTAAATTAGACAGTTTGAAATATAATCTTTTATGTTTTTAAATTCTATATAATTTAAAATACGAGAAAATGAAGAGTGTGACTGGAAAGATAAAAATAATGAATAGAGTGCTAAGGTGCACAAAGAATTATGGAGATGCCCGTACAATTTATCAACTCGCAACTGGCCATTTGTTACACTATTCTATTTTAGGTTTACTATTTACGAAACACTTTTACTTCTTTTCACTACGATTTTTTTTCCACAGGAGTTGTTTTATATAAAAATTAATTCCCTTAGCATAGGGCAGGTAAAAACAAAATAAAAAAAAGGAAATAATAGAATAAAAAGTAACAAAGTATTGATTTTTATCAATTTTAAAAATAATAAAAAACATTAAATGATTTTACGTTATTTGTAAAAGTTTAAAGATTCGGATTTGGAAAGGGTTTTAAGTTTCATTTCTTGTCTATCTTTTGCATTATTTAATCGAAATCATATTTGATAAAAGAAAACTACTAAAGGGCAATGAGAAACATCAATTCAAATATCATACTTCACTCAGAACAGTCCAGTCAAATTCTAGGGAATATAATGATCCGACACCCATATTTTAAATATATCTAATAGTTTGTCTCCTATTAAGAATTAATTTAATAAGTCAGATTAACCTCTATCGTTGTCAATACATTTTTGGAATGTATCTGACTTCTACCCCTTTTACCACCAATTCAATCTTATTTCTCCTTATATTGTGAACAATATATATATAGATAGAGAGAGATAGAGAGAGAGGCATAGTCTTAGAAACCAATTTTACAAAAACCCAATATATACATTACAAATGAAACTTCAGATTAGGATCTTTCGGCAAAAGAATTTAGTTACTATACACAGAAAATTACACCATTATTTGAAAAAGTCATCATGACAATTTATGATTAAATATTAATGTAAAAACCTTGTACACTAAGTACATGGACGCATTAGTTAAGCATACTTTATAACTCATGTGGATAAATGATTATTACCTGTTTTATCTAATTTAAACCATAAAACTAATTGAATTCTATCAAAATACTGCCTAATTTTGTCAGCTGTATAAAAACTAATGGTTCCTACGTTAATTCACGCCATCATTATCCTATTAAGTCCAGTCTTCAAATCAAAATGCAGACGACAAGAAACTAAAAATGAGATTTTCACATTTAGATGGATTAAAAATGACCTAGATGACACCATAAAAATCAATTGAATCAATTTAATGACCAATGATTGTCTACTATGTTTAACTATCGTTGAATGCAAAGAAATGGAGAAAGACTTCGAAGTTCAATACGTTTCTTAGCTGCTCTTCTGAAAGGCTTTCGATTTTGCCACCTTAGACATTCTATCCCACTCGAATACCTACAATCACTATCTTGATCCCTGGTAGCGGACGTATTGCATGTGAGACTGGGCACATCTCTCTTCTGTTTCTTTCTAGGGTTTGAATGCCTGGGAGACGGGGTTTTAGGCTCCTCAAATTTTCCAATAGTTAATCTGCAAACCATAGCAGATAATCGATAAAAATACAAAAGAAAAAAAATAGCAAAACGATAGCCTCTGGCAGAAATACATGATAGAACCATTCTTTCAGACATCCTACCAGCCGGAACCTAACAAAGTGTATAAAGTAACGCTCCTAAGTTCTATGATGATGCAACACAAATGTGTTTTTCAGCTGATAAAATGGAGTTGACAACTAATAATCTTTTTAAAATGCTGGCTAGGAGATAATATTTTAAAATTTGAAGCAATCCCAAAGTGAAGAATATAAAAACTACTCTCAAATAATTTGGAGACGAATACAATAAACAGACCTGTCATGGTTTGGCGGTAATCTTTCTGTACATGGGGAACACGCGGGACAAATGTAGACCTCTCTTGTGCATGGCAATTTCATGCAATCAAAGTGATACCACTCGTTACAATGACAACATGCAATCATCCTTTCTGGATCAAAGGGCTTTCGACAAATGCAGTAAAGCATGCATCGTGCCCTTAACATCTATAATGAACAAAAATCAATACTTGATTAAAATCTTGACAAAATCATGATGTAAATAAAAATGTCTCAATTTTAACAAATAAAGAAATGACTAATCTCTTACGCTTAGTTCCTCATTCGCATCAACAGGCAACTTTTCACCTTCCACTACAAGTTCAAGAACTTTATCCAGGCTGAGTGCCCCACAATCCGATGCCACCTGTTCATATTTAAAATGAAAAGTCAGCCAGTGTAATAAAGGACACAGAAGAATCACCAAAGGAAAAAAAAGAACCTTTTTGGCTATTTCTGCCCACTGCAAACCTAAGCTATTCACATCTGTAATTTTCAACATATAGTGATCTTCAGGTGATATGCCCATAGCCAGTCCCTGTCATGCACTTCGACATTTTAGTACGTTCAAAGTTGTTTATATTGGCAATAGATTTTATAAACGCAGAAAAGCGAACAAGTACTAAAATAAAAAAGGGGGCAGGCTTATCTTGGTTTTTCAGTGCAAAAAAAAAAAAAATATATATATATATAAACCTAGGCAATAGCACATACCTCCTTCAGATGCTTCTGAATATGCTGGATAGTGGGCTTTGGTACACCATTTAATAATCTATTGACTTGAACTTTCCACAAGTGTTTTGCTAAAGTCAGCTCAAGGTCACAACTATCGTGCTGATCATAGACAACAGCCAGATTACTAGCCTGTATGTAACAAGCAAAATTAACTCAATTGTAACAACCATGTTCCAGTTATATGAAATAATACAAGAAATTGACGGATAAAAATAACTAAATAAATACATGCCTTTACAGCAGTGGCCAATTTTTCAGAGATGACGCAAATATCTTGATCAACATTAGCTGATGCAAGGATTACAATTTCTTTCAAGAAAGATTTGCATGAAAGGGCTTTCTCAACAAGTTGACTCAAAACATCTCTTTCATCAATCCTGTACATAAAATATACACAAGATAAACAAATTACAAGGTAATAAAAAATCTACAGTGAGGATTGTTAAAGGTAGAGAAAACAGGAGTACATGATGGAATACATGTGTCGCAACTGCACACCACACCTGAATTATCTAGACCAAAAACATAAACAAAGAAATCCACTTATCCTAATCACTGTAATTGCATGATTTTGTTGGCCTATACAACGAACCTAGACTCTATTTACAAATTTTCCAACATAGATGAAGGTCCAAGACTCCTATAGAATACCACCTCCTAAACAATATTGAAATAAGAGAACCAAGAAAGAAATTGCACAAAATATATGAAGTTTCGTTATAGAGGCAGTTTGCTGAGCTCATTCTACAAAAATCCAAAATGAACTTTGTATGTAACATATTTCTGCTTTTTTAAAAAAAAAATTATAAAAAGCGTACTATAAAAAATATTAAAAATTATCATTGGGCATTCCTCGTACGTCTGAACTCTGCTCACACTGCATGTAACTTAGCCAATAAATAATTCCAATTCTGCTAGGATCCAATCCTTAATATATTCCAGGCGGACAAATGACAGAGCGCACCCTTTACTGCCCTTCCCTTCCTCAAAAATATGATACCTCACACCAATAGACACCTCAACAAGTGATTTAACAAGCAAGCTAAGAGACTTAATGAGCAAATTTTGGCTAAATATTATTTTCTTTTAAAATTCCCCAATTGTCCTTTTTCTATTTTAAAATTGTATCCATTCAAGACATATTGTCTATTTTGTATATATACAAAGTATCAGCATTTGAAAATCCAATATTTCTAAACTGGGACATTAGGCTCTGCTGAGTGTTACTCATTACCATAAACAGAAATTTTCCGCATCAGACATCAGTTCAGTAAGAACTTTCAATTCAACACGCTTCTTCTCAAACCTCTGCATAAAGCAAAAGAATAGATGTACAAATGAGTTTCTGAAAGAATGAGACATAAAAACAACCAAGCTGACTACTGCTAAAATGACACAATATCCTACCAGGAGAGCACCTCCATTCTGATAACGGAATTCACCCCTTAGAATTTCACAATATGGGCACTCGTAGTTTTCAACAGCTACATCTTTTTCTGTTAGTCCAACACATTGCACATGATAGCTGTCCATATGAAAGATGTTGATGCACCAAACAAATTAATCAATGTATGAAACAAATTAACATGAGTATGGAAACAACAAATTTTTCAGACTGAATGACAATTATTTCCTTAATCAGAAAAGCAACGATGTAGAGAGTATATCTTGAGTTTTTGACAGAATCAGTGATGAAAAGAGAGGAAGATCTTGTCGGAATGACAATAGGGCAGGTTAGATGACAACTTGGAAATAAAGAACTAAGTTCCATATTTTTTTGAGCACGGCAGAGGAATTGTAACCCATAGGTCACAGGTGATAAGGTAACATTCTGATACCATATTCAAAATCTGTGGTTTTAGGTAAAGAGGAAGGAAGGCAAATGAATGAGAATGAAACACTAACTGATATTATGTGTTGATATGTACATAAAACCTAGAGCATGACTCGAATTTATACTAATCTTAATAGTAGCTAGTTAGGGAAACAAATCCTAGACGATAATCTAAGACATGATGAGATATTTCCTTATTAACACTGTTCCACTTACATGAAGATTATAAGCTACGAAAGATGTTACTTGTATAACAAATATTAAAACAATTTGTAAAATGAAGAAAGAGAAATTTGAAACGTTATTAACGATATGGAAAGTAATAGACACAACATTTGACATTGTACAATTTATTGTACGCATTTGTTGTATGTATATCACGTCTCATAAGCTGTTGCCTGATATATTATTCAGAGCTATGGAACTCCTATTTTTAGAAACAAGACAAGATGTACTTTACCAGTCCATACAAGTGGAACAAGTAAGAAATTCCTGATCTTCAGAATCATCAAAGCAGCAGATACATAGGTTTGGTTCCTTCAGATCTTGCAATTTGTTATACATAAACATCGATCTATCTAGAGTCTGTTTCATCTGAAAATATAAAGCAATGTCCTGAGTATGTCATATGCGAATGGATCGTGCAAAGGAAAATATGGCTAAATCAAAACCTTCTCCAGTGAATGAAGTAGTGAATTTTCATTTTGGACTAAAGTTCCTAGTTTATCCATGCATGTTTTCTTCCAATTTTCCACCTTCTTAACTTCAGATAAAACCAAATCCAGTTCAGAGCAACTAAAGGCAACGGTATCTCCATATTCCTGTAGGTAAGCAAATAATGTCAGTGCTATGCAAGTGAACACTGATATTTCAAGTCAAAAAATAAAACAAATTAGTAAAGGCTCCACAACTAGCGAGAAAGCTTTAAGATTTTCAATAATAATATTCAGAACTAATGAGCAAATAAGCTTGATACTCCATGCAAACAAAGAATATGCACATAATTAAAATAAATTGAAAGAAAATACTTAAAAAGAAACGTGCTGCAAAATATAATGTACAAGCTGCAAAGGAAATCAAAATAAACCTTAAGGCTTAAAGTAAATCTACAATTAGAAAAAATGAAGAAAGTAAACCACCACATATACAATTCGTCTAAAATATAAGTGGTGAGTGCCTTTTTACAAACGATACAGAAGCTTAGACGCACAAAAAGAGAATCATAGTTTTGTAGTGGCACCTAAGACAATCAGTTGATCAATAATGACACATAAAGGCCACCCACAACACACCCAGAAAATATACCTTGAGCTGCAATATTGAAGACCAAGATCGTTCTCTAAAACTTAGACCAAAAAATTGGCCCACTTGCTCTTGCCACAACCTAAACAGAAATAAAATATAATTAAACATATCAAATATTTAAACGAAAAAAATTGGAAAAGCAACAGTCTTCATCCACTCCGTCCCAGTGTTCTATGTGATTAAGCAGTATATTCTTAACTGAGATGATGAATACAGGGAGCAGATATAGTTCAAAAAGTAATATTGAAAGGTATAGAGTCAAATTGGAAATTGCAATAACTACAATACAAGCTTATAAAAGAATTCAGAAGTACACAAGTAAATATCTGCAAATTTAATTGAAACATTACTGAAGATGGAAGACAATAAAAATTACAAGAATAAAACAGATTAACATAAAAACCACATAAAGGTAAATTGCCATTTAGAAGACTGGAAACAAATCAAACTAACATAAAGGATACTCTCGATTCTACAACAAACAAATTAGACTTACTTATGTTTTCGAATGGCCTCTTCAAGTTGAATATTTACTGCTGTAAAGGTCATGTTGATAGTCTGCAGAGAAAAGTGATAGATGTAAGCTGTATGTGCCAAAACAATTTTTGCCAACCATTGTAACAATAATCTTGAACGTTTTCACCCCAACTTTTCTCTCTCTCCAAAGTTCCATAAATCAATGTCTTTAATCAATCAGAAATTTTTGTTAATGATTTGATAAAAGATGAGGTCGTAAATTTAATTAAATAATTAAAACCCACTAACATAAAATTAGTTGAGCTAACAACCACTCTATGTTCTATGGAAAAAGACATTTTATTGACAAGACAAGAATATAGCTGGGGAAAAGGAGAAAAAAGGACTTGAAACCAGATGGAATTGAAAAATAAAATATTGAGAAAACAACAGAAAGTTGTTCAGTCTGTGTAGGTAAAGGAATCATACACTAAAATGAAATTAGTTCAGATAACCACCACTTTATTTTCTATGGAAAAAAGACACTTATATCATGACAAAACTACAGCTTGGGGAAGGATAAAACAAAAGACAGTGAAACCAGAAGGAAGTAAAAAATATTGAGAATACAACACAGTTGTGTTATTCAGTCTCCGTGTATCAGTAATAGGAAGGAACCCCTTTGAAACAGTCATGCACATAAAAGCACTCAATCCAATTCAAAGGCAATTAAGAGCAAACATTTTAGTTTTGAAGACGTGACTGTGAGAACATTCTACTCCAACCAAATACATCAAAGTACCTAAACCGAACACAGCATGAAATTTAACCTTTTTATTAAAAATATTAGAGAAAAGTAAAAGCAGGAACAGGATAGGATAGGATATTCCCAGAACAGGAGTTGAAAAACAAGGAAAAGAAAGGTTCAAGAGTACACCAAAGGCTGACAAGTCTCTGGATATCATAAATGGAAATTCCCCTGAACCAATCATGAGGAAGATACCATATACATATAGGTATGTCCTAAAGCAAAAATCTACGAAGCCCCAACCCAGGGGTTCTGATTGTAAGCATGATTAAAAAACCAACCTATAAACCACATTTTCTCTTTTGACATAATTTCACAACCTCTGTACTATTTCCTTTTTCTTCTAAAATAAGGGTTAAATACATATAAACGATACTCTCTTTATTTCACTCAAGTTCTTTCCCTTTACAATTATATATAAATTTATAAATTTCCACAAACAAGAATGTGTGCACTTTATTTAATAAATCAAATAAAACAAGTAATCACTCATTAAAATAACAAAATACACAAAGCAGAAAATTACATAACCAAGTACCTGATAATCAGTAAGAATAGCTTGTATGTCAGTCAACTTGCATCTTCTAGAATTGCAAGGACCAGAAATCGCCTCTAATGCCTTCCTAAGCCATTCAAGCCCACCTATCAATAGTTTCAACAGAGCCCCAGAAACAGAGGAATGAGAAAGACCTTCTGCAACCTCCAAAACTTCCTACATGATTAGCAAGCATCTCTAATCAACAACAAAGGAAATTAAACAAGATTAATCCTTAGCAAGCCCCATTAAAAAGGCCATGTTCTTTATCCCCAAACAGTTGCAAACACCTGATCTTTTATCCCAAATCAAGTTTTATTTACGCCCATGTAAAAGAAAAGGGAAAAAAATAATTGACAAAGAAAATCTTTGTGAAAATAATTATTAACACAGCAAAAATTTCATGTGTAGTTGAATAGCAATAAGAAAACAATTAGATATGATATGAGCTTTGTAAGGCATCCAGATCAACGACTCTAAATAAACAGTGTCAAGAGATCAAGTTAATATCATGTTCTTAATAACCAGTCAAAATAAACCAAATTTGGTGGACAGAGAAATTTGGGCATGGAGGCAGGGTTTATTTGGCAGAAGCATGTACATGTCCAAGGCAGCAGTCAAGCACTAAAATGGAGTGAAACCATATGTTTAAACGTTTGTGAAAATGCATGTCTATAACAGAAATTGTCACTAGAGAAATAGTAACCTCTAAAGAAGGAGAGCAATTGGTGAATGACAAGGCCCTTTTGCACCATTGCAGCGTAGAACAAGATGCTTGGAGTTTTGAAATCTCATTGAAGTCAAAACCAAGCGATATACCGGATGCTATGGTGGATTGATTTCTTACAATCAAATCTTCCACTTTACACATTAAACCACTGTCTATTTCGTGCAGAGAGTTTTCCAGTTCAAATATGCACTGAGCATCATTTAGTACAGAACATGCTTCATACTCCCATGTTCTGCAGTTCTTCAAAACCAATTCAAGTATCTCTCTTTCTTCAAATGATACTTTAAGATGCTTCGATTGAGAAACCAACATCTAAAAGTAGATAATAAAATTGTCATATTCATAATGACAAGGTTTTCAGTAAACTTAAATCAACAAAACAAACAGAACAAAACAAGAACCTGCAAGTCCTCAACTTTCTGTATAGAATCTGAAGCTCGCATAGAAGAGACGAAATATGGTTTTGAATTCTTTAACCAGGAAATAGCTTCTGATAATGCATCCTTGACATCATTAAGTGAAGGAAGAATAACAAATATGTTCTCTGAAGCTCTGTAAAAGAAAGATCAAAAGCAAATTTATCATTACCCAAAATAATTGTTGTAAATGGGATAAAATCTTGTTATTAGCAGGGTACATGTGTTCTCTTTCTTAATTTCCCTACTCCCCTCTTTATGTTACTTCCCCTATTTCTTTGAATGGGCGTAGTCACTTGGCCTATAAAACTTGTATTAGATACACACTGGATACGTTCAGTTCCTTTTTTTTCAAGTTCTCTTCAAGTATGTATAATCTTGTTGAAGCTATAAACATAAAACATCTCCAGCATTGTTAAACCTGATCATGCCCTCAAAGTCCGAAATAGAAGCCTCATGTGAAAGCATCTCTTTAGCCCTTTCCTCCCAAGGAATGGCAACAGTAAGCATGCAAGATAAATTGACAAATTGTTTCTCTCCCTCAATTTGAAGCCTGAAGAATCAATAGCAAAGCCAAATGGTTAAAACTAGAAATAAATAAAATCCTAATGATGTGTCAATTCAGATGAGGAAAGGGCGTTTAAAATTACATGGTAGCCTCCTTCAACAGTTGCTGGATGAATTCCAAAGGCATCTTAAAATCATGTGCCTGTACCCATTTCACATAATTTCAATCAGTTTTCATATATAAAAGAACTGCCTGGGCCTTTAACATGGCAAAGTTGATTAGCCCCTGCTTATTAAGAAACCTTTTATTTTTCATATTAAAAAAAAAGCATGGAGAGGCATGAAAAAAACAGTATTAGAATGATTAAATATAATAACTTACCTTCACAGCCTTTTCCCGGCAATTAGCCTTCTTCAGCTCAATCACAACCAATGGCAACTCATCAACTGAGAAATATAAATCAAACATTGAGGCAGTGTAAACTAACAAGAAAATAGATAAATGCATGGGTCTTGAAAATGAAGTTCTTAACCAATATAAGGCTGCAGCATTCCCTAATACCTTGAATTTTCAAAGATAAACCAGCTTCAAAAATACTATTCAATTCATCAACTGCATTATGCGGATCTTCCTGCATGTGAACTCTCTCTAAAACATCATTAAAGTGGGAAACCCATGAAACAGTATCCGAATGGTATTGCCTTAGAAGCTTGAGCTCCGGTACATCAACTGCAAAATTTTCCCATTCCTTAAGCAGCAAACCAACATTCTGCAAGGTTGCTTAGTTAATGAAGCTATGACTTTTAACCATCATACAAAACAAAAAGAGATGAAAAAGACCCAAAATGCAAACCTTGAGATTCATAGGTCCTTTTAACATATCATGACATTGAGCACTACAAGATTCAGCTTGATTTAGTAGATTCTGAAGCACATTTATCTCCGGGAGTTGAACTTGAAGATCCAAAAACTATTGAAAGCATGAATTTCATATTATATTCTGTAAGTAACTTGAGTAATGCACATGTGCATTGTGTCTGTGTATGATGTATATTACTCACATAAATGTGAAACACCTAATTTAAAAATGAATGACTTATCCAGATGATTAAATTTACAAGCCACTTCATTGCTACATCATACCAAAACAAGTCAAAGTGGCTGATTAAATTCTATTCCTCTTTATTGATAACTGCCACACATGAACTTTATGTTCACAGGAACAAGGCTTGAACATGAACATGAAACTAACAAAGCCTGTGTAGTTTCCAGAGTTCTCATTACCTCTGCTTTTAGTTTATAAAGAACATCAACATGCAGTGCAGCAGGCTGTCTTGCTGAGATGCACTTTCTGACACTATCCAACCATGCCTGATGAGTCTCAAAGAAATAATGTTAGCAACATGAAAAATAAAGCACTGCATAAATCAACAAGACCCAGCACTACAGCAAAAGTGTACAGTAGCTCAAGCACAAAATTGGGGCAGTTAAGAAAATAACCAATCTTTGTACCTGGGACAGAGATGGACTCACAGATAAAGCAAGATGGATAAAAATCAGGTGAACTCTTTCCACAACAACTATTCGCTCTCCATATTTTAAAAATAAAATTATTTTAAATTTGTGTTTTTAGTACACAGTATTTTTTAGGGTTTACTCATATTTAAAGATTAGAAGGTGATGTTGATCATTTTTGTCCCTTTGTTTTTACATTTTGCAAGTTATATTGTTCGTGGAGGTGATAGCCAGCCTTAATTTGGGCTCAAAATTTAAAGCCCAAACCCATTTTTCCACCTTTTACGGACATGAGTGATTTTGTTGAAATCCCAAGTCAGTTTGGTGTGCTTGAGTTCGGCTCTAATCCAAAATTCTAAGAGTCACTAACTATGAATTATCAGACAGCGACTCAATCACTGTCATTTCAATACCATCAGGATGAACAAGGGATGACAGTCTTGGTAGTCTCACATTACCAGTAAAGGGCTAAGGAACTTCCAGATTATTTTCATCATGAGCAAAAACTGAACCAGCAGTGATAACTTTCCAGATCAGATCCAATTCTGGGAGGGAAAGATGGACCCTTTTTTAAGTTGTAACAAAACACGTTTGATAAAAAATATATCTACAGAGATCCATAACATAGTAAATAAGAAAATGACATTTTGGAGAGAAAAAAGAGTTTCGAAATATAAACAATATAAACTAAAGATAAAGCGTAGAACCAGCAAAGTAAAATAATGTGCCAAACTATCTTGTAAGGAAACATCTACCTTGGTTGAAGAAATTTTTCCTTCCAATTTCTTATTTTCTTTCACGTACAGGGGTAAGCCACAAGCTTTGGAGTACAAAAGTTCCAACTCAGACATCTGCAAAAAATAATTTTAGTCAAATTATAATTAGCAAGAACATAAATTGTTACCAGATATAAGTGCTATCAATATAAAGTTATGAAGAAAAGACATGTGATGAGTCCAGGAGAAAGTACATTTAAACACATTGACAAAGCAGTATCAATCTCCCGAACGAACGACCTTGCTTCCTCTGCATACTCCTGCATTAATATAAATTAACCAAAAAAAGGCAGAAAAAGGCAACTAGCAAAGGTATTAACAGTTTGTTAAGAAAAGCACCTTCAGTTTATGATAACAAGGCTCATTGCAAGGTGCAGGACTGAATTTCAGCAACTCATCAACGAATTCTAAATGAACCTTCTTTACACTAGAGTCCCGATGACACAACCATAACTCAATTTTTGTTACACAGTCTCTTATCCCTTCTGCCCATTCCTGAGCTTGAAGCAAATTCCTTACCATGTCTCGAACCTACATTCCAAAAAGAAGCATAACTAACTAAGTCAAGTATATCACAGTGTGCATATACGACAGTATTTAAAAAGCAATAAATAGATAGAACTCACAGAATCCATCTCAGAACCAGCCCAAAGAAATTGTTCAGCTTTCCTTAGTGCAGTAACAAATGCATCTTGCAAAAACACATTCTGAAGAATAGTACTAGATTGCAGAAGCCACTCTGTAGCAAGTTGAGCAAAAGTAATGGAGCCACCTTTCACCTACACACATACCAGGGAGTCTCAGAAGGAAATAGTAGTTTTTCTAAAATCACAAATGTATACATAACAATTCAAGTACTATGTTAGATAATTTCATGGAAAAATAAAACATTACACTTACAAGAGAGCAGCACAGTCAAAGATCTAGAAACGGGGGCATCATATATTTTAATTGAAGAAAAATAAGTAAATCCAACTATAGGAAACAATAGTACAATTTGGAAATTTTAGAGGGTTAAAAAAATATGTATTTGTATATATGACCTTTTTGGTCAAAGCACTGAGACATGAAGGCTGTCTTTTCACACTTCTACACTCAGCTTTGTCCTCAGAAGTATATTTGTCCATAGAATAGGCCAAGTCATACAATTCTGCAAGTGAATGACGATAGAAAAGACGCAGTTTAACAGTTTTGCACTCACAAAGGTGTTCCCAGTGCTGCAAGAGAGAAAACTAAATTCAGTCAATAATAAAACATCATCCTAAGGGAACAAACTAATCAACCCCAAGAAATCTGAATCTCTCAAGTGACTCACAACCACAATAATATCAATAATACAAATATTTTCTATCACCTACAATCCCGAATCCTACTTGACATATGAATGGATTGGGAATTTTTAGCACGTCTGTGTGCATAAAATCCTGATCACTTTAAAAGAACAAACAATCACCAGGTATAAAGACAGTGCTAACTTCTGTTAGAAACAAAGAGAGAGAAACAGGAAAAGATGGGGAGAGATAAACACCATGAGGTAGATGCCAGATGCTTAATACCATAAATTCATAATTAACTAACCAACTTATGCAAATCCAGAAACAGAAGTGCATAGTCCAGTTTACTTATTTTCACTTACATAAGACAAAAACAGACAACCCATATGCTCTTTTCCAGGGACAGGCTGGTTTTCCGATGCATTCACACATCTCATAGGGCAGAATATTGAAGAGAACCCACTTAACTTGAGAGTGCTATCTTAAGAACTTAAAAATCTATTGGGTACATACAATCTTACATACATTCTTGGTGACATTGATGCAATGATGGAAGATGAATTGCTGATGGCAATTACATATTTACATTATTTGATCATCAAAACCTCAATAGCTCAATATCATGCATTTACCTCCAGACAGACAAAAGCTGATGGCCTGCAACCACATACAACAGCAGAGAGATAGAGATATTGCTGGCATATGATGCATACTGGATCCTACAAAACACACCAGGAAACACGATCAGAAAATATCAAAACCATGAGTCATCATTTTATATCACCATTGGTAAAAAAAAATCATACTTCTTCAGTTCCCACAAATTGGGGACATTTTCGAGGAGCCATGCGAGAAGACTTAACAATACCATGTTTCCAAAGTTTCTCTCTACGAGATTTTTCTTTAGCTGATATTCTTAACAATTCGTTCTTCAAATAAGAAGACACCCTGCCATCAACTTCACCATACTGAAAATGATGAAAATTAACATGTAAGAGAGTAAACAAGATTAGTCAAGAAATAAACATTTCTTATCTGAAAAAACATTAGAGCACTTTCAGATTTAAAATAGAATGATAATAAATCTTCATAAATAAGAAAATCTAGAAACAACATAAACAAGTCAAAACAATCTTAAAAGACTGTATTTCAAATACCGGTTCAGACATTTATGTTTCATTATGGCTCAAGCAAAGTAGGTGACCACCTTGGGAGCCATGACAGTTTACAAAAGCATGCCCTACCCCCTTCCCCCAAAAAGGTATGTTGAATGTCACGGGCTTAGCCCATATTTTCTGCTATTCTGGTACTATTTCTACCTATAAATAAACTGGTACTATTTCTACCTATAAATAAACAGCCCTATATACGTATTTTACACAAGAGATATTAATCCTATATTTATTTATTTTTACTTTTAATATGGTATCAAAAGCTATCCTAACAAAGTTGTTGAACCTATGGAGCCACCCGTTATTAGGTTATTATCGGGTCATCCTTAAATATATAATCCCATGTAGGAGTTGGGGAGTCTCAAAGTGAGGGAGTTGTGTTGGATATTAAAGCAGCCACCTCACTTTGGTATTGCTCCAAATTATTGTAAAAATATTAAATATGAGATAAAAATATATATTTATAATATGAATTGCCAAGGGTTTTTTTATATCTTATTTCTTTAAAGGCAAGTACGTGGCAATGGGAACATCAAAAGCATTATTTATTAAACAATGTCAATTTGGTCCCCCTATTCTTTACGTGTGGGTCATCTTCGTATGGAGGCTGGACACTTTTTTCATAACCAATTGGTATTTTAGAAAGTTTACATAACTCGTTAATGCCAGTAAAAAGAGGTGAAATTAAAGGGAGAACAGCAAAAATTGAGAGAGCAAGGTATAGTTAATAGTTTAACTTGGACGTGTCAGTGGAATCATTTATGGCAACAGTAAACGAAGTGGGAATATCTGTGTTGCTGTAAAAGCCAATTTCACTTCAGACCAAACCAGGGTCACCAATCATACCAACCAAATGCCATAGGTCAAAATATTTCATGATGCAATAATTTGTTACCAAATATTGTCTATATCTAGTACTCTGGAGCTTACACATACACATAGATATGACAGACAAATCATATTTGAAAAATATAATAATTTTAACTTGGTAGAAGGTAAGGATAAAAATTCTTATAATCTGGTCCATTTGATCAATCTTTATAATACATATTATTAACATTTTTGGGTAAAATAAAAAAATATCACGCTTCATGTGAGATGAAATCACACTATGTAATATTTTCTTTTAAATTAAATAAGAGGTCAAAAACAAGAAACTTGAAACATGAAGAAACTAGATAAAAAAAAAAAATGAACAAAAGCAAGAGTTAACCAGGACAAGTAAGAGGAGACAAGGCTTGATTTCAGCCCAAAAAGTCTGCAAGGTAGTGCTGGTATTAAATCTAATCTAAAGATTCAACATATACTTATTTGAGTACAGAAAGGAGTACCAAGGAAGGATACCAAAGATAGATTCTAATAATTGTTTTCAGACATCAGAATATTTAATAGAAAAATTCGTTTATCCACTCGTATATTTGATAAGTTCAATTATCCTTTAATCTTCCAAAGAGTACTTTTCTAATATTTACTGTTTGATTCAAGTTTCTGATCTCTGCAGGGTTCCACTCCTTCTCTAATATGTTTTGCTGTTTCTAGTGACTTTTAAGTGGGAAATGAACTGCTAGGGAGGGCAATGAGGGTTCAAGTGCAGCTAGAGTTGGAAGCAGATCTGTTGGTGCTGTTAATGGGGTTCTAGATTTGGAACTGTTGTGTGTGACTTGTAAGTTTGTGGCTCTAAGCAATTCAGATTTATTTTCCCTTCTTTCTCTTATTTTTATTAATATATGTGTTTAAGCACAATTTTATATTTTAGGTAGGATGATCCATGTTACACTCGCACAATCTACGGATTTCCCTGACCTTTCTAATTGCATGTAGGATCTTGATTTGTACTTTGTTTGCTAGACTTGAATCACAACTTGCACACCTCAAATATTAGGGGCCGTTTGGCTTGTTTTCTTGTTTTCAGTTTAGTTTAAATTTTCCCTTATTGTTAAAAATTGCAACCATGTTTTCATTCTATTCCTTGTTCTCAAAATTTTAAGACTAAATCGAGAAAACTAACAATTCTTCCACAAAATTTTGGAAAAAATAAATAAGGTGAAAAAAGGTTGCATATTTTAGGAGCTGTTTGGTGTGAGAAACCTTTTCTATTTTCACTTTTAAGAAACCAAACACCTTCATAGATTTTTATCTCATCAACAAATTATTACATTAACGAAAGTAACAATGTCCAAACCTGGGCCACTACACAAAGAAGCTCGTCATGAGATAAGACAGCAGTTTTGTGATACCGCTGATAGAGATCAGCTCCAAAAGCACCATGTGGTAGCCAGTCAGCAGGAGCAAAATTGACTGCCTCTGCACAATTTAAACCTGACAACACAAATAAATACAAAGTATGGCACACTTCAGATTATACTTAAGCTTGCAATTTTGGATGAAGACAAAAATAAATTGCATACCAAGATTGAAACCTCCATGGTAAGACCTGGGGAAGGTAATAACAAAATTCCCAGGCTCCTGGTAAACATCAAATGAAAATTAACATGTCAAAGATTAAATATATATAAAGAAGAAAAGTAAATGACAAGCAAAAGAAGTAGCACAGCTGTATTAGAACCTTTAAGTGTAAAAGAACTTCAACTGCAACCCACAATATTCCACCTAATTAAATTATAAGTATTATAGTGGCTTACTTATTTACTTGGATATCATATCATACACCCCCTAAATGATACCTGAAGTATACTGTAGACAGGAACTCCATTTTCTTGCAATACAGATGGGTTTAGCATAGTAACAAGCTGAAAAAGCAGATCAGGTTGTGCATCAAAAAGATCGGGAAGACTGCTTCTCATCACCTACAAGGAAGTGGATCATTTACTATCATTGTCATTGAACTACTTAAAATTAACAAATTATGAAATGTTTGGATTGTTGGGTTTGTAGGGAAAGTAGAGGAGGATTTTCAACAGAGAGTGATAAAATGTCTTTAAGAAATAATGATGGATGATTGGAAGATTACATGATTATATTTCATTTTTAAAAATGTTCACAATTTTAAATAACATATTAATTCAAATTATTTAAAGATTAACCCCTCCTCAAAATGACTCCATCTAAAAATACCTTTAGAGAAACACTAATTTAAATGAACTACACTATAATTATACTCCCAAAGATAAATATATAAAAAATTCAAATTTTGCATTTCAATGTGGGAAATTTAACACATGTTTAGCAGTTTACACTTCTCATAACCATATTTTATATCACAGGAGACCACTACATAAAATCTTGACCATATAGCTGCCCAAATTAATAATCTCATTTCATGACTAATAGTTCATTTATACAATTGATAACTTTATTTACATGTTAGTAAAAGGAGCGCAGTTTTATGGTTATCTTTGTATTCCGTATCAAATAGCACGATTTTAATGAATGAGAAAAATACATTTGAAACTATTCCCTCTTCATAAATTCTATTCATAAAAAAATGATACTTCTTTGCCATGCACACACGTGCACCCACAATTACAGTGTGCATCCAAGTGTTTGTGTGCAAAGATACTGGAAAATCAACACAGGTAAACAAATGGGCTGCAATGGCAAGTATGACAATAAATTTGGTGGCTCTATGGCAAATTTTTAATCCTACACAAGTGCAAGGTTGGAAGAAGCAGCAGGAAAAAAAGTCAATTAAATCACTTCTTTTAAAGAAAATATCAAAAGTAAAAGTAATGTATAAATATAACAAGTACCCAAAACCTACCTTCTCAAAAGCACTGACTTGACTACCAGGCACACTGTACCAGCACTTTGCCTCTCCCCTATAACAAAATAGAAATCAGAATAAACTGACGCGCATAACACTCATGAATCCAAATATATATTTAAAAAAAATAAACATCATAAAAACATTGCAAATGCTGGCAGTTGAGGTTCCATAACACCAAGCATAAGCAAAACCACAGAAATGTGGAAAGAAAAACAAAAGAAAAGCAGATTAAATAAAATGCAAAATTCATGAATTCTTTGAACTACAAATAAAAATTGTGAGCCAAATTTAAGTCTTCGGCAAAATAAGGCCCCAGGTTAAGTGTACGAGAGATTTCTAAGCTTTCTGAAAGGAAAAAATTGTTATAGTCCAAAACTATTAGAATTTCACATTAGAATGTAGAAGCCAGACAAATTTAAACAGTAATCATGTTTCTGCATGAGGAGAAAATTTGAAACAAAAACTCATTTGACTATTATAGGAAAATCATTTATTCGTTCTTCCTTTTTTGAACTAAACATCCATGTTGATTGAATGTAGGTAGTAATTTATGACTAAATGGGTTTGGACTGGTAGTGGGTCAGTTGTAAACGATTAGCTTTCAGCGGAGCCTATGAAGCAGCAATTGAATTGTTTCCAATTTTTCAAGTAAAATATGAGTTTTGTTGAGTCACCGCCAAGATAACAATGCTATGAGATGATTTAGAATCCTATTCACACAAAAAATTTGGCAGATAGACATTGAATTTTCTGTATACAATAAGCCATGCGCTAAGAGAAAGTATGTTTTAAGGAATTGCTCTACTACCAAGTAAATGAGAACAGGCTCAGGTAGAAAATTTGGAAGAATATAACTAGTTTTTGGTATAATAAGAATATGCACAGAGCACTTCTGTAGTTCTGCTGATCCCTTATTTTGCTAGGAAAGCTTTTGTATTCTCAAACGGAGAATACTATCAAGCCACTAGGATTGAGCTAGTGGAGAGAGGTTTGGACAATTTGCCTCAGTTCACAAGTTCAAACCTCCATGATTCCTTTCATAATATTCTTGCTATTGGAAAACCAACAAGTTTATGTGGAACATCAAAGTGCACATCATTACTAACAAATTTGCTACAGTTAAATTTTCCCTAATACAACCAAATATTGTTCCTGTGATCGCGTTATGATTCATTGAACATGTTCAGTTCATTCTACAAGGCCATAAATTATCCTATTAACATACATAAAAAAAAATAAAAAAATGACTCCTGACAGTTCTATTCAAACAAACAAGAATTGATAGCTTGGAGCTGTTATAATATATATTACAGAAAAGAAGATAATTGTACAAGAACAGCACAAATAAATAAAAGTAAGGCATACCAGTGTAGATAATTCATTGAGTAAAAGCAGTGATCCTCAAAATGCCAGCAAAAGGATGAGAATAGCATCCCAATATATAGCCAGGGTACCATGACACCGGTGATATTGTGATGAACAGCTCGGAGCATTGAACCTTTCAACTTAGGCAGGTTATTAAGATTCCAAGGGTTAGTTGTGTATTCTTCCCATAATTTGTCATCAATTGATTCTGGTTTCTGATCAGCTACACGTGGAAAACCACTCCCATAAACAGATGTATCCAAGTCATTTCCATACATAACCTCAACCTCACCAACCAATCCCTCCACAATATCCCAAAACTTTTTCTCTATTTGCACTCTTGAAACAGGCCCTGATCCAAACCATCTCCTCCTTGAAAGATCCGCTTTACGTCTAAAAGCTTCCAATGAGTATTGCTTCCCGGGCACAAAACCAAAGCTGTCCCTATCAGAATTCAAGCAATTGAAACAATACCAATTTCCCAGAGGAATTTGCTTCAATGGCGGGGAAAGACAATACGTATGCCATCCCTTATCACACCTGTCACACAAAAGCATGAGTTCCCCATGCAGACCACTTTTACATTGTTCACAAATCTGATCATGCTCTTCTCCTTGCACTTTACTATCCTTCTGTTTCGAACAATCCACACTCTTGTGAATCCTCTTCGACACCAACGGCTTCGCCCCACAATCACTCTTGTTTTCCTCACACAAACTTTTCTTACAACTCTGGTCTGTCCCATGACTCATCTGGTTATAAAAATTCTCGTAATCATACAAATGTTCACGGTACAACTGACACAGGACATGCTTAGCGCAGTCCGTAATCTTCCCACTGGACCTCACAAACCGAGCAACATCCCCCCATTTCTTCCCATCCACAACCTTATCATAACCACCATACCGCTTCACGGCATTGAATAGCTTACACAAGTCCAGCTCCGCGCCCTCGAACACCACCCTTTTCCTGGACTTCTTACCAGAGTGATCCTTCAAAAACCTAGAGTAGTCCAAGTCAAAGGTCTTGGAGTCACAGGAAGCAGGGCGAGCCTGGAGCTTGTGAATGGCCTGAGTCTTGGTAGGGAAAGTGAAAGCGTCTAGATCCAAAGCAAAAGGGGGTTTCCAACTCTTGGGAGGCACAATCTTACAAATTCCATAAGGCTCAGCTTCGGGCCTAATCTTGTATATATACTCCAAAGGATCCTTGAATTCATCCTCAGTAGGGTAAAACACGGGCCCTGCAGGTATAGTTGGGGATGCAACACTCAAACTAGGTCCCACCACACCTTTCTCCACGGCCCTAGGTTTTCCCTTTCCCATCTAGTCTATGACCACCGTCGACCAATTCATCAATGCCAACACTTGAAAGATAACTAACTAACTAACTTACTAAGCGCCAAGTAATAGCGAGTAGCAGAGAGAGGTGGCGGTTTAGTTTACCTTTTGGCGGAGTGCAGTGGCAGTGGCAGTAGCAGCAGCAATGAAGACAGGAAGATGGAGTGGAGTCTTGTCCTGTGTACAGTGCCTTTGATTTGGTTTCGTCTGCTATTTAATAAATTAATAATATATAGCTTCTCTCTACTCTGCCGTATCCCACGGGAAGACTTCTTTCCAAAGATAACTCATCATCTAGATACTTTTGTTGGTTTTCTTGGGTTAGGGTAGGTTCACATTCAGTCAAGCCCAATGGTTTAGCCTTTTGCATCCTGCACCCCCCTGCTTTCATCCTGCACTCCAATGGGGAAAGTTAAAATATTGTTTTAACTTTAATGAAATAAATAAATCAACCCTGCAGCATCCCGTGGATCTCATATTACATTTTTACACGTTAGATTACATGATTCAAAATATATTCCTAAATCTATAAGTACTATTTAGACTAATCAATTTGGAATGTATGTTTAGAAATTAATATATTTTAGATTATGTAATATAAATATATTTCTGAAATATATTCTTTATTATACAATATGAAATATGTTATTTTAAAAAAAATGGATTAAATAATGTGAAAAGTACATGGAAAACTCTAAATCTTCAATATATTTTATTTATCTGACATGTCATATGAATCATCAAATCTACACTCAAAAATAGTAATGTTTTGAAAAAGGCATGATTCATTGTGTAGAAGATGTTAACCAACGAGTTAAAGATGTTGGAAACAAATATGGTATAGTCTGATTCACTGCAAATTGAATAATTATAACCCTTTTTAGATCGTTATATAATATTATAGTTATTGCCGTGAGTAATGATATCTGTAACTTGTACAAAAATAATAACAATAAAAGTTGTAGGTTGGTGTTGAAGAGCAATTGACTCCAAATGAAATTGAATGGAGTTTAAACTTAATTCACAAAGAAGTCAAACAAATAATTATATTTTTTATAAGAAAACAAAAAGCATAGGAAGAAAGGAGAGGGGGAAAGAGATGGAGGTAGGAAAGAGAGAAAGAGAGGGAATAAGAAGGAGAAAGAGATGGAATGAGAGAGAGATTATTTTAGCTTTCTAAATCAGTATCAGGGAAGGGTAAATATTGTTTGAAAGGAAATGCTTGTTAGAAGTAGTAATAACTAATGAAAATTCACACTCTAATTATTCAAGATATAGAATTTACATATTAATCAAATTAGTGTGAAAATTTTTCTTCTTAAGTAACAAACAATTCAATACGACTTTATATAAAATAACACGTACCGATAAATTTATGCTTCGTTGATCGCCTAATTTTCAAATGTGGTTGACATACTCTGGTTCATAAACGGAAATTAAAATCAAATTTCAATTCAGTTCAAGGTGTTTTCTATTGTGTCACTTGTTAACTTATCACCCTTTAACTTTATTTCTTGAATTAGTGAATCGAATTCTTCGTTTCTGAAAAGCGACTTTGTTTTTCGTAAAATCCCAAACAGATAAATACTGATCATTTTAATTTATATCAAATATACTTTGTAATAAACAGATAACTTAATTTCAACGTATTTTTTTAAAGATTAAGAAATTTAACCGAATAGTAGTCACATCTCCAATTTCAAAAGTTAAGGAACTTAATTAAACACTTATTAAAAAGTTTTACCGGAACGTTGCATATGTAATATATCTTCACAATATCACGAACCACTATTTTAAATATTTAAATATTTTAAAATTAGTTTTTATTGTTTTTAACAAACTAGACAACTATTACAGTAATTGTGAATATGTCTCCAAAAGAAACTAACCACCACTAAATAGTAAAAAAAACCCTCAAAAAATATCATAATAATAGGACAAAAACACCTACTATAAGACAGAAACTAGAAAAATTGATTAAAAAGTTAATTAAGAGAAAGAAATTATAGACTAGAAGACGAGGAGTGTGAGCTGTGAAGGCAAGGTGTCAAAAATAGGTAAGCTAGCAGAGTAAACAAAGGTACGTGTCTGTACCATGTCGCACGTGTACGTAGCTCAATCAACATCGTACCAATTTATATACATTTCTTCAGAGAGATCTCCTCCCACTGAATCAACGCGGAACAACCCTGGTTATCGACCCCTTCATTCTGTTTCCCGTGCATTTCGCTTGTGGTAACTATACACAACTACACTATCTGTTCCTAAATGAATGCATGCATGCATGTTAGTTTACTTACCTTACTGCTAGAACACCATTTTCTAGAAAAAGAAAAGATAATGCACAGTACATATAGTAATTTTGATTCATTTTGATGTTGAAGAACTTGACACAGTGTTGTTGGAGTAAGAGGAATGGGATCTCTTAATCTGAAATGGACTTCAGGGTGCTTGGCTTTAGGGAAGGTAGAGTCAAGTAAAGCTACCCTGAGCAGAACTTGTGGCTATGATAACCTTAATCGCAGAGAAAGAGGAGGAGGAAGATTCAGAGGAGGACAAAGATCTGTAATTGTTGCTACTGGGCCAGCCATAGACCACGCTCCTGCCATTGCCGACGAGCCCTTGACAAAAGATCATCTTATTAACTACATGGCATCTGGTTGCAAGCCCAAACAAAACTGGAGGTAACCTTGCACATTCTATTTCTTTGCTTGTTCAATTCAACTCGAGATCTCTGAGTTTCCTAATTTCCATTCATTAAGAGATCCACATTTGCATGATTAACATTCTTGTTTGGTTTCTCTTCCTCATTCCAAGAGAAACTACTAAAGTTGTACAGTATATCTAGCTGATTTACCAGTTTGCATGTTGTCTTTGCAGAATAGGTACAGAGCACGAGAAGTTTGCTTTTGAGCGCAAAACTTTACGTTCAATTGATTACAAGCAGTTATCAGCTTTGCTCAATGGCATTGCTGAGAGATTTGATTGGGAAAAAATAATGGAAGGTGACAACATCATAGGACTGAAAAATGTAAGTCCTACAATGGTCAATTAATTTATTGTTCTTTGTGAAATTTTGTGCCTCGTGTTCTGGATTTTGGTTTTGACGTGGCTGAAATTCTTTTTGGAATCTGTCGCGAGACCAATTTCAATTAAAGGGAATGTGACATTTATTTGTAAAAAATTCTGTGGTAGGACAAGCAAAACATATCATTGGAGCGTGGTGGTCAGTTTGAGCTCAGTGGTGCGCCTTTGAAAACATTGCATCAAACTTGTGATGAGATTAATTCGCATATTTATCAGGTTAGTATGTGCAATTTATGTGATAAAAGAATTCTGAATTCTGAGATAGTTTAATTAATAGTTTTTTTTTTTTTTTTCATTACCATGGATTGCAAGTTGCAACATCATTATCATTTTTTGAAGGCAGTTTTTGGTCATGAGACTGAGAACTACACTTCGATTCATCTGACAGATTTGTTATTCCTTGCTTGATAGGCTAAAACTGTTGCAGAAGAAATGGGAATTGGATTTCTGGGATTAGGTTATCAGCCTAAATGGAGATTGGAAGACATAGTTAGAGTACCCAAGGTAATATTTACCTGCATCAAATCTTTGAATAAGGGTGGGATGCTAATACATTGACTTCTTCCAGGAACGGTATAACATTTTACAGAATCAGTTATGCAAATTTGGCTCCCCTGGAGTTGAAATATTGATCATGACATGCTCAGTTCAGGTGAGAAATTTTATACCTCAATTACTAGGTCTATAATATTTGACATATTTATCCATTTTCTTCTAACAAATTATCCCATTAGAAATATTTTTGGTGCACCTAAAATAACAAATAAAGAAAAACTATGGGTTTAGGTCAACCTGGACTTCAGTTCGGAAGCAGACATGGTCAAGAAAATGCGTGCCAGTATTGCTTTGCAGCCTGTAAGAAATTCCGGTGGTTCATTGTAGCGTTTTTATTTTTCCTATATGACTTCTTATATAACGATTAAACCAATCCAGTTAGCAGCAGCCTTATTTGCCAATTCACCTTTCAAGGACGGGGTTCCAAGTGCTTATCTCACCACGAGAAGGTCTGTAATTATCATGTGTTATTGTTCACCACAAAACCCAAATGTTTGTTTTCTATTTAGAATTAACGTTGAACTTTGTTGGCTATGTTGTAAACAGCCATATTGGTGAGTTTGACAAACATCGCACTGGCATTCTCCCCTTTGTCTTTTATGACAATTTTGGGTATGTTTACCTTTTTCTAATTTTACTTTCTATTTTGTTACACTTTTTAATGATACAAAGTCTGATTTTTTTTGGTCGGTTATGTAGGTTTGAACAGTACGTTGATTACGCTCTTGATGTGCCAATGGTGTTTGTTTATCGCCAAAACAAGTACATTGACTGTCGTGACATGTCATTCCGGGTTATCATCTCTCAAATATCTCATTATCTTCCACTTACGTATAGTTTTGTGCAATTTATACATATATATATATATTTGATGATTTGTTATGCAGGACTTCATGGCAGGTAAACTCCCTGCCATTCCAGGTCAAGTGCCAACACTAGCTGACTGGGAAAATCATCTAACAACCATATTTCCTGAGGTTACTATGCAGCTTTGACCTTGTTAAGGATTTGTATTTATCTAATGATGCATACTAAGTTTGTACAGTGTTTAATTTTGTGCAGGTCAGGCTAAAGAGATACATGGAAATGAGAGGTGCTGATAATGGCCCTCTTGACATGATGTGCGCTGTCCCGGCATTTTGGGTATTTGATTTGTCTCTGCACCACACAATTCAATAATGTTCATCTTCCAGAGAAATATATTGTATCTTGTTAGATTCTATGTAATGAAAAATACATACTTAATTCACTTTTAATAATGTCTGCAGGGTATCATAAATAATTCTGTATATCTGATTTAACCATGCTGTCTATAACCTTTTCATCTGATAAATAATCTGACGTTAGTTTAATGTGGTTAACTTTCCTCTCTCAGGTTGGTTTACTGTATGATGAGGTTTCACTACAAAATGTTGTAGACATGATTGCTGATTGGACCCCTGAAGACATACAGAAATTAAGGGATATGGTAATGAAGAATACCACAACCAGAATATATTTTGTGAAAAGAAATGAAATGCATATAGAAACTAGTGGACATCCTAGCACTTTTCTTTGAATCAGGACTTCTTAATTCATGCAATGTGTATTTTAGGTTCCCATGACTGGATTAAGGACTCCAATTCAAGGTAGATTGCTGAGACATGTTGCAGAAGATGTGTTGAAGTGGGCAAAGGTATATGTATTTCAAGTGTTGATACTAATTGTTTTTCCGATTTCACAATCTAGAAATTTGGAAGTGGTGTGTGAGGCACATCTATGGTTTTGCAGGATGGGTTGGACAGAAGAGGCTTAAATGAATCCGTTTTCTTGGATCCATTGAAGGAAGTGGTTGGGACAGGTATCTAACTATTATTAATTTATTCATATCTTGCATTGAGTTTGAGCATAAAAAAAAGAAAAGTTTTCACACATTTGACTATGTGGACAGGTTTGACCCAAGCTGATAAGCTGTTGGAGTTGTATCATAACAAGTGGGGAAACAACATAGATCATGTATTCAGTGAGTGCTGCTACTAAGTCCACTTAAATTCTCCTATGCGAAGAAGATGGACCAATGCAGAAAACTTGTACTAAATGCTTGTTTAGTACAAGTGATTTCAAATTAATAAATGACCAAAGTTACTTGTTTGCTTTTTAAACAAAGGAATGTGACACTACATAGCCTTTGACTCAAGCTTTTGAGGTAGTAATTTGCGTGAATGATAATTTCCTATGCTACACTTTTTTATCTATAGTTTAATTATTATTTTAATAAATATCTACTAACACCTTACTTGTACGGTGATTTTATTTTTAATAATATAAAAATATTTGCCACCATATAAAGAAAGGTTGAAAATGAGAAATTTTAATTTTTGTAAAAATTATTAAATTTTAAGGAATGTCTCTTAGAATGAGTTTTTCTTATTTGTTTTTCTTGATTTGGTTATCTTTATAAATAGTTAGAATTTTATTTGTAAACTAATTTTAAGCTATTTTTTCTTTATTGGCATACTTAATTTTTATAATGATTCTTCTCTTTCAATCTATCGGTTTTTTATTTATTTTTAAACCGAATTTCAATATTTTAAATAAATATTACTTTTACACTGTAAATCTTAAACGTAATATATATATATATATATATAATCAACATTTATATCGGGCAACAAGTTAAAATAGCGTACATCAAAATTACTTGGATATCAAATTTTCCTAAATGAATAAATTTTGAGTAACATTAAAACGCAGAAGTTTTAATGAATAAACAAAATAAAAATGATAAAATTTAATATAAAAGTTGAAACACAAAAATTGAATTATCTTATTCAGATGAACCATTTTAAAGATGAAAAAAACAATTTGAACATATAAAATATATTATAATCCATTTTTACAACAAATAAAACTTTTAACATGCAAATATATGTTATTATTCGAATAAATAATTTATATTGTAATACAAGAGAATAACAATCAAATTTTTATCGAATATTTCTTTTTTCAAAACACATCGAAAGTTTTTTCTTTTTCTTTTTTTGCATGTATTATATAAATAAGATTTATCTTAATATAAGATTATTTAGTATATCAAATAAAAATTACTCTAATATATATCTTTTAAATATATTAAAACTTATCATTTTACTTACGTTTAATTTAAATTAAGTTTAATATAAATAATTATAATAACATGAAGTTATAATTTAAGGATTGATTATTTATGTAAAGTTATTAACGATATAACATTTTATTTCTCCAATAATCTTATCTTTATCTATATAATATTATTAACTAATAATATATAGCCAAATGTTTCTCAATTGAGTCACTCTCCAAAAATGAATGTAACAAAATAAAAAAAAAATTGTTAACGTCTTTCTTGATAAATAATAAATTTTTATTTTTTTATTAATAAATAATAAAAAATTATCCTAATAAATATTAACAATTTTTCTTAAAAAATAATAAAAAGTAATTTTATAAATATTAACAAATATATGTTTTCTTTCAACCAAGAATTCGTTATCAAAAATTAAATATTTAAAAAGAACATAATTATATTATTATTCCATCTCAAATTATAAATATCTTAACAATAAAATATATTATTTTAACAAATTAATAAAAATAAAATAATTATTAATATATTATTTTAACAAACTAATAAAAAATAAAATAATTAGATTGAAAAAACAAAAATTTATACTATGTTTCTATATTTATTAAAAAAATTAATATATAAATTTTAAAAAAACATTATTAATATATTAAAAATTTATTTAATGAAACGCTATACATTAGTGATTATTTTAACATATACATACTGAGAAATAAAAATATTGCTTGGTAAAATATTTTGTTCCCTTAATTTGCTTAAATAAAAATATATTTTAACATGTCAAATATTTTGATTAACTCAAATTAAATTATAAGAAAGTTTCTGAGGGAATTTTTCTTCTACCTTGATTGAAAGCGCCTCCCTCGTTTCTCGCTCCGTCGCGAAGGTCATCGTTTCCATCGACCCCTTCAGGTTCGTCTCGTTTCCTCTCTCATAGTACCGATTTTTATCTATCTCTTCTTTCGTCTTTCTCGTTCTCGTGTTCTCTTTTTCACTCTCTTTCCGATTATAAATTTGCTATATATTATTGGTTTCTTTTTGGATTTAAGTACCAATATTTCCTCATCTACGTATTCATGTTTTGTTGTACGAGGAGAATTTTCTCCAACCAACTCATATGTGCTTGGAATCTTTTGTTACTGAGTGAGAATATTCTCGTCATGTGTTTTTTTTTGTTCTTGTTCAAATACATATATGAATTTACTTACTTCACTTGTCACTTTTTCTATTATACTAAATTTACAAATAAGTTTCTACTTACCATTATACTAAATTATCAACCCTCAAACCTTGATTCTCTAGTATATAAAACAAAAGCTAATGAGATGCAAATCTCTTCACATGATCCACATTTACCTCTGTGTGTTTCTAATTCTTGCTCCTATCTTGGACCCTGATTTTCACGGGACCAATAGTGCAATCCTGCCCACCTTATATGTATAGCTCTACCACAAACCTGGGGCAATGAAGAATGTTTTCCGTTTTTCGCTTTTTATCCTTTAGTTTACCGTCTGAGTTTTTTCTTTCTTAAGATTATAGCAGCAATAACCTAACATATTGCTTCATGGTTAGCTTGTTGTACTTGAACGAGACAGGGTAAACCTAGGGCTGTAGAGAAAGGTGTGGTGGGACTTTAGTCTAAGTGTCATGTGCCCCAGAATCCTATTTCTTCCCGTATCATTCTTCATCACTCTTGACTGTTTAAGTTCAGTTCATTTGTGCTTTCTTTTATCTATGTTGGAACCTTTATATTATGATATATTTTCTGTGTGTCTGTGCTTAACAGGTATTCAAAGCAATTCACCATAAACAAAGTTCATGGGCAGGAAAGGAGGGACAAAAAAATTGGAGTCTATATCTCACACTCCAATATCATTGAGGGAAGAAGTCACCGGAAAAATACAAACCAAGGCAGCCTCTAACACCAAGTCAAAGTTGAGATTTGAGCACTTGAAAAACCTAGCAGTGTGGGCCACCACCAATGACCCTCCAATACAGTCTCTAGGTGCCTTCTATGGACACCAATTTGCCACCTTTGGAGAGGCAATTGGAGTACCGCCGGATAATTCTCTAGTAATTTGCCAAAGGTTTGTTATGCCCTTTTCTGTATGTTTGGTAGCTTCAATTTTGTTCAGTAGTTGCCCCTTTAATAATTAAATTTGATGGCTTGAACCTTTAGGGGAACACTAAATTTACAATATCATTTTTCTTTAACATTTGAATAGTCATGCGGAGCGACATGGTCTATCTATTGTTGGAATTATTATCTGATTAAAATTAGCAAAGTGTTTTATTTCTAATAAGCACTCAAGGAATCCACCTTTAAAGGCTAGTTATTAGGAGAGGAGAACCAAACACTACATGAGGAACTTTGGCATCCCGTAATACTCAAATTCCTATCATAGAACTATTTTTGAGAGTCTTTTAGTGGCGTTCACTTTACAATGCTTTACTAGATGAAACTTCACTCAACTTCCTAGGCCAACACTCCACCAGTCAAAACTCTCCATAGGTAAGCCTTTTTTACCAGCTCTGATACCATTCACAAGCATCCAAGCACTCGGAGAATCACTCTTAAAAACTAGCTATTAAAGAGGAAGAACCAAACAGTTAAATAATTTATTGAGCATTCCACACTACTTTATCTGAGACTTAGACACCTCGTAATGATTAATTCCCAATCAATCTCATCTTTGTTTTTCAAATGGATGCTTAGCTACCACTATATTTTATGTGACCAATTTTAATTAGGGAATAGTAACACTGCTCTATGTTGCCATATGCTTCAACATTCAAATTAACAATCCAATTTGTGAAAATTTTGTAATGGTTGTGGCTGTTTTATTGTTATTATCTATGCTATTTTGTTCTTCGGAAGTTTCAATACGGTTTAGCTTATAAAGGTACAGCTGCTTACTTACCATATCCGTATGATACATAATTGAAGAATTTGGTGATCTTTTCTTGATAATAGTTTAATTGATAGAAACAAAAATCATTTGATAGCTCCAATAGCTATTTTTTTTAAGTTGCATTTATTCGAGTTTGATTGAATATCTAATCAGATTCATGTTCTAAGCTATCTTTATACAGTTGGTACTTGGAAATTTCATAAGATCTCAGTATGAAATATGTTTATCAACCCTGATAATCATTTGACTGCTCTACAGATGCGAAACTGTTCTTCAACCTGGCTTTAATTCAACTGTAAGAATTGAGAAGAATAAATTGAAGGTCAGGCATAAACAAAAGAAGCCTGGTAACATTACTCAAAACAATGTAGTGTACAAGTGTCATTTTTGTTTGCATCAGAATCTAAAGAGAGGAACCCCTAAGGGACACATAAAAGGAATCTGTCCATCAAAAGTTAAACCATTATTAGAGTCAACACCTCCATCGAAATCCATCACAAGTGAGTCTTGTAAAATACAGAAAGGCATTGCAAGTAAAGATGAAGTCAATGAAATAAACGTGTTTCCTTCCCGAGTTGTGGCCAAGGATGTTACCCTTATGGACTCTCAATCTACTTCGTCGAGTACAATAACAAGATCTTTGTTAGAAGGAAAGAGGAGAAGGCAAGATAGTCCCCTCTCCAATAATATTATTAAAACTACAAACATGTCTGGAAAAGGAGCAAATTCTGTGAGTACATCCAGCAAAAGACGAAGAAAATCTTGGACGAGTTTGAAGGAAATTGCTCAGAGCAAAGAGGATAAGAACAGTCAAATTGGTAATTTTACAATCCCATTTTTTCTGTAAGTAGGGATTTTCCTGTGTTGATTAAATTCAATTTTTTTTTTTACATGATGCCTGCAGGCTTTAAGCTTTAATTGTTGTTTCTAGTTAAATTGTCTTTACTGATTCCCTGTTAGAGTCCTGCCCTCCTGTATGGATATCAATATGTTTTTCTTTTTGTAATTGTAGTTTGCCTCTGTGAGCAGCAATAGTATAGTTTAGCTGTCTCGTTAATATTTCGTTTTCCTTCTGTCTCTCCGTTTAAGGAGACTGAGTTATCACAATTGATCCTTCGATTGAATTGATGATAAGGAAATGGAATGGGGAATGGTATGATTTCTCGAGACTTGCTAAGAGAAATGCAATCAGAATATTTCATTAACATCTACATGTGGGAAGTGGAATTCATATATCTAAACATTATAGAAGAGGAGGGATCAAGTTATTTGTAAAGTAACTTTGAGAAAGTTATTTTTTATCTTTATCATTTATTTTTTATATAACTTTCATTAGAGTTATTCTTTCTTCATAAGTGCACACACAATTATACATGAATAGTCTTTTTGGGAATGATTAATCTCAACTCTTGAATGGTTAGTACAAAATTTTCTTATGTTTGCTTCCACACCAAGTGTTGTGATAAACATCTTTAAATGTTTCAACTGACCACTCATCACCCAAAAAAAACTCTTGCTCAAACATTTTGTCCTCCCAATGGCATAATTGGTCCCGAAATAACCTATAAGGTCATCAGCAAAGGAAGATATTTATCTCCCTTTCTTACTTATAACCATTAATGCCTAATAAGAACCATTATTGTAGGATTTACTTAATAAACACCGATTGTTTCTATAAGCACAATTGCTTAACTTTTAAGAGTGTGTATCAGCTTTTATTTATAAGAAATAAAAAATTGAATTTATATCTTGTATCTTCTATTTTTTTTTCAGCTTTAGGACATTTTTATTGGTAAAATGAGATTATTAGTGGGATTCATTTATGAAAGATTTTAAGGTTAGTACCAAAAAATACGTAGAAAATAATACCAATGGGTATAATGTCTAATATAATATTATCTAATTATAATACCCGGGTAACCACATGTAGATTAAAATATCGGATTGTGGATCCTAAAAAAACACATTTTCATATTTTAGGGAGTATCACTCAGTCTTATATTACTCATTCATTATCACACATTCTCATATTTTAGGGAGTATCACTCAATCTTATATTACTCATCCATTGCTTGTTATAAATATTTCTATGTTCTTACTAACTTGAGCGTCGGAAAATTTTTTACAAGTAGAGCTCCACTTGGTGTCTTATCATCAGAGCTCAGCAACCACTATAAGAGGAGAAGTTCCAGTTTCGTCAAAACCCGAATCCCTTAAATCAACCATACTCCACCACTATCAGAGGAGAAGTTGTAGTTTCGTCAAAACCCGAATCCCTTAAATCAACCATACTCCACCTCGGAAGGTTCTTAGAACCTTCCGAGGTGGAGTATGGTTGATTTTGAGGGATTCGAGCCTTGACGAAACTGGATCTTTTCCGATAATGGTTGCTAACTCTGATAATGAGGTACCAAGTGGAGATCCACCATAAGATTCTTTGATGCTTAAGTTAGTAAGAGCATAAAGATGTTTATAACAAGTAATGAATTAGTAATATAATAATGAGTGATACTTCATGAAATATGAGAATGTATCTATAAGCTTTTGGATGTGATAGGTGGTTATTGTATTATGCATTGTTAATCCTGATGATAGAAATCTGTTATAGATCAATATAATATTTTGATATGAAATGTGAGGATGTATTTATAAGCTCTTGGAATTGATAGGTGATTATTATTATATTATGGATTGCTAATCCTGATAACAAAAATCTATTATGGATCAATATGATATGGTGATTATTATATTATGGGTTGCTAATCCTGATAACAGAAATCTATTATAGATCAATATGATATTTTGATATGCATGAAGTTATTCGTATATTGTAATTAGGTTATATTATATCATATTTTTAGTTGAGTATTATTTTCTCATTTTTAGTTAGATTATTATTTTCTCTATATTTCCTGGATATGGGTAGTATAATGATTAAATTAAAAAAAGTTAAAAATACTGTATTTAAGAACTCTAACGAGATGTTGGGTTGGAAATGGCTAATAACTAACCTATTTAATTCTTCTCTTCTTTTCTTTTTAAACAAGTAAATTAATTATGTAGACACATAAACATGTGATAAAGCGCACATTTGACGTATGAGAAGGATGACATGGACATTGTAAGACATATCAACACCTACTGACCGACTTCTAACCGACTTCTAATGTACGGATTTTTCAAAAGAACAACAAATGTACAAGCAAGCATGAAATTAAAAACAAAAATTGAGAACTAAGACTAAAAAGACTCATTTTTAGGGCCGGAAATTCTATTTAATACAGTGTTATTATCGTTAGACTTAAGACTAATGGTTTGTTTGGATTGGGGAGTGGATTTGAGGGAGTGGATTTAAGATTATTGGAGAAGAAAATGTGTGAAAAATTTAGTTGTTTGGATTAAAAGAAAAATAATAAGATTTGAGTAGAAAGTTTATAAAAGTTTGTGAGTGATGTGATATATATATGATTATAAAATATTTTTTAGTAAATAAAATTATAATTAAAATTAATTTAAAATTAAATATAATTAATTTATTAAGTATGATTAATAAATTATTATTATTTTAATTATTAAAATGATAAGATTATTAATTATTTTTAAATAAAAATTAAATTATTATTATTATTTTTTTTATTATTTTATAAATTTATTTTGATTATTATAATTATTATTTTTAGTTTTCAATATTAATATTATTAATAATATTTTATTATTGTTATTTTATAATTTTATTAAATTTATTATTATTTATTAATTATTATTATATAATTAATTATATTTATTTTATTATAATATAAATAAATT
>Ga0099825_1000744_pt1 | contig 37410 bp, 20 predicted proteins | sample SiratroredBW_FD_76838 | JGI IMG/M metagenome (GOLD analysis project Ga0099825, IMG submission 76838) | Root nodule microbial communities of legume samples collected from California, USA - Siratro red BW | ecosystem: Host-associated > Plants > Roots > Nodule | place: USA: California | collected...
AAAAAAAAAAAAAAAAAAAAAAAAATAAAAAAAAAAAAAAAAAAAAAAAAAAATATATATATATATATATATATATATATATATATATATATATATATATAACTGTGTCTTTTCTGTTATTATGGATTTTATTTTATTCTTGCAAATTTTATCACCCCACATTATTTTTAATATCTTATTGAAACTTCTATTTTAATGGAAATGCCTTATAACATTCTACATTAATAAGATTTTTATTTATACTTCAATTTTTATAGTTTAAAAAATAATTTTTTATTCTTATAAGATAGGACTTATTTAAAACTTATAGTCTTAAATTTCACGTTGCTTTTCACTATTTCTGACACCGCGAAAGAGAAGACAATCATCGAAGGCAGAGAAGAAACACCAACAACAAAACCCTATTTCGACATTTCATTCACGCCATTGCAGGTCACAATTTTGTATATTACAGAAAGCGGAAATACTTTCAGAATCCGAATTTTTTTTTTATGACTATCATACAACTCATTTTATTAACTTTTACTAAATAATTTAATTTATATTTTAATTAAATGTTTTAGCATTAAAAATAGTTATCATTTGGTTGTTTAATAAAAAAAATAGTTGGATATGTTTTAAAGCATATATTATTTTGCGATGTTTTAAACTGTTAATATATTTAAGAATTAACTATGTAAATTTTAAATTGATACTTTAAGCATGAAATTGAACTCTTTGAAATATAAGAAGCCTTGAATAAAAAGTGAAAAATATACTATCGCTTATATAAAACAATTTGTATAGAAATAATCATTTATATAATCTAACTTATCTGTTATTGATTCGATTTATTGAAATAATATAATGAGTTGTTTTTATTTGATAATTAAATAATTACATGTTATATACTTTCTACGTTTTCAAAATTAAAATGATATTCAAATAGAAAGTTAAATTATTTAACTGGTATTTTACCGGAGAGAAATGCTGATTGTATGGAAAAAATTCGAACGAATTATATATATATATATATATATATATATATATATATATTAATAATTGATTTAAATTTTCAGATAAAATAATTATAAATTAAAATGAATATGAAGTTAAAAAATATAGTTTAAAAATCAATATTGTTTAAAAGAATAGAGAAAACCGTTGTTTGTTCAATTATAAGATTACGTTTAAATTCAAGTTTCAATGAAAAAATAATTAAAACTATCTAATTAAGAGAGTCTAAATTCCATTTTATAATTTTTTTAAAATTAAAAAAAGTATTCAATATTCTTATTATATAATAAGCAGGAGAATAAGGAGAAAAATATGTTGAGGAATTTATTAATATTGTTACTGTAAAATATATAACACGTATCTTTTATATAAATTTTTTTATAATAATAAATATTTTAAATATATAATTGAGTTATACTTGAAAACTGAAAATATATTTTAGACTTTACCATAAAAATTATAAAATGATACACCATGGTTTTTAGTTACTGAATTTTAAAAAAGATATGAAATTAACTTTTAAAGCCAAAATAAGCTAAAACAGATAAAAAAATCAATCATATAGATTATTTCCAGATTTAGGATTTTTTTGATAGCAAAGATATTGAAATCTCTCACAAAACCTTTAATGGTTTTTATTTAAAAAACAAACAAAAAACACATGTCAATAAAATAAAACGTGTATAATATTATGCATTTGAAACCCTTAATTTGGTTATTGGCATTGCTTGGGACTGAGTAGGAAGTGGCGCTTCCATTCCCTTCCATTGCATTGCACTCCATCTTTCACTGCCAACGCCCAAGCCTTCCCTCACTCTTACCTTCGCCGCCGCAGAAAAAAAGGTTTTTTCTTTCTCTATCTTTCTACGTCTTTCACATATATTTGTGTGTCCCTTTTCCTCTTTTTTGCTGCTTTTCTTGTTCAAAACGACAAATGCACTATCTTTTGCGTGACTGTGATTGAATTCGTTTTTGGGTGTCTCCCATGGTTTTTGTCCTTGACGGCTTTCTGTATGGTTTCCCTTTCTTGTTTTTCTTGGGATCTTCTTGTCCACACCAACCATTCCATGTCTGTTAAAAGAATTGCATGTCATTGGGTGGAAAAAAAAAGAGTCGTTTTTCACCCTTTGATTTTATGTGGGTAATCAAAATTATTAGGTTATTAGCGTGCATCCTCAATCTTTCATTACGTTCACTACAGTTTTTTGTGTACTCCACTTGTTTGTGATAAAGAGTATGCAAGCAAGCTACATGGTACCTTGACAAATTTGTTTGTAATAGGTATTTTAGAAAACAAATTGGGGTATATAAGTAGTTTTCATGTACAAGATTAACTGATATGTAATATGTTGTGATAGAGAAAAATGACAGGTGTTAGTGGGGTGCTTACTAACCATTACTCTCCCTACACAGCCTTGTAGAAGAGGACGCGGGATACAACAAGAGTTACCATTAACTATTCAAATATATTGTGACGGAAATTGGCCCTAAGCCGCTACAAGACTCAAATAGTGGAGTGGTTTTAAATGGTGGCTGCAATAACAGCTTTTTATGCACCATAGCAGCACTAATATGATATAGGCTTCGAAAACCCAATTTTTATACCCCAAGAACAACATTCTTTAGGATTTTTTTTTGATAAAATTTTGATATTTACCCCATTTCTTAGAGCATGTATTTTCTTCACAAACACAATGGGTTGAAACCCTTCCTCTTTTACTGTTCTTCAGAAATTTACATTTATTCCTTCATTCTTTACAACCTATGTTCTGTTCTTTCTTCTAATTTGTTAAGTTCTTTTCCTATTACATTCACCATCATCTCTCATTTTTTGACTTCATTACTGTGTTCTTATCGCTCCTAAGATGGTAATTGTGTTTGAGTGTGTGGATATTGTGACTTGTTAAATATCGTGAATTTATTTAATTTTGGATTTTCTTTGACTATGTAATATTTATATGTATGGTGGTGTGAATTATTTAGTTTGCATTATAAATTTTAAATTTAAACTAGGGGACCCCAGTATGTGCTATTCCTTTCCATTATTGCCTTTCCCTCTATGCATCGATGTTTGGGATCATCATTGTCATAATCATACAATTTGATGCAAATTAGCCAGTTATCAATTCGTATCATAACATGATTTAAAATGAGTTTGATTTTACTATAGAGTAATGAAACAGGGCTATTTTTGTGTTAATGATAAAAAATATTCAACGATTCATTGTTTTTTGTACTTTTTACTTGTCTTTCACCAATTCTCATGAAAGAATTAAAAAGTCACAGAATTAAAAAGAAGCATATATTGTTGAATGAAAAGGAACTGAAGGAGCTGAACTGATCGTATCCTATTTGATTATTTCACTGAATTTGTGACTTGTTCACTCAGTGTATGAATCCATTTGGATGTTTCATTGCTTTGCTTTCATTCTTCCCAAATAGAGGTTTCACCCGTATATAACTAAAATTTTGTTTTGTGAGACTTGTGGTTAAGGTGTTTTGTTCTGTTTCTAGTATACAATTATTGCACTCTACACTATATCTTGAAGTTATTTTTTCGTTGCGTCTGAATCTTATACTTTCAATACAAGTTATGATTCAGGATTAAAAAATTATCTTAGTGATTTCCTATTTGATTCTCAATTTGATGACCGTGTTTGGTATTGATTGATAACTGTTAGGAACCAAGAATTTAAATGAGAAATTATGCTCAAGACCACTGGATTTTGTTTTGTTACTGTCTATTTACCTTCCCTTGTCACGTGTATATTACCATTTGCTATAAGAGAATTATATTCTTGCCTGCTAACACAAAAGTAATGTATGGTTCGAGTTCAACCATATTTTTTGTTACTTTCTTCTAATGATTTATGCTTAATTTGTTTTTTAGATTCAACTTGCTGTCCTGTCATGGAGTTAGATATCTATGAGTCAGAAACACATCAAAATAGTAGGAGGAGAAAGAAATCTACCGTCTGGGAACACTTCACTGTGAAAACTGATGGACCTGGATGTGCCAGGGCTTACTGTAAAAGATGCCAAAAGTCATTTGCTTATCTTAAAGATTCAAAACAATCTGGCACAAGTCATCTCAAGAGACACATTGCTCTGGGAATCTGTCAGAAAAATAAAAAAATCCCATGTTCCAAAACTGATGCAGATCCACCTAAGAAACGAGCAAAGGCAAAGCCTTACATTGCTGCTACTGCTATCTCTTTTGATCAGGAGCGTTGCAACAGTAAGATTGCTAAAATGATTATTTTACATGACTATCCACTTCATATTGTAGAACACCAAGGTTTCATTGATTTTGTAAGGGCCCTACAACCCCAGTTCAATCCACTAAGCTTTAACGCTATTCAAGGGGATTGTGTTGCTATGTACCGCAGAGAGAAGCAAACCCTATTGAATCTTATTGATAGGATTCCCGGACGAGTCAACCTCACCTTGGACTTCTGGACTTCAAACCAAACATCAGCCTATGTTTTTCTCCGAGGTCATTTCATTGATGGTGATTGGAACTTACATCATCCTATTCTTAATGTATTCATGGTACCATTTCCTGATTCTGACGGTTCCTTAAATCAAGCTATAATGAAATGCCTGAGCAATTGGCATTTGAAGGGTCGGCTATTTACTCTAGTGCTTGATAAACCCTTCTCCACCGAGACTTTGATAGGAAATTTGAGAAGTCTCCTCTCTGTTAATAATCCTGTCATTCTCAATGGTCAATTTTTAAGCCAGAACTGTTATGCTCGTGTACTTAGTCGCCTTGCATTAGATGTGCTATCAGCTATGAGAGAAACTATTGATAAAGTTCGTGAGAGTGTGAAGTATGTGAAATCTTCTAAATCTAATGAAGCAAATTTTTTGAAGCTGAGGCAACAACTTCAAGTCCCCAGTACTATGGACCTCGTTATTGATGACCAAAGTAAATGGGACACAATTTACCATATGCTTGTAGCTGCTTGCAAATTGAAGGAAGCTTTTGTTTGCTTTGATGCCTTTGATCCTGATTTCAGAATGACTTTAACATTGGATGACTGGAAGCAGGTGGAAACTCTGTGTAGATATTTGAATTATTTGTATGATGCAGCTAACATTTTAACTGTTCAGCCATACCCAACTGCAAATGTATTTTTCCTTGAAGTGTCAAAACTTCAGGTGGTGTTGACTTGTGCAGCCTTAAGCCACGATCCTTTCTGCAGTCGTTTGATTATGCCTTTGCAAAAGAAGTTTGATCAGTATTGGAGAGAAAGCTGCTTCATATTGGCCGTTGCTGTAGCCATGGATCCAAGATATAAAATGAAATTCGTGGAATCCACCTTTGCTAAGATATTTGGTGACAATGCTGAGTACTGGATAAGAGTTGTTGAGGATGGTCTTAATGAACTCTTCCTTGAATATAATATCATAGAAGTGCTGCCCTTTACAGCAACAAATGATAATGAAGGGAATGAGACCACGATAAAGACTGAGTCATTTGATGAAGGGGCATTTGATGGATCTCTATTTGCAGGTGATGATGGACTGTCTGATATTGAATTTTATATATCTGATCTAACATGTAACCAGCAATTTAAGTCCGAATTGGATGAGTATCTTGAAGAGCCTCTAGAGACCAGAGTACAAGAATTTGATGTTCTGAGTTGGTGGAGAATAAACGGATTGAAGTACCCAACATTGTCTAGACTAGCATCAGATATTTTGTGTGTGCCAGTATCCACCCTCTCAGCAGATGCTGTTTTTGATACAGAAATGAGAAAAATGGATAATTACAAGAGTTCATTAGACTCCTTGACTCTTGAGGCCCTTATTTGTACCAAGGACTGGTTCCGGTATAAATCATCACCCATCACTGTTCCAAATGCATTTGTCAAAGTTGAGTGTTAGGTATAGCTTTCCTCGTTTAGGGATAGATTCTCAACTAGGTTTTAGGTATTGAATATTCGGCACTGTCATTCAGGGCAATTAATTTTTCTGATTGATTGTCCGTTTTGTTACTTGTTTATAGTATACAGAGTTAGCTTTGTTCTAATTATTTGGCCAGGCAAAATATAAATTGTATTACAGGTTTTTGCTTTTATTTTGCCTTTTTGAATACATATGAACACCATGGCGCGAAAGAAGTTTGTCATCACACCAATGTTGAAACATTATCTTTATACTATCCTTGATTAGCGATAGAAACGATGTTAACAATGGTATAACGAATCTGTGTTAAATAACGTTGTTCTGTTATCTAGTCTAGAAGATAATTCGTATATTTGCATATAAATTTAAATAATTTCTTATCAACTAACATGATATAGTTACATTAGAAAGGAAAAAAAATACGAAAGTAATAATCCATTTAGCATACTATTATTTATATCTGATTAGGTATTACTGTGTGAGAGGAAATATCTGGCTACTAAGTGATGGCCAGTTATCAGATAATAATGTATTAGTAGGCTAAATTATAATGTCACCTTTTAATTTTTGATTCGTAATTTCGGTCTTACTATTATTTTCATCATGTTACTCTATGTTTTAGAAAATTCATAAAATGTTCAAATAATCAATTTTGGGTACATTAATTTCTTCTATTTTATCAGACTATTTAAATCCTAGATCTATTATATTCATTTAATACATAAAAAATGGTTTTAGTTAAATGTAAAATATAAAAAATAAAACTTAAATGAAATTAAAGATCGATGAAAATTGCAAGTGTTCCTAAATATGAAGACTAAAACTACAAGAAAAAAGTGAGTAAAATCATGAATAAGAAAAATTAAAAAGGAGACAAATATTTATCATTAAAGTCAAAGAAATGTTCTTTTAGAATTTGGGGTTTTAAAATATTCGAATAATGGATATTGTCCTATCACTTGAGAATTGATTATACTGACTTTATAATAAATTTTTATTTTAAAATCTGTGAAAAAAAAATTAAGATAGATTATTACTAATTGAACTGATTACTAATAATAGAATCAAGATTTAAAGTTATTGCAAGCTTTATATTTGTGAGAATAAACGCTTACGAACGTTTCCAACTTATAACCTAATTAAAAGTTCTAAAACTTGTGAAGAAAATTAACAATAAATCGAATTTTTATTTAAAAACATTTTTCTAATGAGCTAAATTATGTTTGGGAATAAACTTTCTTTTAACTAGGTCTTCTTAAAATTTTAATCCATATAAAGAGTTCCTTACAATACGTTACAAACGGATGAAGTGGAAATCGTATGAATAAACAGAGCTTTAATCATAATTAAAATTATTCTTCGTGAGATACATTAATTCACCAAAAGAATGCTAGAGGATATATTATTAAAGCATGTAAAATTAATAACTCTCCTATTAAATTTTTTTCCTATTAAATTCACCATCAACTCTCATTTTTTGACTTCATTACTGTGTTATTATCTTATCGCTCCTAAGATGATGGTAATTGTGTTTGAGTGTGTGTAAATTGTGACTTACTAAATATCGTGAATTTATTTAATTTTGGACTTTCTTTGACTATTTAATATTTATATGTATAGTGTGAATTCTTTAGTTTGCATTATAATTTTTAAATTTAAACTAGGGGATCCCAGTATGTGCTATTCCTTTCCACTATTGCCTTTCCAGAGCCCCATGCATCGATTTTTGGGATCATCATTGTCATAATCATACAATTTGATGCAAATTAGCCAGTTATTGATTCGTATCATAACATGATTTAAAACGAGTTTGATTTTACTATAAAGTAATGAAACGGGCCTATTCTTGTATTAATGATAAAAAATGATTCAACGATTCAATATTTTTTATATTTTTTACTTGTCTTTCACCAATTCTCATGGAAGAATTAAAAAGTCACAGAATTAAAAAGAAGCATATATTGTTGAATGAAAAAGAAATTGAAGGAGCTGAACTGATCGTATCCTATTTGATCATTTCACTGAATTTGTCACTTGTTCACTCAGTGTATGAATCCATTTGGATGTTTCATTGCTTTGCTTTCATTCTTCCCAAATAGAGGCTTCACCCGTATATAACTAATAATTTTGTTTTGTGAGTCTCGTGGTTAAGGTGTTTTGTTCTGTTTCTAGTATACAATCATTGCACTCAACACTATATCTTGAAGTTATTTTTTCTAGCGTCTGAATCTTATAATTTCAATACAAGTTATAATTCCTATTTGAATCTCAATTTGATAACCGTGTTGTGTTTAGTATTGATTGATAACTGTTAGGAACGAAGAATTTAAATGAGAAATTATGCTCAAGACCACTGGTTTTTGTTTTGTTACTGTCTATTTACCTTCCCTTGTCACGTGTATATTACCATTTGCTATAAGAGAATTATATTCTTGCCTGCTAACACAAAAGTAATGTAGTTCTGGTTCGAGTTCAACCACATTTTTTGTTTCTTTCTTCTAATGATTTATGCTTAATTTGTTTTTAGATTTAACCTGCTGTCCTGTCATGGAGTTATATATCTGAGTCAGAAACACATCAAACTAGTAGGAGAAAGAAATCTACCGTCTGGGAAAGCTGCTTCATATTTTGCTGTAGCCATGGATCCAAGATATAAAATGAAATTTGTGGAATCCACCTTTGCTAAGATATTTGGTGACAATGCTGAGTACTGGATAAGAGTTGTTGAGGATGGTCTTAATGAACTCTTCCTTGAATATAATATCATAGAATTGCTGCCCTTTACAGCATCAAATGATAATGAAGGGAATGGGACTATGATAAAGACTGAGTCATTTGAAGAAGGGGCATTTGATGGAGCACTTTTTGCAGGTGATGATGAACTGTCTGATATTGAATTTTATATATCTGATCTGACATGTAACCAGCAATTTAAGTCCGAATTGGATGAGTATCTTGAAGAGCCTCTAGGGAGCAGAGTACAAGAATTTGACGTTCTGAGCTGGTGGAGAATAAACGGATTGAGGTACCCAACATTGTCTAGACGAGCATCAGATATTTTGTGTGCAGATGCTGTTTTTGATACAGAAATAAGAAAAATGGACAACTACAAGAGTTCATTAGATTCCTTGACTGGCTCCAGTATAAATCATCACCCATCAATCAGTGTTCCAAATGCATTTGACAAAGTTGAGTGTTAGGTATAGCTTTCCTCGGTTAGGGATAGATTCTCAACTAGCTTTTAGGTATTGAATATTCGGTACTGTCATTCAGGGCAATTAATTTTACTATTGATTGTTCGGTTGGTTACTTGTTTATAGTTTTCTTTTTTTAACAGTAAAAAATATATAAATAAAAACAATTTAAGGTGCTCCAATCTTACTATAAAAAAAAATTAAAAACATAGAAAGCACATAAAGATCAAAATTATAAATTATAAAGTTACTTGTTTATAGTATATAGAGTTCGCTTTGTTCTAATTATTTGGCCAAGCAAAATATAAATTGTATTACAGGATTTTGCTTTTATTTTACCTTTTGAATAGATATGAACCCAATGGCGGCGCGAAAGAAGTTTGTCATCACACCGATGTTGAAACATTATCTTTATACTATCCTTGATTGGAAAATTAACATTGTTCTGTTATCCAGTCTAGAAGATAACTCGTATCGTATCTATTTTGTATATAAATTTAAAAAATTTCTCATTAACTAACATGGTATAGTTACATTAGAAAGGAAGAAAAAAATTCGAAAGTAATAATCCATTTAGCACACTATTTTTTATATCTGATTATGTATATTTGATTACTAAGTGATGGTCAGTTATCACATAATATTGTATTTATAGGCTAAATTATAATGTCTCCTTTCAATTTTTGATTCCTAATTTCGGTCTTACTATTGTTTTCCTCATGTTAGTCTGTGTTTTATAAAATTCATAAATTGTCCAACTAATCAATTTTAGGTACATGAATTTTTTTATTAGACTATTTAAATCCTAGATCTATCATATTCATTTAAGAGATAAAAAATGGTTTTAGTTAAATGAAAAATATAAAAAATAAAACGTAAATGAAATTAAAGGTCGACCAAAATTGTAAATGTTCCTAAATCTCTTCCCCATGCATACGATCAAAACCCTAGGAAGCTAACTCATTTTGACCTCACTGGCAAACTATAATAATGGATTAACAAGTGGGCATTAACAATAGTCACAAAAACTGAAGGCATCCTACTAATGCCTTCCATTTGTCTATTTGGGATATTAAATTATCATACATGATATGTGAAGCAGATGCAGACCTAAGTTGCAGCAAACACAACGTATAAAACAGCAAACCTATGTTGCAGGCACATTATAAACCATCCTTCTGTTGTTCTAGTGCGAACACAGCAGATTACAAAACTAACCTCAATATTTGCTACTTAGCTTTCCTTTTGGAACTCCTACCAGTTTGATTGCTTGGAACTCTTTTCTTTGATAGCTTCTCTTCCCCAACTTGTTTCCTATTAGTTACGTTGCCTGGATTCTTCTTTTCAACTTTATCAGTATCACAATCCTTACCAGCATCACTGTCATTGTCTTCATCACTTTCCTCTGACTTCTTCTTTCTAGCAGGCTTTCTGCCTTTAGCTCCAGTCTTTGTCCCCTTCTTTGACTTAACTACTTTGTCCCCCTCTTCCCCATCTGTTTGTTTGTCAGTGTCATCATCACCACTTACTTTCTTTGAGGCTTGCCTTTTAGGTTTACCAGTTTCTTTTACATCGATAGATCCACTAAGCTTTTGCAACTCTGGCACGTAAGCAGATGTCTAAAGGCAACATCACGTGTAGATCAGAAATACACAAAAATATAATGATAAAAAAAAATGAGAAATTGAAAATGTTCAGAATGACATACCCTACCACCAGCTGTGATGAACTCAATCTTTTTCCCTGCATCGCACGAAAAATTATAAATGTTAAGATATAGCAACAAAAACTTGGTTTTAAATTATTATTCTGGGTCAGTAAGCACGGTACACTCATCCAATATGTAAGCAAAAGAAAATATACCAGAGTTAACGAAAACGATCGAAGATCTGTTTATAGATAAATATGTTTTGCATTGATACAATAGAGACCCTAAACTGGTGAATAAAACTTAAGAGTAATAGCCGATATCTTAAAATATGAATTCAAATAAAGTTAAAAAAATTTACTTACCAGGACAATCAGTCAGGTTAAAAATGGAGTATTCTATGATGCATGAGCGATGCTTTAAATTTTCAAATTTCAAGAGATCAATAACTTAATATCCATATTCCAATAGCACCCTCCATAGTAAAATGCACTGGAATTTCACTACCGTTCGCGACAAATATGAAAATGCATAAAAGAACTTATAGCTCTATATGTGCAATCCCATCAGAGATGGAAAAACAAGCCTAGGATTCCAGTACGGATCAAGAAAAAGTAAATCACACAAACCAACTAAGTGAGGAAGTAAGAAATATAAGCAACAAGAAATCTTTTGCACATGCAGTTAAAACATAGCAGTAAGAAATCTTGTGAAGATCGGCCACCATTCATGTAGCACCAAGAAAATGTTTCTTTTATAACAAAATGAGGAAGCAAACCATCAACAAAAGCCTTGTCAGGCTTCTTTTCTCGAGAATGAAATATCCAACTGTTAGGATACTGACTACTATCTGCTCCAACCTCAACTGCTTTTTCAATGACCTGTAAAAAGGAACTATTTGTCAACTAATATATATTAGAAAAGTATTCTCACCACTTATTTTTCCAGGCTTTTTTCCCCATCGAAAATGAAATAACCATTCAAGAGGAAAACGGCTACAGTCAGCATCAACTTCAACAGCCAATTGAATAACCTACATGTTTCATCCTCTATATTTTTTTTTATTAAGTACAGATGTACCATAAACTACAATCATTTCAAGAAAAATCAGGAGCCCCACCTCTTCAATGCATTTGTACAAAGTTGAGCAGCTTGCATCAGACAGGCTAGAAGCTGCCTGCCGTGGGTGAATTCTTGCCTGGAAATAAGGGAAAATAATAATTAACTATGTTCTATAATTTCATTTCTGTCCAAGGTTAGAAAGATAATACATTAACTGATGATTACAATATGGTGCTAGAGCAGATACTGAATCCTGTCAAATGCAAGTTCAAAAACATTTTGAAGCTCATGATATACAATGCAAAGAGAAAAATAAAATAAAATCTAGTAAATAACAGTACTTGTTAGCAGCTTAATTTCATCTAGATCCCTTATGAGTTTAAAAACATCATTTTATATTCTAACAGAATATCATTCATCCTCAAGAAATTGGCAGGCTTACTTCGAATTTCTTTATGAAAGATCTATGGTGCAACCATTACTATTTGGAGGTTTCCCATTATAAATGCATCATGATATATATAGCTAAAATGAAAACCTTACAAAAAAAATATAAGCATCCCTTCCAGCATATTTGTACATAACAGAACATCATTAGTCTGGATAAGGAGACATTTAACTGTTTCGTATGCATAGAGACGGACCAATAAGAAACCTATACAAAACATAATATCAAACAGGTTTGTGCGTAGAGCATATTGATCATCTTGTACGAATAGTTGGCAGTAGGGAAATGGTATTGGTCTTATAAAAGGTAAAGTGTACATTCATTAGAATCATTTCTTAAAATTCAAGTGATCAAACAGGACCATGTATTGGAATTACGAAAGAAAAGATTAAATTGAGATGAATATTAATACTAAAGTTTAATAAGCCATAAATAAACTCTAAGGCTACATTTAAAATCTGGCATCTTCCACTAAAATAACAATTGCAAACATCAAAGATTCAAAATCATTTAGAAAATTAAGGTTATACTTACTTGGTACAGCACTTCATCAGCAACCCAATTTCCAATACCCGAAATATAGCTCTGTAAAGATTGAAATTTCAGATCTTTAATAATTAATATCATGTCATGATACAGTCAGATGTAAAAAAAAAATATTAAATTCCTGTGCACTGAAACCATGAGAAGAGAGAAATGATATATATATATCTATATATATAAAGAGAACATTCGGTACTATGCACTGACAGTGTAAAACAATGCTACACTACCATTCAATCACAAATCACAATTGGTTTGACTTTAAAGATAATTATTGTAAAAGTCAACAAACTCACTATACAAAATATAAGCACCCATAATTATAACCCCTACGGATGTAAAAATATATGAAGAAGGAAAGCACAAAAGAACGATATATTCAAATGATAAACAAGTTAAAAGATGAGTGAAATACAATGTATGGGAAGTAATAAAAGAATAATTTAATACTTGATCAAGTAATAAAGCCTTGATTTCAGTTTTCCTCTTGTGCAAAGACTCCGTAAACTTCTCAAGTGTCATTGGTTCAAAAAGAGCATCAGGACCAAGCTGAGATATGGGTGGCACTGATGTCGGCTACGTCAGAGGAAAAAATATACAGTCAATAACAAATTTCTTTATTAGAAAAATAAAAATGGATGGCAATTGGCAAGTAGAGTCACAATACATCTTTGAGAAGACGAACTTTAGCGAATCGCCTTTTGTCAGTGAAAGACAACTCTAAACCATCATCTAACTGCATAAATGTGATTTAATCTGATTAATAATGATATTAGTAATAGATAAATTTCTTTGAATCGAATGGCCATACAGGCATGTTAAGAAAATTGAAAGATAAATCACCTTCACACAGCTATAAACTGATTATATTACGTTATTATGTATCATAATAAAGAATCAAATGTTTTACTACAAAATTTTAAGTAACTGAATAGAATCAAAAATTCACACTATTTAGATTCCCAGTAATATAAAAAGTTGTATGCCGATATTGACTGGAAGAAATTACTTCACAAACAATAACTTTTGTTGATCTTTTTCATCTTCAAGATTTTTAATTGCAGATAATATTCTTCATATTCTTCTGACAGGTATAAGAAAATATTAATTCATTTAAGCTTCCTATATATGTGTGTGAGCTAATCTTATGGGTTTACAAAGTAGTTTATTATATTATCTTCGTAGTAGTTTATCATATTCATCAAAGTTCCCTACATGTGTAATCAGATTCCAAGTGTATTAAAGATTTATAGTAATGGAACAAAACAAACAATAATGGACTTTCAATGAATACTTTGCCATTTTATTGCTCCCAAATCCCAACCTATTCACTCTACCCACGTAAACATGTAAGCATCTCTTTCATGCCATGAAACCAAGCTTTATCGAAGCAAATAAATCAACCTACATAAACTTTTATGGTTGCCTGAAATAGGATCTAGCCCTACTCTAGCATATGGTCTACTTGCATCTCCCAACTGAAAATAAATCTTATGAATCCACAACAAAATGAAGTTTAACTTGTCATCAAATCAAGTCAATGGATATAATCACAACAGGTTACAAGACCAAATGGTCAAATAATTCAAGCATGCCACTCATCAATGGAGTTACATCTTGTACCTCAATGAAGAATTTTGAATACTTTGAGGGCCACTCATCCTCGTCCTTCACAGCTGACCTACACGGCACATGCATGTTTATATCATTACAATAACCAGTAACAGGTCATCTATATGTGCCAAATTATTACAACAAAATAAATAATAGAAACACCGAAATAGTAAGGTATAGGTTAGAAAAAGAATGGCATTATAATTGAGAAAATGAGGAGTTTTTCATGTAACTAACTGCTAAGTTAGCAAAATTGGGAAAGGATGATTCAGATGTATGTGGAATAAGGCTAGGGAGTGAGAATTGGAAGGTGCCTAGAGCTTTTTTTCTTTCTAATTGTACTTCCCCAGTAGTTTTCAGACAGTTGGGGTCTTGTAGAATCCTGGAACAGGTCTGACTTCATCAATAAGACAGTGAACTCTCATCAATACTCTTGCATTGCACATAATATTGGCACCTACCTATACATACAAAGCCGAAGCAGTTTTGCACATTGAGTTGAGGCATGGAATATAAGGTTCAATGTCAAAAAAATTGTGTACTGAAGGATAAATACGAAAACTGTCTGTATTGAGAAAATTCACAATCACAAAATCATTTCATGCCAATTAGTATGAATTATAATATTTTAACGCAAAAATCTTATCAAAGTATCCTATTTCAAAACGCCAATAAAAGAAGGATGCAGGAGAAATTGTGGTAAGAAAGTCATGGTATATCAACAGCATTAGTGCGTGGGTGTGTAAAAAACCGATATTGTCAACTGACAAATGCAATAATTAAAGATTCAACATAATTTTTTTGAAAATTCTGCATAACTTACCTTTTGTACTTTGTTACTGCGACCCCTTTAATGTATATAGCACCAGCCATGCCTGAGATAGAGGTAGAAACTCATAAGTAACAACAAATTTTAGCGATAAAATTTTAGTAATAGACCTAACTATCCCCTAGTGTCTCTTCTCATATTTCCGTCTTATAGCCGTTTCATTTTAAAACCTTATATCGTATTTTCTGTGTCATTGTTACCAACTGTTTAAAAGCTTAAGTTTAAGCCGTTAGCTGCATGCACATAAATGGTTAACATGCACCACCAAAAACGCAAGAACCACGCCAAGTGATAATGCGAGCTAAGCAGCAAAAAACTGACAAAAAAATAAAAAAACGAAGGAGAGTTTTACGTGGTTCACGTTTTGAGTTAAAACGGAAAGAGAGAAGAACGAAGCTAGGGTTTGAGAGAGAGAGAGAGGACCGAATTGGAAGGTAGGAAAGGGAGGGGAATCAAGCTGAAGCCACATGTTCTTTCCCTTCCGGTGAGCGGCGACGATGAGCTTGCCAAGAACGGAAGCTTCGAAGTCAGAGCGAGAGACGGCGTCGATGACTTTGGAATCATCGGCGACGATGCATTTCGTTATCTTCTTGCCGACGCAGTTTTCCTCAACGGCCCTCCTCGCCGCCTCTACCTCTGGAAGCTCCGGCATTGCTCTCTCTCTCTCACTCTCACTAACTCTCCTATGCGTTTTCCCGCGTTCTCTCCGTTCTCTTTCTCCACTTGTCTAACTTGCAATTCTCAATTCGTGTTTTTGTTTTGGGCTGCAGGGCTTTGTGGCGTTGCTATAAATGGCGTCCGTTCATCATGTCATTCCATGCCAACGGACGCCTCAGATTCATCTCATTTGGACTTGGATTGGAATAACAGTATTTTGGACCGGACCAGCATTTCCTTTAATGTTTGGGCCGGCCCAGTCATTAAATAAAGGCTTTTTCTATTTGGCAAGAGTGCTTCTTCTGCACCTCCAAGTAGTTATTGGGCATCTAGGAAATTTGTGAAACAGATAAAAATACTCTTAATTTTGTATTATGCAGACCATTTTTCTCTTGTATCCTAATTCTTAAAAACTCTTCTCCTTTCATCTCTATTACTCGTCCACTACATGCGGCGCCTCCCCCTCATTTCGAGCTGTGATTTGGGTGCCCATTTTAATCCGAAATCGTCAATTAACACTGTATTTTATAATCATTTGAGGTATGTATCATCTATTATAATATTTGTAGTGTATTTGGAGAGATTTCATATATTTGGAACTGTTTTTGTTGCGGAACTACCCATTCCGTAACATGTATAGGGATCCATATACATGTTGCGGAATACGTGGTTCCGCAACTCATTGGGAGGTGTCCAAACGTGTTGCGGAACTACCCATTCCGCAACTTGTATACGGATCTGTATACATGTTATGGAATGGGTGGTTTCGCAATACATTTGAACACCTCGTAGTGTTATTCCGTTGCTACTCTGTCGTGCCACCGTTGTTCCACTCCTCCGCCGCCGCCGAAGCAAACTTTCCACCCACACTACCACCCACAACCTTGCACCACCACCATCATCTCACCTTTGATCTCCCACATCCATTTAGTGTTTTCTCATTTCTCAAAATCAAGGATAATATAGTAATTTACTGAAGAGTAGACCTGAAAATTTGTTTAAATTTTGAAGGTGTCCGAGAAGACTTAGAGGTACAGGAAGAATCACTCTGGGCAAAGATGCATTATTGAGTTCTTCCTGCACCCATATTTTTTTAAATATAAAAAATATTTGTTTTTGGATTTTATAATATAAAATACAATTTTTATTTTAGATTATAAAATTATTTTTTTAAATTTCGGATTGTACTATCTATAATATAATTTTTTTATATTTTCGATTGCAAAATTTGAAACATAATTTTTTAATTATAAATTATGTAATCTAGAATAAAAAAAATAAGAAGTATAGAATCTATTTAATTTTTTGATCAAAGGTATAATAATCATTTTGTTAAGTTGTAGAAAAAAAGCATTGAGGTACAGGAAGAAGGTGTCTCTGGCAAATGCTTCCTGTGCCCATATTATTTTGTAACTTGCATTGTATTAGTCATGTGGATTGTCTATGTCTTTGGGTATTTATATTTAGTCATATTCGTCTTGCTTTCTCATCTTCATGCTATACAATGTTTTATTATTTAGTTATATAGGGAGGTTTAGTTGGTGAAGACTTTGCATGTATGGTTAGTGAATCTCATTTGGTTCAGTGTTTTTGTGGTCATTGTCATAGATGGGTGTAGTGTCCACCCTCCACGAGTCACTTTTAGTCACTATGAACATCAGTCTCCATATATATTCTCTTCTATATATTATAACAAAAATACTTATGAAATTTTAAAAAATTAATAAACATCCTCTTCTATAGGTTATAACAAAAACATTTATGATTTTTAAAAAATTAATATAGTGTGCATGTGAAAATTTGTATAGTGTAGGAAACATTTGCCTTGCTATTTTTATACAGAGAAAATTAGTTAAGCATGTATATGTATCTCAACTCCTACACCTTCTTTAGTTGGGGGTGGAAGAACAGGGAGAAGGAACACAGTGTAGTGTGTTTGGTGAGAAAGAATTTCATTTTACAGAATTTCATTTTAAAGAATTATAAAATTTAGTATACTACTTTTCATCTACTTGTAACGAGATATTTCTAGTAAATTTATTTATTTTTACTTATGTAGGTTCTTTTGTTGAAGTCATGTATAAGTTTATAATAATATACACAAAAGTAGCAACCGTGACTCATACTTTTGCTACATGAATTGATCTCATTCCTCGTTGATAGTATATCCAATGCGTATCAGCATAATCTTTCATTTTCTTAAACATCTCCGGTTGTTCTTCATTCACCAAACCTTGTTCTGGTCCAATTTCTTTGTTTGGCTCAGGAGTATAGAACATTGCAATAGATATTCTTTCCCTCTTGGAGTTCACCAATACCCGATGCACAGGACTCTTGAAAATTCCATTAGTCATTATCTGCAATGTCAAAAAGGATCATTATTGTCACCTATATTATATGTTATCAGGTAATTTACTCAATGTCATGTTCGAAAATCGTTCGTTGGAAAAAAATGTTATGAAACTCAAATTAACAACGCATACCTCCATTTGATCACCCATGAGGACTAAAAGGGCATGAGGAATTGTGGGAACCGTGAACCATTTACCATTACGGTGAATTTGGAGACCCTCAACCTCATCTTGCAGTATAATGGTGTAGCCTGATCCATCTGCATGGGGTTTAAGCCCGAGCACAACATCTGGTTGTGCACAGCAGGGATAGTAGTTGAACCTCACTTGCAATAGAGCTTCTTCACCAAATTGATTCAAGAAGCAATTTTCTTCTAAATCTAATGACTTAGCAATAGCTCTAGAAATAAGATTTGTTGCCTCTCTCATCTTTGTTGTGTATTCTTCCACAACATGCCTGCAAAATAAAAGTGTTGCTAATCTTAATTAACACACAGACATGTTCCAATCTTTGAATATTCTTGAACATTTGTCTGCATAATTTGCATAATTAGCATTAAGATTCTATTTACCTAAAGGATGATGGATTTTCTGGCCACAAACTTGGCTTCCTTCTTTCTTCAGGGTATACTTCAAGAAACAAACGATCTGACCAATCTAAAAATTGACCTTCTTCAGGAACAGGATCAGCACCATACCCTTCAAATTCTTTCACCCCTTTGGAAATTATCTTCTTTTGTTCCATTGGCTGGTTAAAAAATTCCCTTGCAACTTCACGAACCTTGTCCAAAAGTGTGCTTGATGCCCCATGATTTATTGCCTTCCAAAAAAGTTCATAGGATATGTTCTGTGCAAGTGATTTCTACAAAACTACAATTAATTGAAACAAAATTGTCAAGTACACATACCTGGAAGCAACCCCAAGAGGAGAGAGATGATCTTAGCTTTTTCAGCTCTTCTTTTTGTTGAGTTGTTGGTGTTGATGGCGATAAGAGCCCAAAATCAATGATGGGTAGTGAACATAATGTTAAAGGCTCCATTTTTGTGCAATCAACGTCTCTGCAAACATAAGGTGAAGGTGGTTCCTCACCGTTTTGAACCATTTCTTGTACACGCTTGGATAACAGTGCTTCCATGGTGACACTACAATTTTTTGTTTTCTCGTTACCACACCGAAACACAATATGGTGCTTATCACCGACTTGGCATGTGATGTTAAAAAAATTATCACGAAGGAAAGTAATATACGTAAGAGTTTAAAGATTAGTTTATGTGTAATTTAATTTTAATTTATAAAAATGTATTTTTATCTTTGTTTTTTTTTTTTATAAATATTTGTGAGGTAGTATCTTTGGTTAGATTCATGATTTTTGTATGGTAAAGATTGGTTGGAAATTACATGTTTGTAACTATTATTTAAAACGTTTAATAATTGAAAAATGTAACAAAGTATATATATATATATATATATATATATATATATATAACAAGATTTGAAATTATTATAAACCTGATAACCAGTTCTTAAATAGCAGTTATATAATTATAATAAGATATTTACTCGTTTTAAAGATAACAATTTCTAGCAAATCATTTTTACAGGATTGATTGCAACTTCAATGGTCTGTATTGGAAGTCTTGGTCGTCTTTCAATCAACTATTGAATATAGTTTGTGAATAAAATTAATTATATTGTGCTAATCTTTCAAACAAAGAAGACAGCATTATATTCACCGTCTATATTAATTATATTATTTATTTAGTTATTTGTTAAAGTAATTTTTGTTGATTTAGATATTATTATCTGTAATTGTTTAAAGAAATTTGTTATCACTGGTTTTTAACAGTTTTTGGTATCCAATCACCAGTTATACATTTGTCAATATAATTTATTTTATTATGTTACTTTTTACATCTTTAAATTATTTTCTTAAATTCAACCTACTCTTAACAATAAAATCTATCTATAATAAAATTATTACATTATTTATTTCATAATTATTTTGTTTATAAACTTTAATAAAAATAATTTAATAATTATGATAACAATTATTTTTTATTTGCCATAATGGACACTTGTCAACAAATTTTTCCATTGTACAACCAGTGATCCACCAAGGCCCAAGCAAAAACCGATCCATTGACGTGTACGGTGCCATTGATGAGATCCAACGGCCAAAACGGTGCCACCTTTCCATGCGCTCTTACACCACACTCCTCAGTTTACCCTCTCTAGTTTCTCTCTCTCGCCATCTCTTTCTCTTTCTCTCTGCGATCTGCTCCGTGTAGCTGCTCGAAAATGCTGGCACGCATAGCAGCGAAGCGCTTCAACGAGATCCGTCAAATTTTCCGTCAGGTTTTCCGTCCGTTTCCTCTGTCGTTTCTCTCACTTTATTTTCCGATTTCCGTTTTTATTTTTATTTAATTTTTGGTTTCCCCTTTCTCAGCCTTCGAGGGCTTTCTCCACCGCTCTGAACTACGTAAGTGCTCTTCGTCTTCGCTTCAATTCTCGCAGTTTCTGTTTTGTAATTTGATTGTTAACATATCCATTTTTCATTGACATAGCACCTTGACTCACCGGACAACAACCCTAACCTTACATGGGAATTCACCGATATCAACAAAGCAAAGGTAATGTTTCATTGCACTGTAAATATCCATATTCTGATTTTTGATAATTTATCGTTATATAGTTTTCCATCAAAATACAGAAAATGTTGCGACAGGCACTGCCGAAGATTATTTGTTCAATTATCTAGCTTATAGGGTTGGGGTAATACTGCTATCTGTGTCTCCACTTTTCAAACTTTCTTGGTTGTGTTTAATTTGAGCTTGATCACTATAGACATACCGTTTCCAAGAGTGTAGACGATGGTGATCAGAATCTTAATATTCACAATTCAAATCTTACACTTCGATACATATTGTTTATCTGCTTCATTGTATCCCAAGATGAATTCTGAATGAATATCTGACGATTCCGGGATAAATCTATGTAATTTCGTATCGCCAACATGATTTACGCAATTCTATGATTCATATATTTTTCCTTTCTCATCAATTATAAAAAAAATAGAAAGTTCTTGGGAGCTTAAATTTTTAAATGAAAAGGAATTTGAAAGAATACTTATGAACTTGTACTATTTTATTATTCAACCTCTTTTTCATTCACTCGTTCAAGACGTGTACTCTATTTAGCTATTTAATGATTTTGTTTCCTTCATCTAAAATAAAGACTTAAGAAACTTGTATATATATAACTAATATTTTTTTGTAAGACTTCTTCTTAAGTTGCTTTTATCTATTTCTAGTTTAAATTGTTTACATGACTATATTGAACATTATATATCATTTCTATGATATATTTGAAGGTATTTTTCATTCTACCTTAATATTATGATTCAATACAAAATTACAATTCTCGATTTGAAAATTAGCTCGAGACTTCATGATTCAAATCTCAATTCGATAACCTTGGTGTAGAGTGATGTGATTCAATTCCTTATTAGAGTTAAGTCAGAGTACATTGTCTTAGTCTGAGTGAGTGTAGAGTGATATGATTCAATGCCTTATTGATTAGTTCGTTATCATAATATTTCTAATAGTTATGAATCTTTAGTTTAACTATGAACATTACATGTATGATCCTTTTTGGTACCTGGCCCATAATATAAACATTTCATGGTTTTAGTATGTGCTAATTACAGGTTAAGGAGATTTTATCTCACTATCCATCCAACTATAAGCAATCTGCAGTGATTCCGCTTTTGGATCTTGCCCAGCAGCAGCATGGAGGCTGGCTCCCTGTTTCTGCAATGAATGCGGTATGTTGGCCTCCTGCTTGATGTATTCTTAGAAATGTAGAAACATATCAAAGAACTATGTCGGATTCTCTAACCAGGTCCTGTACCCGTTGTTGGTTGGAAAAGGTTATTGTGCTCAGTAGATAGTGTCTATTAAGTACTTAGTAGAACAAGACCCTTAACAATTCCCATGTAGTCTTGAAATTCTTGCAACAGGGCACAAAATAAATTTACAGCAATGATGATCCTTTTGAAATTATTGTTAAGATTGTCAGAGTAAAGACTTTGATATAGTTTGTATAGTACATTCTTTTGCTCAAATATCATTTTGTTGCTTGACATACATGCCATGCCTAAAATCTATGCATACAACAAGGTTTGATGTACAGATTATTTATTCTTCTAAGTAAATACTCATCATTATTTGGTTGTGGTTTACTTGTAGCTTCTTGTCACTTGACACTGATGATTCATTGAAAATCCCAAATTTACATGATGTTTACAATCTGTAGTTTAATTTTCTTTCTAATGCAAAAGGTTATGTTATTCTTTATTAACAATTGGCGTTTTGGATTATTTAGGTAGCAAATATTGTAGAGGTTCCACCTATACGGGTTTATGAGGTTGCCACATTTTACTCCATGTTCAATCGTGCTAAGGTGAAATCATATTATGCTTTAACGATTTTTAGTATTCCTAATCCACGTTAATACAGGCCAAAGCTTAGCTGGACCAACTTGCTTTCAGGTTGGGAAGTACCATCTGTTGGTTTGTGGAACAACACCTTGTATGATACGTGGTTCACGAGGAATTGAAGAAGCCTTATTGAAACACTTGGGAGTGAAGCGCAATGGTTAGTTCACCTGTCTTAATTTCTCCCATTATCTGTAGGTTGTCGTTGAATTGTATCTTATTCATGACAAATTGGAACTATATGCATTTTCTGATCATTATTTTCCTTTTACCTCTGATTTGCAGAAGTAACGCAAGATGGTTTGTTTTCTGTTGGAGAAATGGAATGCATGGTAAGTCTTATTTTAATTGTGTCTAGTTCGTGGTGTTTAGAGTTGTATTATTGCTTGATATGTGCTAGCACTATAATTGTTTCTAGAGGGAAAAATTGCATTAAGTACACAAATGGACTGTTTGGCTAACAGTGTTGTCATAATTTTGTGTGTCTATATATATATATAATGTGTGTGATAGCAATCATGAATTTATAAAAGTAGTTTTTAACCTTTTTCCATTAATATTAGTTATCCTAAAAATTCCTTGCATTTTTAGCACAGGAACTACTAAAACAAACTTAATGGGACATAATATCTAACTGGTAGAGAAAGAGAATCACCCAATGTGGTGTACAGCTTTTGTTGTCTTAGAGAAAAATAAAATTCAAGAGGATGGAAAGAGGTGCATACCTGTCTTCTGTATTTACTAAATCCGGATACATTCCTATATGTAGTCTAGAGTGACCACTTGATGTTCTTGGGTAATTTTATTGATCAACCGGTGGTGAACGATTGACTTTATTGGTCTTGTGCAGGGATGCTGTGTGAATGCTCCTATGATTACAGTGGCCGATTATTCAAATGGATCAGAGGGATACACATATAATTACTATGTCCGTCTTTCCCCTTTTTTCTCTATTTTTTTTTTTCCGGGGGAGGGGGATGTTGTTGTGCGATGTGCTTCTGAAACACTCTAACGTGTCATATTGATGCCAATTACAGGAAGATGTAACCCCAGAGAAAGTAGTTGAGATAGTAGAAAAGCTGAGAAAGGGTGAGAAGCCACCGGTAAGGCCATTGACTATGATCTATTTTATTACTGCCCATGTTTTAGAAACTTATACCTTGTTAAATTATGAATCTGGTTTCTTTTTCTTTAGCACGGCACGCAAAATCCCCTACGAATTAAGAGTGGACCTGAAGGAGGGAATACAACTTTATTAGGTGAGCCCAAGCCTCCTCCCTGCCGTGACCTGGATGCCTGCTGAAGTGTGATACGTTTTGCCTTCAATAATGTGTGGCTTGCACGTGCTCGAGCTTGCCTTAATTGAAACATTGTCAGATTGTTAGATGCTCAACCAATTTTTGTATTCCCAACCTGCCTGGATGGCTTCCGCTAAAAAAAGTGTCATAAATGCCATCAGTTTCTTGGATTGTTTATTACCTTCCGACCGTATCTATTCTATGTTTTTTCTGTACTATGTAACATTAATCATCATGAATGAAATTTGAGATTACGATGTTAAGATGTGAATCACGTTATTACCCATTAGCCATGTGGGAGTGTAGGATGGATTTATCAACAATAGTAGAGTAGAGCTATCGTTTTTAATGCAACATTCACTTTCTTGATAATTGCCAATTCCGAAGGTTACTCAGATCTCCTGGAGGATGGATTGAAAAGGAAGTTTGATTGTTAAATGAATATCAAATTTGACAATCAGGGTAAGTCCTTAGGGGCACCAAGCTAATCCTTGTGTACATGAATCACTGTTCTTGTTAGGTTTAACACTTTTGAATAACCGCGACAGATGTAGAATAATCCATGGATTCGGTTTATTGGATTTCTCGTAGGATGCCGACACAATCCCGTTGTAGTTATCATGTGTTGTGGACCAACGAAAGTTAAAGATCGAGCATTGAAGAATATTTTGAAAAAGAGGATAAAATTTGATCTATGCCAAGTTTTACTCGTGCTTTCTGAAGGTTAAATTTAAATTTATTCCAGAAAAAACATTTTAGGTAAGAATTTCCTTATGATTTGTTTGTTTTAAGGCGAGAAAAATAAAGTAGGAAAAATAAGGAAATAAAAATTTAGAAAATACAAAAAGCAATAAAAATAATTGGTGTTAAATTTTGTGTGAAATCTTGAAGAAAATGGTACGAAAAATTTATCCAAGATTATGTTGTAAGTATTTTATTATATATATATATATATATATATATATATATATATATGTTTATGTTAATATTGATTATGATAAAGATATAATTAATTATATTTGAGATAATTAATTATTTTATAATATAATTGATTTTATATTTAGTACTTTGTTAATATTTGTGTATTTTTATTAAATGGAATTAGAAAGAAATTAATTAGAGATACATGTGAAAAGGTCGACGGTCACCAGTTTGAGGGTAACATCGCAACGCAACAGGGCATTGGTGCCTTCGGTAGAGTCGATGATGACAAGGCAAGACACGAGTATATATTCGCAGGTGGTCTGAAGCGTGCCTGGCCCATCTAGGTACGTGTCTTGTTCAATCCAGCCCAACCATTTCTGCTCTTCAGGTTTTCTTTCTTTTCCCCTTTTGTGAATAATTTTTTTTTTCATTTATTGTGCTACTGTACGCACTGAAAATATCATGTGGTGTTTGCTATTCTCTAGTTCAGTTCAGTGGTTAAGTGAGTAATAATAGATGGTTATGCAGATTTTGTTTTGAATCCCAAACCTAGTGATGGGGACTGCATCATCTATGTTAACTCAATACGACATCGAGGAAGTTCAAGAACACTGCAATAATTTATGTAGTTCATCTCTCTCTCCTGTTGTCCCTTTATTACTGTTCATTTTTTTTTAACATTAATTAAGATCTGAAATTGGGTTTCAAGCTCAGTTTCTCAGCAGGAAATCGTGTCATTATATCAAAGATTTTGCCAACTTGACCGCAATGCCAAGGGATTTATTTCGGCCGACGAGTTCTTGTCCGTCCCTGAATTTGCCATGAATCCGCTTTCTCAGGTGCTCACTTTTATGGCCATTTCGAACCTAACACTCATTCCCTTTTATTTTGGAGTTTATGTACTTTCTTTTCCCCTCACTACATGCTAAAGGGTGGTGTGTGATCTATTTTCTCATTGTTGATTATCTTTGTGCTTGTTTGCAGAGGCTGCTCAAGATGGTGGACGGTTTGAACTTTAAAGACTTTGTGGCCTTCTTATCTGCATTCAGTGCCAAAGCCAATGCACAACAAAAAATAGAGCGTACGTTTTAGTTACATCGTACATCAGAGTTATTCAATGCTCTCCAATGTTGTTTTATATTATAGTTTAACTTTGGGAGTGAGAAGATGTATTTTAAGTTAGGTATTGATTTTGCATTCTCGCTGTTCACGGGAGGTTCCTAAGTTCTGACCTTGGTCTCAAGGGATGACTTAATTCAATTTTTGGAATGTTCAATGGTGAAGATGGCATTTTATGTTGCTTAGCCCACTCCTAAAGTCTCAGAGTGAAACTCAGTTCCGTAGACGGGTTAGTTATGTTCACACATAGCAGGGTTCTAAATTTCATATTTCAGTTAGAAAAGGTTTGGACTGCTCACTTTTAAGCATCTGAAAATGGTTTGAGAGGGAATACATGGTGTCATACGATTATGCAAATTTTGGGCAGACCTATCTAACTTTATCTACTCCAATTGAATACAATGTTGGTTAAATTCATTTTGGATAAAGAGCAAAGCATAACCTCCAGCCTATTAATTAGTATCACCAACCAACGTTGTGTTCTATTTTAGAAATATAACTCCCAGTCTTTCTGTTATTAATGCTGACCAACCAATAACCAACTATGTCATTAATTTTAATCAATTTCGCTACAAGAATCCTATATTAGGGACTGTTGTAAACCCATCTTTATGAGGATTCCCGAGGCTTGGTTAAGGTAATCTAACAATAGTATTCATATGTATCCTACAGAGAAGAGAAGTGACTTTTAGGGTGGTCAGTGGGATAAAAGGATGAACACTTAACAATGCTGAATTTCTCTATTTTTTTACGCATTGATCATATTAGTCAAGTTGTTCTCATTCCATTGATTCAGAAGTATTCTTTAAGAGATTCAGGTTCTGCATCTCACAAATAAAAGGGTGGTCCAGTGTACAATGCTCCTGCTTGGTGGGGACTGAGATGGGTAGATATCATAGCCTTAACCCCACTAGTAAAGAGACTGTTTCCTGGGTTTGAAACCCGACCTCTAGATCAAGGGCAACAACCTCACTGTTGCTTCAAGACTCAACCTCCTTCATCAATTTGAAGATAGAATAAGACACAAGTAGAGATGAGCAATCAAAAGAATTCATTTGTAAATGATAACGTATAAAATTGTCTATTTTTCACATGTAGCCATATTAGTTAGAACTTATGTATGATATAAGTAGTGTTTTTTAAGTAGGATCCAACCCTGGGTTAGAAGACTTCAGCTTCTATGTATATAGTCTTCAGAATATTTGCTAATATATTTGGAATAGCTGATATCTGTGACAATGTAGTTAAATGGTGAGAAATTGCTAATGCAAATACGGGGTTCAAATGTCATGAATTATTCAATGATTTTTGTCATTGAAAGAGGGAATACTTTGAGGGGAGGGGAATTGTTAATCTTTTTCTTAATAAATTACAATAATATCTTTTGCTACCTTCATTGTACTTATAGTTTCTAGCTTTTTGCAGTTATTTTCAAAGTCTTTGATTCAGATCGTAATGGAAAGGTGTCTTTCGAAGATATATTGGAAGTGCTAAAAGATTTGTCAGGTTCATTCATGTCCGATGACCAGAGAGAGGTATCACCAACAATCTGTTCACTTCCCTGTATTATTTAATCATGAAGTAGTTTTCCCAGTAGTTGTTAAATAAAAAAGTAGGTATTCATTAAGGGGCATCATTTGTTACTGGTTTGACATCCTATTTCAAATTTGGTGTGCTGAAGTCTGAGTTTAGTATCATATAGTTTCCTAGGATCAGTATATTCATTATTGGTTACAACTAGAAGTTCTTCACTATATAATATGGGTTGTTGAGTTACATATTGGTCACATCTCTTTTTCAAGTTCTCTAAAGGGGAAGCTAATGGCTAAAATGGTAACCAATAGATTTCTCTTCTCTAGTTTTTGGACGATACAGTTTGTTTCTGCCTTTTGTATTATCTATATGCTATAAGTTAATTGCATATCCATATAACAAAAGCTATTTTTTTTCCTCCATACACCTTTTCAGTTGTGCTTGTATTATATTCAGATTTGACTGGAGTTTGGCTAATTTGTTCTGTGTTTGATTTGCAGGAAGTTCTAACTCAAGTTCTAAAAGAAGCAGGATACACAAAAGACTCCTACTTGACGTTGGATGACTTCATTAAGGTCTGTACATTTTGTTATGTATTTCCTCCGTACATTGGATGACTGCTATGTTTGATTTAATATTTTTATTTTAATGTGTCACAGGTTCTTGGTCAATCTGACCTAAAAATGGATGTTGAAGTCCCTGTTGATTGAAAGTAGCTTCAGTTTACCATGTTCTCGTGAAAGATAAATTTGTAAACTCTATTCATAAGATTCTTGTAATATATTTCATGTGGAAATGAAAAGTGCAGAGTACCTTTGTCCCCTTTCTTGGGATTTTTGTAATGCCGTTGCCTTTCAGCCACTAGCTGTTTCGGAGCCAATTTAAAAAGCTGTCGAGGTTGATTCAGTTTTTCACATTCCTTGACAGTTTTTTGCAACTTTTTGAGTCTCCTAGATTCAGAGTTTAGGTAAAAATTCTTTTCTATTTTTTAGTTTCAACTGCTGATGAAATTGTCAAGGTCAAGTTTCTTTCTGTGTTATAATCTCAGAAGTAAGGAATTGTCATTAAATGTTAATCACTGTACCAAATTTCAGATCGTGGACTCGAGTGCATCAGTGGTTGGTATTCTTTTTAATGTTTCTAATTTGTCATAGATAGTGAATTCTGCATAGTGCATTTGAAATTATTTATGCATATATTATCATGTGCAACATGTAATTGGACAACCTTAATAGGCTCCAATTTTTCATCATGCTTGTGCCCTTTTGAATGTGCTGAAAATGATGTGGACTCCTGCAGAAGCTTTGTCCACAACGAAATCTTTCAGGTCTCCCGAACTTGGCAAGTTTGAGCTTTAGAAGAAACTAAGCAAGTAACTGGTCAATAACTTAGCAACTTTGTTGTTCCCTTACTAGGTGGAGATATATCAAGCAGGTAATAATATGCCTGTTCTCCTTTCGGACAGAAAAAATTTGGTATTGGATAAAAGTCTACACTCTACTCTTTACAGAATTAAATTTTGAAACTAAAATCTGGACAGAAATTGCCTACAGAACTAGTTCGATTCTGATCCTCTGGATCCTTTCTAGACTCTAGTACTCACAAACATGTCGATTAGATAGGTTTATTTTGATATGTTTTGGTTAAATGCATTTATGTTCGAAAGTAAACGTGATTTGTAAACCTATGTGACGAATTCTTCTATAACATTATACTATTATGCAATATTTATCATAGTAATAGAAGAGTATATTTTCTGTCTAGTATATATATTATGGGGGTGTTACAACATGACTTAAAGTGGAGTTGCTAAAGGGAAGCTGCAACTGAAAAGGGGTTAAAAAAACTGAAGAAACATTAGAGCTAAATGCGAGCAACTAATGCCCATTAGTACAAAGCTATACACAAAGTACCATATAACTGGCATAATAAATGTCTATGCCAAATATAGAGCGGAAAAGCATAAACAAGAGTAAAACATGACTTATAACTAAATTCAAACAACTGAATAAATAATAAATATAATGCAACGGTTCAGTTATGTCTGATACAAGGAAAATACTTCCTTTCCAATCCTTAATTTGCTTTTAAATTTTATATCATCTTTTCTAATTGATTATTCTATTATTTTTTCATTTCTTCTTTTGATATACTTCATCCTATTTTGAAGTGTACCAGATATCATTAGTTTTGCAAAATACCACAACAAACCCACAAAACAATGACCTTATAATGTTTTTTTTTTTTCTACATGCTAATGATAAAACAGAATCAAACATGCCAAAAAAAAATTGAAGACCTATACATTATTATAATCTCAATGCTTTGATATTATAAATGCTATAATAATTATAAATTATCATTTATAATAACATTATTAAATTAATAATTTTTGTCTATGTTCATGCATGTTGAATAATATCATAAAATATTATATTTTAATTGAATTTTCAAAATATTTCAAAATGAAGATTTATTTTTCATTCTTTATTATACTGTTGTTTATTCTGTTCTTAATTTGCCGCCCACAACATTCTGAAATCTTAACGAAAACCCAAGGGCCGCCCAATGTTTGTGAAAAATTATATTACTTTGCTTTCTGTATGCACGTCACCACAGATCAAATCACTGCTTAGGATTAGTCACTATGAAAACATAAATTAAAATTATTATATATTTATTATATTATACTATTATATACCACATAATAGCAACTGGCACCAGTGTATGTTGGTGGAATTAGAATTTGATTTCAAGTTTTTATAAGATACAAATTTCTATTAAAAAATTACACGGTGAAAAAAACAGGAAAAGTTGTATTACAATTACTGTTTTACCCTTTTGTTCTCTCCCTATATAAACCTCAGTGGACTTGTTTCCGTTAGCGTAACCGCTTACTGGTAAACGACTTCTACCTGGCCAACCGTCTCTAGCAAACTTCGAAAAAACTACTTTATTCTCTTTCTCACTCTAAAACTCTCTCTCTACACTTCTTCAACAATGTCAATTGCTTCTCCGTCTTCAAGAACTCAAACGTCACCGCGCTCTTCCTCCTCGGCGTTTGCGTCCACGTCGGCAACGAACTTCTCTCCCGGAACGTACTCCTCGGCGAACGCCAGGGTGCCGCGCCACCTTCCATCATCGCCGTCCGTGAGATTCTTGGTAGTGGAGCAGAGGGCAGAGTCTCCCGTGCGCCGCTCAATGACGGTGACGAAGAAGAGTCCGACGAACAAGGAGGCGGTGCCTTCGTCGTCGTGGAAGAGTGACAGCGAGAAGAGGTCGTGCATGTGTTCTCCAACTACGCATGCTGGTTCGTTCCGATGCGCTTACCACAAACAGTTGGCGGAGAGAAAGCAGCAGCAACAGCAACAACAGCGGCAGCAGCAACAGCAGCAGCGGCAGCAAACGACATCGTCGAGCGGGAGAAAACTGAACCTTCTGAGATCTGCGATGAAGAATTCGGTGGTGAGGATCGGAGGAGTGGAAGGGGAGATTGTGAAGAGAGCCTTGACGACTCTGATTAGACCGTCGTCTCACTACTTGCGTCGCCGTGTAAACTTTGAGCCCAGGCCCACTCGACTCTCGCTAATGTCCAAAGCCCAAGAACACTTAATTCTCAATAATAAATAATAATACTCTTTTCATTTTCTTAGCGAAAAATATGTATATTTGTTCGAATACTCTAGGTTTCCTTTCAAGAGCAATAACTGTTGCAATTTTCTTTTACTTTTCCGGAACATATAGGCAGGAAAATAAAAACTACTGAGTTTCTAATTTGAGGGATAGAAAGAAAGAAAATGGATTAGGAACGTATCCGTCACAACGAGAAGATAGAGGAGTTTAGGGTTTCCATGATTTATTCTAGAAAACTAAGAATGTATACCTTTTAAAAATGTATTAACATTAATGTTACCTTAATTAAATATGTAAAATTAATATAAATTTGTAAATTTATTTTCTCTAGAAAAATAAGTTAAAGATATGTATAAAAACTATTTAAATGTTTTGTTTTTAGAATCAAGAAAATATTATTAAATTGGTTATTTGGTTGTTCTTTTTTAGTAGTTTTGTTGAAAAAATGTTTATGTAGGTTTGATCAGGATTGAGTTACTTTTACGTATTTTTATAAAAGAAAAAGATTGCGTAATTTTTTAGGATAAAAATTTGTTATTTTTGTGTTATATTGTTAATTTAAAAATTTTAATATATTTTGTGATTAAAGTATATGAGAGTGACCGACTCGAAAGAAATAAATCAAATACATATATCGCATATGATCATATATCTGAATACAAATAAAAGTAATATTTCTAAAAAAATTAAGATAATGTGCTTGTTGCTTTCCAAAACACTTGATGGCTTGTTATAAAATAAATTAAAAATAATTAAAATAACTATTTATAAACAACGTGAAAATAAATTTAATATATTCAAACTAATACGTCATAATATGTGAAATAGTAATATGTAATTGTCTGTATAAATAAAATAAAATTGAAAGTATTAAAATTTTTGATAAGAATTCTTATACTTTCTTCATATCTTATTTAAAAAGATGAAATTAAAAAAATTGTAATACAACTCACTCTGATATAAAATAACGAAAAAAAAATCTAAACACATTATTCGAATTTATAAATATTGAGAAAAAGAATGTTAGTTTATAGTTTAAATATTTGGTTAGTATCTTTGTGTATCCTTGTATAGACAAAATAATATTTAAAATAAGTAAAAGTGACCTCAGGCTTAGTAGATGTTAAACTTATTTTACGGCATGATTAAGCACCTCAATTCAGTATACTCCTGAATATTGGACCCTTTATGAAACCCAGAATATCGCATGGATCAAATGGCTAAAATATATGCTCCAAAGGACTGACCTCTGCAGAAATATGAAATGTAACAATTTAAAATTATAAAAGAAACTTTTACAAATTAAATTTTACATAAATTAATTTTAACTTCCCAAAAAAATATTTTTTTTTCCTTTTTAAATATTAATAGAAGTTTTATTCTGGTATTAAATATTCCATAATAGGCTTTGTGAAATACGATGTGATAATTCAAAGCAGAATTAAATATGTATTGGTTTTGGTAAATAATAATAATAATACTAATACTAATAATTTAAATCCTTGAACTTTATCTCTTACATGTATATATTCTAAATTTTAATTTTATTTTAGTTAGTCTTAAACTACGAATAAGCATCACAAACTTTTAAGTTCATTGATCTTAAAGTTTAGTATTGTAACAAACAAATACATTAAAGTTTAACTACATTAGACAATTGATTCTTAAAATTTATCATTTTTAAAAATAATTTAGTTTTTTAATTATATTAGTTGAATTATTATCCTAAACGTCAACCATATACTTATCTTTTTTACTATACGCTCTCATTAAATGTTATGAGTAAATTTTAGTTTGCAAACTTATATCTGTAGAACTAATAATTACTCACCTGCTGCGATTTTCTCTTTAAATTAAGTCACGGTGAAATTGTAGTTTTTGAACTCAATATTTAAGTAGAAAGAGTTAAACTTTAATCACTAGCTATAATTTCCTTAAAACTATAATGATCTTCTCTAATTACATCATGGCATTGATATTCAATATAAGTATATGAATTTTGTTAGGATTGATCGAAAGAGTGAAGTTGGAACATATGTGAGTCGAGTTAGACAGTTAGGTTTGGACAGTTTGGTTACACTGACAGGTAAAAGATGATTCACGTGAACATGATGTCAGGGACAAACTTTTTACGATAATAATTACATTCTCACTTTTCCTGTGTTCATTGATCGAAATCACAGAAAACATGGTGGTGGGTCGGAAGCAAACAAAAATTCCTGAAAGTGTCATCTTCCAAGTTCGAACCTTTATATAATCCTACCCAACAGTGTTAGTGTTGTCATAATCATATCCAAAAATGCCGAAGCTGGTTCTGAAAGCTGGAAGCAGACCTCCCTGGGTGGGTCTTGCTGCTGCAGTTTGGATTCAAATAGCAGTTGGAAATCCCTTCAACTTCCCTCTCTATTCTTCTTCTCTCAAATCTGTTTTGTCTCTCAACCAGCAACAGATTACTGTTCTGGGAGTGGCCAATGATGTTGGGGAGAGCATGGGTCTGCTTCCTGGCATTGCCTCCAACAACTTCCCTCCTTGGGCTTTCCTTCTCCTTGGTTCTCTCCTTTGTTTCTTTGGTTATGGCCTTATCTTCCTCACTGTTACAAGAACTGTTTCCCAATTCCCCTATATTCTGGTAGTTCATTATTCCATTCCAAATATGTGTTTTCTTTAGATAACTTTTCTATCAAGTCACCTTCTCTTAAGTGCATTACTTTATGATCTCTTTTTTCTCTGTGACTTCTTACAATTTGGGTTTGGACTTGACTCCTATGCTAATAACTTCCCCTTTCTTAAATACATTATTTTGATCATGTAACTAGCCTTCTTTAACACTTGTTTTCATTCTCAATAATTATGTGATCAAAATGGTGTATACAAGTGAGGCAAGTTTCTCTTTGTGAGATAGTTTTTAGGATTGAGTTGGGTCCAAATCCAAATTATAAGATGACTTGACAGATATGCCTTGCTCTATTTGTTGCCACCAACAGCAGTGCATGGTTTGGAACAGCTGTGTTTGTCACCAACATGAGAAACTTTCCTCTTAGTAGAGGCACCATCTCTGGCATTCTTAATGGTTATGGAGGGATCAGTGCAGAAGTATACACCTTAATATATAGCTTGGTGTTGAAAGGGTCTGCTTCTGAATTGCTCTTGTTTCTAACAGTTGGACTTCCTGCTTTATGTTTAGTTATGATGTTCTTCATTCGGCCTTGCACTCCTCCTTCTGGGGAAGACTCTTCAGTGCATGTGCATTTTATTTTTGTCCAAGTTGCAAGTGTTTTACTTGCCTCATATCTTGTTATCACCACAATTGTGAGCGATGTGGTCTCTCTGAATGATGCTGTAACCTACATCTTGGTTGCCATAATGGTTTTACTTCTGATAGCTCCCCTTGCAATTCCTATCAAAATGACACTATTTCCTGCTAATTCAAAGAGCAGCGTTTCACTAGTTGGTTCTTCAGATAATTTGGCTTCAGAGGATGACATTTCAACGCAGACAAGTCCATTGCTCACACCATCTTCCTCAGCTACCATTCTTGAAAGTTTTCATGAAAATGGTGATGTCTCGGATGTTGAGATGCTCATTGCAGAAGGACAGGGAGCAGTGAGGGCGAAAAGGAGACCTAAGAGGGGAGATGATTTCAAGTTCCGTGAAGCTTTCATCAAGGCAGACTTCTGGCTTTGCTGGTTTGCTTATTTTCTTGGGGCTGGCTCAGGAGTAACAGTTCTCAATAATTTGGCTCAAATTGGAGTTGCTTTGGGTGTAGAAGATACAACCATATTACTTTCAGTCTTCAGCTTCTGCAATTTTATTGGCCGTCTTGGCGCTGGTGTTGTTTCTGAATACTTTGTCAGGTATTCTGTTTAAATATTAAAGGACTAAACCAAATATAACAATTCTTAATGCAGTTTCTCAATATTTTCTTCCTTATGAACTGAATCGTGAATTTGTTATAATGTTAGCAGAATTTGAGTTGTCCTATGATAGTTGTGAACTTGTGACTGTCTTTTTATTGATGAGGTTATTATCATGACAGGTTGAAAGCACTACCTCGAACATTTTGGATGACAAGTGCACAAATAACCATGATCGTAGCTTTTTTATTTTATGCTTCTGCTTTGGACGGAACTCTTTATGCTGCAACTGCTCTACTTGGTATCTGCTACGGGGTTCAGTGTTCTATAATGGCTCCAACTGTTTCTGAGATTTTTGGTTTGAAACACTTTGGTGTAATTAGTAGCTTCATGATGCTAGGCAATCCAATAGGTGCCCTTATTTTCTCTGTTTTTCTTGCGGGCAACGTGTACGATACAGAAGCTGCAAAGCAAGGAAACTCCACCTGCTATGGTGCTGATTGCTTCAGGTTCACTTTTCTGGTTTTGGCTGGTGTCTGTGGACTTGGTACCATCTTGAGTATGATTTTGACACTCAGAATGCGACCAGTATATAAAATGCTGTATGCTGGAGGTTCATTTCGTCTATCTCAGACTTCAAGCCACTGAAATATGTATCAATTTGTCGAGTCATTCTTCGATAAGCATAGACCAACTATCCTAAGCATATTTATGACTTTGATGTGTAGTTCTTAAAAATTTATGATATTGGAAATACTTCTAGGGAGTTGTTATTTCGTGATTCCCGCAATGTGATAAATTGTTTTTGGTTGAAAAATAATGAATTTTCCAATATCTATCGTGATTTGTGTCTGTCATACCATGCTGCTATTATAGTTGGATAAAAACGAGTCAAATGACTGGTAATGACTTGCATTATTCCCCTACTTTTTTTGGTACCTGTCTGATAATTAGAATTCAACAAAAATTTATACATATAGAAGTCATCAAAGACAAAAAGCAAATTACAAATAGAATTCCTCAATTTGATCTCACCATTAGAAGTAATAAAGTGCCTAAAGTAAAGTCCAACTGGTTATGATTCAAAATACAAATTATGTACTTCTTGCTATATAGCAACCCAGCTAAATATCTACCTCAATATTTCTCTGCTCAAGGTGACTCAAACTGATGCATCTTTTCCCCTACCAAATCTAAACGACATGAGCATATAACAGTACAAACAGAAGAGACTAGCTAAAATCTACAGAACAGACAGGGTACTAAACTTACCCACCTGTGTCTGAAAGAAGCAAAACACTCAAATCTCTCAGGGCAAGAGAACTGCCAAATCAAGCCTCAAAGAAAAGAGAAAAAAGCTCAGTTAGGCTTTAGATCCTGAAACATGGTATCCCACTTGATCTCTTCAACTGCAGCAGACCAGTAGCCATCTCCATCATCATCACCATCCATCTTATCCTTATGGAAATGGTACACCACAGGACTAGAAAAACCGTCAAGAACAGGAGGAGCTGGAACCACTGTGGGACTTCCATTGGTCAGAAAGAGTGGCTCTTGCTTGGTCCCCACCAACTTTTTGCTCCTCTTCATCGTAGCAATCCTCCACCTTGTCCCTAAACTAGGCCTTGGTGGCGGCACCACAACAAGTGCTGACGATGATTCTTCTTTCTGCATCAGAGTCCTCACATAGTTAGCCAAGTTCCTCTTCGTCCTCTTGATTGCCACCACGAGCTTTGCCACCGCGCGTGGGCCTTTTCCCTTCTCTTTTCTAGCGAGCTTGAGGATCTCTAGTCTGTGCTTTGCTATGGAGATTCCCATGCTCTGCAGAAACTCGTGGTTGAAGTAAGACATGTCATCTTCTTCAAGCTCGTTGTGAGCAAAGGTTAGGCCATACTCGTACACTAGTGATGGCTCAAGCCCAGTTTTGGAAAGCCACGAGAACCAATCCATCTCAGTTTAAGAAACCCGTGGACCACGGTTCTGTATTAAAATATGTAACACTTCCATCAACCCATTCATATTTATACATACAACACAAGCTAAGATGGTAAACCCACCTGTTACCGGTTTGAGTTTTTAGAGTTGGAGTGTGCTAATAGAAAAAATACCATTGAAAAATGAAATCTTTTTGGGAATAATCAAATGGGTGACACATGTAAAAAAAAAAAAAATATATATATATATATATATATATATATATATATATATATATATATATATATATATATATTTTATTTTAAAAATATTATAAAAAAAAAAAAAAAAAAAAATAGAAAAAAAAGAAAATATTTTTCTAT
>Ga0099825_1000746_pt1 | contig 37406 bp, 20 predicted proteins | sample SiratroredBW_FD_76838 | JGI IMG/M metagenome (GOLD analysis project Ga0099825, IMG submission 76838) | Root nodule microbial communities of legume samples collected from California, USA - Siratro red BW | ecosystem: Host-associated > Plants > Roots > Nodule | place: USA: California | collected...
AACCAACGAATGGCAAGTGCTTTTCCTTGTGCGGATCCTATTTCAACGGGAACTTGATGAGTTGATCCGCCTACGCGTCTTGCTTTTACTGCTATATCGGGAGTTACTCCACGTATTGCTTGATGGATGCAACGTGCACCATCATTGATTCACATATTCACTTGATTATGTCGGAGCAAAAGTAGTGCTTGTGGGATGACGGAAAAGACAGTTGTATATTTGTCAATAAGTACATTTATCCTTTCTGGGCATATGTTCATATCTACTACATTTAGTTTGGAGAGTTGGAAAATAGAAAAGATAAACTTTTAAGGAATTTAATAAAATTAAGGTGATAACTTTTATTTAACTCTAGGAAAACATACAGGGCTAGGGCATTCAACCTTAATGCAGATTTTTAATGGAATCTTAATATTATATTTTTTATTTTTATTTTTATTTATGATGGAGGAATATAAGTTAATGAATTCTATTGAGCAAAGTTTTAGGACCCACTCCCTTGAACTTTATGAAGAAAATGCTTTTACAGTTGGAACATTTTTAAAAGTTAGTACTTTTTAAATTCTGAAAGATGTTATCTAATGACTTGTTTTAAGTTGGTTTTTGAAATCATTCTAATCAAGTGTCACTTTATAAACACATTTTTTCCCCATCGAAAAACAATTTTTCTCAAAACCTCAATATGCTATCTACTTCTAGAAGAGGAAAAAAAATTATAAAAATTATATATGGAGAAAATACTATAAAACTTAGGTATGGACAAAAATTTGTATTTGGTTTCGTTCTAATTAAGGACGTTTTTGATCGCTTTTTAAACCAGTCTAAATAAAACTTTTAGTCCTTTATTTTATGATAGGCATGTTCTATTTATTCCTTCACTTTTGTTAGAAAATAACTTATTCTGGTATTAAAATTATACCAAATAGTGTAATAAGATTCCAATATTTTACCTATTCCCTTTAATAGATATTTGTTAAGGATTTGAAGTGAGTTTATATATTTTTGGGCATGCATTATCTACGACTCATTTTCATGGATACGTAGATTCTTTTTAATACTTATTTTATACTAACAATACTCCTTTGGACCCAAGACAGGTCAGTTTCAAAAAAAAATATTTTTTATGTATACACTATCACACACTTACAACCTAAATCAAAACTGAGTCCTAACAAAACTCACCCTAAACCCTTTACACATTTAGGTTCCAAAAAATATATTGTGTTTTTATATATACCTTAAACATAACACACTTAAGTTGTTGGAAATGTATAACCACTCCACAACAAGATAATCCAATGACCACAATGAAACGGTGAAGGGACACGAATAAGGGAAACGACCATGAAAAAAGCACCAACAACCAAGAGAGGAGGGCAAGAAGAGAAAGCTAGGTGAAGAAAGGATGGAAAGAACACCAAAAGCGGAGGAAAGAGTGTCGAGGCAAGGAGAGAACGTGAAAACAAAACATTGCAAATGAACATTACCGTAGTAAAAAATGTGTAACCCCATAACACAATAAAATAATATATTTTTTACCACCTCAGATATGTAAAATGGGAATTATGCCACGTAAGAGTGTCAAAGTATCATTATTCAAAGATAAACTATGTATATTATACAGTTGATTTAAAATAATAAAAAAAAAAGAATACATTTTTTTTTTCATTTTCATGTAATGTTAATAATAAATACATGAAATGTGGATAAAACCAAATTCTTTATAGGATTCGTCCACATTCACAACATTAACTAAGTAGAATCGTTGGATGATACACATTTTGAGACGTAAACCATTCATTTTTCATCCGAACAGTTCCAGTTCATGAATGCATGGATTTGTAAGCATTATCACAAGTTGTGACATTAGGGACTCCCTTTGTAAGCATTATCACAGGTTTCGAAGGTTGTGACGTTACTCTAGTGCTTTAGATTCTTTCATTCATAGAAATTCAAAACAAGAAAATATTTAAAATCACACACTATTCAACTAAGTGAATTACCCCTTTATTATTAAACAGAAAGAAAACGTAAAGAAGGAAAACATACACTATTGAAAAATGATTTTTGGGTAGTTCTTACTGTGCACAGAGTGGGAAACTTTATAGGCTGCACAGTAACAGAATTTGTTACGCTAACTACGAGAGTTGTACACGTGTATGTATGAGTTGGCAAGATTCTAACAGAAACATAATTAATTACAGAGAAACTAATTATGTCTTAACATCACCCCCTCAAACTTGACAATGCATAACAAAGTCGAAGTTTGCTTCTATTCTTCTCAAACTACCCCTGGGTTAAAGCCTTGTTTAAACAATCAGCCACTTGAAATTTTGAAGGAACGTGATGAACACCCACTTCTCTCTTTAAAGTCATATATCTTATAAAATGCATGTCAATTTCTATATGTTTACTTCTAGCATGTTGTACTGGATTGGAAGCTAATGCCTTTACACTGAGATTATCACACCAAATCATCGACGATTGCTTTAATCTTAGCCCAAGTTCAGTTAACAGTGAATTGTTTCTGAAGCTCCATCAGCTAGAGCTCTATACTCTGATTCTACACTTGAACGAGAGATAGCTCTTTGCTTTCTCAATGACCAAGATACCAAGTTATCATTGAGATAAACACAAACTCCTCCAATTGACCTCCGATCATCCAAATTTGTTGCCCAATTTTGCATCTGTAAAGGCCACAAGTCTCATGTGTTGCATTGGCTTAACATGTAAACTAAGTTGAAGTGTTCCTTTGAGGTACCTAAGGATTCACTTCACTCCTTGAAAATGTGTCTTAGTAGGTTGCAGCAAAAATTTATTAAGTTTGTTTACAGAGAAGGCTATATCTGGTCGAGTGGTAAGAAGATACTGTAATGAGCCTATGGCTTTCCGATATAAAGTGGGATCAACCATTTTCTTCACCATCATTAGCTGAGAACTTACGTCCTGTAACCATAGGGGTTGCTACAACAACACAATTCATCATAATAAACCTCTTTAACACATTTAGAATGTATTTACCTTGATTAAGTTAAAGGCCCAAGTTATCCCTTCTAACTTTGACTCCCAAAAAGTAATATAACGATCCTTTGTCTTTCAAGACAAACACTAAGTTTAGTCTGTTAGTAAATTCCTTTAAAAAATTTGAGTTGTTATTCGTCACCAAAATGTCATCCACATAGACAAGTAGAAACATCGTGATTTTGGAATTGTGGAGGTAAAATAATGAGATGTCACTTACAGCATTTCAGAAATCCCATTGTTGTATAGTGAGCCACAAACGATCAAACCAGGCACATGGAGCTTGTTTGAGTCCATAGATGACTTTCACAAGTTTGCACACATGTTGTGGATCTTGTGGATCAATGAACCCCTCAGGTTGTTTAATAAAATCATCTTCCTGAAGATAACCATTTAGGAATGCATTATTCACACCTAGCTACTTCACATCCCAATTAAACGTAACTACAATGCTTAAGGTGATGTGAATGGTGGTTGGCTTAACAACTAGGCTAAAAGTTTCAGTATAATCCACACCTGCAACTTGTTGGAAGCCCTTAGCAACAAGTCGTGCTTTGTGTTTGAGAATAGATCCATCAACTTTGAATTTTATCTTATAATCCCACTTACAATCAACCAATTTCTGGGAGTCATCGATGGGTACCAAAACCCACGTTTTGCTACGTTAGAGAGTAGAGAACTCTTCTAGCATTGCTTGCTTCCAACAAGGAGTGGAAAGAGCTTCTTTAGTTGTTCTAGGCTCTAAGTTACTGTGTTGGCCTTCCATTTCAATAACCCCAATATAAGGGATTTTGGGTTTGAAAATCCCAACTTGAGACCGAGTGACCATCTGGTGTTGCACTGGTGGTTGGACTGAATTCTCAGCTTCAATAGGAGAAGACTCATTTGAATCACTTGAGCCTTCATTATCTGACAGTTGAATTTGGTTGTGATAGGTTGGCCCATTTAGTGCTGAGTTGGTTGTGCTCATCATTGGTGAATCACGTTCTAGTGCATTTGAGTTGTTGGTGTTCTCTCCTGATAAGTTTGAAGCCAACACACATGTGTGTGAATGGGATGCAGACAAGGAACTAGTCATTTGTCCAGTATATTTTGCATCTTGAGCAACAAAAGGTATACACACTCATTTTCAAAAGATGATGTTCTTCTATTTAGAAAACCTGTAACACAAGGAAAATTGGAAGCATAAAAAATCACATGTCTTGAAATATAGATTTGACCAGTTCAGCTCAAACATTTGAACCCCTTATGTTGAGGTGCTGGTCCCAAATATACAAACTTTTGGCTATGATATTGGAATTTGTGTATATTGTAAGGTTTCAAGCATGAATATTGGCACATCCAAATGGTTGAAGTTCTTTGTAAGCTGGTGTTCATGAAAAAAGAACAAACAAAGGAGTAGACCCTTGGAGAGTTGGTGTTGGCAGTCAATGAGATACACAACTGTTTGAAAAGCTTCTACCTAGTAGTTGAGAGGTAGATGAGCTTGTGCCAATAACGTTAAACCCATTTCTACAATGTGTCAGTGCTTTCTCTCGACCCTACCATTCTGCTATGAAGTATATAGACAAGTATATCGCATCTCAATCCCATTAGCCTAAGCAGTTTCTGCAAATGGTTTGTATTCAGTTCCATTGTCACATTGAATTGCTTTAATTTTGGTATTCAACTTGCTTTCCACTAAGGCTCGAAACTGATTAAAGACATGTATTGCTTCACTCTTGTGACGTAGAGGATAAATCCATGTAAATTGACTGAAATCACCAATGAAATGGATATAGAACCGGAAGTCATTTGTTGATTGTGTGAGTGAAGGTCCTCATAGATTTGTGTGAATCAGTTCAAGTGGTGATGAAGCACGAGAGACATAATTAACAAATGGTAGAAATTTTTATTTTCCATATTGACATCTTCACAGAGGTAGTTTGTACAATGAAGTTTAATTCCACAATCATTTGAAATTTTTTCTAAAACTCTAGTATTGTGGTGACCCAATTTACAATGCCAGATCTTGTTGTTCATTATTCTTTGTTGTGCAGAAGTTAACTTCTGCATGCTTTTGAGTGATGTTTGGTTGCTCAACTATCCGGTACAACCCATGAATTGCTTTCCTTGTGCTATGCACTAGCCTGTCCTCTTATCCTTCACAACACACATTTCATTGGTGAAAATAACCTTTACTTTATTATTTTTGTCAACCTATCAACACTTAAAAGCTTCTTAGTGGCAGAGGGAACTATAAGCACATTTTTAATACTTAGATTAGACTTGGGCAGTGAAGTATTTCCAATACCAATAATATTTGTCTTTTCTCCAGTACAAGTAAAAAGATATCTCTTACCAATTGAAGCAAATTGTTCAAATTGATTTGCATTTGGTAACACGTGGTATGAAGCACTGGAATCCATGTACCACGATGGGTCATTCATAGTTTGGGGTCTTACATAAAATGTTAATAGTTGCTGCGAAAAATTATGAGAACTCATTGGGTCCGATGGAGCACGGAAATTCTTGTCAAACTTGTGCCAACACGTTGCTACCGTGTCCAGGTTTTTCACAGAGTTGACAAATAGTCTTCCTCCTTCTTGGTTGTAGCTTCCTCTTCTTCCTCTAGATCTTCCTCGACCACTGTTACGTCCACTGCCACGTGGGCCACACCATTAATGATTTTTCTCAAATAAAATTTTTCTTGAGAAATCTGATTCATCTCGGTGAGTAGTAATATTGACGAAAGGTTGAACGGAGAGTGTAGAGAAATGATTGAGTTGTTCAAGTCTGCTCTCAAAAGCAAGTAGTGCCGACGATGCTTCCATCCAAGCTAAACTTTTTGATCTATCAACCTTACTACGATTGGATTATAATCAACATCCAAACCGTTTAGCGTACGTAGTATTAGATCATCAACAACAATCGAAGCACCCATAAGAGTGAGTTGATCGAAAATCCCCTTCATCTTAGCAAGATATTCCTCCATCTTCAAGTTCCCTTTTCAAGTTTGATGGAGATTCTCCTTGATCACCATGACTTTGGATTTTCCTTAAAACTCGTCCATAACTCTAACATCGTTTTGCAGTGAAGGAGTTGGGCACAAACTTCAAGTGTTGTCGTGTTTAGTAGCCAACCAACAAGCAATTTGTCGACGGCGAACCATTATTTGTATGCCGGGTTTGAGATGGTCATAATGCCTTCAGTGATAAAACGAGGTGTTGCACCTATACCGTCAATATGCTATACTAGTAGATTCCCTTCAATTAGAGGAAGAACCACAGGTTCCTAGATTAAGTAGTTGCTTCAATCCAGCTTGATTGAAGCAATTTGACTCAATGAGTTGAACAACAAGTAGGTTTTAATGAAGACACTCTAGAAGAATTTGTAGAGACATTGTTGGGTGTTGCCATAACGTATTCTTTTGCTATTGATATCAAGAAAGAAAATGTAAAGAAGGAAAGCATACACTATTGAAAAATGATTTTGGGTAGTCCTTAGTGTGCACAAAGTGGAAAACTTCACAGACTGCACAGTAACAGAATTTATTACACTAGCTACAAGAGTCATACATGTGTATGTATGAGTTGGCAAAATTCTAACATAAACATAATTAATTACAAAGAAACTATGTCTTAACATAAACCAAGTTGGACAAATCTATTGATTATAAAAGAGAGATGCTGAAGAAAAATTGCAAACATCAAACATTTCACCACAGACCCCGGAATGAGAGGAGCACAATATCAAAATTCAGAAAGAGACAAAAGTAAAAACGTACACTCAGTGGAACTTTAAGCTTCGATCATAATGCCATTGATACAACCAAAAAGAATGGGAAATACAACAACATTAGGTAATAAATAAAACTCAGTTTTCTATACAATGGGTGAATTTTCCCGGTGAGAAACATAGGCTACAAAAGTGATATTAGTAATCAGAAGGCCCTCCTATTGTCCTGTACTCTCTTGCTGTAATTGACTTAATTCCATTTGAATCAGGAATTACGTCCTCCATATCTTCACGAGGAGGAAAGCCCCGAACTTGGCCTTGTTTCCATTGATCTATAACCCCACAATTGATTGCATACTTGATCGAATGTTCCAGGTATCCTTTATCAGTTATCCGATCAAGTTCAACTGACAACTTCCGCAAAAGGGCTGCAAAAACAATAAGAGAAAGTAAAAGTGAGACTGAGCTTCACAGCATGTTTGGTCCTATCTTCACTTACCCCATCTGCAAGTCTTTCGAGAAGGTATTGGTCATAACATTTCATAAAGTGGACATGGTTTTATGGGTTCTAAACATGTTCCAAAGACATGCTCGGATAATGTTCCATCTTTAAAAAACCAGATTACCTCCATGAGAAATTGATGCTTCAAAACTATTTTTGTACAAATCATTATGCACCCAAGATACCAAAAATTACCATTTAGCATGTTTTTGTAACAGAATTCATTGAGCAAAGTCAAATGTGGTTTCTTTACCTCCTAAAACCAAGGTCAAAGGAACTTTAGTTTTATCTTTTATATGTGTTTTGGCTCTTTGCTGAATACAATATGCAATTTAGTCACCTAAATATTGTTTGAACAAATGAGTTTAATCAAAATTAATTCCTCAAGAACAAAGTCGTTACTATGAAAAATAAGAAAGGAAAAACCTCTTTTAAATGTCTGACACTATCAAGAAAATAATAATTTGGTGGGAGATGATGGATTTTGAAGCAATGCAGCGGAGTCCTGTAATTTTTTGTAAAATTTCATAGACTTTGAACATTTCGTCTGTCTTATGGCTCTAATGCAGGGTTCAATTAAAATGTAAATTTACTGTAATGTACCTGCAACGATGCCATCTCCAGTTGCCGACATGTCACAAGTGAATGGGGTTATAGGGGCATCCTCCATTCCAAGAACAGCACCATCAAGTTCTTTTGTGTAGTAATGTATCTTGGAAGTTCCATTAGTCACAAATAAAACCTTAAGATTTTCATGCCAAAGTGGAGCAATCACTTCGGGTTCATAATGGACAAACTTCTTACTATCATTGTTTTTGGTGTCAAATTCTTGAAATGGTGTGATCCCACATAAGAACTCTAGTTCTTGCTTAGTGACCTCAATAATGTCTGCAAGATTCCAAAATCTCTGAATGAACAAAACAGTTTCCTCCCTAGAATGCCATAGTGGCATAGGAAGGTTTAGATCGTAGAAAACAAGCCCTCCAAAATGCTTTGAAATCTTGATGGCTTGCAATGTAGTTGACCTCATATTACGATCAAGCAGAGAATGTGTATTGAAGTAGAACACTTTTGCCTGCATGACATGTATTTAAACTCTTAAAGTACTGAATAGCATTTGGTAGCAATCTAACCTCCAAAACAGCTAAAACCTGAAAAGTAGAGGATAAAGTATACAGAGGACCAAACATAACCCCTGGAAAGCAAACATGCTTTCATTCACATGTGCACATGGCTGTAACTAATATGGAAACCAACAATGTAAACTATACCAACAAAACAGGACGACAAATAATTTAGGCCTAATTACCCTAATGCAACTTTGACCTTCTTACTATCAATTTTGCAAACTTGGTCTCCCTCATTTTTTTCACAAATTTAGTCTCCTACTATATTTAGTTGTGCAACTTTGGTCTATCTATTTGACATCCAATATTAACAAAAATGTAAACATGACACAACTGCACATCCACATCAACATTCTACTGGCATGAAATTTATTACCATTAAATACTATATCTTTCAATTTTGCTACTAACACTACCAATTCAAGCTCAATAATATTGCCACATCAACAATGATGAGGCTTGAATCTACAGGCTACAGATAATTCTATTTACTTATTTTAGATCTATTTCTTTAATCGTTTTCAAGTTTCATACCTCTTTCAGCACATCAATATTTAGCTCCGTCTTCGTCAAACTATCTTCAGCACAAGGTTTTACACAACTCATTTTAAGATGATTCCCTTTACCAATCTTCATCAGTGATACAGCTGTTGCCCTTTTATTATCAATACGAACTGACCGGGTCTGGACTTTATTTGAATTCATATAGTACAGCATTGCTTCACCATAAATATCATCTGCAAGTTTTCCCATGAACGCCACCTTGCCACCCAAGGTAGCAAGAGCAATAGCAACACTACCAGCACAGGTGCCTGGAGCCCTAACAAAATTTTCAGGGCTCCATAAGGCATCCTTCATGCTTTTATGAATTTCATGGTTTATAAGCCTATTTGCTCGTCTCCCAGAGGGCACAAAAGCATGCTGCGCGGCTCCAAAGCAACAAACAAGAGGAGGCCATCCATATGTAAAACTAATGTCCTCTCCAACATCTTTTATCAGTTCCAAATCAATCTCACTCTCATCCTCCACATTTTCAAGAAATGAAGACTCATCTTGGTCACTCATTTCAGCTTCACTACCTTTATCCTCTACAATTAAGTTCACCTCTTCACTTTTCCTTCGTCTTCTAACCTTTTTCTCTTCTTTGACTTCCTTCTTTTCTTCCAAGCCAGCAGAATTAGATGCATCTGTAGACAATAGCAGTACTTAGCTAACACTTACAAGCAAACCAAATATACAATGCATAAAACTCCCAGCATTGAGATTCGAGACAAAGATCAAGAGATTACCCTTTTTCCGAGTCCTTCGAGTTTTATTGGAATCATCACTAGAGGCAGATGAGCTTTCTCCAATGGAGGCATCATCTCTGTCTACCAACAAACCATCCTTCCCTTCAGGAGACTCATCTTTTGCTTTCTTCCTTGTCCTCCCGACAGGACTCTTAGCTTTAGATGTCTTAGGTGGCTTCTTTTCAACCACAGATTCATTGTCACTGGGTTCTTCTATGGCAGAGTCTAGAGAAGCCTTTTTCCTAGCCATTGCCACATGACCCCATTTACACCCAGACCTCAGTTCCCCAAGTTGCACTGTGTTAAAAGAAGTACAACAATAGGACCTAGTCAAGTGGTACCTGTACCATTGCAGAGACAAGATTTACAAACTCATATTGGGCAACCACAAACTAAATTCCAGCTAAAATTGAGCTTCTAAAGTTCAGAAAACAGTGAATTCAATTCACTAAATAAGGACTAATAATCCCTTCCCACCCCACCCCACCCCACCATCCCTCAACACACAAAAAGGGCAAACTTGAAGAAGCTTTTACCGTTTTGGGGAAAAAAAATTATATTTTTTATCCAAATCATAAGCAAAGATGTAGAGGGAATCAATGGATTTCCTATAATTTGCTAAATTCCAAATTTTTCCTTGAAACCCAGTTTTTGATAATACCGCAAAAATAAAAATTAAGGATTGAAAATAAAGGGGACATATATGAGACAACAAAGAGAGAGTATCAATGGAGAGAGAACCTAGGAAGTGAGAGAAATTGGGGAAAAGAAAGACACGCCATTGGATAGAGTCAGTGAGTAGTTTTTCCGACAGGCATGGCACCCTGCTAGTAGCTAAGGTTTAGTTGAGGAAGCACTAAGATTATCGATGGAAGGATTTAAGAGATACAACCCAAACGACAAGGTCTTTTAAAACTGGTAGTGCGTGTCACCCTTCAAACTCATGTCGTTTCAATATTTTTATGTGAACTTTTCTTTTAAATGGTCTTAAAAGCAAATATAAATGAATAAATTGTAATTTTAATTCTTAAATAATTTTCAATTACCTTCGTCTTATTTTTAATGTTTTTTTAGCAGAATTTGTTTGAATGTTGCTTAATCTTGAATCACTTTTAATACTTATTTATTTATATACAATAAAAAAATATATAACAGTGTAATAATTTATAAAAAAAAATTGTACTAGCGTAATTTTAGTCTATATATATTAAAAGATTCAAAATAATTTAGTGGTCCTCTTGTTATCTTTAATATTTTTATTTATCTTTAAAGATATTTTTTTTTTCATCTCATGCTTATTAAAGATATAAGATTATGTTTAAAGTTAGATAGAAACCTAATTTCATGAAGGAGCTTTTAAATTTATTGTGCAACTAAAATTTAATGGTTTTAACTTCAATAATTTTACATGACTTATTTATCTTCAATAAAAAAGTGTTGTAAATCCAAAAATTGTTTATGTTTTTATGTCATATCAGCATTTAAAATTTAATATCCATTCATAATTATTAACACTACAAAAAACTATTATAATCTATAGTGAAATTGTCTTTAATGAAAGTTGTTTCATCAAATGCAACTGGTGTGTTAAAAGGAGATAGTTTACTAGATCTAGATGACATATTAAGATTGTTAGTCTTCTTCTATCTTTTATAACAAAACCTTTTAATATGACTTTCCTTCCTAAAATGATAACATTTTACATTAGATGTATTTCTTCTATCGTATGATCTTGACTTTAATCTTCTTTTACTTTTGTTTTCACTAGTAAACATTTTTTTCCTTTACTATAAGATTATCTTCATTGTTAAATGTTTTTACTTCAAATTTCTCATTCAATTCTTTTTAGATAAGAATAGATTGGACTTTCTCAAGAGAGAGATTATATATTGCTTCCTTGAAATGATAACTTGTTTTATGCAGTGAACACAACAACACTTACTCTTCATCATTGATTTGAATGTCAATATTCTTCATATTCAGAATTTGTTTGTTGAATTCGTCTATATGTTTGTTATTTACCTTTTCGCCACTCATTTTGTAAAAGTAAAATGCTTGCTTCAGATATAAGTATTTACTAGAGATTTGGTGTGTACAAATTTTCAAGTTTCATCCATAATTTTGTTACGATATTCTCCTTCAAATTTGAATTTTCCTTCCAAACCTGCAAAAAGGCATTGTTGAACTAGAAGAGCACACATTTTTAACCGTCACAATCTAAAATCATTGAAACCAATGAACTTCTCAACCTCATACTTTTTCAAAAGTCATATTGATTGAAATACATGCTCAACGCACGAATTTGTAGTGAATCTTCTCACATATTAACTTAAGATACTACACAAACACCACATGACTTATAATAAAATACTACTATGTTTGATGTTGGGTTTGTGTTATAATTTAAGTGTTTAAAGTGTGTGGTTTCTTTGAATCTCCTCTCAGTCTTGATTAACAACCAGATGAACAAACCTCGGAGGTTCAAATATCACTTCCTAACAATATAATTTTTTTCACCTTAGAAGAGCAACACTCTTTTTTGGTAAGAACATTTGACATCTACCGTGGGGCTTATGTAAAACTTTTCTCAAACCGTAAGTCTTATGGTATGGTACTTATCAGAAGTAAAATCATTGTCTCATCCTTATCAAACCCTAAGATGGATCCCTTAATCGCTAGTGCCTAAAAGCACATATGGGGTCTTCTTTTAAAAAAAGTGAAGATATCTTCAAACCATGATAGCTGACATGCAAGTCAAATTTGATATGGACTTGGAGATTATGTGAAACCAGCATCGGGTCAAGTTGCAAGCTCTCTATGAGCAACTCGCAATACTCAGCCAGGATTGGAAGATACATCACTCTAAGTAGAACCTGAAAACTAAAACCCAACTCATCCAATAGGTAGTTGAGTCTCATTCCACCTTGGTGGGAGAACAACCTACCGTGGGTGAGGGACAAGCAGTGCATAATGCTCGCTCAGATAAAAATGGAAATGAGAACACAATAACATCATGACCAAACTCGAGTCGCAAACTGAACCAATACCAAGCATAAATAACTAAATTGAGCTCAATGATGCTCATCATAGAGAGAGTCATAAGCATGTGACTAATAACAACCTTTTAAGGGTATTCCAACGCCCCCCATTGAATGAAACAATGTAAGACAACCTTGGGGTTTCCATCCTTTCACTTCAGAAATCATTAACACCCCACTCCTTGAAAAAAAGTGACCTTCTATTGAGAAATTCGATGGATCATCGGACTTAAAGGCATACATCAAAGTATACTTGACCCAAACAAACATCTTTTCCAAAATGTTGGCAACACATTGCAGGCTTTTGTCAACTACTCTAAAGGACCAGCCTTGAAACAATATTATTCCTTGCCTAAAAATTCGATAGGTTTATTTCGAACTTTATGTGTAAGTTTTTCAACTTGGTTTACAAATTGCAAACCCATGGTCAGAAAGCTTAACCTCCCTCCACAAAGTCGTATAAGGGGAAATTGAATCACTTAGGCTTTGTTTGGATTGGAGAGTGAATTTGAGTTGATTTGATATAAAAATGTGTGGAAAATTGAGTTGTTTGGATTAGGGGAAAGATGGTAATAAATGAAGAAATATTTTTTAAAAATTTGTGAGTGATGTATTAAGTGTAATTGATAAATTTTTTTTAATAGATGGAATTACAATTAAAATTAATTTAAAATTAAATATAATTAATTTATTGGGTGTGATTGATAAATTATTATTGTGTTAATCGATGAAATTATAAAAGTATTAATTATTTTTAAATTAAAATAAAAAATTAAATTATTATTGTTAATAATATCATTATTTTATAAATTTATTTTGATTATTATTCTAATTTAGTTTTATTTTACTTTTATTATCATTTTATTATTTTTATTATTATAATTATTATTTATAATGGATATGATTAATAAAATAGTTTTTCTTATAATTTTATTATTAAATTTATTATTGTTTTAGTAATAATAATATTATATAATTATTATATTTATTTAATTATAATATAAATAAAAATATTAACAAATTAAGAATAAAAAAATTATATAAAAATAATAAAATTTAATATACTAAACTTTCTCGCCTTTTCTTTCCACCTGAGGAGAGAAAGTTTCCACAAAAAGTTTTTCTTGTTTTTTGAAATTTTCAACCTCGATTTTTCAACTTTTCATGCTTTTCTTCGCTTTTTGGCTTTCTGTCGCCAGAAGCAAACAAACCCTTAGACAATACATGGTTCAATTTGGTAAAACATCCCTTAACATTCTCAACCTACATTTGATGGTGTCGATGCCCAGACACCTATTAAACTACGTCTTGGAAAATTTCTCGACATGTTGTATCTTAACCCACTAGCTAATATGGACAAGCTTTGCAACACGATACATTATCATCCAGGAGTTGTTCAATGTCGAACTAATATGAGTCCCACAACCTACACCATTTCCTCTTTCTGTTGATCCAACTAAGAGCTGTAGTTATTACCAAAACTAGGTCACACTACAAAAGAATGTTATAAAGTACGTGACCTCCTATCAATGACCTTAGGACGTTTTGTGCATAACGATCAAGCTGGCTAAGGTCAAGGAGGAAGGAATTGGAGGTGAAGTTGGGATAGAGAATTTCATAATGGATTCCAAAATTGAGGAAGAGAAAATCACCATAAGGGATGTCACAACTCCAGCAGGAGTAAAGAGAGCAATCTCCAGGTCAAAAGGATGATTAATACCATTGTGGGCAGATTTAGGGGAGGCAGTTTGATTTCAATAATAATAAAAAGAAAACTCAATAAACCTACTCTCACCCTGTTCTCTCCCATCCATCACATTTATAAATGAAGACTTATGCATTAAATGACCATGCGTTTGAGAATAACCTTGTATGACATTTATTATGAAGCTTAATTAAAATGTTAAATAAACTCAATCTCATAACAAATTGCAAAATATCAATATCAAATTATAGTTATAAAAATACAACTTCGAAATTAGTTACTCAAACTAATAGTCGACAAACATTAAACTTGTTTATCTATCCAACACTGACACCTTATTTATAAATTTCAAGCTTTAAAAAACTTATATACTTAAATGACTATGATATATTTAAATCACTATGATATATTTTAAAATTATAACCGAATATACATAACAAAATATTCATATATTATCACTCTTTGTATATATAAATAATGGATTATAACTTGTTAAATTACAAGATTAATAATAACTTTAGATACTTCACTTAATTTTCTCACTTAATAATCATATTATACAATTTCTCTAATTCTCCCTTATCAAGCATAAAAAATATCTTTTAGGGATTAATTTTCAGACAATCTTAATTAGCAACCCAACAAACCATTTTTCCATATTCAAACTCACTCTAACAACACTACTTTTTTCACATCTTAAGAAGAACATTCTTTTTCAATAATGATGTTGAAATAAGTACTATTCAATTACTAATTCGATTTACTGTGTGGGTTGGATGACGATGATGTGATTTATGTTGTCATAGTTTTCTTCCACTCCATGACTTTGATTTTACTTTTCGGGGAATGACTTGTACTCATTTGTTATTATTCGAAAAAGATTATCAATATTCATGTTTGTAATTAAAATGATTTTTTTATTGTTTTTTAAATTGTAAAAACCCTTTACTAGTTAAAACGGATGTTACAATGCTAATTATTATCAGTAACTTTTTTTTTAAATTATTTAAAAGAATTTGATATCTTATATATAATTAAGATATACACAATATGGCTCATATATATATATATATATATATATATATATATATATATTTTCTATATTAATTGGTTTTTCAAATTTCAAAAAATTATTTTATCAGGTGAATCAGGAAAAAATTATTTATCATATAATTTTGTATGAAGTATTATTATTATTAGTACTATTTAAGAAAATGTTTTTATTTCTTGGTAAAGCTTTCCCCCTCTATGTCCACACTGTTTCAAACCTATCCAATTTCAGAAGTGTCGTTGTTAATCGTGTTTCTCTATTCCTGCTTCTGCCTGTGTCGTAGAGTGTCGTCGTTCTAACTCTTCAAACCCAATTCATGACACAAGTAAGAGTCACCAAATAACCATCTAATTAGTATCTGGCAGAAACAAATTTTCTATGCTAACGCTTCTAAATTACACTCAGCAACATTAATTTAAACTTTTTGGAGAGACTGTGACGCATCTGTTATATTTCATTGCACAGACCTTAGAGCTTCATAAGGGTATTTACAAGGTAGGCATGGTTATCACTTTTTGCTTATCTAATGAAAGCTGTTTGACGATATGTCTCACAGACTTTCGGATCTTGTTTTTTCGATATTACATTTTAATGACTACGATGTTTCTTGGCTGCATTTAGTGATTCACTGTATTGGAATATTTTTTTTTTAACTGCTGTTGTATGAAAATTTCTGTAGATGTTTGATTTTCCAGCAGAATGTGAACTCTTTATGATATTTTTTTTTTCCCCCTTGTGGCCAATGCTGGGGTACTGCATTTGATATACACTTTGTCTATTCTCAGATGAGTATTTTGAAGTATCTGGGGACGTTCAGGCATAAGCTTTTTGCTGCAAGAAAGTTTCCTAAAGGTAAATGTAAACTAATTGAACTCATGTAAACTGAATTTCCTGTGATCTGATACTGAAATCAACTCAGAATGAGACTGTTATAGTAGTAAACAATTATATCCCTATGTCAGTGAATTGGTTTTTCGCTAGATGAAGGTTCTTAAACCCGAAGATCACCATCAACTTATACTTGGATGGAAATGTAGAAAGTGAATGGATTTACCCCTAGAATATTATACATTTTAGTAATGCAGAGATAAATTCTTTCAGCAGTTCTCCCAAACAAATTCATGGTAAGGGTTTCTTCTTCCCCCTTTTCTTACGTGTTTAGGGATTCTCGTCTCTTCTGGGTTCATCGATCTGTTTTGGGTTTGTCTCCTCTGGCTTTGTCCTTCCTTTCTGGGTCCTCTCCTCTGGGTATGTCATTCCATTTTGGCGTCGCTCATTCTTCTTTGCGTAGAGTTAAGCTCTTCAGTTTTTGTTTACGATCCTGCGAGTTGGACTTGGTTTGGTTCTGTTCTTTCGATCTCGCAAGTTGGACTTTCTTGTTGTCCTTTTTACCTCAGAAAATTTATCTTTGTGCTTTTGTACTTCAGTTTCATATGTAGTTGCTGAAAAGACAAAATGTGTGAAAGTGGGACTGTTATATTATTTACAGATATTATATTTATTTTTAATATGAAGTACAGCATTACAAGTCTACATAGTTTGCAGGAGTCTATATAGACTCTCTCTAAGAACCTTGATTATTTATTGTAGGCCTCTAATCTCGTGAAAAGTTTATTATAAAAGCACAACTGTAATCAAATTTAAATAGAAAAGTTAAATGTAAGTTCTGATTATGACCCTTTTATTTTTTAAAGAAAAAATATATATTAAGTAGTTCGAAGAAAATGCAATCAAGCTTTTATACAGAATTTTGAATCATCCGTGTACCATTGTATGTGTGTGAAAGGAAGGAAAGTAATTAGAGCTCGTGATTTTTGGATAATGAATTAAACTCAGTTCCCATATTGTTTTTATTTTCATTGCAGTACTCGGTTTTTCCACCTTCCACACAGCTCCAAATTCCTCTGTGGAACTTCACTCACAAGAAGAGGAAGTAGTGATTGCTTTGGGAAGTAATGTAGGTGACAGGCTGCATAACTTTAAGGAAGCCTTGAAATTGATGAGGAACGTAGGCATCAACATCACAAGACATGCTTGCCTGTATGAGACAGCGCCGGCATATGTTACTGATCAACCTCGCTTTATCAACTCAGCAGTTAGAGCTGTTACTAAACTTGGTCCACATGAATTATTGTCCACGCTAAAAAGAATTGAGAAGGACTTGGGCCGAACGGATGGTATAAGGTATGGTCCAAGGCCAATTGACTTAGACATTTTATTCTATGGTAAATATAAAGTCAGATCTGATATCCTCACTATACCTCATGAAAGAATTTGGGAAAGGCCATTCGTTATGGCTCCCTTGATGGATTTATTGGGATCAGCTATTGACAGTGACACAGTTGCTGCCTGGCATTCATTTTCTGGCCATTCTGGTGGACTCTCTGGATTGTGGGAAGATTTAGGCAGTGAGTCCCTAATTGGAGAGGAAGGTATGTATAGGGTAATTCCTGTTGCAAATGGGTTACTTGATTGGTCACGGAGAACTTCTGTCATGGGGATCCTTAATGTGACTCCAGATAGTTTTAGTGATGGTGGAAATTTCCTGTCCGTGGAGTCTGCTGTTTCTCAGGTTCGGTTAATGATTTCAGAAGGAGCAGATATGATTGATATTGGGGCACAGTCTTCTCGGCCGATGGCAAGTAGAATCTCTGCCGAAGAAGAGTTAGGTAGATTAATACCAATCCTGGAAGCAGTAGTGTCTATGCCTGAGGTTGAAGGAAAGCTCATATCTGTGGACACTTTCTATTCTGAAGTTGCTTTAGAAGCAGTGAGTAACGGGGCTCATCTTATAAATGATGTATCTGCTGGGCAGTTAGATAGTAACATGTTTAAGGTCATGGCAGATCTTGATGTTCCTTATGTTGCAATGCACATGAGGGGGGACCCATCTACAATGCAAAACAGTGAAAACCTGAAGTATGATAATGTCTGTAAAGAAATATCATCAGAATTATACTCACGGGTCAGAGAGGCAGAGATGTCAGGAATACCAGCATGGAGAATTATCATTGACCCTGGCATTGGGTTCTCAAAGAAAACTGAACACAATTTGGAAATCCTCTTGGGACTACCTGATATCAGAAAAGAGATTGGCACAAGAAGTTTGTCCATCTCTCATGCTCCCATGCTAATTGGACCCTCGAGAAAGAGGTTTTTAGGTGAAATTTGTGCTCGTCCTGCGGCCGAGAGGGATCCTGCTACAATCGCTTGTGTCACAGCTGGTATTTTAGGAGGGGCTAATTTTGTTAGGGTGCATAATGTCAAAGACAATCTAGATGCCGTGAAGCTAAGTGATGCAATTCTAAGACAGAAGAATTCTCACATGAAATCTCGACATTGATTTTGTCCTTCTACAACAGATCTGCTACTGGTGTTAATTGCCAAGCTACCCGAGTATTTGGATTTATGCAGCAACAACTCTCAGTGTTGTTCTTTGCTGTGTCACTCCTACTGCCAGGTTATTTGTAGAACACCACGATGCTGCCAAAGCCAGAACAAAGAAGAATCGAGTACAATGTAGCATTTGATAATCAGCAAACCATTGTTCAATTCGAAATTTTGTTTGTCGTGTTTATCTCATTCCTTGTTTTTAATCAGCCAAAAAAACCATCAAATTAATAGAGGTACGAACAGTACCATAATACAAGAAAAACCCAAATAATATATGTTTAAAACTGAACTCCATTAAGGTTACAGACTAAGTCTAGCACTAGCTAAGGACACAACACAGTACCAAAAACGCTCGACCCTTTAATGTTATAAATCTTCAACATGTGCGGCTGAGACAATAGGCACCTCACAAAAAATTTGTTCTTCAGACAGTGTCTTTCCCAGCCTCATTCAGACATAGTTTATCTCATTCCTTAACTTGTATTTGATTCACTGATTTTATTTCAACCCTTCACTTGTAGCTTGTTGATTCAAGATTTTGTCATGCAACAAATTGATTGTCATATCATCCAAAAAGTAGCTTTTATTTCAAAGAAAAACTAGTATACATCTTGTCACTATTACACTTTCTTGTTGCTTCAAATTTATGCTAGTCCCACTAAATACATGAATCTCGTTTCCCATTTGGTGGCCCCATTCTCAAACTAGTGACATTCACATAAATCTTGGGCAGTAAGAAAATGTATTGAAAAATGCAGTATATAAACCTATTACAATGGGCTAAGTAGTGAAATTTTAAATAGTTTGCAGGAGGATACAAGTTCAAACTCAATTTTGTCACTATACAAGAAAGAAAGTGTTGGAGAGTCCAACGATCCTGTTCTCATTATTTTTACATTTCTAAGAATAAAAGGTGATGTTAAGTTTTCTCATATAATATTTTGCAGACAATGATATTTCTCGCCCATGCATCATCTTAAAGTAGAGAGAGATTTCAATTAACTTAACCCGTCTTTTGGGGGAAGTAAGGGACAAGGAATAGATAAAAACAAATGCCTTATTTGAATAAAAAAAGGTCAAAAGGCCAGGAATGAAAAGTATAATATATAAAACACTTTTATCTTATCTGGATGTTTATGTATTAGATAAATATATAAATAAATGTATAAGTTATAAATTATTTGTTTAAATGATATTATAAGAACAACTAAGTAATTAAGATGTTCAGATTTTGTATTCGCACTTCGGTTTAAAAAGTAAATGCTTAGTTCTGAGTATGTATGTGCGAGTTTCAATTTGTTTATTTGCTTCCGTGAAGAAATACATTAATCATCATAAAGAACGAATTTGGATCCAGTTTCATAGGCCCTTGATATGATACAAAAATGGTTTCGACTTTCTTAATAAAATAAAGACCTAATGTTTACACAGTAAAATATTATAACATTTTTAGCTAGAGTATGTTTTATTACATTAATAAAATTATTTTATACTTTTCTCTCTTTTCTTCTTACCTCTCTCGTATATTTTGTTATAAAAAAAATCATGTAATTATATTTTTTCGTATACTATGCACTTTTACACCAATATTACTACACTCTTACATTTTCTATTTTGAATAATAATAGAGCAAATGCATACATTAAACTACATAATTTTTTTTCAAAACATAGCATTGACATAATCTCTATTACGATAATAAATTAATTTAGTGTACAAATGTCATTTGAAACTAGCAAATGAATTTAGGCTACTCACCTGGGCATTCAAGTTGGAGAAACATGGCCAAGAAAATTGGAGAGAGCTTCTCCTTCACCTCAATACCATACATGAAAAAGACGAAATTACTTTTGGCTTTAAATTTAAATCCTAAAACTACCTTTCACTCCTTTCACCCCCTGCACCCTTCTTACTTCCAATTTTGCGTCTGGCGAGGAAAGGGGTGAATTCAAAATTTGAATGGCTTTCAAGCAGTTTACCATACAAGGGAATGGGATCATTTTTGTGGGTATTCTTTCTTATATATTGCTCAACTTTCTCATTTCTAGTTAATGTGAGACTTAGACTCACTGGATACCTAACAATCTCCCCCTCAAGTGAGAGTCCTTCTTCCACATTGATACACTCCCCCTCAAGCAGAAACATTTTCAAACACTAAGCAGAAACATTTTCAAACACAAGTACCTCTCACTCACAAACGATCCTCACTTGTACAACCATTTACATACTTAAACAGCGCTTGCTTGAAACCTCCGTCAACCAAGAATGAGAGAAGAGTCGACCCATACAAGGGAATGACACCACCTTCAACCAAAAACCTTAAGACATTGAGTTTGTGGGTCTTCTTTCTTATATGTTGCTCAACTTTCTCATTTCTACTCAATGTGGAACTTAGACTCACACTTAGATACCTAACACCCTGTCACCATCAGCGCAGTCCCACATGCCACCAACATTATTCTTGCATCTGCAAACACTCTTTCCTATCTTCAAAATTAATATGACCCTCTCCATGGAATGGAGGATTTCATATCACATATTTATACCACAATAAAAAAGGCTTAAGCCATTTTTTCAGTCATCAAATTAAAACATTTATCATTATTTTCCCTATTGCTATTAAAATGTGATTTAGTATTTAACTTTTTTTTAAGGGTTAGCTCAAGTTGCACACTTTTTTAAGGGCTTAAGCCTTCTTCTTTTTTTACAAAATAAGCAAATTAAAACATTTACCATTATTTTCCTTATCGGCATTAAAATGTGATTAAGTAAGTATTTGAATTTCTGTTAAGGGTTAGCTCAAGTAGTACACTTCAATTTTTGAAATTTTGAAATTTCGATGAGTAAAGGGTCATTGGTAGATGTATAGGTAGAAACTTTTGGTTAAAACTAAGACTAGTGTATATCTTGTAACTTGGTGACGAAGATGTTGTTTAGGATGGTAGAAGTGTATTGTTGCATATATTTTACTTTATGCCTATGTCTAGTTGTTTAATGTTTACTTACTACTTACTGGAGAAGATAATTTTTTTTATGACACATGAAAAAAAGATGAAATCAACTAAACAATCTTAAATTCAATTAATTAACTTCATAATTTTTAATATTAATTAATGTGAAATTTTTGAATTTGACTTTTGGTGTATAATAATTTGACAAATTGTAAGTAAATATATCTAATTTCAAATTGAACTTGGAAGAATTTAATGCAAGCAATGTTGATTTGAAATTTTAATCCTTTTAGAATAAATTATTTTTTACTACATAATTCTTTCTATCACAAAAAGATTGTGGAACTAATGTCAAGTTGATGAGTCATTATTTTTCCTTATTTACTTGTCTTTCTGTACTTAATTTGATTAGTGATTTGTGCTTAATTGTCTATTTTTTTTTCAATTTTACTGTTTGAGCTTCATTTAAAAGAAATTCTTAATTTTATTTAATTCGAATTTTCTGAGCTTATTTTATTATTATTTTTAGGGAAACTTTGAATTTTATTGGGTTTGGAAATTAATTCTGGAATTGAAGAGGAGCTGTCCCATTATCAGTTTTTATTCGTTGGACCATAATTGAAAAATTTGGGCCCATTAGGTTTAGTGTTGAGGGCTGACCTAGGTCTAGCCGCCTATTAAAGAATGTGTTTGATCTAGCTCATGGCTTGCATCTTGAACAAATCTTCCTCTTTTGGCTTCCCTTGCTGTGGTGAAAACTTAATCCACTGAGGTGATAGCCCTTGGCACGTATGCTGCCCTTTAGGGTTCATCTACAGTGGTTAAGAGTAAAACCCCCTTTCTCTCTAAAGCTTTGGCTCGTTTAGACTCGCAATGTAAGGAAATGCACGTATGTTGTTACCTTTCATGCATTGAGAGTTTAGCGAATCAAAGTAATAATAACCCAACCATACAATTCCCATGTGAGCCATGTCCGCTAGCATTGTGCGTGGAGTATTTGCACGATCGATGCCTTCCTTTTGATCTTATAACCAATGTCTTTTCTTCATAAAAATACCAAAAAGACCAAAATAGCCCTCATCCTCTAATCTAGTAAAAAAAATAGAAAAAATAGAAAAATAATCAAATAATAGAAAATCATAAAAAAAACTCAACTCCGCTTGTTATAGGAAGAACTGTGTATGCCCTTATTTGATGTTTCATAATAGAAATACGTAGGAGCAAGGTTAAACCTCGTCGGGTCCTCCTTAATTTAAATCCCCATTTTTGCCTACACTTCTTTGTTTAAATTAGAAAATTAAAGCATTTAGAAAATCTTTTATTTCTCATTCACATTTCGATTTAGGATACTATCTTTGGACAGGCGAAGTGGGGTGCTAATACCTTTCCCACTTGTAACCGACTCCCTTACCCTTTTCTCTGAACTCACAAACCGTTTCTCTTTTGGTTTTCATAGTTTTCCTTAAAATCATTGTGGCGACTCCATTTTCATTATTTTTATTTACTTCCTCCATATTACACAATTAAATTAAAAATAATTTCTTCTTTTTTGTATCATCGTCGTCGAAGAGGTTGCGACAAGCTCCATTGTGTGCGTTTTCATTCTCTGTGCTTGGCGTCACCACGGCTCTTCAAGAGGTATTATTTTTATCATCTTTGAAAAGTTGTATCTGTATTATTGGAATGGTTGTCTGAATTTTGAATGGTTTTTGTGTGTCTTTGCTATATATGTTGCGGGTATGGGCACTGAGCCTGGGGATGTTCGGTCCCCAACAATTTGTATTTTATTTATACATTATTGTATGATTGGAATGGTTGTCTATAATGCTTGTAAGTTTGGAATGCTTGTGTGTATTGAAATGCTCTTTGTGTATAGTTTGATATATAAGAAACGCGTTTGAGTGCTGAGTCCAGAGATGTTCGATCCCCGAAAATTTATATTTAATTTGGTCATTGAGTAATGTGTGTGAAAATCTTTCACTAAACGTAATCATGGATCGAAATTGGATAAATGCAAGTCGAATAAGTGATGTGTATGAGAAAGGTGTTGAAGTTTTTTTAGAATTTGCTGAATGAAATGGAGCAGGAATAAATGGAATATATTATTGTCCCGTGTGAATTGTGTGAATGGAAAAAGACTAGATATGTCAAATGATTCTTGGGAGAACCATAGGAGAAGCTGGTATCACCGATTCTTGGCAGCAGGTAAGAACATGTCTTAAGTTTGTAGATAAGTCAAATGATTTTCAAGTTTCACATACATGCTTCATAACACATGTTGTACATTTATTTGAGGTTTTTCAATACCCAGAGTTATTGGATAAGCAAACACTAGAAGAACTTCAAATAGAATGGGCAAGATATTTTCTCGAACTTAGAAGTAGTTTGTAGATTAGTGTAGATTAGAAGTGTATATAACACTGTATTTATGTAGATATTAATTACATATGTATTGTACTGCAATTATAATATGATAATTGAATTCTCAAACGTATTTTAGATGTGGATGAAACTATTATGCAGGATTATGGCTAATAAATAATTCGTTCTGTATATTTAAAAAAAAAACACATACACAACATCGATTACGACAAAAATCAACATGGTAAAGGATACACCACGTCAATTATGGGCAAAATCGACATAGTATTCCATGTAAAAAAGTTTGAAGAGGCAATACCACGTCGGTTATATGGTTACAACCGATGGGCCATTTGATTTCTAAAAATCCGCATAAAGACCACGTGGGTTTCAACTACCCAACCGACGTGGTATTGTCTCTTCAGCACTATTATATACTATTTTTGAAATGGGTCTATGACATCAAGGCCTAGTTTAAACCAACGTGGTGGTTGAATATATGATGTCGATTGAATAACTAACGTGATATTTGAAAACTTTCAACATCGCCTTGGTCTACGTCAATTTTGTAACCAACGTTAAGAGGCCCCCATAACTAACTTTGAAGACCGTTTTTCTACTAGTGTAGTATATTTTAACAAAGCTGAAAAATTAATAGAGTTTATATTTTACTTTATATGTTATGTGTTTAGTTTCCTAGATCGAATTGTGACACCTATATAACATGAAGAGCTCTTTAAAGCAAGGATTTCATTAGATTAACATCTTTAAATCCTCTTAAAATTAACATTTTGTAAATAACTGTCTGAATTATTTCATAAAATGGTGTCAAATGGCTATGTTTCTATATTCTAAACAAACTTTGAAGGTTATTCATTTAGTTAAACAATTTTATAAAGTATTTGGAGAACTATCAAAAAAAGTTGGATACATGTATATATAGAAGGGCACTGTCTGGATTAACATTGATCTCAGTGTCTTACATTAACTACTTCATAATCATAAACCATGAAGAATAAAAACAAAAAGATATGCAGTACAGGAGAGGACGCAAGAACACATGCAGTGCAGACCATGTTTGGCTGACTTATTTATATTATGCATTAGTCTTCATTGTTGACTTCAAGTTCACTCCTCGGTATCAGGAGCAGGATATGGTGTAGGATAAGGAGGAATGGTTAACTCTAAAAACTACAGTTCCACTCAAAGAAATTAGTTAGGCAAAGTCGCGATCAGACTAACAACGATTCAACAAAAATTTGAAAATGGAAAGGAGTAAAAATGAGATAGAGTCGCCACCATAGTTTATTAAGGAAAACTATGGAAAAATCAAAGAATAGGAAAAGGTGGTCTGCGAATCAAAGAATGGATTTGGGAGTCAGTTATGTGTGGAGAAGGTATTAGCACCCCCACAACGTCTGTCCAAGGATAGTAACTTTAATCAAAATGAATAACAACAAATATGATTTTTTAGAATGTTTAAATTTCCAAACATAATAATAATAAAACAAGTAAAGCAGGAGTACCTAAATATACAATGAAAAGAATTTAAAATAAAACAAAACAAAAATGAATTTTAAATTAAAGGGAACCTGACAAGGTTTGACCTCGCTCCTACATATCTTCATTAAAAGAAACGGAGAATTAGGACATATGTAGTTCTGGAGGACAGATGAGATGTTTTGGGAAATATATTTTTATTTTAAAATTTATATTTTATATTTTTGTTATTTTTGGAAGTTAAATTTCATTTTGGATATCATTAGACACGTACGACCTTTTTGATATTCCAAACGAAAATTGAAACTTTCTGAATTAAATTCCGTATGACGCATGTGACCATTTGGAATTCAGTCAAAAGTTATTATTTTTCGCTTGACACGTACGGTCATTTGAAAATTCAATTAAATTTTATTTTTAAAAAAATAATTTTTAATGAATTTTTAATAAAATATAAAATTTATTAAAAATATAAGAAAAATAAGAAAATGGTTTTAAATCTAAATAAAAAAATTAAAAAAATGGAAAAGCAAAATGGACTAAAATATATAAAAATGCTATAAGCCCAATCTTTTCTAACTTATTCCTTTTTCAAATCAAAACTAAAAATAATATAAAATTTGTTATTTTTTTATATTTATATGCACAAACTAAAACTAATGGGGCAAAGCCCAACATTTCTCTTGAGATTTTTATCCTTTTCAATGAAAACCAACCACACTTTTTTTTTTATTTTTTTTAAGAAATTCAAAATACTCTTTCATTTAAACAAATAGCAATTTAGGCCTAAACCCAATTCTCACTCTCTATGCACTTTTTTTATTCAAGTAAGCAATTTCACTATTTACATTTAATTTCTTCCTTTTAATTACAATTTTCGTTAGAACTAAATGGAAAATTGGTCCAATGCCCAAAGCTATGCCATATCACCTTATTCTTCTGACTGCTTCTTCTTGTAGCTCCAAGCCTTCTTCATACACCTCCAAAATTCAAAAAATTTCAAGTATACCCTTTATGAAATTACGATTTTATCCTTATAGAGGTGGCTAGGTAGAAAGTGGACAGTTCCAGATTCGAAGAACAGTTTTGGAACCATCCATTCCACAACTGATTCGTATAAACTGAGTTGTTGAACGAGGTGTTTCAGAACCGTTCTCCGGACATTTGCAGAATGTTCCGTTCCGGAACTCATTTCGCAAGAAATATAAGTTGCAAAACAGAGCATTCCGCAACTTATATTTCCTGCGAAATGAGGTGCGGAACGAAGCATTCCGCAACTGTCCTCTGGATCCGTAGCAGAATTGCGGAATGCTCCGTTCCGCAATTCATTTTAATCGAGACGCAACCCGCCCCCAAAACGCAAACTGCACCAAATCTCTCAAATACTTTACAACTAAGAAAACACACGACGAACGGTGGTTGTGCTTGGAGGTGGCGCTGCAGAAGTGAAATGAGGAGAGGTTCGTGGAGAGGTTTTAGGGTAGAAGGGTATTTTGGTCTTCACAATACTATTTTAAGGGTATTTTGGTTCAAATTGAAAAGTTTAGAGGTGCCCGAGAGGTGCTTGGAGGTGCAGGAAGCAGTCTATTCTTCCTTTCATTGAATCAAGATCAATTGAAGCCCAAATCCAATCCTTTCTTTGCCTCATAAAAACATTCTACCCTAATTGTATTAGGATTAGGTGAGAAAAATGAAAACAACAACGGCGCTGCAATGATGATGAGGGATTGATAGTGTATGGAAGGCACAAAGGAGTTGGTCCTGCAGTAAATGGAAACGTTGTATGGCAGAATGGAGGAGCTACAGAGATTCACGGTGATGATAGAAAAGTCGTAGTGTCTCGTGGCGATGTTATAGAAGTCGCAAAGACTCGCAGAGGTGCTGGAGAAGCCACAGATACTCGCGGTAACGACGGTAGTGGAGATGGAGAAGTAAAATGTCATGAAGGATTGGAGGTGAACAATGGAGGAAACAAAGTATGACAGTGGAAAAAAATGGCAGTGAGAAACAAAAGGATGATTGGTGCAAAGTTGTTGTTGAATAATCAAAATATGGTTTATTAGAAGCATATGAATCGTGACTTAGGCCTCATATAGACATTTTCATATTTACAGTAATAAGGTTTTGCTTCGAGGTATACGTGGAAAAATATGGATGTGGACTTTATTGGAGTTTTTTATGAATGTAATACTACTAATGAACGTGACTTTGATTCACATAGAACATGATTAATGAGAGTAGAAGTATGGAAAAAGAGAAAAACAAATTGATTTGACACCTTCATAAAAGTGGAACAAATATCTAAACAAATACTTACACCGAAACTAACTCGGTGCAACAAAATTATTAAAAAAACACACAAACACAACGTAACTATATACAAAATATAAAACATCTGATGTCATCAGTTTAAGACTTTTAAGATTTCAGAGGAGAGGTTCTAGAGATAGAGTTCTTCAAGAAGTATCATAGTTATAATTTAAATCAAAGTATCAAAACATTCAAGAGGCAAAGCATGATAAACACAAATTCGAAAAATGAACAGTACAATTATTCTTCAATGCATTCAAACAGAGAACATGTTAACTGTTACTTGTTGAAGCAAGCCTTCTTCGTTCGACCACCTCTCTTTTCCGACAAATCCTTCTCCCTCTCCAGCGACCTTGGCTCTCTTCCGGTGAGCTTCCGTTTCACTTCTCTCTCACAAAATCACTCTCAAAAAATGCTCCCTCAAATCTTTATGAATTCTGAAATTTTTACCTCGTCTTTGCGAATTTTTTGAGAATTACCCATTCCCCGCTACACTGTTCATGTGGGTATATATAGGGAGGAAGGGGCTGAATTCAAATTTGGCACGTCCAATGAGGATGTGCCACGTGCCTAATAAACTTTTAAAAAAGAAATCACTTCTCCTTCCTTGCTTCTCAACACGTTTTTCTCATTCCTTCTGCCTCTTACCTTTTTCCTTCTTGCTTCATTGCATTTTCTTTTATTTATTATTTATTATGTTTAAATTTATATTTTTAATTTTTTAATCTGGAAATTATACCTAAAATGAAATAAAGTGAGAAATAAAATATTTTTATTTTTTTATTTTTCATCTGGACGAAATTGAATGTTGACAGGAAGTACATAAGAAAAAGAATTAGTGATAGAAGTGATTATTGATTACCTCTGCAGTGCAGATTCAGAGGAAGTGGGATTCCACAAACCTTGGTCACATACACAATTTTGTTAAGGTTGATTCCATTCCTCGAGCCAATGTCAGACCTTTCAACAATGTAAGCATAGGCACACTTCGTATCTATATTCTTTGCAGTTCCTCGTAGCACTCTGCGGATGACTCCCTTGGTCCATCTACTCTGAAGAACTCCCCACATATTCAAATATCACACTGAAATTTCCTCCACATTCTATCTATGTCGAAGTTCTTGGCAAGTTCCCCAGCACTAACATTCCACCAACTATCATCATTAATGCAAATTCTATCAGTCCCATTCTCACTCTTCTTCTTTCAAATCCCTAATTTATTTCTTTTTTCAATGTCCCTTTGCAAGTTGATACACGGAATAAATAAGATTATAACATGTGTTTTATAACACGTTTTCCATTGGAATTTTCTTTCACCATATAAAATATAAAATTTTTAATATTAACTCATGCACGCACACGTACGTAAGTTCGCACCCTAAATCCTAAATACTTTAAACTAAATTATAACTATTTTAAGGTTTACACTACACGAAAAAGTCAGATTACTGATAAAAAATTACCGACGAAATTTTATCTGTCGGTAAAATATTATTACCGACGAATTTAACCCGTCGTTAATTATCGACAAATTTACTGACAAAAAAATTTGTCACCAAATTATCCAACATAATAATAAATGGATTAATATAAGAATATAGGTATAATCACCTCGTAATAAGATTGATCGTTGCCATAAATAAAGTCAATTTCACCTTCAAAGTAACAATCTTTAAAATAATGGTGTTTCATTGCATCAAAGAGAGTATTTTGATAACTCACGAAACCACAATCGTAGAAGACCGATCTGTCACTATACATGACTGCTACAGGTGCAAGTTGAATGGATTCTGACCCCACAAGATTATACGAATTTTGCATTTCCCATATCAATTCACATATTATAAGAAACAATATTTATTCTATTAAATCTTTTTATATTTGTTTTTTTCAATACATATAAATAGAACTTAAAACTTATTACACAATATCCTTAATTTTAGTGCTATATTTTTTTAAAACGTCTTTATTTAACATTAGATATAAAAATATTAAAAACAAAATCTCAATTGATAAAAACTATTTTTTGAGATATGTATTGAATAGGATAGAAATAATTAAAATTTAGTATGAGTTATATTCTATATGAAATTAGAAATTTTAAGATTCACTCATGAAGAGTGAAATATTTTAAAAAAAAATCACTGACATATTCTACAATAAAAAATCAACCATTAAAAAGAAAAAAAAATAGAAGAAATTACCTGGTAATGCCAATAACAATTACATTGGAGGAAGAGAAACAAATGTAGTGTCCAAGTTGTCGTTTAAAGGTAGTAGTGGAGTGGTGGCCACTTGATGTAATGGTGGTTATCTCTTTGCCCTACCCTTCAAAAATATATGTAGCTGTAAGAACATTGTTATAAACATGTATTTTCTTAATAAATTCATGTTTGTGGATAACACAAAAACTGTATACATGATATATAAATAACTCTTCAATTTTTAAAAATAATAAATAATACAAAACTATACAAAAATATCAAATTTCTCAAAAAAATAATAAAAAATATAAAAATATAAAATTTTAAAAAAATAAAAATATATTAAATTTCCAAAATAACTCAATTTTCTTTTAGAACTACGTGTGTCCTGGTTTTCTATAATGGATAGAAATACGTAGGAGCAAAGTCAATCCTTGTCGAGTCCTTTAATTGAAAATTTATTATTTTGTTATTAATTGCGTTTTATTTTTATTTGTAGGAAAAATAAGTATTTTACAAACCACATTTAATTTTGCTCGTTTGATTAAAGGTAATTGTCTTAAGACAAACGTTGTGGGGAGCTAATACCGTCTCCATGCGTAGCCGACTCCCAAACTCATCTTTGGTTATCATTCCATTTCATTTTTCTTGATTTTTTTATAGTTTTCCATAATAAACTATGGTGGCGACTCCATCTCTTTATTTTCACCCCATTTTTTCACATATTTATCAGATTGTCGTCAGTCGTCGTCGACGACGTCGCAAGAAATATTTAGGCAAAATAAATACTTTTTAGATATTACAATGAAATTTTTAATATTAACTCACGCCCGCACACGAATGCACGTGCACATCATAAATCCTAAATACTTTAAACTAAATTGTAACCATTTCAAGGATTACACTACAAGAAAAAGTCAGATTACTGAGAAAAAATTACCAACGAAATTTTATCTGTCGGTAAAATATTATTATTAAAGAATTTTACATACAGATTTAATCCGTCTCTAATTACCGACGAATTATCAACCGAAAAATAAGCGCCAAATTATTTGTCAGTAAATTAACGGATAATTTTTTAACGAATTGCGGCCAATTTACCGACAGATTTATTTTATAAAAAATTAATATAGTAATAAAAATAATAATAAGAATATAAATGAAAAAACAATAAAAATAATTCTTAAAATAAAAATATAATATTAGTAATAATTATAATAATAATAATAGTTTTCTTTATAATAAAACATTTATAATTATAATATTATTCTTAATAATAATAACGGTATTACTATTATTATTATAATAGTAATGTTTATAATAATAATAACATAATAATTATAATAATTTATATTAATTCTGTCTTCACAGTTCCTCCAAGCTCAGCAGATGGCTCTCTTGGCCAATTCACTCTTAAGAACTCCCCACATTTTTCAAATATCACACTGAAGTTTCATCCGTATTTTATCTATGCTTAAGTCCATGACAGGTTCCCCAGCACTAACATTCCACCAACCATAATCATTAATACAAATTCTCCCAGTCCTATTCTCACTCTTCTTCTTTCAAATCCCTAATTTACTTCTTGTTTCCTCACACTTCCATTCATGGAATCTAGAGTTTCAGATCATCTATTTATACAACAAACACAAACATATGCAGTTCTAGAATATCTCCTTTCCAAGTTGATACATTGAATGAATAATTATAATACATGTTTTATAACACCTTTTTCATTGGATTTTGCTTGTGCCATATAAAAAATAAATTTCTTAATGTTAACTCATGCACTCACATGCATGCACATACACACCGTAAACCATAAATACTTTAAATTAAATTATAACAACTTTAAGGTTTACACTACAAAAAAAAGTCAGATTATTGACAAAATTTTATCTTTCGGTAATATATTATTACTGATGGATTTTATAAACAAATTTAATCCTTCACTAATTACCCAGAAATTTATCAACAAAAAAATTTATTATCAAATTGTGCGACAAAATAATAAATGGATTAATGTAAGAATATAGGTACAATCACCTTGTAGTAAGATTGACCGTTGTAATAAATAAAGTCGACTTCACCTTGAATGTAACAATCTTTAAAATAATGTGATTTATTACATCAAAGAGAGTATCTTGATAACTCACAAAACCACACTTATAGAAGACCGATTGGTGACCATATATGGCTGCTGCAGGTGCATGTTGAATGGTTGTGACCCCACCAGATTATTTGAATTTTGCATTTTCCAAATCAGTTCGCATATTATAAGAAATGATATTTGTTTTATTAAATCTTTTGTATTTGTTTTTTCCATTCATATAAATACAACTTATAACTTGTTTATTACTCAATATCTTTAATTTTAGTGTTATATTTAAAAATATTTTTAAAATTTTTTTATTTAATATTTGATAGAAAAATATTAAAAAAAATCATTTAATTAAAACTATTTTTTAAGACATGTATTGAATAAGATAGAAATAATTAAAATTTAGTATGAATTATATTCTATATGATATTAGAAATTTTAAGATTCACTCCTGGAGAGTGAAATAGTTAAAAAAATGTCACTCACATCTTCCACAATAAAAATTCACCAATCAAAGAAAGAAATAGAAGAAATTACCTCGAAGATAATGTCATTAACAATTACATTGGAGAGAATAGAAACAAAAGTAGCACCCAAGTTGTCGTTTAGTTCAAATTTATTTGTAACGGTGAGAGTGGAGTGGTGGCCACTTGATGTAATGGTGGTTATCTCTTTTGCCCTACCCTTCAAAAATATATGTAGTTGTAAGAACGTTGTTATAAACATACATTTTCTTAATAAATTCTTGTTTGTTGATAACACAAAAATTGTATACATCATATATAGATAAATCTTCAACTTAAGTGTATAAGCCAGCCTTAATGTGAATCTTCACCCATTTATCATTTTTGCTCTTTACCGAATCAATGGCACCTTGAATTGTTGTAAATGCTTCTTTTTTTGGATCAACAGTTATGGTATTTGAAATGTTTTTTTGCTCCACAATCTATGACTTTACCGAGGCTAAAGAAAGAACTTGCAACCAAGCCGAGGAGGAAAGTCATAGGATGAGGAAAGGACTCTTTGGTAGATAGTGTGTTGAGTGATTCTTAGGAGCACAAGGACCCCATTTAAATACTAAAAAAAAGTACCCTACTCTCTCAATCTTGAAAAGGAATAAAATATCTCCGACTTCTATCTTCAGTAATTTTATTGAAAAAGCATTACTATAATTATCGGTTGAAAAATATTAATTAGTTTCATTTAATTTCTATGTATAATTAATAAATTTCATATGAAGATAAATATTGTAGTTTAATACATTCAATAAAGAATATCAATGGATATTTAGGCACAATATATACATTTTAGATATTACGATAAAATTTTTAATATCAACTCACGCATTCATACACAAGCACGAATATATGCATCCTAAATACTAAATACTTTAAACTAAATTATAATTATTTTAAAGTTTATATTACAAGAAAAAGTTAAATTATCAATAAAAATTTATTGACGAAATTTTATTTGTTGGTAAATTATAGTTATTGATAGATTTTACATACAAATTTAATCCATTGTCAATTATTGATGAATTTATCAACGAAAAAATTGCACAAAATTATCCGTCAGTAAATTAACGGATAATTTAATAACAGATTCCCATTAATTTACTAACGAATTTATTCTGTCACTAATACTTAATATATTAATAAAAATAAGAATAAAAATATAAATCAAACAACAGTACAAACAATACATAAAATAAAAATAAAAATATTAGTAATAATTATAATAATAATATAAATAATATAATACAATATAAATAATAATAATAATAATATTTATAATAACGATAACATTTATAATAATACTACTAACAATAATAATAACAACAATATTTACAATAATATTAATAATACTAATAATAATAGTAATATTAATAATAATAAGATTGTTTTAATAATATTTATAATTATAATACTAATCTTAATAATAATAGCAGTATTACTATTATTATGATAATAATAACATAATAATAATAAGAATAATAATAATTATAATAATAGTAATATTAGTTTTAATAATAATAATAATATTATTTTTAAATAATGATAGTAATAATAAAATTATTTATAATTATAATATTAATCTTAATAATAATAGTATTAATAATAATAATAATAATAATAATGTTTATAATAATAATAATAATAATAATAATAATAATGACAATAATGATAGCATTCTTGGCTATCCACTCTGAAGAATTTCCCACAATATCCAAATATCACACTGTTTTTTACTACGCATTCTATCTATGCTGATGTCTTTAGCAGGTTCCCCAACACTAATATTCCACCAATCATCACCGTTAATGCAAATTTTTCAGTCCCATTCTCACCCTTCTTCCTTCGAATCCCTAATTTACATCTTCTTTCCTCACACTTTCGATCATGGAATCTAGAGTTTTGGATCATCTATTTATACAACAAACACAAACATATAACATCTCTTTTGCAAGTTGATACACGAAATCAATAAGATCATAACACATCTTTTATAACACCTTTTTCATTAGAATTTGCTTACGCCATATAACAAAATAAAATTCATAATATTAACTCACGCACATATATGCACGCACGTAGGCACCCTAAATCCTAAATACTTTAAACTAAATTATAAAAATTTTAAGGTTTACACTACAAGAAAATGTCAAATTACTGTTGACGAAATTTTATCTCTTAGTAAAATATTATTGTTAAGGAATTTTATTGACAAATTTAATTCATCGCTAATTACCAACAAATTAACCAATAAAAAAATTTATCATCAAATTATCCGAAAAAATAATAAATGGATTAATATAAAAATATAGGTAGAATTACCTCGTAGTAAGATTAGTTGTTGCCATAAATAAAGTCAACTTCACTTTCAATGTAACAATCTTTAAAATAGCGGTGATTCATTGCGTCAAAAGAGAGTATCACGATAACTCACAAAACCAAACTCATAGAAGACCAATCTCTCACCATATATGACTGCTGCAAGTGCTGGTTGAATGATTCTATGAATTATGTATTTTTTAAGTCAATTCCTATATTATAAGAAATAATATTTGTTCTATTAAATCTTTTATATTTTTTTTGAAGTTATAAATACAACTAATAACTTGCTTATTACTTAATATCTTTAATTTCAGTGTTATATATAAAATATTTTAAAATATTTTAAAATAATAATAGTAATAATAAGATTATTTATAATTACAATATTAATCTTAATAATAATAACAATATTACTATTATTATTATAATAATAATAATAATAATATTTATAATAATAATAATAATAATAATAATAATTTATAATAGTTTTGTCTTCGCAATTGCTTGCAACACTCTACGAATAACTCTTGACCCATCTACTCTGAAGAACTCCCCACACTCTTCAAACATCGCACTGATGTTTCCTCTGCATTCTATCTATGTTGAAGTCTCTAGAACGCTTCCCAGCATTAACATTCCACCAACCATCACCATTGATGCAAACTCTCTCAGTCCCATTCTCACTCTTTTTCTTTCAAATCCCTAATTTACTTCTTTTTTCGTCACACTTCCGATCATGGAATTCAGAGTTTCAGATCATCTATTTATATAGATCATCTATTTATATAGTAAAAACAAACATATATAATTCTAGAACATCTCCTTTGCAAGTTAATACACGAAATGAATATGATTTTAACATGTGTTTTATAACACCTTTTCTATTGGAATTTGCTTTGGCCATATAAAAAATAAAATTCTTAATATTAACTCAAACACGCGGTTGGAGCGTTCTCTTGTGGCGGCGATGGTGTAACGTGGTGGTGAGACGGTGGTAGAGGGGCTGCGGTAGTGCCATGATGTGGCGGCAACGATGTGGAGGATGAAGTGTGGGTTGACATGGTGGTGTTTCGTTCATATTAGAGGTTCGGGTGTAGGTGTTGAGGGAAAATGGAGTGGTGGAGTTGGAGGAAGGTTGATGGAGCAATTTCAATAACGACGTGCAAGGTTCCCATGGTGGCAAAGAGCGACGACGAACGCGTCTTCTTCCCTTTCTTTCTTGTTCTTTATTTTCTTCTTTTAATTTATTTGCTTTTGGTTTTTGGATTCTGGATTTGATTGGGTTCTGAAAAGCATTTCTAGGTTTTGAGTTTGATGCTGTTGGTTTCGGTTTCTTGGCATAATTGGAGTTGAGAACGTGCCTGAGGTAGCATTCTCCAAGAAAAGACTATAATTTACAGTTCAAGAAATATGCATTTTCAATCAAAGAAATTTATTAAACAGATTAACTGAACATTTCTCAATTGATTTTGATACTCAACATATTCGAGCAAACACATATCAAGACAAACACACGGTAGAAGCAAGAAACATGCGTATTAACTGAACATTTCTCATTTGACACTGAACAGATTCAAGCAAACATATATCAAGGCAAACACACCCGGAAGAAGCAAGAAACATGTGTATTAATTGAACATTTCTCATTTGACATTGAACAGATTCAAGCAACCACATGTCAAGTAAACAAGCGACAAAAGCAAGAATCAAAGCAATTATGATCATACCTGTTGAAGATTCAATTTCTTTTTTCTTTCACTGTAATCTACCTTTCTCAATTTATCTCTACCAAAGTGTTGAATTCTTGGAAGCTTTCCTTAAGACTCTTAAAACTTAATCTTCTTTGTTTTTATAATTCTTTCTGCCTTGATTTTGCTTCTTTGCATCACTTCTGTAAATTCTATTATGCCTCTGGTTCTTTGCCTCTGAATCGCTTTTGTTTTCTTCTTCCTCACTTCATAGTGCCTCCCCCTTAAAGAGTAGCATTAGGGTCATTTTTGTGGTAGGCAACACGAATATTTCCTTGATGGAGGGGACCATGCCGTTACTTGCCAAGAGGGGACACAATAACTTTTGGCGTGTGAGAGGCAGGGGAGCAGGGTAGTGGAGGATGGTGCGTACGGGATCTGCAATTGGGACTCTAAAGAATATTTTAAGAAAAAATTTTGTAAATATTTTTCAATAATTTTTATTATTTCTGAAATCCAAGTCCCTTATATATATATATATATATATATATATATATATATATATATATATATATATATATATATATATATAAAAAAAAAAAAAATATAAA
>Ga0099825_1000747_pt1 | contig 37379 bp, 20 predicted proteins | sample SiratroredBW_FD_76838 | JGI IMG/M metagenome (GOLD analysis project Ga0099825, IMG submission 76838) | Root nodule microbial communities of legume samples collected from California, USA - Siratro red BW | ecosystem: Host-associated > Plants > Roots > Nodule | place: USA: California | collected...
CTTTTTCACAAATATTAAATATATACCATTATTAAAATAAAAATTTTTATGTGATTATATTTATATATATATATATATATATATATATATATATATATATATATATATATATATATATATATAAATTGTTACTTTTCTTGATAATTTACCTTTGTATTTGTTGTTGAATTAATACATCTTACCATTGTACTTTGTAAATAAGCATATGCCTACATAGGTTCTTGCATTTGATGATGTAAGAGAATAATTTTAGTTTTGGATTTAAGATGTTGTTTTGGGATGAATGTAAATATAATTTATTCATGTCACATAAATTGTTTTTAAGAGATTAATTGCTTAGATAACATTCTTAAATTCAAAGACTTATACTCTGATTATCAACCATATGTTTTTATCTAATAATAAACACTTCATATCAAGATTACGAGTTTGATTCTCTATGTACAATTGTCAAAAGAAGGATTATTACAAGTGACGTCAATTATTTAAAAAAAAAATTGGTAAGTGCAACTTTGGATTGGATAATTATACATTATAATTTATATATATAATTTTGATTAACTAACTGTGTGAATATTATATTTACTTCAATGTCGTGATTTTGTGTATATTTTCCTAGGTATTAGATAATTTTATAAGATAAAAAATGGCTAAAAGCACAATAAAAAAGGGAGATTGATAGAAAAACGTTCTTTAAAAATTTAGAAAAAAAAAAATTGTGTTCAACACTATTGATAATATCAATAAAAGTACTTTAAGTGGAGTGATCTATGACAAAACAAACACTAGAAATTTATTATCATCAATTAAATTTATCAAATTATTTTCTTAAATATAAAATTTTATATTTTAAAAAAATATTGTTTTTCTAATATAGTTTTTAATAATGGTTAACTTTTTTTAATTCACACATTTGTTAACAGATAATGTATCTGTTAATCATTTAATTAATACTAATTAATTTAGTTTAGTAGTTTATATAATATTTAAATAAAAATTTTAAAATATTTAAAGTTTTCCTCAATTTTTTTAAAAAAATCAGGAGAGCCGATTTCTAACATATATTTAAGTCATTAATATTGAAATTGAAAAACAAAATTCCGCCTTTTGGGAGTCGATTTCTCGATTTGATCAGTTAAAAGGTCTATTTGATAAATATTTGGGCGTTGATCTACTTGGAGGATTTTTTTTTTAATTTACGTTTGTCAAGAAAAAAATTTCAAATTATATTATAATTAAACTTTTAATTTTTTTCCATGTTCAAATATTTAAACGTTTGCAAAATTTAATTTAACTAGAGACATATTTATTTTTAAAATGTTATAAAGGTTATTAAATATCTAAATCAAACACCCTAAATCACATAATCTAAGTAACCTTTAGAATGGTATGACATTTGAAAGTTGTGTATGACATTTATGGTGTTCTTAATTTTACAGTGCAGAAAAGGATTGGTACAATGACATGTTTTTGAATTTTATCATGTAATTATCTTTTTTTCTTTTGCTATTTTTTCAGAATATTTATTTCTTCTTTCATAACAAAATAATAATATCAACGTAACCCATTAAGAAATCAAATAAATTAATTTAGGATGTCCAAACAAATTGTGAAATCTTAAAAGAAAAAAGTAAACAGTGTTTTGATGTAGGAAAATTTAGCTAACTTTGGATGGAAATATTGAATAAAACCAATGCAACTAGGTCAATTGTTTGACATTAGTACAAAATTGAATATGAAGAAAGAAGCTTCTTTTACTTTTTTTTTTTTTTTATATATAATAGTTCATTATTCACAAGTCAAATTAACAAATCTATCCTTTGGAGGCAATATATTCAAGGAAGGCTTTTCGCTTAGAAGTGTACCCATAATTTATTGAAACTTTTAGGTTACTTCATTGTACATAATAGATTTTTAATAGCTATTTTCAAATAATTTTATTGAATTCGTAGTATCGATTTTGTCGATAGTTAATTTTTATTAAAAAAAATTGACTCATGACTTTTAATTTTTTTTTTAACAACATATTTTTCATCGATAACAATCTATCTGTAGATCTTATTTAAAAATATCAAATCCAATTTAGTAAATATAATTGTATTTGAATATTAATTCATCGTTCTGTGAAAACTTAATATAGTTTTTATAGATTTAATTTCTATTATTTTAAAAAACATGCTTAACTTATTTTCTTCCTACACACAACAGGTGTTGAAATTGGATTTTCCTAAATGAGAAGTGCACTTTAAAAAGTGTACTCACTAGAATTTATCAGGAAACTAATAATTGAGAACCATAATAAAATTAAACACGTAAAACAAAATTTAAAATTTATTCTATTCAATATTTTTTTTACTTAAACAGTTATTATTATATTTTATATTTTAGAGTACATTTATTTTACCTTAGCATTTTTTTCTAAAAGATTCTTCAACATTGATGGGTTTTGAAAGATATCTGATTTTATCCTTTGTTTGACAAATATAGCTTATATTACTTTAGGAAGCTTTGAAAGTAAATTAAGACAAGTAAAGTTCATTTACCTAATTGAATAAGTTTAACATTAAATCATAATTGTTGTAAAAAACATTTATTCTTAAATATTAACCTGATAATAGGAAAACTAGCTCTTACTTTGGTTCAGTGATTCTGAAGGTCCATCCTTTAAGAATCTTTACTTTTACAAGTTCTACCAAATTAATGATAATTCCATTATTAAATATTAATTATCATGTATATACCTTTTATATTTATTAAGAAAAGTTAATTACACTTTTAGACTATTTAAAATTTTGACATTGTTTTTATACTTTTTTTTTTTACAACAAATAAAATATAGAGAAGTTGATGTTGCATCTACTGATCCTAAAAGGAAATATGAGGAAAGAAAAAGAAGAATGTTGAATCTGCCAACCCTTGGTAATTAGATTCAACAGTGAGAAAGAGAGGTGACAATGTTGACTATTATCGTAGTGAAAACAAACTACACCAACAAGAGATTCATTCAATCAACTTTTCTATTTTTAGTATTAATTAACATCAAATGATTTCAATTTGACTTTTTGACAAATTAAAAATAATATATCTAATTTCAATTTAACTTTTGAAGAATTTTAATTTATAGATTAATAAGGTATTGTATTTAAAAACATAATCAATTAACAATTAATATTAGACTTCCTTTTTGTATCTTAGTTTGTTCCTGCCTCTATTTTTTTTTATTTTATAAATTGGCATTTGGACATTTTTTTGCAAGATATACTGAATAATATGTATTTTCATATTTTCTTTTAGCTTTTTTAGAGTTTTATGATGCACTCTTCAACCATAATCCTAATATTAGAGAGACAGGATTTGGAAGTTCAAATCGAAAATGATAATGTTGTTGATTTCTTTTTAGTGGTCAAACTCATTTAGTGAGGTAAATCTAAACATATTTATAAATATAATTTTTTATAATAAAAAAGATTAAAATAATTATGAGTTTCAATGAACATTATTTTATATTCAATCAAAACTTTGAAAGTTTCTTATCATTCTTATAATTGGGACATTTTCATAAAAAATTATTATCTTTTAAATTTTAACTATACAAACTTAAGTTTTAGAGAACTTTTTATAAATATTATCTCTACTAAAATAAGGCGAAAACCAAAATATTAGTAGAAGGTCAAGATGTAAAAAGTCGACTATTTAATAACCTATTTTGAATTAAGTATTAAATCCGTTAAATGTTAAAGTCTAAACCAAATTTGAAAAAGATATTTAAGTACTCAAACTCAATCTCACATTTAAAATAAAATCTTTTCTTCATCAACCTAATATCCATGAATCTAAAGATGTTTTCACCAAAGCTCTTTGATTGCTACAATCACAGGAAGATGATTTTCAAACTAAAAATGTTAAACATACATTCTCCTCATGAAGGGTGTACTGGACTTTTTTTTCTTTATAAAAAATGGCCTCTGGGTCCTGTTTCCTTAAGATATACAGAATACACTCTTTTCCAGTTTCTTTTAGCTCTTTGGAGTTTTTCTGATGCACTATGCTTTTAGTTTCTTATTTATTTGCCTGACTTTAATTTGCTTTGTTGTTAATATCATCATAAAAATCAATTAATTAATCCATTTAAATTAAATAGATCTAGGCTGACATAATGCATGGCTAAATACTACTATGCTCAACTGAGAATCTATATGCATTCATTGCAGTAGACAGCAAATTTCATGGTCTTCATTACCAGTAACACCTTACATGCCTCATTACTTAAAGAAAAATATCATAGCCTATGTAAAAACAATATATATAGGTCATAAATATCTAATGAAAAATTTTAAGCTCAAACTTATACTTCTAACATCCACCTGAAAACACTACCATAAGAGAATTTATCTGCAGACTATTAAAATTGTACATTTTTGTATCAATGAGAATTCAACATATATTAGAAATTAATAATAATTTATATGTATTGTGCTTAACGAATTAAAGTTTTTTTATCAGCTTAATGAATTAAAAAGTAGATTTTCTTGACGTCGAAAAGTTAGACATCTGCACAAACAAACGAAAAATTTGCTAAAGCATAATGCGTTTATTATAATTTTTTTATAGAATCAAATGACTGTTAAATTATATCTTTATATTTTATTTATACAAGAGTGATAAGTGATTAAACAAATTCACATAAACTACTTTTTCCCTAATGTTGCGAGTTAAAGGCAATCATCGTTATTTCGTTATTTTTTTGAAAATTTTATACCAATGATTGAATCACTTCAAACAAAGAATAAAAAAAAGTCGTAATTTAATAGTAGGAGTAGGAGTAATCGTGTTCATTCACAGAGTTTTTACAAACAGAAGGATCAAAGTTTTCCGTTTTTATTAAATGATTGGATTATCATAAGTGAATTTGGCAAAAACTTATTTTTTTTTCCATTGACACTTAGAGAAAAAAAAAATTCAATTGGAAGGATGAAAACGTAATTGAACAAGTCAAAATTAGTCTCCTAAGACCATCTTTACACAGACAAAAAAACAACTATTCATGTAACAAAACTTCCAAATCACAGTCTTAACGTTAGGAAAAAAATCACAGCTAAAGAAAGCAAGTATGTCTAACTAAGTTTAAAGAACAGTCTTGGAGAGACTTGAGTTTCTGCCATGAGTTTATTTGGATGCCCTATAGCAGACACTTCTTCTAATGCTAATTTTTTAATTATAAAAAGGATTATAACTAATGAGGAGATTGATTAGGTATAGTGAAAAAGGTTGGTAGGATTTGGATTAAGACTAAAGTAGTAGTAATTTGGTAGCATAAGAAGTGATTTATTAGTGTGAGAGAAGTGAGAGGTGATGAGCACCGTTACAGAGAATGATAGAAGTGTGGACTATTTGAGGTGAATGAAATGATAGTTGTTTGAAAATCCAAAGTAACGTAAAGATTGTGATATAGGAAGCAATGGCAAAATACATAAGCCCAAACCATAGCCATCAAGAAGAGAAAAGAGAAAGTAGAAGGTACTAGATGGTATGGTATGGCATATGGGATGGTGTGGTATGGTAGGTCTGAAAAGGGTGAAGGAAGAAAAGGAAAGGCGGTGGAAGATTGAGGCACCCAATAATGCTCAATTTGCATTCGACATATATCTATCCCTATCTGTCTCATGTGTCTTCTGTGGACCCCTTTTGTTCCAACCAGCGGCGCCATTAGTCTTTACTTAGTTTCCAAGCTCACCCACCTTTCTCTCTCTCTCCTTCTCATTCATTCTCCTTATATACCCTAATAAACAATTTCAAGCACCTCTCTTTCTCCATTCTCTTCTCAAACCTCACTCATCTTTCTCTCCTCCTTCTGCCATTATTTTATACAATAACCCTCCAAAACCCAATCATACTCTCACTCGGGATTGGCTATTCTAAGAGATCATCGAAAAGGAAAAACCCAAAAGGAAAAGCAATGAAAGGAGAATACGTAGACCAACAACAACAGCATTCTAAGACTGAAACACCACCTACTATGTTCTCAAAGCTTCAACCTCAACACCATCCTTTCCCACACCACCCTTTCCAACTCTCCGCCGACGAAGACAACCGCGCCCTGGCCGTCACCCCCGCTTCCGCGCAGAAGCCCAACTCCTCCGGCGGCGACGGCGCCACCATCGAGGTCGTACGGCGCCCCAGGGGCCGTCCTCCCGGCTCCAAGAACAAGCCCAAGCCACCCGTGATCATAACCCGAGACCCTGAACCTGCCATGAGCCCCTACATTTTGGAAGTGTCTGGAGGCAGCGACGTCGTGGAAGCCATCGCGCAGTTCAGTCGCCGCAAGAATATGGGCATCTGTGTCCTCACCGGTTCCGGGACTGTTGCCAGCGTCACGCTCCGTCAACCCTCCACTACGCCTGGCGCCACCGTTACTTTTCAGGGCCGTTTTGATATTCTCTCCGTCTCCGCTACCTTCCTTCCACAGCAGTCCGGCGCGTCGCCCACGGTTCCCAACGGCTTCGCCATCTCGCTCTCCGGACCGCAGGGGCAGATCGTCGGGGGAATGGTCGCCGGCGGATTGATGGCTGCGGGAACGGTGTTCGTGATCGCCGCTTCGTTCAACAACCCGGCTTATCATAGGCTGCCGCCGGAGGATGAGGGCGCCTCCGCCGGCGATGGACATTCGCCGCCTGTCTCAGGGGGTGCAGAAAGCGGGCATGGGCAGGCGGAGTCGTGTGGAATGTCCATGTACAGCTGTCACTTGCCTTCCGATGTGATTTGGGCTCCGACGGCTAGACCACCGCCGCCGCCACCACCCTACTGATCAATCACACTTTTCGTTACTGTTTCTCTTCTCTTTTTCGGATTAATTAACTTGGTGGTTATTGTAATCAATTGGATATGTTGGTCTGTTTAATTTGATTTAGCTGGTTTAGTTGAAATCATCCTCAGTTTAATTTTTATTATATAATTATAGCTAGGTTAAGTTTATTTAAATGAAAACAGTGAGATAATTAGTGGCTACTATTTGGAGTTATGTAGCTAGGGTGGTTTATTTGCGGCGCTAACTATACAGATGGCTCTCCACCTGAGTAAAGAGTTTTGTGTTTATCCATGATCATACTAGTGTTTTGAGAATGTTATATTTTTGTTTTGAAGTTTTTATAATATTTTGAGGAGATAGTAAAAAGCTGCAACGTTATGCTTGTAAGAAAAGGAAAGTCAGAAATGGGTTGTGCTGGTTAGGCTTTCTCTGTCAACGTAGGGAGTAGAGCATTATCTGGCTTTACATTTGGAGTGTGGTGTTCACATCTGGTCACAATGTGGGGAGGTTTGGTTGGTTTTGGTTAGAGTAGATTTTCCAAAGTGGGTTTTTGGTTTGGGTGTGGGGTTGGGGTGAGACGGGGCTTTGCTTTGAAGTTTGGGAGTCTGAGAATATCTGATGAGGTGTACTGTGTGAGAGAGGTGGTATTGGATGACGATGGGTGATGGGTGATGGGTGATGGGTGAGGTGTGATTGGTGGGGGAGTGGTGTGAATGATGGGACTTTTGTTGAATTTTGGGTGTTGGTGCGGTTAAAGGGAGTTGATGGCAGGGGAGAACGTGGTTAGGGTTGAGGCTGGCAGTTTCTTTTGGGCAGAAGCGGTCATCAGCTGCTGCAGCAGGCAGTTTTGCTTTGCTTGCTTTATGGAATAAGTTCTTCATATCACTTCAGAACAACCTCCCACACCCTCTTCTCCACTTTATCTCTCCATCTCATTACTTTATATCTGATCTATCTGTACTTTCTTTTGTCTCTTTCTCATCGGCCCCTCTCACTCTCATTTGCAATTAAAGAGAAAGAGAAAACCAAAAAAGTAAAAGACCCCAATTGCCACAACTGTACTCTGCCTTCCACTTTATTCAATCATCCCAGCTTCGTTTATCAAGTTTATGTCTGACAAAATATGGTTGAGTTGTGTTAGAATGTAATTTAAGTTTCAAGTTATAATTAATGTAGTGAACAGTTTAGTACTTTTCTGTTTATCCTCCGGATCAAACCGTTTACTACGTCACCAAAGGTGAAAAACATTCATGGCGAAACTTACCACAACCATTTGGGGGTAGATCTCAAGTGAAAAATACAGTAGAAATGTTTCCATATAATGTTATAGATGCAATCCAAAAGCAGCTGTGGAGATTTGAAAAAGATTTATCGATCTTTTCTTTTATTTGAGTTATATCATACATATAATTTTTATAATATTTTTTGACATATTTGTTAATTTATCTCAATGCTCCTTTTTTTTTTTCTTCCTATCATCTTGATTACATAACCTATATTATATACAGATAGTATTTCTACATGAAAAATAGTCACCCCTAAGAAAAAATATAAATGCTTTTAAGGAGTTAACATGTTTTTGAATTTGAAAGTATACTTTCATGAGTAAATTGCATACTTAATAATTGTGATTAATTGTTCTGATTATAGTTATAATTTTATGATTAAGTATTTTGGTATTAGGTAGTAGGGTTGAGCATATTATTTTTGTCCAAATTTCTTAAATTTTAAAAGATAACACTAATTTAGGTTGAGCTTGTCAATTTTTCAGTAAACAATAATTTATCAAATTAAGAATACAAAGAGAATAATTCTGTTTCTACAAATAAATTTCCTACATTGCAATAGATTTGTACACCATTTTATAGAAAGAGGAATCACCTTCCCTGTTCGAAACAAATATTAAACCCAGTTTAGAATTTGAGGTGAGAATCAATAAACTATACACATAAAGTTATTTAAGTTTTTTTCTTCATTTTTCATGCGATAAAGTTTAGATTTGACGTGAGAATATCATCATTCCAACACCCTATAATAGAAACACACACTCACACAGCGATTTCTTCACTTTTATTATCAAAGTTACATTATAAAAGTTACATTATTCTCTTAGAAACGAAGGTTCTAATGGTAAAGGTAAATTAGCCTGCCACTGATTGCACATACACTTCACCTAGTCAAAAAGGTTACACATCCAAACATATATTTCAATATTAAATAGAATTTAATAATATAAAAACATTAGTTAATGATTTTGTTAATAAACTTTTATTAAAGTTATTTTTCATCAAAACCCACTAAGATTTTTCACTTAACATTCATACAAGTTTTTTTTTTCTTTATTAGTATTGATTTGATTATTTTAAGTTAAAATTAGCCAAGTATTTATTGGGATTATTTTTTGAAGTTTACTGTCCAGATTTTTTGCCAACTTTTTGACAAATGTCAATTGGCAAATTCCTCCTATTGGCATTAGACAAATACAATTCTAGTTAGTTGAAGGTTTTCGAATCAACACTAAAAAAAATCTTCACCAACTTTGAATAAAATTTACTAAGAAAGACTTTAATAAAATAAAAATATGGTAATAGTTTCGCCAACACTTATCAATAAAACTTTAATTAATATTTACTTAGAAATAGTTTAGCATATATCAGTGGATAAAAAATTTAAATAATAATAACTTCTCGAGTTTCATAAGTTGAAAAAATTTACTAACGTTGAAAACAATTTATTACTAATATCAGTCAAAAATAATCTTGGTTAAGAAAATTATTCTAACTAACTTTTGATTGAGGAAATGACCTTAATAAAAAATAACACTAGTTAAGTTCAACAACTATATTTGCATTAGTCAAACTTACAATCAGAATTAACTTAACTAAAAAAGAATAATACTAACATATAAACAAATCCCAATAATAATAAGAAATAACTATGATTAATTTTAGTTTAAAAGAATTTTTTATTGGTATTAATAAAAGAAATACAACTCTAGACAAGTCAATAAAGTAATATGAATAGAAAATATATAAATTTAAAAAATAGAAAAAAAATGAACAAAAGAACTAATTATTAATTTTTAAGTGAATTTTAAAATTCAATAATTTTATTAAATAGTCAAATTATTTTGATACATTTTTATAATTTCAATTATAAAAAAAGTTACCTTCAAAATAGGATATTAAAATGATAATCGTTTATGCGTTCTACAAATTTATGGATATACACAATAAATATAAATAAGATTAATTATTTGTACATAAAACTAACATGTGGTTAAAAATATTATTTCCACTACAGTCTATTAATTCAATAGAAAAATAAGAATTATCTACGGATTTATATAAAATTATTAAAAATGACAATTATAAAAAATTTAATCAAAATTGTAAATTTTGGAAAACATAAATGATAATAATTTATATTTTACCTACTACTTGACAAAGCATTATTTGAGTACAATCGGTAAACTTGATTGATAAAAAATTACAAATTATCTAATAATATCAATACATCTAAAAGATTATAAAAAAATTCATAAAATAAAAATAAAATTCGTTTATTATTGTTAATATTATTATTTTGTAAATTTATTTTATTATTATTATATTTTTAATTTTATTGTTATTATTACTTTTATTATTATTTTATAATTTATTATTATAATTGTTATTTATAATTTTATTATTAATATTAATAATAATATAATTATTTTAATCATAATAATAATTTAAATATTTAATTTTTATTTCATTATTTTTATTTTTATTTAATTTTATTACATATGTCATTTTTATATATAATATAATTATTACTTCTGTTATATATAATCTACTATAATTGATTATATTATTATTATTATTATTATATATTATCATTTTGGGTAATTTTTTTTTTCTATTTCATACGCGTTTCAACATGAAATTATCATAATCAGTTATTAGGAGCACTACAAGCTATCACGACAACTTTTTCAAGCAAATTTTGTATAGTTTAGTCATTCATTTATTTTAAATTTACAATGCAACAATCAAATCCAACTATGATGAAAAATAGTATAAAACATATAAATAATTAATTATGGGAAGGGATAATTGATTACTCATACAAAGTTTGAAACATAATCAATTATATGAAAAGACATAATCGCTCATGCTTTCGAATTACATGTCCAGTTTTGGTTTTTATGAACAAACTCTTAGTGCACAAAACTCATCTGAAACAAAAGATAACCTATGCATGTTCATAGTGTACCAAGGGTGACAACAAAGTAATTAAACTATTTTTATAACTTAAATTTGTTACAGTTTGCATTAATTGTTTTATAAGAAAGATAAGTCTATCAAGTAACATCATAGCAATTAAATTAATATATTTCAAGTAAAAATAATTATACCTTTCTTAATAATTATTAATTATATTTTTTGAGTTATTAATAAAAGTTGGATCCAATATTTTAATGGAGAGGGATTATATTAGAGTAAGTAAAATTATAATTTATTTATGCTACTTTCACAAAGCATTGATTTGGTATTTTTGGTGTTTTCGAAGTGCCGAAACTAATTATGAAATAAACGAATATGAAATATGAGTATATATTATTAAATTCTTAAATTCTTAAAACACTTTAAATTATTACATACATCAATGTCGGCGGTAATATATTTATATTTACTTTAGGCGTTTTTGGTGCTTTCGAAATGCCAAACTTATTGTGAACTAAAAGAATAATCAAGGAGTATATATTAAATTTGTAAAAGTTTTAAATTAATATATACATCAATGTAGGAGGTAATTTATTTAAAACTTTAATTTGGAAGGGACGTCTTTTGTATAGCTAAAATATTATTTTCTCACTGGTATTTTTTGTTTTAATATATTATATTCATATTTGATATTTTTGTTTTAAAAATTTCTGAAACGTTATTCAAAATGATGATTTTATTAGTTTTATATTAATATGATTAGTTTTTTATTTAAAAATGACTAATTTAACAACAAGTGTCGTTTTAAAAATCATTAATGTGTTTAAATTGGATTTTTTTATTATTAGAACTAACCAATATAGTGAAAATTACTTTTGTATTTTTCTTGCCTATTCCTTTTATGTCTTTTTCAAACTTGTACTAATAACGTTATTAGGTAACTGAGCTTTTGAAATCTTGTTAGGTTATCAAGAAATGAGTGGATCTTTTACTTAAGTTTCTAGGTAAAGGAGTACCTTCTTAGTTGAAGAATTTTTAGTTGAAGAATTTGGACTAAGTGAAGTTCTTGGTAGGATATTCAAGGTTTTCTTGGTTGGTTAAAGTTTAAATTAGATATGATGGCATAACGTGTATGGTTCTTGGTCTTGATGAATTCTTGGTGGGTTCCTGAAGGAAAGAACTAGTGGACTTAGCTTAAGCTTACGGTCGAGGTTAGGAAAATTAGGTTGAGTTCTTGAAAGTTTTTTGGTTGCAAAACTTGCCAATAGTTCCGCTATGGTGTGGGAAAGATGTGATGAATTTGAGTGAATTATGGATAAGGTTTGATGGGAGAAAAAAATGAGAATATACTATATTAATTATGTAAGTAACTAATATAAAATGTGTTTTTATGATGAAATTGACATTATATATGTTATTTCACATCAATTCTCTCTTTTCTAAAATAGCAGGTATGATGTGAAAAATTTCTTTGCGATAGTAAAAAGTTAAAATGTTAGGTTAATGTCACATGTTTTAATGGTATAAATTATATATAATGAAATGTTGAATATGTCTCCATTTTTCTTCTGCAATCATCAAGATACATAGCCACATAAAGAAGACCAAATGAGAAAAGACACAAAAAGTATGTTGCAAATTGTATAGTCTGAGGACAAATATTCCAAGTTTGACTATTAAGTTTGGACTAGTATATATAAACTGATCAACTACAAAATTCCCACACTTACCTTCATGCCCATTTGCGCTTCTTTTCTTGACCATTTTCAACTCTCATTACAATTCTAATCCTCCCCAAGTCAAATTCTCTCAGCTAAGGGTGATTCGTGGGTTTGGAGGAAAATAAAACTCCAAATCAATCAAATTTATTGATTTAATTAGGTTTAAGTAGTTTCGCCTTTTGATCCAAATTCAAATTAACTCAATTATTTGGAGTGTTGGAGTCATTGGATTAACACGTGTTTGTAGTTTTGAAATATCATTCCATAACATATAAAATAAGAAAAATAAATTATACAGTGACTATGTAAAATAATTTTGTACTTTCCTAATCATAAATTACATGTATTTTGAGTTTATTTTTTTTATAATAACGATTTTTAAAATTATCTTTTAAAACATTTCATAAATGCATAGCTTCATTATGACAAAAAGTACTAACAATATCTAAATGTTTGTCAAATAAATAAATAAAGTGAACTTTTTCATTTGTTTGCAGATTGAACCTTAATATCTCAACTAACACAAAAGATTTATCAACTATAAATTATACAAATAAAATCATAACTCCATGCTCTAATAATCATCTTAAAAAGTATCGGATCCTCCCAAATCGTCGCCGCCAGGGTACCAAATCAAATAGTTGGGATCCTTTTGGGAGGAATAATACCACCAAACCTAATGATTCATGTTCATGTTTTGTGTTGACTATGGTGCTTCTATGTCGGCTAATGATGATTCAAAGAATTTGTCAAACAAGATCGGTCGATTTAGCAAGTGTTCTACACCTTTTGCATTTCGACAGACGTGTCCACATTTAGATAAAAGGATTTCCGTATTGTGGTGCGATTCAAAGGGTTGAATCGTTTGTGTAGTTTTTGAAGAAGGTTGGTTTCATGGAAGCTTGCAACTTGTGTGGATTTTTGAGCGGTGGAAATTATTCCATGTATGAAATGGTGAAGGTTGTTTGTTTGATTACATAGTATAAGGTGATGGTCCTATACTAGTAGAGGCTTATACAGTTTAAGGTAGACAAAGAATAAGAAAGGGACAAAAGAAGAATTAAAAGAAGGAAGAAAAGCTTCTCTTTTAGATCGTGGGTGGGTGATAGCGATATGAACATTATCCAGTGTGGAAGGCCAAATATTATATATATATATTTTTATAGTTGTGGCCAGCACCAAAAATTCAATTTCTCCCATAATTTTTGCACATGCATCTTATCGATTTATGGCCTCCATCTTTGGCTTTGCCCTTTTGCCGACCCTATTTATTTTTGTGACAATATCATTTCTTTGTCTTCTAATAATGACTAGTCTTTGTGTTTTGTTACTCATGCATGCATGTAATGTAATCCTCCATCTCCATGCTGCACGTTCACATACAAAACCTAAACAATGCATGACAACAAGCTTATCTCGTGGTTGGGAACAGTAGGGCTCAAAAAGCCTCACTACACATCACATTGGGAATATATATATCTTTAGAAGACAAACAAAATATGAATGCAATAATTTCAAGGCATTGATATTTTTTTCTCTTTTAAACTTTAATTTATCTTCACCTTTCACAGAACTTCACTACGTACAAGTTAGTTGATGGCAAATTTTTCCTTCATACTTTCTTAAAGAATTATGACATGTTTTTTTTCTTTTATCCATTAGGAAAAATGAATTATGGGTGTGTTAAGAAATATAATAGGAGTAGACATGAATATTTATTCGATGGAGTCTTTTTCATACAAAAGATTCTCATCTATACCATGTGTTATGAATAAATACAAGAATTTTTTTAGTTGACGTGTTTGATAAAAAATCGTATTGTTCATTCAATGAATAGTTGCACACCGTTTCATTTAATTGTTTTGGTCGTTTGATTCTAGTTTGTGTCTCCCCTCACTAAACATACATTTTACTTAATGTCTATTCATAACATTTTTGTAACTAGCTTGTATATGATGCTATCAATAGATTAAATAAAAAGAAAACTACTTTTTATTAAGAGAATTAAGACAACTCTTTGATTTAAACAAAACAAAATAATTCTTCAAATTGAAAAAATTAACACAATCGTCAATTTAAATGAAAACAGATAATTATTTAATGAAAAAAACCCACAAACTAACGACAAAATACTTGTGTGGTTCTGAGATGTAGCATTGACTATAAATCACCTTCTAGAAAAAGTTGAATAAATATTATGAATTATTCAAAGGGTGTGATGCCAACATAATTTTTTTTACTGTTTTTTAAATTATTTTATAAAGTAATTTTAAAAAATTATTCTTTAAATAAATAATAGCCAGAAAAGTAGATCGATGCAGTGCAACGTTTTATATTTTAAAAATTAGAATCATATACAAATATTGACGATGTTTGAAGTTCATTGAATCGAGTTCATTGACCCGTGGCATAAATAAATATTATGGGGACACTGATCGTGGTGACTGCACTGGTGAGGCAGACCTTATCTTCCCTTGACTAGACAATACGTTCCTCCAGTTTTTCTTTATCTTTTCTTCTTTTTACTAAATAAAAAAATAATATTTGAAGAAAAAGACAACTTGGACAAGTCAAAGGAAGGTTGAACATATATACGAATAAATTATTTAAATCAGTACAAGTTATATAAAATTATTATTCACTACCAAGTAACAGATAAAACCAACCTCATCAAGTCCTAATTTTATAAAAGTAGAAAATTGATTTAATGAGTTAATATACAGTTAAGAAATAATAATACATTTAAATCATAGTTGTATTCAGATTGAGATGCGAGGGTGTTATTATTTCCTCTCTTTTTCATAAATCCTCACCTTGATATGCTTCATGCATATATTGTCTTTGAAATTGTTTCATGGATTTATGTTGTTGTTAAGAATTTTATTTTGGATATTAATTGTTTACTATAATGATGTTTTTAAATTTGAACACTATGTATCTTGAACTTTATTCATTATTTCATGTATTATTATTTTATTATGATGACAAATTTAAATTGGGACTGAATTTGTTTAATTATATTAAAATACATAATATTTCTATTTTATTTTTTTAAGCATAGATCTCGTCAACAAACAAATTAGTAATCCAACGGATCCACCATTGACCGAATGTCTCAATAAAATCAACGATGAGATTGGTTTTGACAATTATGATTCAAACAATGAGATTTGATAAAAAAAAATATAAAATTAAAATTCTACCAGGTAAAAACATAAATATCGTAACTTCTTTTTATTTTTTATACATGAGGGATTGGAAAAAGTGTTTAGGGAGGAAAATTATATATATATATATATATATATATATATATATATATATATATATATATATATATATTATCATATACTCTTCAAAAGGATTTATAAGAATGAAAACTATATATATGTTAGGCCACTTTTGAGGAGCTTAAAACACAATTTAGTTGAAATTCAAATAACGACAAATTTATTGATCAATAAGTTAAAATTTCTTGAAAAGTTTATTTGGTTAAATAGGTTTGACTTAATTAATTTAAAAAATATTTTTAACTAAACACTTCATTTATATAGTTTCCTATAACATTATTATAAAAGAGACTCTATAAAATGGTTAGAGGTTTTTTAAAATCTATATAAAGTAAATGAAATAAATTCATAAATTTAATTAATAAATTGAACCTTAAAGTATTATAAAGTCTATCCTAAAAATTTCTTAATTAAATTTACAAATGTGTTATTTAATAAAGAAAAAATTGACTTGTTTTTTTCTTTCTAAATTAAATCGGATCCATTTAAACGTCACAGTATATAAATTCTTTTTTTCATAATAATAAATCATTACAAGCTTAGACCACATATATAAAATAAGTATATATAGATTATTACAAGTATATTTCAATTTTCAATAAAGTATATAAATACTCGAAATAGTTAATCCTAGGAAATTATTGACTAGTAGGAGGAGTTAAGAAAAAAATATTAACTAGATCTTAGAAAAAGTACTTGAGAATTATATGGATAAACAAAACACCATCTAAAATTCTAAATTGATTGGGTACCCATGCACAATATTAGGATTAATTTATTCCGTTAGTTTATTAATATCTTTTTTACTCAAGTAGTAAATATGGGAATAATTTTTTTTAGCTTTTGAAATAGTCACTTACTGTTATTTTAATATGTATTTAATGAAAATTAAAAAAGTTCTTGAAATTAATCTCCCACCATCAGTGAATTTAGTCTGATTATTAAGTGATATCCACTTTATTTAATGAAAGTGTTTATGTGCATACATGGATGACACGTGTCATATACATGGATGTACAAGTGCTTGAAATTAAATTTTGGAGAAGGAAAGTAAGTAAAGTGTTTAGTCCAAAATTTGAATATGTTTGTGTCTGGGAGGAGCTCACAAACTTTGTTACTTAATATTTTAAAGTTTGTTTTTCAGAAGTCGTGGGCATAGAGTTAAAAACAAAATTAAGAATTATTTGCACTCAATAAAAAATTATAGCCGAAATTGTAAATGTGAACTCTCTTAGCCGAAAAAGACAAAACAAAAACATGTTTGAGCCGAAAAGGTAAATTGTGAGCTATGGCATAATTAAGTGGAGTTAAGTTTAAGGTTTTATTATTTCAACTTGTCACCTTGTTGCTGCTTTATTCGACATAACACATCTCAAATAAAGATAATTAAGTGGTGCAAGTAATAACATACACACAGTACAAATATATACACACATACAATGTCAAGAAAGGGAAAAGAATCTTTGTTAAGTACGCTAAAAAATAAATTATTACATTTTCTTCATAAGTTATCAGTATTTCAAATGTTAATGTAATATATATAGTTTAAACTCGCAATTCTTAATATTTAATGAAGTCCTTTATTATTTAATGAAGTCCTTTATTATGTAATATAAAATGAAATAAAAAAGTCCTTTATTATTTAATGAAGTTTATTACATTAGAAATCACGAAATTATTGTTGAAATGTACTAAATAAAGATGGACACTCGTAATTTTGTGATTTTTAATCATCCCATTCCTATTAATAATAAAAAGTATATTAAATATATATTGATAATTTATACAAGTCTCTCCATACACAAAAAAATTGTGTAACATTTGATGTTTTTCTCATTTTTTTTCCTTTTCTTTCCCTCTTTGTGCGCTCGTGCTGGAGATTGACATGCCTTTTCGCTCTGTTAATATAGGTGTGATTTTTTTTTTCTTTAACAATAATAACTAGGGCTTTTTTTTCTTTTTTTTTTGTTTTTGTCTTTTTTCTTTTGCAGCAAGAGGGAAAACAAGTTGGATAGGAAAAGTAATGCACGCGAAAGAAAACAGAGACAGAAAATAAGTAGATGCAGTGATGAAATTACTGGGACATTTATTTGGCTTTATCTGAGGCACCATGATTGAGTTTTCTTTGTACCAAACAAATGAACATGCAATAATGTTAATGGATGCAATTCTGAAACCTAAAACAGGAAAAGGAAATAAAGAGGTACACGCTTCAATTCCTGTCTCCTGCTTGATGCCTCTTTCAAGTTCCAACAGACTTCCCTTTCAAGTTTTTTCTCTCTCTATTACCAAATTAGGTGGAGAGTAAGAGAGGACAATATAACGCTTAAATTGGCTAACCATAGTATAATGAAATCATTCAAACACACAGGCACTGCTGAAACGGAAGTTCCTAAATTATTTTATCATATCACTCATAACATTCCTTCTCATTTAAGAGGTTTATATTTTATTTTTGTCTTCGAATATAAGTAAGGCACACATTAGTCTCCAAATCCGACAAAACTTAGCTTCCATCATTTTCTTTTAAGAAAAATATAACAACTGAAGATGAAAATTTTAATAAATTATATTATTTTTAAAAATAAATATTAAAAATTTAACTTAATCTTATAAAATAAGATTGTGAGATAAAATTTATACTCATTTATATACTAAAAACTAATTTTATCTTGATGTAAAATCTCTAATCATATAATTTTAAAAATCAATAAGTGTGCTCAGAAAAAAATTTGTATATATTTAATGAATAAAGTATAAGAAAATTTAAACCTGTTAAATATTTTATTTTAAAAATATATTCAAATTCAAATGTAAATTTAAATAGTATTCTAATAAATAACTTCATAGTTTAAAAATGAACTTTTTTATATAAAATCAATAAAATATATTCTTAATTAGTATAAAAGTAAAAAAATTTATATATTTTAAATGGAGAGGAACTAGAAATAAGAAAATTGAGAATCTCTTTTATTTTTCTAATAGTTGAGATATGAAATGATGGAATAAAAATAAAAGTAATATAAACGTTAATTTTATACCCTATGACATGTATTACTATAAGTTATGATACGATGATGATGGTATATCAATGATGATAATAATGAAAATAATATTAGTAAAAGTATTACAATAATAATATTAATGCTAAGAATGTTGATAATGATAATAGTGTTAATAGTGAGAATGATAATAAGAAGAAGATTATAAGAGTCTTAGAAATTATATTGATAATTATAATGACAATATATAAATCTTCTTGTTGCTTGCATCTCACAAGTTGTTATTAAGTATACCATTTAGGTATGTTAAAGGTTGTATCTAAAGGCATTTGTTTTTAATAAACATTTCTCTAATTCTCTTTCAGGTTGCTTGGTTTTAGGGTTAGATATGACTCACTTAGTTCTTAACTTAACCAATTTAGTGCAATACGTTCTAGTTTGAACCATTAGGTTGGTCTTAAGTCTGAGATTTTATCTCTGGATCATGTTTCTATGTCTCATGATAGGACGATGAGCATTATATGCGTGTCTTTTGATAATCTCAAGTCTAATAAATCTCATCCTTACTATTTTTCAAAAAGACTATCATTTTTTTTCTTCTCAGTATAAACATGCAATGATTCCTTATCAATCTAAAAACGTCTATTTCTTCTTTTGATCTAAAGAAGTCTACCTTTTCTTATCGGTCCAAAAATGTATATATTCTTATCGGTTCAAAAATATCTATTTTCATCAATCTAAAAATATCAATCATATTCAAGATATATCAATAATTATTATGACAATGATAATGATTGTAATAATAATAATAACAAAAATAATATAAACAATTAATATTCATTATAATAAAATAACATGATAATAAAAAATATTAATTATGATAATTATATTGATAATCATGGTAAAAATGATTGTAAAAATTTTTAATATAAAAATACTAGAAATAAATATGATGATAGTCAAAATACCAAAGGTAAAAGAATAATAACGATAACAATGATATTAATAATTACAATAATATAAAAAAAATGATTATCACAAGGGTGATGGTGATATGTGGACTAACATTAGCCCTACATATCTTTAAAGAGATTAGAACATTTTGATATATATATATTTATTTAATTTCTTTATGGATTTGGATGATTATGTATATACAGCCATATTAATGAGTGGTCATAAATGATTTCATTACTCACAACTACACTACAACAGTTAAATCAAGACCTTATATATATGATAGAAGTGAATTGATTAGTAGGTATGAATATGAATTGATAAGAAAAATCTAAATTGAATGAATGGATTATGGAAGTCCAAAATGAAAATGATGGTCATGTGGGTGGGGCTCAGAAAATGATGTGCATTGGTTGTGAGTATAAAGCATGAGCAGGTCAAGTTTGATCTGCCAAGTACAAACTGAGAAGCCCATCTTCAATTTATTGCAAGACAAAATCAAATGGCAAGTTGACAACACTATTTTGATTAAGAGAAGAAAAAATGTCTCATCAACCTTCAATTCACCTGCATTCTATCCCTCTATTTTATCATGCATTAACTACCTCATTCATTGTCCTCTCCCAGCACAAAAACCCACACATTCTACAGTTTCTTACCCACTCTCTCTTTGTATAATTGAAAATTATATTATTATTAAAATTAGATGGTTTTTTACTTAGATTAACAATATGTAAAATTTTCCAATTTAAATGCATTAAAGTAACTAAACATTAAACAAAACTAAATTTATAATACAACTAAATGCTAATGATGGTAATAGGTTAGGACTATTTTTATAGAATATGTTTGATCTACGAAATCTAATGTACCACTCATAAATTATATTTTAAAAGTATCATTTTAATATTAGAGGGATTTGATCCAATCAGTGAAGAAAATTAAAATTTAGATATAAGAGACATAAGATTCGAAATTATTACATGGAAGATCCAACAATGTCCCATGAAGAATGATAAAAACATTCTGGAAAACCATCCAAAAACTGCTTTATTAACCTCTTCCTTAAAAGGACACATAATAAGACTTTTGTTCTCCTCTTCAGTAACCAATTTAGGAATGCAGGAAGAAATAAGATCAGTGTAGCAGCAGGAGAATCTAATTTGGTATCTTCAGCACCATAAAGACTCTTATAAAAAAACCTCAAGGATATAGTCTTCTATCTCCTTAGACTATTGCAGAATTATTTATATGAAAAATAATTTATTTTTATTTTATATATATATATTATTTTGATAATGTCACTCAAAAAGATAATTTAGTTGGTGATATAATTGAACTTTCAAGGATTTTAAACATCATATGAATGTTGAAGACTGCTTACTAGGATGGAAGTTTTATTTTTTTTTTCTGGGATCTAAAATTTGGAAGCTGTGTTTATCATTTTTGGTTTATATTTTAAAAAAATCCCGTAGCAGTGTTTTCGGTAATGATTTTGGTTAAATTTCTCATTTTCGAGCAGATAAAAATCTAACATTCTTAAACCGAAATAAAAAATCAATAAAAATTATGATATTAGTTTTATTAAATCATTTAATATGACCATAAATTAAATATTTCAAAAAGAATAAGGTAATACTATTTTAGTTTTGGGAAATTTAAATATTCTCCTGTTTTTATTAACCAATCAGAATTTGTCATTCCTAATAAAAATCATGATTATCAGACGTGTCGACTCTAAGGAATAAAAAAAATTAGTTCAAACACTCGTAGGAAGATGGGTAATATCTACAAAGGTATAAAAGTATTTAGAAAAATAAAAAGAAAATAAGTAAATGAGCTCCTTTATAAGATTAAATTCCAGATAAGTTAATTTATAAAAATTTATTAAAAAAACGCGGAATATTACAAAAGTGATAGGAAGTATGAAGAGTTAAAGGGTTGGGGCAGTTGGTGTGTTAACTGAGACATTAGTGGTTATGTTATGTTGTAATGATGGAGTGGAATGGTTGAGTTGAGTTGGTTGCAGAGGGTGGAAGTCTCCATCTGCTTCTTCCATCTTCTCTAAACCCATGATATCATCACTTGTGTCCATATTTGCTTTTCTTCTTACTTCACCTGGAACAATACCCATAATCCTCTTATGTGCTAATCTTCAATTTTTACAACTATGGATAGACACTAAAGCTGGATACTTTGACCAAAACTCATTATAATTTAAGGTTGTAATTGATTATATTCTTAATATAATTGAATCTATCCCCAGTTTCATTAAAATAAGAACATTTCAAATATGCACATAATCTGTCATATTTAATTTTATTTAACTTTCAAAACAAGAATATTTCAGTAATTATTTAAATTATATTTTTTAAATCAAGTGCAATTACTTACAAATTTACAACTTATTTCTTCCAATCTTATCTTAATCAAAATTTACTTTATACTTTTTTTTTAAGTGTTCACTTTGCATCTCTTAATTCAAACAAAGACTAAAAATTGACAAATTCCAGATCTTAAAACCTAAAACTGTATAAGCGAAATTGTACTTTTAGTTTTGTTATTACAATTTAGTTCGTTTGTTATTTAATATTCTCATTTAAAATTAACTATAAATTTTTAATTACTGTTAGTTAGTCTCTACCACACTTTAACTAAACTTTTAACTTGTTAGCATTTTACATTTTGCTTAAAAAATTTTACGTCATTTTATATCTAACGCCAATCGCTGAATAGAATAATAATTTAATAATTTTACATAAAAAGACATTGACAAGATAATTGAATTAAAAATTATTAAGTGAGTTCGCTTTATTATTCATACGAATTCGATAAAGGCATCATAATTCATAAGAAAATTGTAAATAAATGCAAGTATAAGACAAATAATATATAGTATTTTCCTTTATTTAAAATATCGGTATTTAAAATAATAGAAGAAAGTCCAGTGAAGTTTTATAACAAAGTTACAGCTGTGTATTATCTACAACTGGTTAAGTTATTGGGAAAGTGATGTGGCTAATATTCCTTTGTAAAAAGAACGCCGCCTCAAAGTTCGTACATTATTTACTGCTCCAAACTCCAGAGCTGCCGGTTACTAAATTTTAATCCCTTCTATACTTTCTACATAATACACCACACTCTGTATCATTACAAAGGTTAGATCCTACTTTCACCAAAGAGTCAGTTTCTCTACTACTAATCTTGCTACTAATCCTACCACTATCTAACCCTCTATGCTGTGAACTTGTGTTAGAATGCAAACAAGAAACACCCACCCCTCTCCTTTCAACACTTGAATCGTACCGGTCCATATCAGAGAGGGGGGAATGTCGAGGGTTTAAGGGGGAAGATGAGGAGGAGGAGGATGTGTCAGAATCAGAATTCCTCCACACACCACTCCACCCATTTCCCGAATCACCAAATAGATAATCTGTGAAGTCATCTGTACTGGCTGAATCACAGGTACTATCTGTACTGCAAGAACCTTCATCAGAATTGCTGCTAAACAGGGATGAATTATCACTCGACGAGTCTTCCTCTAAAATCTTTTTCAGGTGGTGAAACTTTGAATAGAAAGACTCCATGGCAGGTGAGCCATCTGGAGAGATGGAACACTCGACATGTTCAGCAACACCAGAATCAGTAGATATATATTTTGTTTTCGTTGCAATAGTCTTTCCGCTAACTTTACTTTTTGAATCCGAGGATAGTATTCGGTTCCTAATTAATCTAGGAGCCCTTGGCGAGCACCTACAACGTGATTCAGATAATCAGATAAGCCAACAAGAGAAAATGTAGTTAAAAGGATCATTGAAGCCACCCATTAATGCCTTAAAAACTGACTGGTTAGATTGGCCAGACTTCAGAAAAAAAACTGGGTTACCTTGCATATAAAAGCATATATGCTCCTTGTGTCAAGACTCTGTCCAATTCAACAGCCGTCACCTGCAAGACATACATACAGCAGACGGTTAAACCAAGTAAAAACTACAACAAATGTTCTGTACATTTCCTTTTGTTTAGTAATACAACAGTGATTTAAGGACACATTCATCCACTGAACTTGACAGAACAAAATGATTTTGGAAGGAAATTGGCTTGCAGAGCTTTCAATCCTACTGAACCTCTTGCACCACGTTTGCCATTTGTGTACCTTTGCATGATATTTTTTTCAGTTTACTTGTGCCAATAAGGTGGCTCACCACAGGGAAGACAGAACAAAACAAAAGCGCGGCACTTGCCAAAGACAATGGAGAGACCAGACACAGTCGCCAGAGAAGACAGAGGTAACAGCAACATCAACATAGGAGAGGCAGAGAGAGAGAGGTTTGAGAAGAGACAAGAGAAACAAGGGGATTTCGCAGTTCATAGGGCTTTTTTGGAATAGCCTCTGCCTCATAGCACTCTACGGCATCCGCAACAGCTGGCTACACTTAATGAATTTGGGGCATCTGTGAGAATTGGATTATTTTGACAATCGATTATTGAAAATACGATTATAATCAGAAACAGTTTTTGTTTAGGTAACTCAGCTTAAAAGTGATTTTAGGATAATCAAGTGTGTTTGGGTACCCAAAAAATCAGATTATACATAGTAAATTACCAAAAGGCTATGTAGTTTCGTTATTAATATAATATTCAAATGCATAGGTAGTTTGGGAATTACACTTTTAAAAGTAAAATAATTTTCCCAATTTAAGCAAACACTTGGACTCAAAGAAGCAACAAATATATTACTTTTTAGAAGAAAAAAAAATTTGGAATTTAAGTTGTGTTTGAAATCTCCTATAGATTATAAATATGACCAAATTAATAATATATAGATAGATGCAAATATCAATTTTCCAGCCAGCCAGTTTTGAGATTAAATTCGATGATCATCCTAACAAGAATTATTAGGCCTATCCTATCTGTTGCACATCTATAAATATTTATTTTCATGATGTTTTAATCTTTGGTGCGAGGGGGTGTATTAAAAATTCTGTGTCGACAAGACATAAAACTAAATTATAATATACTCATATTACTAAATTATAATATACAAAATTAGGCTATACAAATAAGTACAGATCTTATCTTCTAAACTGGTTATAAAAGGTTAAGTTTTTTAAGATGTTGATTGACCCAAACAAAATTATTCTTTAATAAACAACTGAAATACATAGGAAATCCACTAAAACGGGGAAATTCAATCTTTCCCAAATACACTCTTAACCTCTCCACTACAGCAGACCCTATAGTAGCCAGGGGATGCTCCGCCGCTATAGTGGCACTATATCATCCTATAGTGGCACTATAGCATCGTACTTACATCCCTGACTTTTTTAATTTTATATTTGTAATTTGTAAATCATTCTTGATAAATTTTGGTTCTACATTGTTCACTCCTCAGTGGACTTGAATCAATTAGCAATAAAAATAACAGTATCTGTTATGATTAGAGTATTAGAAAACTGTAGTTAGTTAGTCCAACAGTTAGACTGTCAATTAGTGGGTTAAAGAAGTAACTCGGGATAATGGGGTATAATTAGGAGGAAAAGGGAGAGTAGAAAGCATCTTCAGTTTTTAACTGTAGTTGGGAGGGAGAATCCAGATCTCTCAGACACCTGGAGGAGTCTTTATTGACATCTCATCTCTGCACTAGTATCTCTAGTCTTCAATCCAGGTCAAGATGGAGACGTTTCTATCAAATGCTTTCTATTTCTTTCTCCCATATTCTAACCCAGTTCTATCATATATTCAGTTTATGAAACAGGAAGGACCATGGACTACTAATTAAGAAAACCATACGAAGAAAAATACATTTGGGAACCAAAAGTGAATAGCTCTTATAATTGGGAGCAAAAGCAAAAAGTAAGGGACTTACCACACTGTCATCAACCTTGAACCACCTGTTTTTGATATTTTTCACATAGCACACATAATGACCCGAAAAGGCAGCATTCATGGTATCTAGGTGAACAACTACCCCATACAATCTGTATATGGGTGATTTATCACTAGTCCCACTCATGAAAGGTGCCAAGTTAAGTATTTCAGGAAATTGAATAGGCTTGTTGAGCTTCCCAAATTTCCCATACTGCAATAAGATGTAACAAACAACTAAGGAAAACTCTGCATACAGGCTGCATATAATGCAGGTAAAATAACATTGTCTTGGAATTGAATACATGAAATACCTGAAATCTCTTTAATGCAACAGTAAGAACATTGGGTGCCTCTGAAACTGTCAGCTTCTTCTTGGCCTTCTCATAAGATTTACATCTTCAAATGCAAATAGTTTATTAACACAAGGAAAAACATACGAGTACAAGTACTCGAAACAAAATTCCAAAGACCAAGTAATGATGGGAGAGGATGCCATAAATCATAATTTTGTAAGAAACTACAGTCATAACTTGGTGAGCGCAATAAAATAAGCTTTACAAGGTTGATTTGACAGATTATCTTGCATGTCAATCATTATGGCACTGGCTGTGTAAACTTGTGACATTAGGATTGAGCAATAATTTCTTCTATGTACAGCCAAGCCAGAATCAGAGAAAAATAATGCATTAGTTAGTGAATGCGTTAATTTTCAAATTCTGATTTAACTGAAGATCACTAAAAGGACTTGCCCACTGCTAATGGCCTAGGATCCATAATGAAGGTAGGCCATGTACAAGGCATTCTAACACTTGCCATTTGGCACATGCCTAAACATTGTCCCTAATTATGCAAACATCTGTTAGTTAATACCAAGGTGATTCTTAAGAGGAAACAGAATTAACGTACAAAAATTTACTCATAATGGCACATAAAAAAGATGATAAAATTAAGAGGCATTGTTTTTGGGGTGGGGCTGTTCTTCCCTTGAGAGGAGACATCCCAGACCTAACTTCCCTTATCCAATTTAAGAGGCCTGAATGAATAAGTTTCACCATAAACACTTTTTGAGAAAAGAAAAATGAAATGAATTTTTCTATTAACTAAAATTAATTCATGCGCAGGTTAATTTTCAAAAAATTTTCACATTAACTTGTCTAAAAGATGATTTTTAAGTTGTGCTATAAGTTAATTTTAGGTTAGAGTAACTTATTTCATTTTTTCACCTACAAGTGTTAATGATAAAAGTCATCAAAACAGGCCGAACGTCAAAGTAACAGATCTACATAGTCCTATTATGCCAACAGTTTAAATCTAAAATTTTGTATTTAATCTACACTGAAAAATCTGTAGTCCCTTAACTCTCCCTATGAAGATAATGATCAAAATGCACCCAAAAAAGGTTCTTTTTATTTTCATTACATGAAAAAAAGGCACCCAAAATATCAACCAACCTGACACAGTGGTACTTGTTTTCCCCATCCAGAGTCTCAGTGCTTGTAAACCGTTGAAGGGCCTCCACGAGGGTTGTTATATCCCCTTCTATCTCAACAGTCAGATCCATCATCCTTTCTTGACGCTCAGACTTCCCTCCACATTTCATGCATTTTATCTGCCAAATGAGGAGAATGTTCATTTGTCCCTTTTACTTCCAATCAGCAGATTATAATGACAATAATAATATCATTATATATTTCATAAACATGTGCAGACTTCCCTCCACATTTCATGCATTTATCTGCCAAATGAGGTGAATGTTTATTTGTCCCTTTTACCTTCAATAAGCATATGTAACGATGACAACAATAATAAAATTATCTATTGCACAAACATGCCAACACTGTATTACACTAATGACAGGAGAGAAGGAAAAACATAAAGATAATTGAGAATTACTTTTCCAAATAGAATAAAAAAAATTACCTTTGATCGAAGGTAACCTCCAAATGTTAGACCCATTAAAGTAGTGTCCTCTTCTAAGGAGCCTGATGCATTAACCCCAGCTTCCATAAGACAGACAGATTGCATTGTGTCAATAACATGCCTGTCAAGTGTCAAGGGTGTCATCATTCATTTAAAATGAAATACAAAACAATACTCAGGCTATATTACATGGATTAAAAGGTGTAAAAAATACCTAAGAAATTCATGTGCATCTTCTTCTCTCCCATTACTAAGCTGACTCCCAATATTCTGTAAATGAGAGATTATGCTCATAGGAGACACTGAAGATTTTGTGTCCTTTGACTTCAAAATCAATCTTTCAAATTCGCAGGTGAAACACCATTTTTTATTTGCACCTAAAATTTGCATAGGAGATATTTAAGCTACAGAAACAGTTACCACTAACAACACAATATTCAGTAAACAACGTAGGTGTGATTCCATGATGGAACCTCTGATAGCGTACATACATGATTTAGAATGTAATCCTTGAAGCAAATAAGCAGTCAGAGGCGGTGTAAATGCTAAGCACTGAAGCACAGCATTAGCATAACAACTGCAAAGTTAAAAAGAAAAAAGGAAAAACACAATGTGAATCTTCCACAAAGCACAGTGGAGGAGCAATTGATTGTAAACAAGTTTAACAACCTAACTATTCAAATCAATCATTTAATAATAATGTAAAATATATGATCCTTAACAACAAGGCAAGGAGACAATAGTACACACTACAAAGCTATACCGCGAACATATATATCCACATATAAGATGGAACCAATTATCTTTTAAATGTTTATCTTAAATAATTTGAAATTACCTGTTTCCGCAATTTATAAGGCCAAATGGGCATAACTCCACCTTGCTCGAGTTATAAAGCTTGACAAACAATTCATAAGGAAAAAAAACCTGCAATAACTATAAATGTAAGGTAACAATATTTCAAAGCACAAAAGAATGCAAAAAGATATGTTCTAGAAGAACCTTGTCATTGTGTCTTTCACTGATATCACTACCAACAGATAATGGAAAGTGCTTTGACATATTTGATCCTCTAAACTGATCAACAACTTTCAAAACAGAAGTTTTTATGCCACTTTTAGAATTTGCAGAACAGCTAGCAACACGAGAGGAAGTGACAGCCCGAGTGCCAAATTCAACGTCGTTATTCCTGTGTTTTGTACTGGTATGAGAATGCTCTTTAGTTTCAGAAGCTAAATTAGAATCAGCATGGTCATGCTTCAGGCATCTAATCTCAGTGGACTTGAAGGTGCTGCAACGGTTTTCCACAACATGATTTGATACCTTAGTGCCGGTCGATTGCAAGTTACGGATGTTCAAAGCATCTGCACAAACTGAATCTTTGCCAACACTAGAGGATTGATGGGAGAACGCTGATGAAGGAGGCCTGGAGCTGTCTTTAGATTCCAAATGATCAGATTGAGAACCACTTGGAGTAACATAACTCCTGACATTGGAAACTCTGCTGTTGGAGAACGACAAATTCCTCCCCTTTGAAGAATTCATGTTGTCATTCTCAGAACCAATACAACTTGGAAAAGCATTATCAGATACAGAACCCTTCATCTTGGTATCTTGTTCATGTGAAGGAGGAATGGTACCGAATGAAAAGTGAAATGAAGATTCAGAAACAGTTCTTCTACCCGTTGATTTATCAGAATAGGATGGATGAGTGTCATTCTTAGAATCATCTTTAATCCCATCAAGTGCTTTATCCCAGAAACCAGAAAACACTGTAGAAGGATCAGTTGTTTTCCCCTTATACACACTTGAACCTGAATTGCCATTTGATGCAAACTTACTCTCTTCTTTACTAAATCCAGGTCCAATATGATTTAATTTATGCATTGTAGAAAAACCATCTATTGCATCAACCAAAGTAGCAAACTTCGGGGAAGAAGACATGGTTACACCCGCGCTATTGTCATCAGTGTTGTCAGGAATGTCACGGGTCGAATCAACAAAAATATGTCCCTCTGATCTGTCATGCTCATTTGAAATGACACTCTCACAGACAGAGGAATCATCAGATGAATCACTGGAACCCGTGGAAGCTGAGAATCCAGAAAAAGAGTTACTGGACAATTCCGAATTAGAATCTGTTATGTTTCCCTCTCCAAGGGACTCAAATATGATATTTTCATCCTTCCCAGATGAAACTTTTGGAGAAAAGCAGATATCAGAAATTGGAGGCTTTTCAAAGGATGATTCACATTCTGTGTTTTCACATTCTGACTTCCCACCATAGATTCCAGAGTAGCCTTGTTCTACCACCTTGCTGCCAAGATCACTAGTTACATCATAACTTCGGTGGATTGTGCTGGAAGGACTGCATTCTAACTTGTGACCTTGCCGCCAATGAATAGTTTGGCACTCAAAAGAACTGAAACATCACAAACCAAGCATGCAACACTATAAATTGGAAGACAGTGAAACATGCAGATCCAAAACAATGAATTGGAACCACGGGAATACATAATGTCACAAGTCACCTAGATCATTCCACGTAGAGTATAAATGGGGTCGTGAAACCAAAACCCAAACTATACCATAATATTCTCCAACCTAAAGAAAAATTATTTAAAAAAAAAAAAAAACATTTTCTCTTCCAAAAGGTTTCTACATAAACATGTAAAAATACAATCTAAAGCACCTAGCAAAACTTGCAGCATGATTTTATTTCCACCCACCAACTCGAAGAGAGGAACAGCTAAGTGATCTCATGATCTCACGGTCGTTAATTATGTCAAAGAATGGTCTGAACTTGTACAAGAGCTCCTCTAGGATAGTACTTAACTAAAAAGCCAGATATTTTGTACATTTATCTTCGTGGCATGTAACAACGAGAAGTAAACACAAATTTAACATAATGTGGAGTTTCGTTTTAGAAACCACAAGAGACAGCACTCCAGAAAACGAGATCAAAAATCATATGCCCAGTTTCCAACAACAATTAATAAAAGCAGTGCAAACCAAACTTGTCGGATTCCGAATAAATGAACCCCACAACCCATGCCACATTAAAAATAACACTTCTACTTAAATTATTCAGCACAATTTCAAAACGCACCAGTAGCGAACCGATTTGCACTGAGCGCAGCGCGCGGTGGCGGGGAAATAGCACACGGCGCATTGATTGCTTGCAGCGGCCGAAACCGCCGCGCCGTACGCATAGGATGCTTCTCTCTCGGCCCTGGCAGTTTCCTCCGCGGCCAAAACCAAAAGTCTCCTGATCTCCCCCTTCCTAGCCTCCGAAACCTGCCATCTCCGGCTAATTACGAGGCCGATCACCGGCACGACGAGACAAAGCACCAGAAGGACCAGGCTCGAAAACCCTAGATCCCCGGTGACACGCATTTATCCTGCACCCCACGCACATCCAGCGCCACCAACACACCCTAAGCAGCTACTATGAGGACCACACATAGATTGGTCCAACAGCCGCGCGAGAAGACCCCGAAAAAGCCTCAACGGAACCCCAACCGTGAGGAATACGCGGCAACCCGTGACGTTGCGATTAACGAGGAAAGTGGAGTCCGTGAGTTGGAAATGGCTTTGGATCGTAGTCGCAAACAAACAGGGGAAACACTGCAAATTGAAAACGACGGAGCGAAACTGAGTGTGGTGGTCGTTTTGTTGTTTTGTTAGGTTGGGATCGAGAAAAAGTTTGTATGGAAGAAGAAAGAAAGAGACGAAAGAAAACGCGGTAAATGTAAATAAAGAGAGTAGCCTTTAATTTAATTTAATTTAATTTAATTAATTAAATAAATATTGATACCGATGGTTTGTCGAGGGAAAGGAATTTGGTCGTTGGAAAGCGTGAATTCTCCGTTGGTTCGTTGGATTCTTCGTCATCTCAAATACCGTTCATTGGGTCGGATCCCGAATCTCGAAACGGGTCGGGTTTGGGAAGGCACGTGAAGGTGGGGCTTTGGTGTGGGATTGGGGCATGAGACGGTGGAGGTGGGGCCCAGGATGATGGTAGTAAAAATGGCTTCATTCTAATTCTTGCTTTTGGTGGAAGAGATTCCACGGAATTAACCATTTTGCAAGTAATTATCAGCTTAGGTGTGGGTCGGTGCTACTGCCCAAACATGCCCTTTCATTCTAAGCAAAGGATACTTGACTTTATTCATAACAAATTTTACCATTTATAAAACCACCCTACAAAACTGCTTCTTCCTTAAAATGGAATATTTGCAATGCATTTAAATGTCTAATATTTTTCGTCACATTTTTTTGACTTTGAATTCTCTATTTTGCAAAAAAATGAAGGAGTTGTCTAACTTTGAATTTAATTCCCACGTTGATATTAAGGAAATTGGTTGAATAAGATTATTGAAAATATTTTAACATCTTCAATTTATGGGGATAAAAATAATTTAAAACCAATACCAATCCCGTAATAGTTCCAATGACTGTTTTATTAGTATGATTTATATGTATTTTAATTGAGAACTTTATCATTGATATTTTAATAATGTCTTCAAGGAATTAATTAGTAGAATCAAAATAATAATAATTGTTGAGGTTTTCAAACATCTTAGTTATGGAAGGGTTTGGTTTTGAAAATATGTTGCATCTAATAAGCTTTATAATACCAAAGGTATATGATTATAGCATCATCATGCATGCCTTTCCAACTTTTAGGTTCCCAGACAAACAGGGAAATGCTAATTAATTAGCCAATTAGGCAGAAAAATAATCCAAGTTGACATCTTTTGGCTCAATTTTAACAATAAATTTGGTTAGGCACTAAATTGTGATTTTTTTAGTATTGAATTCAGATTTTTTAAATAAGATTTTGAATTCAAATTTTGTAAATATTTAAATCAGATTTTATATTTTCTTTGAATTTAATTTTTCTGCTATATGTACTTAAAAAGATACACAGATCAGTATTTGTTCATAGTAAAGTGCAATCAAACATATCTTTTTGACAGTCAAAGTACAGTCAAATATTTAGAAAATGATAAAAGCTTAAGAAGTAAGATTTAAATATTTGACTTTTTCTCTTTTCATGACCCCCAAAGTCATTATGTTTGTTTGATTTACATATAAAGAATTATTAAACACATACATTTTTCCCACCATATTTTGACACATTTTGAAAGTAAATACTTTTTTAATAATATGTAAGTTTTTATTAAAAAAAAATTAGCACATTTGTTGATGTTACACTCGGTCTGTTAAATATTTTTTTATTGTATTAAAAATATTTTAAATATAAAAAATATTATATTAGATAAGTTATTTCTTAAGGAGTCGATGAGCTTGACATGTCCCTACTGATATAACAATATATTTGATTTCACCTGTATAATTTACATAGTCTTGTGTCACATATTTCAACAAATTACCTATATGCACACAAACCAACAAAGTTATTGTACACATTACTTCTTTCAGATACATTCCACACCCAATAGTGCACTCTCACAAGTCCCTTTTGTAGATAAGAGTTAATCAATCCTCCTGTATTCATGTTCCCAAACTTTTGTTTAAACCCATGAAGAATCTTTGTTAATTTGCACACCTTCACCTTTTTTTAGTTTGCACTCCATTGCTTTCTACATTATTTCTCACCTTAAACTTTATAAACACTTTAAAAACTCATCTTTCATTTTGATTAAATAACATACATTTTTCTTATTATAATAATTGCCCATAAAAACAAAATCCTTGTTTCTTCAAGTGTTGTATCATTCACAAGCACACATATTAGAGTATGTCGATTTGATTGGATCAAAATTTTCTAATTGAACCTTTGAATTCAAAGATCTTCTAAATATTTGAATTGAATAACTATTTTTTTTAATTTCTCCTAAACACTTATATAAGCAACACCTTTTTAATGTAAATAATAAAAGTTATATTTTTTTACAAAGAAACTTTCAAATCATTGACATAAATTTTTTTATGCTACTCAACTAACTATTTCATAACAATTAACCTAATTTTAAGAGATTATTCTTCACATAAAAACTAAACATATACAGACTCACAAACTCACAAATATTTTACTTATTACAATCTTTAAACTTTATACACAGATATAGTTATTGTCTACACACTACACATTGGTTTTAATACTTTCAATCAGTTCAACAATTCAATCTCTCATTCTAATTATGAGATTTGGACTTTAGTAACAATATACAAAATTTTGCATTTGCTTGATCAATTAATATTATAATCATGGGTAAAACTTCATGTAAAAATAGTTTTCATCTTAAACAAACCTAACTTCATCCACAATATTATTTTTTAAACTTTTATTATGTGAAAGTGCAAAATAACCATAACAGTTGGATGTTAAACATTTTTTTTTCTTATCAAACTTCCTTTCTCCACCTCTCTTCCGCCTTTTCTTCTTTTCTAAAGTTGCTATCTTCATAATTTCTTATTATAATTTTTTATTTCTTGATCAATATCTTAAATTCATTTACCTGCATTACTTATCTCTCTTGATCTATCTTTGTCACAACCAATTATGTTTCTCTCATTATTGCATTAACCTTTATTCAATTCTTAAAGAGATAATTTGGATAATTTGTTTATCACATGCTTTGTTTTCAAATGCAAATAGATAACTGATAAATAAAAAATTAACTAAAATTCAAAAACGACAAAAAAAATTAACACTCTTTTTTCGCATAAATAATAAGAAGGTTAGTTAAGAAAGTTATCTAAATATAATAAAATATTTATTATAACAAATATTTTATTATACTTTCATATATAATTATTATATCAAATGTATATTATATTTTTTATATAATTAATTTTTATTATAAATTTATTAAAATTTATCTTTATATTATAATAAAAAATACAGTTAATTATATAATATAATATAATGATAATAATTAAAATAATAATAAATTAAATATAATTATATATAATAATAATAATAATAATAAAATATTAATAAAACTAAAAATAAGATAATTTGTAAAAAAGAAATACAAATAATTTAATGTTAAAAACTACAAATAATAATAAATAATGATCACAATAATAATAATAATACAATTAAAAATAATAACAATAATATTAACAATAAGAATTTAATCATATCAATTATAATTTTCTTTTAAGTTTCACCGTTCTTCTTATCCAAATAACTAAATATTACACACATTTTTATCTTAAATCCAATTCACTCAAATTCATCCTTAAACCAAACCAAACATTGTTGTCAACTTCAGTTATTGGACTTTTAATTGAGCTTTGAAATTCTGCATTATTTATTTTATCTCATCGAAGTTCATTGATTCCTTAATTGCTATCACAATATGATAAAATGTTGGTAATAAAGATAAAAGACTTATATAAGAATTACATTTACTCATAGAAAAAATCCATATAAAATGACAAAATTTCAATAGATAAATCATAGATTACCATTAACAAAATTTTGTATGTAATTTATACGTAAGTAAATTTTGAATGGATTTTTGTACATACAAAATATAGTTCTGTGAGTAATAGATAAAGGCTACTATCTGGACCTATCACTTACGTTCTTTTACCTATCACTTGTCATTCATAGATAATTTTTAATTTTTCACTGCTAAATTCTGGTGGATAAATTATCCACCACTCCTCACCGTAGGTACATTTACCTACTGTCAATTGTAAATAATTTCTTACTACTCAACTTCCGAAGATAAATTATCATAGAATATATGCCTATTCATATAATGTCATTCTCCTCATTAATAAAAGCATGTACCTATTGTAGGAATGAAAGAATATATGATACTTAAAATGATTACAATTGCTCTTATACTTGGGTGCCAACTTTGTAACTGCATACACAAGCAGAATATTAATTAATTTAGAGTATTTCCCAACAAAAAGATATAGAAAATAAGAGCTCCTAAACCTGTGTCTGTCCTGTTTCCTCCAACATCAAAACATCAGGTGACACCTCTCTACAGAACATCATTTTGAAATTCAAGTATGAAATGAATAAGGAAAGGACATATTAGTCTATCTGCATATCTTCTACATATTAGTCTCAGTCCTACAAAAGAAATTACAAAAACTATCTATCACTTTATGGGACTGAGACAGCCAAAGAACAACAAAACCCCAGAATGCAAGTGCAGATCATGTACTTTTTGTTTCCAGACCTTTGTCACCAACTCTGTGAAAAACAGTCACTTTCACCACTTTCAAAATATTATTTCTTTAACATTTGAGGAAATACACATACATAATCTACAAGAAATCATGAAATTATCAGTTTTAACAATTACTTCTTTAATAAACTACAGATGCAATTCATTCTTTAAAGTACAAAATTTTCAAATTTAGAGGGATTGAACTAAATCCGTGGATACACATGCACATCTAAGAATAAAGAGTTAAAAACATAAATAAGATTATTTCTAAGACGTATTTTAAATAAATTTGTTCATTTAGAGTAATGAACTAAATTTATGTGTTACTAATCAATACAAACCCAGTCAGTAATTTCCCAATAAATGAATAGAAGTAAAAAATTCTGAAGTCATATGTTATTTTCTCCCTAACTGGATAAGTTATTGCTAATGTGATACTTCCAGATTTAAAATATAACTTATAAATTGACTGACCGGAACCCATTAAACAAATTGATGAACAGATTGACCAATTAGCAATAGTACCTAACCAGCAGTGTTGTGTAGAAGCAATAGTTAAGTATGGTTTGGATATAGTTTGAGATGTAAACTACATGACCTTACCTTCAAAGCTTCACACTTAAACCATCCTTTCCAGAATTATCTGTCCAAGAGAGAAAGCTCAATTACAATATTCATCGAGCAGTTTTTATTTATAATATTTTGACACCTGATCTTCTTTGGTAGGAGGCTATCTGTTGCAGATTTTCTTTATAATATTTTGACTGCGGGCCATTTGTGATCAGCTTAATTAATTTTTCAACTGATGATGGTTTAGTAAAGTTGTTGACTGTAGAAAACAATGAATGTGTTGCTACTTATGATCGTCATGAAGATAAGGTGGCTTCTGATCCTTGATATTTCTTTTCATCTAATTTCATATTTTTCTGTTTATAGATGTATATACCTGAAAATGAAAATATGCTTTTAAGTTGGTTACATGTCTAATTTATCCAAAGGGTGAGTTCTTGAACTATTAGTGAAGTTGTATATTGATCTTATTAAATATAATAAATTATACTGTTATCTAATGTTGCATAGGCTGCTATACTCGTCTCTTGTACTCTATATATATTCATCTGTATTCCCTCATAATGCACAGAAATGTACAGAAAAGAAATTATATTCATATTTTCTCTATAATTCTAATATGGTATCATAGAGCCAATTTTTTTTTTCTCTCTTCCAGCGTCATGGCTGTCATTAACTCCGAGTCTTCCTCTGCAACTCCGACGACTACCATGCCCACGACAACTTCATCATCATCCTTCAGTCCTCATGTCTTTACCATTCCGATCAATACAAAATTAGATGACAACAACTACCTCATATGGAAACAACAGGTAATGGTTATGTTAAAAGGTTTGAAACTTATGAGGTTTCTTGAAGGCAATGATC
>Ga0099825_1000750_pt1 | contig 37337 bp, 11 predicted proteins | sample SiratroredBW_FD_76838 | JGI IMG/M metagenome (GOLD analysis project Ga0099825, IMG submission 76838) | Root nodule microbial communities of legume samples collected from California, USA - Siratro red BW | ecosystem: Host-associated > Plants > Roots > Nodule | place: USA: California | collected...
ACAAATCCAAGAGATAGCAAGTGGGTTGGAAGAAAGCAAGCAGAAGTTCATCTGGGTGCTGAGAGATGCTGATAAAGGGGATATCTTTGACGGAAGTGAAGCGAAAAGGTATGAGCTTCCAAAGGGGTTTGAGGAGAGAGTGGAAGGCATGGGGCTGGTTGTGAGGGATTGGGCACCCCAGTTGGAAATTCTGAACCACATTTCAACAAGGGCGTTTATGAGTCACTGTGGATGGAACTCGTGCTTGGAGAGCATATCCATGGGGGTGCCAATAGCAGCATGGCCTATGCACTCTGACCAGCCGCAAAACGCAGTTCTGATCACAGAAGTGCTGAAGGTTGGTTTGGTTGTGAAAGATTGGGCTAAAAGGAACGAGTTGGTGGCTGCGTCAGATGTTGAGAATGCTGTGAGAAGGTTGATGCAGACAAAGGAAGGTGATGAGATGAGAGAGAGAGCAGTGAAGCTTAAGAATGGCATCCATAGGTCCATGGATGAAGGTGGAGTTTCTCGCATGGAAATGGAATCTTTCATTCTCACATCACTAAATTGTCTGTCACTTGATGCTAGTGTGGTTCGTAGCTGAACTTTCGAAGAAAAAATAAATCTTAACTTTTTTATAAATTAAATAAAGTTGAAATTATTTCCCTTATGGAGACGATACAGGTTGTTTTTATTTCGATGTAATTTTTTTGGAAATTTTTTAGAATGATCAGATTTTTTTATTTCGAGTTATAGATTAATGGTGTCAGGTTGGTAGAATTTTGTTATAAAGAGATCGTATCATTTTATTTAATTTAAGATGAAATTATATTATCATAATATAGTTTTAATACAAATTATAGTTGTTTTGAAATATGAAATGATTTCAGTTATACTTTATTACACTAAAATCGTATTAGTTTATTTTTAAAATCGTATCGTAAAACATAATTTTATTATTATTATTTAGTTAAATCATGTTAATTTAACAAGATTTATCAAAATTTTGTAAAAAAGAAAATCGACAATAAAAGCCTGCCTTTTTTATAGTTACTTATAATATTTTATTAAATAAAGTAAAATATTTTATTTAATTTAAGATGAAATTGTATTATTATAATACAATTGTAATATAAATTATAATTATTCTGAGATATGAAATTATTTCAGTTATATTTTATTATAATAAAATTGTATTGATATAATACGTTTTCATTTTATTTTTAAAGTCGTCTGATAATAACATAATTTTATTATTATTTTTAATAAAATCATTATTCATTCTACATTTTGTAAAAAAAAAATGGAGAATAAAAAGCCTGCCTTCCCTATGCTTCTTTATATAATATTTTATTAAATAGAGTAAGGGTGAGTGTAATTCATAGTAATATGAATAGAGAACTTGTTTTTTCTTAGACTGAGTCAATACTTTAGATACTTCACATTTTTTATAAAACAAACTTATCATTTAGTTATTATAAATCTAATCACATTTATTGTTTAATCTCTTTAAGATAAGTAATATTTTATTTTTTTTTATTTTTAATCTTACCGTTAATTGCAACGTAACCGTGTTATTTTATTGCCCAGATGTGGACATATTGGTTCTATCCATATAGATGGATGATGGTTGTTTTTAACCAATTAATTAATTATATATGAACTGTTCTCTTTCAGTATACTTGGGTAACCTGAAATACTCTTTTTTATATAACTTACCACTAAATAGATAAACTTTACAACTATATTATAATAAGTATTATTTTTATCATAAATATTATTATTATGACTATAATTATATGATTAATAATATTATTATTAATAAGATTAATAATGATAATAATATTGATAATATAAATAATAATAATATTAACATTAATAATAATAATAACAATATTAACATAAATGGGCTTTTTTATCTAAAAAAAATTCTAAATATAATTTTCCAACACGAAAACTCTACTCCACTTAAAAGTGTGGTATCTCTATATATAATATTTAGTAGTTAGGACATTTATAAAAGTTCTCAGTAAAACTTATAGAAAAATTAAATTTTAAAAGGTTCTCCAATTTGAACTTTTATGAAAAGATGTAAATTTAAATTAAGTGAAAAATAATTATATTTAAGTTAGGAATTTTATCTAGACATGATATTCTTAAAATTAGCCTCTTTAATGTGAATTGGAAGTCTGTTTGTATTCTTAAACTCTTAAGGCAATTGATAATATAAATAATAATAATAATAATAATAATAATAATAATAATAATAATAATAATAATAATAATAATAATAATAATATTAACATTAATAATAATAATAATAACAATATTAATATAAATAGGCTTTTTTATTTTAAAAAAATTCTAAATATAATTTTCCAACACGTAAACTCTACTCCATTTAAAAGTGTGGTATCTCTATATATAATATTTAGTAGTTAGGACATTTATAAAAGTTCTCAGTAAAACTTATAGAAAAATAATTATATTTAAGTTAGGAATTTTATGTAGACATGATATTCTTAAAATGAATTTGCAAATTGAGAATAAAGTTTACCTTTTCCACTTGTATGAAATTTTGTATATAATTTTTTACTTTTAATTTGCTCTAATGAATGATAGATTATTTCATTCTAAATATGATAAGATTCGTACTTATCAATCTTTTCTTTTGGTTTGGGATCAAACATTTTTACAACATTATTTTGACAAATACTTTTTTAGTCAGGATGATAGAATAAATTTTTAGAATGATTTTTAGTGTCCTTTGAGATGTATTTTTCTTGTTATGAACATAATTTTTTTAAGAAATGATTATTTTTATATTTGATATGATTGAGGGTTGGAATGATTTCTCTTGAGATTTGTCTCAGAATACGCATCACCATTTAACTATCACTAATCATCCGGATAGCTCAAACTAAAATCTTAAGGATAGTGGTATTCTTAATCAAAAGACAATCATAAATTTCTTCTCTTTCCATCCCACTTATAATTAGAATAAAAACATTTGTTATAATTCTATTATCATATTAAGACTTTGGTATTTTAAAAACAGTAATATATTATCCTAATATATGACATCTACCACTTGATTTTGCATTTTTATTGTTAAACTTCTGATATCATATGAAACAAAGAAACAGAACATAATCTCACGCTTTTGATCTTAGTAACAGGCACTCACGACAATAGCTTATGAATTACAGTGGCTGATCTAGTAGTTAGGACAATAGCTTTTGTAATGTCTTATACACAACATCGTTTTTTGAAAATTACATCTACCGGTATTTGTTGTAGAAAACATAACATCTTTAAATCCTTCAACTTATTTTCTTTAAACTAACGACTTTCTATGTTTAATGGTGTGTATATTTACACTTTGTTAAAACTCCTTTTGTAATATCTTATACACAACATCGTTTTTTTTTGTTTTGAAAATTACATCTACCAGTATTTGTTGTAGAAAACATAACATCCTTAAATACTTCAACTTATTTTCTTTAAACTCCTGATGTTATTGTAGGAATATATATAGAATAATGAATACATCTTCTATAATCTTTAATAAATCTTGACAGCAAAAGAAATATTTCACTTTAATGCTTCCAAAACTACATTTTTGAAGACAAGTATAGGAATACATGAAGGAGAATTGGTGTTAGTCATGAAAGATAAAATTGGGAATGGTAGAATAAAAAACTTTTGGAGATAGTTGTGTATTATATCTTTGCCTAATAAATGAACAAATATAGCTTTGGTATCATTGCTGGTAATTTAAGAAAAAAAGAGCGAGTGACAATATTGTAAATGATGTAAGAGACTTGTGAATGAGGTAGCAACTGATTTGATGAAAAAAAAAAAACAGAACTATTAAATTTAGGAGATCTTAATGTGTCACTAGAGGCATGAGACACTTCTTACATTGTTATTCTAAAATCCCTTAAATCTTGTTTATAGAAATAATTTTACTTTAAAATATCCCTTTTGCTTACTTTTATATATTATTCTGACCATCCTAGCATTTTATTTTCTTAAAATTTTTAGAAATTTGCATCATCGATATTTATATATATTACAAATTAAGGGAGCACAAACAAGATAAATTATTATATATTATTATAGAGTAAATGTTTAAAAAGATTTTTGGTGTCCTTCTAGATACATTTATTTTTTGATAGATATGACTCAATAGGAAATGATCACTTTTATATCTGATATGGCTGAAGGTTGAAATGGTTCCTCTTGAGATTTGTCTCAGAATATGCATCACCATTTGACTATCACTACTTTTTCAGATAACTCAAACTAGAAACTTGAGAATAATGATATTCTTAATCAAAAAGCAGGTATGAATTTCTTCTCCTCCCATTAGCTAGTAATTGGGATGAAATCGTTTACTATAATTCTAATATTATATTAAGACTTTGGTGTTTTTGAAACTTCTGAATAGGCATTGTCTAGTGATATCAAAGACATATTTCTATTGACTTTATCACTTTCATTAAAGTTGCATAGGCATTGCCTAGTGATATCAAAGACTTATTTTCATTAACTTTATTATTTTCATTAAAGTTTCTTGTATTCCTCTTATTTTTGGAAACTATCTTTTGCTTATGCTGAAGGATGAAATTTTTTATTAGACTTTAGCATACTATTAACACAAATATTGTTATAATTACAAAAAAAATTCAATTTACCTATTAATTATTATGTACAAATAAAAATATGTAGTTAAATTTAACAGTATCTACATATATGCTACTTAAAAGAAGAATTCACAAGTAATTACATAAATAAAAAATTATAACTAATTACATACAAATAAAAATTCATAAATAAATCTAATATTACAAAATTTACCTATAGATATATTAGTAGGTAAAGAATAACAAGAATAACAGATAATACATATGCATCTACATCAAACGTAGTAACTTACAAATTTTTTAATAGATAATATTAGTAATTAATTTCGTTACCCATAATATCATTAATACTGTTGTTAATAATATTATTAATATCATTAATGTTTTTCTTAATATCATTAATGTTATTATTATTATCATTAATATCATATACCTTATTATTAATATTATTAATGTTAGTATTAATATTATTATTAATATTACTATTAATATTATTTTTATTAATAATTATTATTATTATATTAATAACAATAATACATATTACATATTACATAAATCTAATATTACATAAAATTTACGTGTGGATATATTAGTAGGTAAAGAGTAACAGATAATAAATATGGATCTACTTCAAACGTAGTTAATTAAATTTTTTTAATAAATAATATTAGTAATTAATTTCATTATCCATAATATCATTAATATTATTATTGTTAATAATACTATTAATACTATTATTAATGTTATTGTTAATATCATTAATGTTATTATTGATATCATTAATGTGATTATTACTATCATTAATATTATATACGTTATTATTAATATTATTAATTTTAGTATTAATATTATTACTAATATTATTTTTATTAATAATAATTATTATTATAATAATAATATAATAATTAAAATATGATTATAAAGTTGAAATAGTATGACAATTACAGATTGTATATGAGTACTTAGAGGGACTAAGCCTCGAGTCCTTCGAAAAATAATCATAATAATAATAACATTGAAAATAAAAATAAATGTATTTGCCACAAATTACAACTTCTAATAACATATTTTTGCTATAATTCTTGAGTATAAAAGCTTACCCACTTGTTCATACCTACTACCAACCCAAGCATAAGCTACAATTGCCAGCCCCACTGCCAAAGTTGAAGCATAGCAGCTTGCTACCCAAATTCCCCAATGGCTTTGAATGACAACGGCATTCCTCATCAAACCAAAGTGGTGGTGCTTATGATACCTATGCCCGCACAATGTCACCTCAACCAGCTTCTGCACCTATCTCGCCTAATCATGGCACACCACATACCAGTTCATTATGTTAGCACTGCCACACACATTCGCCAGGCAACACTTCGACACCACACCTCTCCTTCAAACATCCATTTCCATGGCTTTGAAGTTCCACCCTTTGTTTCCCCTCCTCCCAACCCTAATCAAGAAACTAATTTCCCATCTCATCTAATTCCTTCCTTTGAGGCCGCTATGCATCTTCGAGAGCCTGTGAGGGAACTGATTCAATCCCTCTCATCTCAAGCCAAAAGGGTCGTAGTCATCCACGACTCCCTCATCGCATCAGTGGCACAAGATGCCATAAACATGCCTAGTGTTGAAAAGTACGCTTTTCACATCTACTCCGCCTTTAATAACGCAGCCTTTATTGATAACTCCGCCTTTAATAACTCCGATTATTCTTGGGAAGAAATGGGAATTCCCCCAGTTGGAGATTTCCATTTCCCAGAGTTTCCTTCTGCTGAAGGATGCGTCGCACCCGAATTCAAGGATTTTCATACTGCACAATATGAATTACTCAAGTTCAGGGATGGCGATATTTACAACACGAGCAGGGTGGTTGAAGGTCCTTTCGTTGAGTTGCTGAGGCGTATCAGTGGTGGCAAGAAGGTTTGGGCACTGGGGCCACTCAACCCTTTAGCCATTGAGAAGAAAGATTTTAGACACCCATGCATGGAATGGCTTGACAAACAAGAGCCAAATTCAGTCATATATGTGTCTTTTGGGACGATGACAACTTTGACAGAGGTACAAATCCAAATGATTGCAAGTGGGTTGGAACAAAGCAAGCAGAAGTTCATCTGGGTGCTGAGAGATGCTGATAAAGGGAACATCTTTGATGGAAGTGAAGCAAACGAGCGTGAACTTCTAAATGGGTTTGAGGAGAGAGTTAAATGCATGGGGCTGGTTATTAGGGATTGGGCACCCCAATTGGAAATTCTGAGCCACCCTTCAACAGGGGGGTTTATGAGTCAGTGTGGATGGAACTCGTTCTTGGAAAGCATAACCCTGGGAGCGGTGCCAATAGCAGCATGGCCTATGCACTCTGACCAGCCGAAAAACGCAGTTTACATAACGGAAGTGCTGAAGGTTGGCTTGGTTGTGAAGGATTGGGCTAAAAGGAAGGAGTTGGTGACTGCATCAGATGTTGAGAATGCTGTGAGAAGGTTGATGCAAACAAAGGAAGGTGATGAGATGAGAGAGAGAGCACTCAAGCTCAAAAATGCCATCCATAAGTCCGTGGATGAAGGTGGAGTTACTGGCATGGAAATGGAATCTTTCATTTCTCACATCACTAGATAGTCACACCATTTAGCTTATGGGTTCTTATAGCTGAATGTGGCAGAAGTTAGTTGTCATCATGAGGTTCGTGCAAAATACTTTCCCATGACATTATCCAGTAATAAAGCTTCTCTTGAATAAATTCATCTTTTAAATAAATAATAAAAAAAGTAATAAAAAAATTGAGTCAATTCTCTAAACTAACTCTTCTACTAATAAAATATACCACACTATTTTTAAATTGGACGTTCAAAATAAAAAAAATAAAAGAAGGAGAATCAGTCAATCTTAAAACTGCTCTGAATCACCCATATTTTCATTTCAAATTGTTTCATCCCACGTTCATCTACACTTTATCTTTAATAATAAAAAAAAAGAAAAGAAAGAGTCAATCTTTCAAAACTGCTCTAAACTATTCTTAGAATAAAAAATAATAAATAACTACTGATCACTTTGAGAGATACGAAGAAAAAGAGGAAAAAAGAGATAGAAAGTAGAGAAGAAGAGAAGATTGACTCTCCTCTCTTACTATTCATCCTCAGTTTAAAACTGAGAAGCAAGGAATTTTTGGAAAGGAGACTATCATTTTTGAAGAACACTCACAGGTATGATTTGTAAGGTTTAGATTTTCATATGGATCTTGAAGTTTGAAATTTGTAAATCTTGTGTTCTTATATTCCTGTGATGTTTTTTTATTTCTTCATCATTTCATTTTCATATAAAGATAAAAACTAAAAAAGGGGTTCCTTTTGCTCTTGTTGACATTTTGTTTTTTTTTTAATTCTTATTTCTTAAATAATAAAAAAAATTCATCATCTTCCATCTTCCATCTTTCATACATTTTTCTCTGTATTTTGTCCACGTATTTTGTGCTTCCAAAAGAGTATTTTGTGCTTCCAAAAGCTCAGATTCGTCAAGTGGGATAAAGCACCCAAAACCACTCCAAAACAATCTCAAAACAACCTCCGTCGTCACCTGTCGTTCTTCTCGCGCTGCCGCCGCACCGCCTGACGGCGCTCCTCCTTCGCCGTCGCCACTGCCGCTAGGGGTTGGTAGACCTAACATGGGTTGGAGTAAGGTGGTTGTGGCTTAGGGTTGAGGTGATGATGGCCTAGGGTTGTGGAGTTGAGGCCTTCCTATTCGCACCCCCCACATTACCATTGCACCACCAACCTAAAAAAAATAATAAAAAATGATTATGAGCCTTTGGGTTAGCCCAAAACTACAATCTTTTTATTTGTGTACCTCCACATTTTAAGCTTATATTTTGCATGTTTTATTTTATTTTATTTTATTGAGTTATAATTATTATTATTTTATTATTTTAATAAAAATTAAATTGAGATACTAAAACTTTGTAAATAAATTTTTGGAATATTATATTTGCTAATAATGTTAGATATCAAATGGCCGCATGCATCATACGATATTTAATATTATTATTCTAAGGTTTTTTTAAATATTAAATAGCCGCACGCGTCATACGATATGTAATATAAAACTTTTGAAATAAAATTTTGGGATATTATATTTTCTACTGATGTTAGATATCAAATAGTCACTCGCATATTTTCTAATGATATTAATATCAAATATAAAAGATTAATTACAAAAATGTCACAAATAAAAATATCAACCTGAGAAACAATCTTATGCAAAGAACTACGTAACCCTGATTCTCCACCCTTGATGGAGATACGTACCCTTTCCCAAAATAAAAAATATTTTTCTTTGTTTTTATTATATTTATATTTCTTTGGAAAATAAACATTTTACAAAATCACACTTATTTTACTCGTTTAATTAAAGGTACCCGTCTTAGGATGGACGTTGTAGTGGTGCTAATACTTTCCTCATACGTAATCGACTCCTGGATCCTTTTCCTAAATTTTTAAATTATTTTAATTTTCTCTGTTGGATCGTTGTTCCCATCATGACCCCGATTGCGACAAGAACGACATCACCTTTAACCCAAAAAGCCTTAAGGTTTTGGGTCTCATTCTTGTTTGTCTTCCCGATGTTTCTACCATCATATTTTTCCAGCAAGTAGTATCAGAGCCAATGGTTTGCGGCTCAAGCGAGTACAATTTGACCCCTAAATAAAAAGTCTTCTTCACGGAGGTTTCAGGAAAGCGTGTCCCGTAAAGGTTCAAGTAATGGGTCATTTGCCCCCACTCGAGGGAGAGACTCTCGCTTGATGGAGAGATTGTTAGGTATCAAATGTGAAGTCCTACATTGAGTAGGAATGAGAATTTGAGCAACATATAATGAGAAATTTGAGTAACATATAAAGAAAGAGGCAAATTTTCCAAACTGGTGTAATTTTTATCTGAAATTCCCAAAATAGTGCATTTTTTTGTATTTATTTCCAGGGGATATGGGTAGATCGCATACTAGGCAGATATCATTATGAAGAAATCACCTATTGCACGAATTAATTTAAGATTAAATAAAATTGTCAATCAATGAGTTAATTAAAATGGTCAGAATACTTCACAATTTGTATTATATGGTGGTTAATATTCCCCTTCCATTCCTCTTCTATTTTTCTCAGGTGTAGTGTATTGGTAATTTGTAACTAAAATAAATGCACAGTTACAAAGTCATCTTATTTATGGATAAATATGTAATGATTGAAATTAATTCTTATTAAGTAATTAAAATAAATATAAAGTTTAATTTGAATAGAATAGTGTTTACATGTTGCAAAGAGAAGTTACATGCTTTTAGTTCCTAATATAAAAATATATTTAATTACTAATAGATATAATTTAAAAACTAACAATAAATTTATTTAAAAAATTATATAATATTTTTAATTTTTTCATTATAAATTTATTGCTAAATCTTAATTTTATTTTAAATTATTTCTATATTAGTAACTAAATTCAAATATCCAACTTACACTAATTTTGCTTAATATATTTTATTATTAAATTTTAACTTAATTTAATTTTTTATCTGAACATCAAACTTATTCTTAATTTAATTCAATACATAAATCTCATACTAACATCATTTTTTATTTTAATTTAAACATAATCCTGACAACCTTTTTTATTTTAAAATTTAACTAAATAAAATGACTTTGTAACTGTTTATTTATTTTAGTTACACAATATCATTACACCACACATGAAACAGAAGAGGAATAGGTGGAGAATATTAATCACCTTGAAATCTAAAATGATGCAATATTCTTACCATTTTAATTAATTCATTAATTGAAATCCTGACACTAAAATTGTTTTCTCTTTTCATAATTTCATTTAATATTAAATTAAATGGTGCAATAGGGTCACCATTTCATGCACCATTTCAAGAATTTCATATAAAAATTACATCAGTTTGAAAATTTTGCCAAAGAAAGAAAACTCATAAACCAAATGTTTTTAAATTTTTTGGGTTGAAGATGGTTTCATTCTATATAGGTTTTGATCTAATTCTCATTATTTAAGATCTCTCCACTATTTCTCCCTTTAAAATAATGTTTTGTTCATGAGTTAAGATAATGAAAAAAGCTCTTGTAGTTCTTTGCGGTCTTTTATATAATGTTTTAATTCATATAATGTCTTTTTATATCTTTAAGTCAAAGCTCTTGTAGTTCTTTGCCGTCTTTTATATAATGTTTTAATTCATATAATGTCTTTTTATATCTTTAAGTCAAATTCAAATACACTCTAAACTTTAAAGAAATGAAATGCCTGGAATGGAATTATGTTAAAAGCTATTCAGAGCAATTATTATAGTTATAACAAGTTAAAGGGTCATAGTCATCCATGAACATGCCTAATGTTGAGAATTACAGTTTCCACAGCATATGTGCCTTTACCACCTTTGTTTTCTTCTGGGAGAAAATGGGAAGGCCTCCACTTGAAGCTTTCCGTGTCCCATAGTTTCCTTCTCTTGAAGGATTCTTCCCGGCCCAATTCATTGATTTCATTATTGCGCAGAACTCCACAAATTCAACAATGGAAACATGAATAATACAAAGCAGGGTGATCGAAGATCCTTATCTTGAGTTATTGGAGCTTTTCAGTGGAGGCAAGAAGGTTTGGGCAGTCGGGCCATTCAACCCCTTTAGCCGTTGAGAAGAAAGATTCAATTAGGCACTCATGCATCGAGTGGCTTGATAAACAAGAACCAAGTTCAGTCATATATATATCCTTCGGGACCATAACAACTTTGACAGATGAACAAATCTAAGAGATAGCAACAGGGATGGAACAAAGCAAGCAGAAGTTCTTCTGGGTGGTGAGAGATGCTCACAAAGGGGATATCTTTGACGGAAGTGAAACGAAAAGGTATGAGCTTCTGGGTTTGAGGAGAGAGTGGAGGACACGGGGCTGGTTGTGAGGGATTGGGCACCTAATTGGAAATTCTAAGCCACTCTTCTACAAGGGGGTTTATGAGTCATTGTAGATCGAACTCCTGTATAGTTGAATTGAGTCTGAACTCAATTTATTGTTAACAAAATTTATTAAGCAAGGTCATTTAAGGTAAGAATATATAAATAAGATGAAGCAGTTTTATACTGGTTTATCCTAATTTTTTGGGCTAGTTCAATTCTCCATTGAACAAACTTTTTAACAGGTTCCACTATTTAGTAAATAGTTACAACGATTACACAAACCTCTCGTTACAACGAATACACAAACCTCTCCAAGTTATAATGAGTATACAAACCTCTTCAGGTTATAACAAGTACACAAATATCTCCAGTTCATACCAATTCCAATCTCCTCCTGAGATCAAGACCACTCAAGAATTAAAGAAACACTATCAAAAGAGACAATAATGAAAGCTCACAAGAGTTTATTTTACAATGAAGAAGTACACAATAGTTTCACACAACCCAAAACTCTGTATACTCTCAATAGCAGATTTACAATAGACACTCAGTAGATATTCTATTTCTTCTTGTATGATGTATTTCTCTTTTTGCTTCTTATTGTCCTTCTTCAACTTGAGATTGCTCCTCTATATAGCTTTTTATGCCGTTGGATGCTTGAACATAACAATCTTTAACTTTCTGATATATGGAACTTAAACTGAAAATATATTTTTATACTGCATTAAACTTGATTAATTCTGTATCAAAAATAATTTAAAATAACATGGACAAATTATATTTGGAATATTCATCAATAATTTGAATAATTTTCAATATAAATAAATTTGAATTTTAAATCTTTGAATACGTATAAAATAAATTTAAATCAAACCAATAACATAAAAATAAATAATAAAAAAACTTATCTTTTCATAAAACATGTATATGTTGTTTTAATAATAATGTTAACTTCATAATAAATATAAATCATGAAATATAAATATATATAATTTTTAATTTTTTTTATCATCATAACTTTATCATATAATTTAATCATCTAAAAATATTTTACACCATCTAATATTTAATATCCGCTTGGAGAGAATAATGATATGGGTGGAAGCAGCATGCCTTAAGCACTCTCACCGGCCGCAAACTTTATCTTACTTCTGTTATTTTATGAAATTATCTACGGCTAACTTTATTAGTTTTTTAAAGTCTTTTATAACTCTTTTGTCTCTCTTGGTTAAGTTTTTCATCTTTAACTTTTTTAAATGTTTTCATCATTAACTTTTTTAAATGGATAATCTCAAAAGGTGAGAAATTTCAGATATTAATTTACATGTTATTAGTAATAATAATTATTAATATTAACATTGTTAGTATTAATATTATAAATGTTAGTATTAATATTATTATTAATATTATTTATTAATGTTATTAATATCATTATTATTATTATTCTTCTTATTAATATATTTTAATGTTAACATTAATGTTATTAATAATAATATTAATATTATTAATATTATATAGTTAATATCATTATTAATTTATTAAATATTAAAGTTAAGTATATGTAACTTGGGGAACCAGGTTTAATCCATAGATATTGTAATTAATAGTAATAATAGAAAATTTGTCTTTATTATATGGTTATAATGTGGTCCTATATTTTTATATTATTTATTCTTTTTATATATTTTTAATAATTATCTTATTTTTATGTTTTGTTTCATTTCTTTATATTTTGTATTTAATACTTTATATTTCATAATATATTTTTTATACTTTGCGTTTAATACTTTATACTTTATTTTTTACACCTCATATGAAAGACTTTGTCTTTTGCTACCCTTTATACATCATCTGAACTTTCCAGATAATTACAACTTTTAAATAACATATTTTGCCATAATTCTCGAGTATAAAGCTGACCCACACGTTCGTGCCTACAATTGCCAGCCCCATTGCAAAAGTTGAAGCATAGCCTCTTGCTACCCAAATTTCCCAATGGCTTTGAATGACAAAAGCATTCCTCACCAAACCAAAGTGGTGGTGCTTATGATACCTTTCCCTGCACAAGCTCACCTCAACCAGCTTCTGCACCTATCTCGCCTAATCGTGGCACACAACATACCAGTCCATTATGTTAGCACTGCCACACACATTCGCCAAGCAACACTTCACACCACACTTCTCCTTCAAACATCCATTTCCATGGCTTTGAAGTTCCACCCTTTGTTTCTCCTCCCCCCAACCCTAACAATCCACAAACTGATTTCCCAACTCATCTAATTCCTACCTTTGAGGACTCTATGCATCTTCGAGAGCCTGTGAGTAAACTGCTTCAATCCCTCTCATCTCAAGCCGAAAGGGTCATAGTCATCCATGACTCCCTCATGGGATCAGTGGCACAAGATGCCATAAACATGCCTAATGTTAAAAGATACGCTTTTCACATCTTCTCTGTCTTCAATAACTTCGATTATTTTTGGGAAGAAATGGGAAGGCCCCCGGTTGGAGATTTCCAGTTCCCAGATTTTCCTTCTATCGAAGGCTGCATCTTACCCGCATTCATGGATTTTCATGCAGCACAATATGAATTCCTCAAGTTCAGGGATGGCGATATTTACAACACGAGCAGGGTGATTGAAGGTCCTTACGTTGAGTTGCTGGAGCGTATCAATGGCGGCAAGAAGGTTTGGGCACTGGGGCCACTCAACCCTTTAGCCATTGAGAAGAAAGATTTTAGACACTCATGCATGGAATGGCTTGACAAACAAGAGCCAAATTCAGTCATATATGTGTCTTTTGGGTCGTTAACGACTTTGACAGAGGAACAAATCCAACAGATAGCAAGTGGGTTGGAACAAAGCAAGCAGAAGTTCATCTGGATGCTGAGAGACGCTGGTAAAGGGAACATCTTTGATGGAAGTGAAGCAAAAGAGGGTAAACTTGAAAATGGGTTTGAGGAGAGAGTTAAATGCATGGGGCTGGTTATTAGGGATTGGGCACCCCAATTGGAAATTCTGAGCCACCCTTCAACAGGGGGGTTTATGAGTCATTGTGGATGGAACTCCTGCTTGGAGAGCATAACCCTGGGAGCGGTGCCAATAGCAGCATGGCCTATGCACTCTGACCAGCCGAAAAACGCAGTTTACATAACGGAAGTGCTGAAGGTTGGTTTGGTTGTGAAGGATTGGGCACAGAGGAAATCGTTGGTGAGTGCTGAAGTTGTTGAGAATGCTGTGAGAAGGTTGATGCAGACAAAGGAAGGTGATGAGATGAGAGAGAGAGCACTGAGGCTCAAAAATGCCATGCATGAGTCCATGGATGAAGGTGGAGTTACTGGCATGGAAAGGGAATCTTTCATTTCTCACATCACTAAATAGTCACACCATTTGGCTTGGTTCTTATAGCAGAATATGGCAGAAGTTAGTTGTCATCATGAGGTTCATGCAAAATGGTTTCTTATGACATTATCCAGTAATAAAGCTTCTGTTGAATATGTTTGTGCTAAGCCATTTTGCAAAATTACTATCTAAATATTTTTCCAAACAACAATCCTTCTTGACATCGATTATTGCGTTTAGTGCATATACAAAATCAATTTGTTTTTACTATTTCCACTTATAGTTTTCTTACCAATTCCCTTTATCTCTCGTTTCTGTAACTTTTCCTTCAAAGATAAATACATTTAATTCATACAGTAATGTTGTTTTTTTGGCGAAAACAATTATGTTTGAGGGCAATAAATGTTTTATTCATCAGTTAAGATCATGAAAAACAACTCTTGTAGGTCTTTGCAGTTCCCACTGTAAAGATATTTGTATTATTTTCTTATACATAAAAGAAAATATGCAAATCTTTCCCTTTTTTTATATTTCATTTTTATATTTTATTTATAATGATATTTTATCTCTTAACATATTTATTTGACACTCTTATATATATAAAAAAACAATATTTTTTATTAAGTGATGATAGTTTCACATCACTATTTGCATTCCACTTGATATTATAAAATATTATTATTTTATTGATATATAATATTTTAATAATATATTCTAGTGTTAAATAAATATTATTAGGAATAGTATTTTCAAATTACTATTTTTCTTTTTTATTTTGAGGCGTTTATTTTCTCTTATTTTCCCTTCTCTCTCCTCCTTCTCTCTTCTTTCTCTTATTTTTTATTTTCATCCAATGAAAAATATGTTATTCTTATCTTTTTGTTTTATTATTTTTATTTTATTTTAAAAAGTAATGTTTATATTACATTAAATACTATATTATCTTCTTATCTTTTTTTTCTTTATCAATTAGAATTTTATTTTTAACAATATATATAATAATTAATTAATTATTTTTTATTTTTATTAATATTATTATTTTCTTTTTAAATAATCATATATATTTATTTCAAAATATTTTAAGATAGTGACAAACAATACATGTGAAAAATCAAAAGTAAATAATGGAGGTGAACAACATAATTAAGAGAATAAAAAAAAAAGCAAGAACATTATGGTTGATGCAAAGAAAAAGAAACATTACAAGAATGTTTGAATTTATTTGTCTAAAGTTAAAATTGAGATGTGGTAAATGTTAGGATTGATAGGAAGAAAATAAGACACCACCACCCATCACCATGTTGTTTATTTGATATTAATATTGAGATACAATAAAAGTAAATGTTAGAGACAAATGTCAAAGAGAATTTGAAGAAATATCCTTCATTAAATGAAAAGAAAGAAAGAAGAGAGAGATAAGAGAGAGAAAAAGATGAGAGAGGAGAGAGAAAATAAAAGCAAATGACCTTACAATAAAATATTTTTTTTATACATAAGAATGTCAAATGAGTATTCACACGTAGAAGTGTCAAAATATCATTACTCTTTTATAAATAATTGTATTTAAATTTTATGCTTTGATTTGATTGTAATTTATTTAAAAATAAAAACTATATATTAACTTTCAACAACGAGAGAATTTACTAATATTTTTAAAAGATTGAAAATTTTTCAAAAACTCTAATAAATATTAACTTTTTTATATCTTTTAAGTCAAATTCAATACATTTATAAAACTTACTATCAGTGTACTAAATTAATATTTATTATTATTATTATTATTATTATTATTATTATTATTATTATTATTCTCATTATCACTATTATTATTATTATATAATTATGATTATTGTTATTAGTAACAATAATATTAATAATTTTAATAATGATAATAATATTGAATGTATTAATAATAATATTATTATTTTTAATGCTAATAATAACATTAATATTAATAATATTAATAACAATAAATAATATTAATAATAATAATGATGATAATATAAATAATAATATTAATTATTAATATTATCTATGACTTTGGATCTTTACTTAATGTTAAATTTACTTATAAAATTTTATTAATATATAATAATTAGTAGATGAATTAAAAATTTCTTGAAAATGTGTGAAATAAAAATATATTAAAAACTATTCTAAGCAACTGTTATCGTTACAACAAGCTAAAATGGTCTTATGTGTCCATAATTCCCATGGCATCAGTTGCACAATATGTCACAAACATGCCTAATGATATTAGATAATTATTATCGATGTCAAAACATGTCTAATATTGAGAATTACACTTTCCATAGCACATGTGCCTTTACCACCTTTGTTTCTTATAGGAAAAATAAGAAGGCCCCGCTCTCTGTCCAAAATTTTCCTCCTCTTGAAGGATGTTTTCCATAATTTACACAATACAAGACGATTTTCCACCAGACAAAATATAAGACACTCCATCAAATAGATAGACAAAAAACTCTTTACTGGTAGATAAGACATTACTATATGAGAAAATGTGAAGCCGTTTACTAATTACTATTCACTCCAAGTGTATCAGACATTTTTTATTGAATAATCCTTAAAGAGTAGATGACCATGTACTAGTAAATGACCTTTGAACAATTTTTCCTCAACCAATTTCTATATAGTTGAATATCAATGAACGAAGACTAAATGATGATAACAAAAAACGAAGTCTGAATTTAAAGAAGAAATTGGAGAATATTATCTTAAGAAAACAAATTAAAGAATATAAAATATAATAAATATAAAGAAAAGTCTTCCGCGTGAAAAGAATATTGAAAAATAGTCTTATTTGACAATTTTTTTAATAATTTTCTCTGTATTGTTTTTTAAAATGAGACTATTCTAGGTTAGAATAAGGAAATCCTAAGGAAATTAAAGAGATTGTTTGTTAGGAAAAGTCCCACATCCTGATGTATGTTAGGACTCCTGAGCTTATGCAATGAGCATCATGTTTTCATGTAAAGACACACTTGAAAATACAAAATCAGTTAAACTTTTATTAGCTTTTAAGTTCTTTTTCTGAAAATGATGTTTGCTTAGTTGGATTTTTCTATATAATATTTCCTTGTCTTGTCTTTCTAAAGCATCAAGAAAAGTTCCAATAGAACCTCAAGAAAAATTGTAATAGGCCCTCTCCATGGATCTTAATCATCCATCTTTAGATATAGAAGTTGGATATGGTAATCAGTAACTTACAAATATTTTCATTTACTTTTTCTTTATTTATTACCTTTCATTGTCTTATTCTATTCAGTCTGTTACATATTATTTCGTGATCTTGTTAAGGTTATATTTCTTACTTCTTCCACCTCTAAATTTTGATAGGAATCACAAAAAAAGAAAAAAAATCCTTTTTACCACCCCAATCACTTTGAAAACTTGTTCTATTTCTTCATTAAGAAGTCTGAAGCAAAAGTTCAGAAAGAAACCTCCAAAGAAATCAAGAAAGACAACCAAGAAGCATATCATACCATCATCTATCAAATCCTACTTTCTTATCTATAGTATAATAGCCATCAAACAAATTTTTGTAGCGTCTTCAACTACATAAATTTTGAAAGAACTCTCCACATTACTATCGTAAGTTTGTTATACATTTAATTAAAAATCTTAGCAAGAACTCTTCCACTCCAACAACTCCAATATATACATACACACACATATTTATATATATATATATATATATATATATATATATATATATATATATCTACGTGGATCCCACTTTGTTGCGATTCTTGTGAACTAAGCTTGCCGTTTTAATATTTATTTAATATTTTTTGTTTACCGTAAATGTGGTATTTCTATTTGTGCAGCTTTGGGAGTCAGAGCAGCGCCATTACTACACACAACAAACAAAAAATATAAAATATCCGTGGGCACATGTCCTCAAAACCGACCCCTGCTTAGGATAATAAAAGCATAGTTAGTCCTTGGGAGGAGCAGTAGCGCCATGGCGAATCTCATGAATCTGAAGGATTTCGAATTGAGTCCCAAGGATCGCTCCATCGAAGCCCTGGCCAAATGGAGATCCGCCGTGTGGCTCGTCAAAAACCCTCGCCGACGCTTCCGTTGGGTTGCCGATCTCGTCAAACGCAAACACGCCGAGGAGAAGCTCCGCAAATTACAGGTTCTCTCTCTCTCTCTCTTGCTCTTCTCTTTTCTCCTTACTTCCACGTCTGTGCTTTCACCTAAACGGAAGCTGCTGAGAAATTAGGTTATGAATAGTAATACGTCGAGTAGAGACTCTAAAAGACGAAACCGATTGAACACTGCATACGAGAGTCAAAATAATTTGAAACGAAACGGAGTCACAGGCACCGAGTCACAGGCGAATCTAGCGGTGCCTGTTGGAACTAACAGTAGTGTCTGAAATTGAAACCAGAGAGCGAGTTCTAGCTGCAGGAATTTCTTATTGCTGCTACTACTGCAATGATTTAGGAATATGATTTTATGAAATCGTAGTAAATCTTAGAACTGTGATTTTAGGCATTTTGTTTGGTGAAACTATTCATAATAATAAATCTGAAAGGATTTATGTAAGTTGAATAAATAAAAAATAAAAATACAAAACATTATTTTAGTGGATTTCAATGATTTTGTGAAGAATCTGGCAAAACTTATTTCTGTAAATCTTTGTTTTTCAAAATATCATATGGAATCATACTTTTCAATTTCACAGTTTTGAAAAAATTTAGAAATGTCATCTAATGCTTGAAAATATTCCGCAACCGTGATTTTGTTGATAGGTCACATTTTATTTTTTTTTGCGATGAACAGAATCACAATTTAAAATCTTCATTTGATCTCAATTGTACTGCGTTTTTTATTTGAATTGTAATCGTTACGGTTTCGTAGGCAACTTTTTATGCAGTGTAAATTTGGAAAGTCTGAAATCTTTGACGATACAGCGATAATCGCGGTCGGATTCTGACCGTTTTTTAACTTTTTAAGAATAAATCGCTTTTCGCACATGTATAACGTATTGCGGTCTTTTGGCAGAAAAAGAAAACTTAATGGATGATTGACTTTATGCTAATAAGTTATTATTATTAGTAGTGGTAGTATCAATCTATTCGGTAATATAAAAAATAACTTATTATCCATCGTAGAATGTATATTGAAATGGAAAGAAGAAATTGAGTCAAGGCATACTAAAAACTCTGAACGTAACTGTATTTAATATGGAAATAAAGAATTAATAAATTTTTGTTATCTTTTGTTTTTAATATAGTAATTCTTTAATTGGAATATTTGTAATTAAAATATATTTTTAATCCATTGTTGCAACTTTCAAGTATAAATATAGTAGCAGATTTACATATTTATATATAATAGTGATAAATAGGTTACTTTTGTGTGGTCAATCTCTGGAGTTGCCCACTCATATCTTTATTGCCGATATTCAGTCCTTTTCTGTGCAAATTATATTTAAGAAAATTTTGCAGAGTTTCTGTACAATATTACTTATGAATTATGGAAGTAAGCATTCTTTTTGTAAGTAAATATGGAAGAAAGTATATAATTAAGTATGAAACACGAATGTAATTTTTGCGAAAATTGGGATTTACTTACCGTGTGACTTTTTTTTAGTAGTTTGAAATATTCTTCCTATGATTTTGTATTTTTTGTTCGTAAATTTGTACTTTTCTATATATATTTATGTTTTCACTCTAAAAGTTGTAAATAGAAGTGAGCCATATAAAATGTTACAAAGTCAGCGAAGAGATTACAAAAGTAGGACCACAAAAGAACAATATTAAATAATGGGTCAAGTACTAACCCAGGCGGACTTTCTATTTTGCTTTGATTTTTACTTAAGATCGTTCAAATAATTGACATTTATTTGGAACCCGTGGGATGTTTGGTTAAAGAACATGGAGTATGCCATTGTTTTCTAAAATACTAAGAGTCATTGTATACATCGATGTACTGTCGTTGCACCGCAACTAACGTGTCGTTATCACGTTCGATGGTGTCGTAACTCAGAAGACAGTTGTTGCGTTTTGGTATATTTTAATTGGATTAAGGTGGGAATGGACGGCATCAAACGTGACTGTCGAGGTTGACGCGCACTAAAAAACGTAAAATTATGTTTGTCGTGTTTATTGCTTCGCTCATTGCGAGTTTTTTTTTTTTTTACGACCTTTGACATTTTTTTAGCAATGAAGTTTCCTGGAAATTTCCACGACCAACAAGCATTTACTTTGGTGATGTAGTTGATGCGATCGAACTTTTTTTCGGTATAATTAATTGATAGGATGAAAACAAAATAAAAGAGAAAAAAGGTTTGAATTTTAAATTTAGAAATAAAGATATTTTAGCATTTTATTTTATTTTTAATTAAGTAAAAAAAGTAGTTCTTTAAGCCTTTTTTCTTGGCTATGTCCTTTTTCTTTCTCTACCTTTTCGCTTCGCAACATACACATTGGCTTAGTTGAGTGCTTCAACTAAAATTTGCCTCTATTGGTTTATGAAAAGTGATGGTTTAACAGATCAGTTTAATAATATAATAATATATATGAGTACTTTAAGTTAAAAAAAAATTATTAAAATATTAATATTTTAGAATTTGAAGCTGTTTATTAAGCTACAAGCGTGCCCAAGGCGCTGATGGCCATCCCGGTGTCTTATCACTCTCGTTTTTGGTGCAGTGAACTTGATTTTTCTTACATAAAGTTTGGAGTTTGAGTATTTGTGGATAAGAATCTATCTATCTGAACTAGGATTAGCTGGAATCTAACAAGGCTTCCGATTAGGAAGGGAGATCAAAAGATGCTGATACGGTGGAGATTAACGATTCTAAAATGAATGGATCACATTATTAGAAAATAAATGAAAAAACGTCGATCTTTCATCAGAAAATTAGAACACTTGGAATTTTAATAAATTAATGATGTGTCATGTAGAAGGAACACTAACAACATTTCCTTTAACACTCTTTTTCTAATATTTTCTCTGTTCTATATTTGTTAGAAAGAGTGTTGTTAAGATTCCATGTTTGCCTTCTATTATGTGTGGTGACTTAGAAAAGTCAAATGACTTAAATCTTGCATTGCATAACTATATTTGAAAACGAAACAGAAATGGGAAAAGAAGTAAATATTATACGTATCACGGACTTTGAATACTGAAATTGGGGTTTAATTTTGATATTCTTGAATCGGTACTCATCAGTCGTCACATCGGGCTAAGTAGTTTAAATTTATAGCACGTACTTTGTTCTAAAGTGATGTATTCTAGGACAAGCAGGACGAGCAAGGAGATCTGTTACCCAGCCAATGAGCTGCTGGAAAATCTTCACATTATGTAAAGCAAATACTATAATAATTCTCATTTGAAACAAACCTTGCCCCTAGAATAATTCTAACCTTAAATTTTCTACAGTAATATACTTGATCATAACATAAGTTCAATTTTAGCAAGGATTGTATGGAATACCTATTCTGTAGACGAGATAAGATACAGGATATTGCATTTTTTATTTGAAGGGACATGTCATTCTAACTGCTAAATGCTAACAAATGGCCGTGACCCTTGTTCCCCTAATAAATCTTCTTCTAGTTATACATTATTAATTTGTTATCTAGTTTGACAATATTATGTTCATTTACTCTATCAGGGAAAGTTTCGGGCCATTATCTATGCTGAAAGGGCAGCAATGCAATTTATGGAAGGTAAGGTGCTCCAATTTTATAATTAAAATTCATATGATTGCTTTAGAACTAATCACTTTTTCTTAGCGTGTGGTCTCTGTCTCTTATAAGTTCATCTCGTTTTCTTATCCAGCAATTGCTCCAGCTGAATACAAGGTGTCAGAAAAGACGAGACAAGCTGGTTTTGGCATTGAACCAGATGATATTGCCTCACTGGTTCGAGGCCATGATTACAAGACCTATAAAAAAATTGGTCAAGCTGAAGCGATTATAGAGAAACTTGGTGCCTCAGTCAATGATGGTGTTGGTACAGACAGTATAGATACTAGGCAGGAGATTTATGGAGTCAACCGTTATACTGAGAAACCTTCTAAAAGCTTCCTGATGTTTGTTTGGGAAGCACTGCATGACTTAACACTAATCATTCTCATGGTCTGTGCAATAGTTTCTATAGCCATTGGGCTTCCCACTGAAGGATGGCCAAAAGGTGTTTATGATGGTCTGGGAATCATACTTAGTATATTCTTGGTAGTCACTGTTACTGCTATCAGTGACTATCAGCAATCCCTGCAGTTCAGGGATTTGGACAAGGAAAAGAAAAAGATCTCTGTTCAGGTCACAAGGGACAGTAAAAGACAGAAGGTCTCAATTTATGATTTGGTTGTGGGAGATATTGTTCATTTGTCAACTGGTGATCAAGTTCCTGCTGATGGCATTTATATAGCAGGATATTCTTTGGTGATTGATGAGTCAAGTTTGACAGGTGAGAGCGAACCAGTAAATATAGATGAAAAAAGACCTTTCCTTCTTTCGGGAACCAAAGTTCAGGATGGTCAGGGGAAGATGATAGTTACGACTGTTGGCATGAGGACTGAATGGGGAAAGTTGATGGAAACTCTGAGTGAGGGAGGAGAGGATGAGACTCCACTACAGGTGAAATTAAATGGAGTTGCTACAGTTATTGGTAAAATTGGTTTGACTTTTTCTGTGACGACATTTCTGGTGTTGACAATACGGTTTGTTGTTGAAAAAGCAGTTAATGGTAATTTTGCTAGTTGGTCTTCAAATGATGCATTGAAGCTGCTGGACTACTTTGCTATTGCGGTAACTATAATAGTTGTTGCAATTCCAGAAGGATTGCCGTTAGCTGTGACACTCAGTCTTGCTTTTGCAATGAAAAAGTTGATGAAGGATAAGGCACTTGTGAGACATCTTTCTGCCTGTGAAACTATGGGTTCGGCGACTTGCATCTGCACAGATAAAACAGGAACATTGACCACTAACCATATGGTGGTTAATAAAATTTGGATATGTGGAAAGAGCATGGAGATTAAAGGTCACGAGAGCGTTGACAAACTTAAGACAGAGATACCTGAAGAAGTTTTAAGCGTCCTTTTGCGAGCTATATTTCAAAATACTTCTTCTGAAGTAGTTAAGGACAATGATGGAAAGACAACAACATTGGGAACACCAACAGAAACAGCATTATTGGAATTTGGCTTGCTTTCAGGTGGCGATTTTGATGCGCAGCGTGCAACATATAAGATACTTAAGGTTGAGCCTTTCAATTCAGTCCGGAAGAAGATGTCTGTGCTAGTAGGTCTTCCTGATGGAGGTGTCCAAGCTTTCTGCAAAGGTGCTTCAGAAATAGTGTTAAAATTGTGTAACAAAGTTATTGATCCTAATGGAACAGTTGTTGATCTTTCTGATGAGCAGGCAAAGACTGTCTCTGACATTATAAATGGCTTTGCCTCTGAAGCTTTGAGAACTCTTTGTTTAGCTGTCAAAGATGTAAATGAATCCGTAGGGGAAACCAGCATCCCTGAAGATGGCTATACTCTGATAGCCATCGTGGGAATCAAGGATCCTGTGCGCCCTGGGGTTAAGGAAGCTGTTCAAACTTGCTTAGCTGCTGGAATAACTGTCCGCATGGTTACCGGTGATAACATAAATACAGCGAAAGCTATAGCTAAAGAATGTGGCATACTTACCGAGGGTGGTGTAGCTATAGAAGGACCCCAATTTCGCGATTTGTCTCCAGAGCAAATGGAGAGTATTATACCAAGAATTCAGGTCGTGATCTCATTGTAAATTCTGTGATTTTCATCACTCATTTGTGAAGCCTATCTTTCTAAGTTTCTTTACATTGGTTTCAGGTTATGGCGCGATCCTTACCTCTTGACAAGCATACCTTAGTAACCCGTTTGAGGAATATGTTTGGTGAGGTTGTAGCTGTTACTGGTGATGGAACCAATGATGCTCCTGCACTGCATGAGTCAGACATTGGGCTTGCAATGGGCATAGCTGGAACTGAGGTTTGTGTCCATGATGTGTTTACTATGGTGAATCTGATGGTATTACGTGTAGCATCCATTGTAATGTTTTTGGGTCGTTGCCTGCATCTTGTTTAAGACAAACTATTGTCTTCAGTTTTAGCTGCATTTTCACTTTCCCTCTTGTCCCTCCTTTCACTCTTTTGTTTAGAGTGGTGAACCTCACTAAATCCTTAAACAAGTCTATTCATGAAGGAGTACAGTCTATACTGTTGAGAAAAGAAAACTTCAATTTTTAGAAAACCTTGCGATAGTTTCTCTCTTAAATTCGTGAACATTGATGCCTTTAAGGGACATATTCTCGTATTTTAGGTGTTGTACCTATTTATTTTCAAGGTTTAATTAGTCATTTGATTCTTATAGCTAAAAAAAAGTACTTATCCTTTTCCATTTCTAATCCTTTTTTAGTCTCTGCAGATACCATTTTTAATCCTTTTATTCCTTACACCGATGATTTAAAGGGACTCCAAATGGTATGTGTAAGGCTAAATAATGAAGATTTTTCAAGTATAGGGACAAGGACATTAAGGAAAAGTTTTTGTTATTATAAGGACAAACAAGTAATTAAAACTATTTTCAAAATCATTGTCCTTTTTATTGTCTGGTTTTTATCAAAATTTAATAATGTTTTCTTTTTTAAATTATCCTTTTACAGGTTGCCAAAGAAAATGCTGATGTCATTATAATGGATGATAACTTCACTACTATTGTCAACGTGGCCAGATGGGGACGGGCCATATACATAAACATTCAAAAATTTGTGCAGTTTCAGTTAACAGTCAATATTGTCGCTCTGATTATTAACTTCGTTTCTGCATGTATCACAGGTTTGTCATGAATTTTGTTTCCACTGGTGTTGTTCAATCTGTTTCAATGAACAGAAGATTAAGTTTTTTTCCTTATTTTCAGGATCTGCTCCCCTCACAGCTGTTCAGTTGCTTTGGGTCAACTTGATTATGGACACTCTGGGTGCATTGGCTTTGGCCACTGAACCTCCCCATGATGGACTTATGCTAAGACCTCCTGTGGGAAGGACAACAAATTTTATTACCAATTCCATGTGGAGGAATATTTTTGGTCAAAGTATATATCAACTAATTGTCCTTGCGGTTCTCACTTTCGACGGGAAGAGACTACTGAGACTTAATGGTTCAGATTCAACTATAGTGCTCAACACTTTGATATTCAACTCCTTTGTATTTTGCCAGGTAAAGTACCGTATGCACCCTCTCTAACACCAATTGTGATGATTGGAATTGGCAAATATATGATTAATCTTTTAGAAGATTAAAAGTGGAAGAAAAACTACATGATTAAACGATATAGTGCAGAAAAGTTAACAAATATATGAAAATAAATACTCAATTTGATTGCTAAAAGATTGAAACAGTGACTGGTTCATGAATAATTTTTTTATACAAACGTGTTCTTAATTAATATATTTACTTGTATTTTAAGTTTTTATAGATAGTGGCACTTTTAACTAATGTAAAATTCTGTCAAAAGTCCTATTAAAAAAATGACTTAGATGGTTTTTCTTAACAAATTTAAAATGTCTTTTTTTAACTTTTTGTTATAAATTTTTTATTTTGTTCGTGTCTCTAAATATGTTTGCCTAGCTCTTTAAACACTGAAATTAGGTTATTTTGAAAACCAAAACAATAATAAAATTATTACAAAAGGAAAAAAGTTACAAAGATTTATTAGAGATAATAAAACTTAAACATAAGAGGGACAAAAACATTTTAATATCAAACTTAAAATTCATGTCAATGATGATTTTTCATTGCTAAACCGTGTACGGCAATAAAACTCGGTTTTAGCATTTTAATACCTTTGCTATTGCCTCTATGATACATCAAAATTTGGCCTTAAATACTATTGTAAACCATTGAAGATGATATTTATAATAAAATGATCAAAATTTCCACTGTAATTTTGCTTATTTTGTTTGCTTTTTCCCTTTGTCACATTTGCTAGGTTTTCAATGAGATAAACAGCCGAGATATTGAAAAGATAAACATATTCAAGGGCATTTTTGAGAGCTGGATATTTTTTGGGGTTATTTTGGCCACAGTGGTATTTCAGGTAGTGATAGTTGAGTTCCTGGGAACATTTGCCAGCACAGTGCCTCTAAGCTGGCAATTCTGGGTGCTCAGCGTGGTAATTGGAGCAATTAGCATGCCTATATCTGCTATACTTAAGTGCATCCCAGTTGAAAAAGGAGACGCTACAAAGCACCATGATGGTTATGAGGCACTGCCTTCTGGTCCCGAGCTCGCATAAAATACGGCAGGACTATCATATCTTTACCCTTCTATCATTTTCTTTTCTGTAAATGTGGCTGAAATTTTGGCCTTTTTGGCATACTAATCTTGTCTTTCACTTCTAATTTTTAAGAAACATTCTCAAAAAAAAAAAATGTCGGAACAGCCACACACACCGGTCTTCATTGATCTCGATCAATGTGAGATTCCAAATTGAACCAATTTTTTTGGTTCAGATTTTTAGTCTAATGGGATTCCACTCATATTAAATCAATAATTCGATGGTGTTTGGTTTGGATATTGGATATATGATTTACAAATCCAATGAACTTAAACCAAATCCAAATTTTTGTACTATTAAACATTCTGCGGTGTGATTTTTTTTGTAATTTTGTTATTTAGTTTATGTAAACCAAATATCATTAAAATATGATTTCTATTTCTTTTCAATGATGAGACTGAATTTTTGAATGAAATCAAGATTTTTTTTTCAAAATATAATTTGTGCATTTGCTGATTGAACTAATTGAATTTTTTTAGGTTGGATTGAGATTTGATTTGAGTTGCGGAAAAACATTGAAAATTTTAAGTCAGTTTGAACCGATAAAAATTTGTTGATTTGTATTTATTTCATTTTTTGTTGTTTTTTTTCTAAATTTTATCTTTACTAATCTGGAAACATTTACTACACACCTAATCAAAAGTATTTCTAAAAAATGAAAAAAAAAATGGTGTTTTTTCTACGATGATTTGTTTTGTGATGCAAATTTGCGATTTCATTTACAAATTAGAAATTTTATTTTATTTTTCTCTCCTTGTCATCCATGTCATCTGACATATTAATAAGTTGGGTTATATATATAAACTTTAATGGAGAGATAAATAAATAAATTGACACATTTGTATTATATTAGAATAGTTATAATTTAAAATTATAATTAAGTAATATAATTTTTAGAAAATAAATAGAACGTTTCCCTCTTGTCCACTTCGTAATAGATAATGGATGGGATAGAAATTTCACATTTCAATAATATTTGGCTAGAATAAATTTATTTATGGTAGAAAAAATGGTATATACTTAGACCGAGTTTATTATCTTATTTAACCTAAATGTAATTAAAAAAGTTTTAGCCTTCTAATAAGTTTTTTTCTTGATAAAATAACTATGGATGCTTGTTGGTATAAAACTAACATTTACAAGCCTATAAATAAACTAATAAGTTTATTTATTTAGTCTCAGGCTTAAAATAAACTTCTCTATAAATAGTCTGTTTCATTTTAAGATACTATTATTCGAAATATGATCAAATTATAACTGAGTGTAACTCGTATCTTATAAACCATTTTTTATTTTACAAATTAATATTGTGAGATTCACTTAAATTTGAATTTTACTTTCGGAAAAACCTATACCAGTGGAGTACATCAAACCTACTTTGCTTAGTGTTGATAACATCCTATCCCACGAACTAGAGTATCTTGGGTATTTCCAATGAACAATCTATTTAGAAACAAAAATGTTTTATATAATTTTATATAACTAAACTCTTGTACCTTCCTCACTTTTCTCGCCGTTGCGGTCATGAGCATTGCTTATTCCTTTTCAGCTCTTCTATCCTGTCCACGTGAATCGTTTTTTCAGGATCACTGCATTCTCAATTTCTCCGTATATACTTTCGTACTTACTATAAAAGACATAACTCAGACGTGTCTGGGTTGATGTGAGGTTATTTCCTCTTACAATTGTAATTTGGTAAATTGAGAAACTGAAATGAAAACTTCAGTAAATATATGGATAAATAAATAAACACCAAAAATACAAGTAATACAATTTAAAAAGCAAACGAAACCGTGGACAGAGTGAAATATATTCATACATGCATATAAAATTATAAAGCTAATCGAATACTCAGGTAAAAAAAAATGTTACTTCGTGCAGTACCTCCACTTCCGACATTATAGTCAAAATTTGACACAAACTACTTCCATTACCACAGCAAATCTCAAAGTTAGTTTCAAACTTGTATAATTGATAAAAAAATATGTGTTCAGTTCAATACTTCAAACTATCAATATATGACAACAACATTCAATTTTGGATTGTTGTTTAAACGTGGGCAGGCTTTATTAGTTAATAAATAAACGCAACACTAGTTATACTCCTTCAGTTTTTTTTTAAATGCATAAATACTAAAAAAAATTGATTATATTAAAATAGTTATACAATTTTCTGTTTTATCTTATTTTTTTACATTGCAATAAATATTAAATTGATTAAAGATTAGATGGAAAGTAAGCACTATACAAAGAATAACATGAAACATAAAAGAACTGAAAAAAAATATAAAAAAAAAAATAAAAAAATGTAGGATAATGCCAATACCTAGGATTAATTTGACAAATAGGAAAGCCTAAACGAGTCGGATTACTGCATGGACAAGTCATCCTGACTTCACCTCTGATACGGAATGCAATCCTGGCTCATTTTCTGTGGCTGTGGAGCAATAATGCCAAATGTATGAGCTAATGTTGGAAGAAATTTGTCTATCATAATGTATGAGCTAAACAAAGATCTGATTTATAAAGTTGTAAAACCAACAAAGCTTAAACACATTTAGCATCAACACGAATATCAACTATAAAACCAAATACACAAGAAAAAGCAACTGTCAATCTCAGCTCATAAACTCAAGAACTCTACAATTTCATGCTCTGTAGCTGCTCATGCGCTGTAGCCTGAAATCAGGAAAAGAAACAGTACGAAGCCATGAGCCAGATTCCAAACAACAGCATTACATAATTTTCACCCAGTAAAAAAGTATATATACTAAGTAGAACAAATTTCATTAAGGCATGTCGGATAACCATTGGAGGAGTAATCAAACATTGATGCAAATTCTCATCGTCCAGATCGACTTTCAAAACTCAAACATAGTTTAACACTCTTTTTATCGAAATTTAAAACTTACAACTGAAAGCGGTTTTAAACCAAGCTGGTTGAGTATAAGAACTCTCTACATTATTTAACTACTTGTTTTTCTGACTTAAAGAAGAAGAAAAAAAGACAGTAGCACATAAAACTAACTTTGGCTGCAAGGCTAATTTTACTAAGCTATTCTTTTGAACATGATTCCTATATTAAATTTTCAATCCATATTAATTTAATTCTTTTTTTATAAATAGATATAATGACTAATTTGGAATTCAAACAATGCAAAATATCTTGAACCGTATATTTCTCAAAAGTGTAACAAAGAAAAAGAAAATCAGTTGCCTCATTTCTCTATGAAAGATGTAATCCAAATAATTGTATGCACTATGGGTACAAACTTCTAAAGCCACACTCACTGAAATAATGCCCATTTATTAATTAATCACAAGCATTGAAAGAAGCATCAACGATACTCACTTGCTCTAACTTTGAATTAGCTTCCTTGAGTGATCTCACGAGATGAATTATTCGGTATTGAAGTTTTGCATTTTCTTCGGTAAGTGTTCGAATCTGCAAATTAAAATTAGATATGATATTTAACCATTTACAAAATGTAATGTAAATAAACAAGCCATATATGAGGACAACCTTCTCTTTTTCCGAAATAATTTCTGCATCTGCAGCTTTCAGCTTTGACTGAAGATCATTAATCACTTTAATGTTTTCCTCGTTTCCAGCATCTGAGCAAGTTTCATATACAAGCAATTTAGGTCCACGATCTCAAGGATAGTCAATCCGAAAATACTAATGGTTGTGCTGAATACCTTAGCACCTACCTTTTTTATTATTCAAGGTAGCTTCTAGTCTTGATAAGCGCTCCTACAATATAGATATGCTGGTAAGAGAGTTGTAACTTATAAGGAATCCTTCTTTTAAAAAATTTGTACAGGAAACACTGAAAAAACTTTTTTTGTGCTGTATTTGGTTGAAAATAAGATGAAAATTTTGTAATTAAAACGTCAAAACAAAAAATAAAAACACAAGTAAATGCTCTCTCAAGTTCTTCCAGTTCTGACAAGGGAATTTCATCTCAAAATCCTTTTCTTTTCATTATAGAACAGCCGTGTCTCACAAGTCTTAACAGTTCCAAAATTTCATGCTGTTGGTATAGCAGCAAGTTTATGGTCAGAGAATATAGTGGAAGCTCGATTCATATCTGCCCAAGCTTTGGAAAGCAAAGAAAAAATAATGTCTGGGGGAAAACCTTTACATATCTATTTTTCAGAGTCAAATACACTCTAACCTCAAGCCATAAGCAGTTCAGTTTCGCATAATCTAGGTAATTGATTTAGCAATAGAATTACTTACTAAACAGTTCAACCTTGTCCCTATTCCAAATAGAAGGAATGTTGATGCATAAAATGCAGGAAAGCGGGTCAATTATAACAATATTTTTTATTATGCACTTGTGGTAAGTTAATATCATAAAACTGAATTTACATGAAAGCACTATGTAAATAATCAATTTCCTTGAAAAATGATGACCTATAAAGGAGCCATATAGTGAAGTTTTCGATACAGATAAACTTCTATTTTTCACTCATGGAAATCATTCCAGGGATATTCCTTGTAATCTAGCGAACTTTGGATATGAGGTTTCTACTCTCAAACCAGTAATTTTGATACCCTATCCTTCAACCCAAATTCTGTTTCAAGCTATTGTCTTGATCTTGGGGCTGTGCTTTCGCATTTTTCCCTATGCTGTCTTAGCTACCGTTTCCATTTTTTAGGGTTTCCTCAAGCACACCCATTTCCTTTGTTTATTTGGGTTGCCTGAAGTGCACCCAGTTTTTGTTTCACAACCCCTGTCATAGTCGCTGAAGCCACCAACCTAACCAACAAATTAGGAGATTCACGTTCTTTCATTTGACAACTCCTAGAGTCGTGCACCATCAGAGCAGCCATGCACCTACACCAGCATTCCCCTTCTCTGCACATGGATTTCACGCGCCACCCATTTTCGGTGGATGAAAACATGTCTGATAGCCACTCTTGAGTTGAGTTAGAAAGCAAGATTTAGTGCCAAACAAGGCAACCTCTTTGTTGCAAAATACTATGGAATACTGAAGGGTATACGGATTGAATTGGACCAATATCAAAATTTGAAGCCTGAAAATGGCAAGTATGTTGTCATTTCAGTGCATTTCTTTCCATTAATCCAAAACAAAAGATAAAGTTTTCTTTAGCTATGGAACCAGAAGAGAAAAACCAGCTCCACTGCACTGGTGTTTTGAGTAGTGGGACATACAATGAATCCACAATCATCCCTATTAGACTGCTCTCTCAGGAAACTAAAATATGACTGTTTTTGAAAATAAGCTACACAAATGGTACAGCTCCAGAATTTACAGGTAACTTCAAGAAATGCAAATTTGTACTGCAGGGTAGTCAAGGGAGAAACCAACCAAACAAAATCGAAGCGATGAATAATATACATATAGACAGTTTCAGTGAATCTTGAATTGATTATCAGAGTTCTTTCTAAACATGGCTACAAATGCTATTTATACACCTATTAGATCTTTCATTCAACTAACGAACTAGTCAACCACCTAAAGCCATGTGGTATGTCTCAACTAGCTACAGCAAATAGAAATTTACAGGGAATTACAATTACAATCACAATCGATGCACTATGTCAAGAAACCACGCACTAGAGGGATTCAAAATGGTGCTAACCTAGGAGCAAAACCAAAATATAAGGAGTATACGGAACCAACAAAATGCTAATTGTCACATCTTGCTGCTTGATAATGGAAAACAGCTTTCAAAATGTCATAAGAGAGGCACAAACGCTAAAACTACATTCTACTTTCAACATTCACACATTTCTGTCCTACAAAGTAAATACAGCAATAACTTTCTACCTCCTACCACACTAAAAAATAGAAATCACAAGATAATGTCGCGTAAAATTAGCAATCACTAAATTGACGTTAAAGAAAGAAAGAACAAAACTAATAAATATGTTCACGCTTCAAGAAGAAAACAGCGAATAAACTAAACTAATCAAAATTTCCACTAAGCAAAACGGAGTTTCGCTCCACTTCATGCTCCGCTACAGTATTTTTAATTCACTGGATTTCTTCCAACATTTATTAAACAATTGGATTGTTCATATAGGAGTTTGAATTTGGTTGAATAAGAAACGAAAGTGCGAAGGAGTGAAGTAACGGAGTTTGAATCGGAAATAGTTTGAGGAATGGTAGGTTTTGAAAGGAAGAAGGAAAGAAAGAGAGCGATAAGATAAGATAATGAAGAGTGAGTGACCTCTGCTTCTGAGGCTCTCTCATAGAAAGGCTTTAAGGTGAGTTGAAGGTCTGCCATTGTTGTGTAACCAACTCCTCCTTGGTGCTTCCTCTGAACTCTAACCAAATACACAAATGTGAAATAGGTTTACCTTAATAGGGTTTTAGGGTGGGAGACTAATACACGAGACCACCATAGGAATTTGTTTTACACCGTTGGATCCTTTCAATTTAAATAAAAGATTTATTTTTAGATTTTTAGATAAGATAGTTTTAGTGTCGTTATCTTCGTATATGTTGTAATCTCCTAGTTAGTCTTTTATTCACAAGAGTTGGGAACATCAATTAATAGTTCATATAAATATTCAACTTCTACCATTAATAAAGTAATTGTTTTTGTGTTTTTTTTTTTTTTCGAAACATTATATTTTATCTTACGTAGTTTTGCTCTTCGTGAAGTTTTTTCCTTTTTATTTTTATTTTGACTCCAATAAAGTTTGTTTCACAATATCCTGGATTAGTAGTTTTAATGAGATAAAAAAATATATATTTGACTACAATTATATGTACTTCCCTTTTTTATACTTGAAAGTGTGCACACAAACACACATTAAACACATAGTAGGCCTGTATAATGTAAGATATAGAAAATATTTAATCAATCTATCTTAAAAGGTGTTGTCTATTTTCTTAAATTCATTTTTTCTTTCAAGAGATGTTGTCATATATATATTAGTGTTGTTTAGGTAGAACTTAAAAGCTCTTTGAAGTACTTTGTTTAATGTATGTCTATGATACTATGTCGCTGTTTGATATTTAGATAAAAAAGAACCTTAACTCCCTCATCATGCTGATTTGAACTTGTTCCCTGGCATAAGCTTATAGAACTCTTCACAAAGTGTTTTGTTAGTAGCACCAAACAATTATAAAATTATAGCAGTAGTTTTTTCAAAATAGGATAGTGTCCCATTTTTCTCTTTTGAAACCTTTTTCAATTAGAAAGAAAATTAAAAATTAGAATTCAAGGAGTTTGCTTTAAACAAATGCTTTATTTAGTTTGAAACATGTTTTAGAAGAGTGGTACTCTTAAACCAAGGGACTACTATAAGTAAACCTTTTTTTTTTATTATATCATTTAGGATTGAATTTCTAACATTCATTTGATATAATTCATTTTATTGAAAGCAACAAATGAAATTGTAATTTGTAGTATAAGTTTTAATATAGTCAACACATTTTTACTACGAATAACCTTTAACTACTAATCTGACTTTGTTTATCATAACGTTATTTTTTCCATTAAGAATTTTCTTAAGTTCCATTTAGCTCTTGCTATTAACTTATCTTCTAATAAACTTCCAAGTTTTTACATATTTGATGTGAACCCGGTTAGGAATAAATCCCAAAACCCACAACAAAGAGTAGTTGAATGTCCCAAGATTCCTAAGTATTTAAATTTAAGATGATCTACTCAAAACCCTTGTCTTACAGAAAAGAAAACGCAACAAATACCCTAAAGTAAGGTAGACGCCACAAGGATGATCAACCCTTAATAAGTTGCAAGTCCAAATGAAGAACTTAAGAGAGAAACTCTCACTTCTGAAATTTTCAGATTCAAAAGAAATTCGTATTTCCAATTCAAAGTTACTGTTTACATGTATTTTTTTACTTAATAGACCTTTGAGCTTCTAAAATGCTAACCTAACTCTTGAACAACCTAGAAGCCTCCAAATTTAATGCAGCAGTAGCTTTTTGGCACACTTTTAGATAACTAATTATTACATCAAATACTAAAATAAAAAACACAATTTACTAAGCATGACTACTCTAAGCCCAATCAAAATACATCAAAATAAAAAATTTAAAATATGCCCACAAAATAATGGGTGACTCTTTAGATTTTAACCTAAGCCCAAAATAGTCCATTTCCACTTAAACTAAATCTGGAGATGCATTCTCTATGAGCTCTTCTCTTCAAATGATTTGCGTTTAGCCCAAATCTCTTTCATTTAATTCCTTCATCAGCCTATATCAAATTAAGAACGTGATTAGACTTCAATTCAATCTTAGACTTTGTTTGCGCAGTCAAAATGTCTTGAATTAGCCCAATCAATGCCTCTTTCAGTTTTTGGACCCTTGACCTAGTGATTGGTCTACTTAGAATTTACAAAGCATCCTTTAAATTATTTATTTATACATGTATTTGAGGTTGGTTAAACTGTTATCATCAACATTATTCTTTTCAAATTGGTCAAGCTCCTTTAGCATTACTTTTAACCAATTTTCGTTATCTAATGTTGGTTGAATATGTAGGTTTATACGAATGTATAAATGACATAGGATTTCTATACAAGTTTTCTATGGTCTTCTTCAAGACGTTTCTAGATAAATGTTTTTTTAACGTATAAATATCTATTGAATCCAAGTGATTTTAATAACTATATGTACAATCTTAAATAGGTTTTTAAATTAAACAATTTAAAATTCTATTATGAATTGTACCATGTGATATATATCTTTAGATCACGTAATTTCAAAATATTAGATATACTTATTGTTTTAGTAATTGAAGTTTTTAATCGTTATTAGTTAGTTTAAATAGAAAATGATTTTTTTATATCCTAGTATCTCATATTTATATATTTTTTACAAAATATTCTATATCAAATTTAAATATAATTTAGTTATTATTAATATTCATAATCAAATAGTTTTCAACAATTAAATTGGATCAATTAATTAGACCTTTCTAAGTACAATTTATAAGTCATAAATAGATTATTTTTTACAACCCATATTTTTATTTTGAACCTAAACTTTACTCCACAATACATTTATAGATTTTAAAAAAATATGTTTAAAATATATAATATACTTTTTATATCTCCATACTTTTTTTTTTCTGCATCTCCATAAAAGTGGGAAAAAATTTAAATGTTTATGAGTTAAAAATATTTTGAAAAATCAATTCAAGAAAAATCTATAATTCAAAATTGTATTTCAAAATTTATAATTCCAAAATATACTCTTTTGTAGACTAAAATACTTTACATAATTTAAAAATAGATTTCAAATTCTAAAATTTAAAATATAATTCTGGACAGTGTAATTAAAATTTTATTCTGATTATAGAATCCTGAAACATATTTGATTTAGAAATCTAAAATATATTATGCAATTTACTTCTGTACTTGCGGATGAAGTTTTCCGAAAATGTAATTTTATTCTGATTATAGAATCCTGAAATATATTTGATTTAGAAATCTAAGATATATTATGTAATTTACTTCTGTACTTGCGGATCAAGTTTTCTAAAAGTGTAATTGTAATCCATTGCGGGTGACCAATGAATGCTAAAACCGTGTTCTTGAAAACCAAATCCGTACTGTGAACAACAACAAAACGGTGTAGTTTGATAAATAAGAGTTTATTTACGTAATTTAAAAGAAAAGGTTTATTTACGAAAAAAGAATTGGACGTAAAATTGCACTTTAATTTAACCCTGAAAACGGTGTTCGATCGTAGTTTGGATCATTCTAGATACATTGCGCCCACCGTTTTCTCCTATTTCATCTTTGCTCAGCCTTTTCTACTACAAATTATCTTTCATTCTTTCACTGCACGCAACAAGGCAATCTCTCTCTTCACAACACGCTTCGCGAAGAAGGTTCTCTCCCTCAGCTTTTCTACTTTCAGCGTTTTCATTCATTCGTTTTATTTTATTTTTTTTCAATTTTCTTTTAGGAATATTGGAGACTATTGATTTCATAACGTTGTAATTGATGGGAAATATAACTCAATAAAGCTCAATTCAACCAGAGTTAATAAGCAGCGGATAATAATTTCCCTGACTCGCAAGAACCTGTGAGGAGCAATAACAAATAATCGCAACAACAAAAT
>Ga0099825_1000757_pt1 | contig 37224 bp, 14 predicted proteins | sample SiratroredBW_FD_76838 | JGI IMG/M metagenome (GOLD analysis project Ga0099825, IMG submission 76838) | Root nodule microbial communities of legume samples collected from California, USA - Siratro red BW | ecosystem: Host-associated > Plants > Roots > Nodule | place: USA: California | collected...
AAAAAAAAAATAAATATATAAAAAAAAAAATAATAATAAAATATATAAAAAAATTATATAAAAAAATTATATATATATATATATATATATATATATATATATATATATATATATATATATATATATATATATATATATTTCAACTTTTTCTGTTACACCACCAGTCTATTAAGTTTAACTAAATAAGATCCACTAATTTGAGCAGTAATACAATATTATGATCGAGTTGAGAATGCATTGGAGTTTCAAAACATTACATATATGGGAGTGGGAAGAGTGAATACATAAGTTGTTAAAGTTAAAATAATGAAAAGTTTAACGTAGAATTTGTTACAGGTGTAATTTAAGATTGTTAGGTGGGTCAAGGACGAAAGCAGGAGAAGAGAGAGCTTCAGGTCTTACCAACGGCGAGCTGTTGAGAGAGACGGAGGCTCTGTTGGCAGTTGTTGAAGGGATTGGGGGAATACCGGACGCAGCATCCATGGAAGGGAACAAGCTAGTTTGTGAGATATCAAGTTTGGTTGAAGAGGATGGGATTGCGGCGCTGAGCGAGGTGTTGGTTAGAGTTAAGGAGTTGAGGGAGCGTTTTGGCTTTCTGAGTTTTGGAGAAGTGGTGGAGTTGGTGTACGCGTTGAACAGATTGGAGAAGTGCAAAGAGACGGTGGTGGCGGCGGCGGAGAAACAGAGATTATTGTGGGATTTAGTGAGAGAAGTGAAGGAGAAGGTTGAGAAGATGGTGTTTAGGGAAGAAGAAGGGAAAACGATGAGTACACACAGGTCAACAAAGTCAGATAGGTTTGAATTCCCAAAGCTTTTGATCAATTCTGTTGATTTGGTCCGGTTTCCCTCTGCAAGGTTGCTGTGAGTGTGTTAATTATTTTGTAAATATAAATTTTACAACTTCTCTTTTCTTCTGTTACCACTCTTCATATCAATCACCATTTTCTTTCTTACACGTGAAGTTCCACATATATAGTTGTCTGGTTTAACTTTGTTTTAAAACATCTATATGTCAACACGAAGTTCAAACATGCGTTGAGATCTCTGTTGGACTATGATGAACATTACCTTAATCCATGTTATTTTTTAAAAGATATCTTATTAATACTATTATTTAAAAAAAAGCTTAAATATAATACAAAAGGATTACTTGAAACTATAAACAAGTATTAAACCAGAAGAATATTTCGAAAGACTCAATATAGTTCTACATCTTTCAGGACTAGGAGTAAAAAATATTCTTAAATATTAGATTAATCGTGTGCTTAATATTTACTCTTACACTTTTTCTCTCTCTCCATCTTCGTACTCAAGCCCCCATTTCTGGCATTTGAAAAACATTGTACGTATGCCTTTCCTAAACTCCCTGCTGCAGCATTTTGATTTTCATATTCACTTAATTAGTTATAGAGTTTAGTTGTACGTGGAATCTTATAAGTTATAAAGTAGTTCATTTATTTTTCTAGATTTTTAATTTCACGCCAACGTGAAAAAAAAAAAAAAAAAAAAACTCGCGTGACTACAAAATGCTATGAACTTAATTAATCATTACTTCCCAGTGTTATTCTACAGAAATAAAAAATATATATAATAATTTTTCTTGATAACAATGAAATAGTTGTATAATTTTCATTTTTCTATTCATCTAAGATAATAATATATTTATAACTTTTTGAAAATTACTGTAAGGAATAAAGATATAAAAAAATGTGTTACTGAAATTTAATAAAACAGATAAAAAAACATTTTAAAAAAAATTGAGATATATAAAAAGGGCATGGATAAAGTACATATTACCATATTGCCACGTTAGAAATCCTTTTATAAAGAATTTATATCTTTAAATAAAGAATGTTCTTTACAAAGAAGAATTTTTTTTAAACTCTTTCTTTTTGTTTTTTTAAGTGTTATTTAAGGCTTCTTTTGAGTTTTTTTAATGATTTTTCTTAAATTCAATAAAATGTTTACACATTCTTTATATTATTCATTTTCACATTTACATTACAAAAAATATATTTTTAAATTAATAATAGATCAGGTGAAAGATACAAATATAAATGAAACAATAATTATTTTCATTTTAAATTCTAAAATAATCATTAATAAACATAAAAATATTTTAATAATACTCCCTCGTTTCTGTTTAGAAATATATATAATCTATCTAAATGAACAATTCGCTAATTTGTTTATTTAAATAAATTAGTTTACTATTCATATTCGTATTGAGGATTCGGTTTTAAAAAATCCGAATTTTAATCTTTAATTTTACCGTCCATCACTGAAAACAAGTCGGAGAATCGAATTCTAACTCTTTTTATTTCCATTTAAAGTATACTAATTATTAATTTTAATTTTTAAACAATAATTAGATATATTTATTTAATAATTAATGTTTAATATAATTTTAAAAAATGAGAAATTAATTAATTAATTTATATTAGAAAATATTGTTAATAAGGATTAAGAGTTTATAACTAATAATATTTGATATATAATTTGAATGTTTGTGTATTATTAAAAAGATTCTAAAATATAACTATGAGTAATAATAATTAATGATTATTTTAAAATTATATTAGTTTAAAAATTAAAATTATACGTATAAAAGATAAATACAAGTTTTAAAATAGTGATTTAAATCAGTGAATTATAAAATAGTTAGAATATGTCGATGAATCATGCTCATATATTGTAACACATATCCAAAGTCGGATGAATGTTACGTCCAATATTAAGGCACAAATTATTAAGATGTTTTTATTTTATATATTTAAATCACTAAAATTCATTTAATCAACACTTTCAACTTTATAATTCACTGTATAATAATTTTCAACCAAATTATAAAATTCATACTAAAACTATTGTTAAGTATAATTTAAATTAATAATCATTTTCAACTTTATAATTCACTACATAATAATTTTAATCAAAATTTTAAAATTTGTATTTTAAAGTTAACTTTATTTTCTTTTATGTCACCATAATATTAAAATAATTATTAGTTATTATTATTATTACTTATAATTATATTTATGACATTTTTAGTAATATATTGGAAACAAATTCTTTTTGGTAAGGTTATACACTGTCACATTGGGCGTGGCCGTAGCTAATCTTACCCAGTAAAAAACTGAACATCCTCGTAAAGAACGACATCGTCTTGGGCACTACGATCTCCTATTCAAAAACAGAACAACACATCAACGATGTAACCTATGACTTCGTCCTTACTACCACCTGTACAAAAAAAAACCATTGACATAGTATAATGACTTAGTCATTCACATACTATTATGAGAAGTTTATTATATTTTAATTTATCTGCCCTTCATTTTTTAATACATGCTGTTTATATTGAAAATATCATTTTTAAATTTAAAATTTTGTAAAGGGTTGAGATCTTAATTTTAAGATTTTTGTCACTTAATGAGAATTTGTTATAAAATTTAGATATTAAATTTAAGATTTTTGATAAGATCCATGTTTAAACGGGTTTATGCGTGACTAAGTAACCATAAGATATCTTCAAATGAAACTAAACTACTAATAGAAAAACGCGTGTAGAAAAAAAGTGTTTTTTTTTTATCGTTGTTGATGAGGTTTTGCGTTGGTGATATATGTATAAATACACATTTGGAAGAGGCTGTGTTTGAGAAGAAAAACAGCCAAAGAGGAATTCTGCAACGGAACTTCCCTTTTCGGCTTTGAGTGTCAGTTTCTGTCACTCATTACCACAAAACCCTTCTTTACCCTTTGTTTTCCTGCTTTTAACCTTTAACGCGCATTCCTTGCTGCTTCTCACTGGAATACGATTTCGATTGGAGCTACTGGCTTTATACAATCAATCTCTGTTCATTGGATTTGGATTGAAATCTTAATAATGTTCTGTGCCGGTGGACATTACTGTTCTAAGAAGAACGGCGATGTTTGTGGCCAGGTAATTGTACTCTCATTTAACAAAATTTTTATCTTTCCGCCGTGGTTTCGTTGCCGCTTTAGTTAATATTGTTTTATTGATTCTGGGTGTTTTTTGTTTGAGGAAAAACGGATTTCAGTTAGGGCTGGTAATGGCCATTTAGTACACTAATTGGCTCTTTTACTTTGTGTTTATATATATCTGCGTGGTTTCTGCGCTCTAAACGTTTTGCTATTTGAGAAAGGATGAGTTTTTAAAGGTATGTTTAGCAGATATGTTGGACTATTTCATAGGGTAATTTATGTCACACGCTTAGACTCTCAATTCCTTCATCATTTGATATTGTTTTGAGAGAGGGAAAGGGGTTTGAGTATACACCCGTAATGGGATTGGAGTGGATGCACAATTAACTAATTGTATTTTGGGGATGTATATGATATGTTCATGATGTAGCTTTAGGCTATAATTGTTGATTAGAATTGCCCCTCAGTGTTCTTGTCCATGATCTTGGGGAGGTTTTCTGATAAATTTCAATTATTATTGAAAAAAATCATCAAAAGATAAAGACCTTGTATTGTCTTGATGAATGTTGACTTAGATGTTTATTCTTTGATGATACAGGAGTCAAGTCAAGTATGGAGCATATCAAGAATCTGCTGCATTTTGCGTGTCTTGGATGTAAAAACATTGATATTTCTATTTGCTGTTGTGCCAATGTGCACATTTGGCATATACTTGCACGGACAGAAGATCTCCTACTTCCTTAGGCCACTATGGGAAAAACCGCCCAAGCCCTTCAATGTGATTCCTCATTACTATAACGAAAATGTGTCAATGGAAAATCTCTGCAGACTTCATGGCTGGGGAGTCCGTGAGTTTCCAAGACGTGTGTATGATGCTGTGTTGTTCAGTAACGAATTGGAGATACTGAACTTGCGGTGGAGAGAACTGTATCCTTACATAACACAGTTTGTTCTGCTTGAGTCAAATTCCACATTCACTGGTAGGCCTAAGCCTCTGGTGTTCAAAAGCAATCGGGAGCAGTTCAGATTTGTGGATTCCCGATTAACATATGGAACCATTGGAGGGAGATTCATCAAAGGAGAAAACCCTTTCATTGAGGAGGCGTATCAGCGTGTGGCATTGGACCATCTCCTTAGGATAGCTGGTATCACTGATGATGACTTGCTGATTATGTCTGATGTTGATGAGATTCCAAGTGCTCACACTGTTAACCTCTTGCGGTGGTGTGATGATGTGCCTTCAATCCTTCATCTTCAGCTGAAGAACTATCTATATTCATTTGAGTTTCTTGTTGATGATAACAGCTGGAGAGCCTCTGTTCATAGGTATCAGAGTGGTAAGACAAGATATGCACATTACCGCCAGTCTGATTACTTGTTAGCAGATGCTGGTTGGCATTGCAGCTTTTGCTTCCGCCGTCTCAGTGATTTCATCTTTAAGATGAAAGCTTATAGTCATAATGACAGAGTCAGATTCTCTCATTATTTGAATCCCAAGAGGATTCAAGATGTGATATGCAAAGGGGCTGATTTGTTTGATATGCTACCAGAGGAGTACACCTTCAAGGAGATCATTGGGAAAATGGGACCAATACCGCACTCCTATTCTGCAGTTCATCTTCCTGCTTATCTGCTAGAAAATGCAGAAAAGTATAGATTTCTCTTGCCTGGAAATTGCTTGAGAGAGGACAGATGATCCTAGGATGGTAATTCATGATACTGTTTTATTGTGCAGCTAGACACAGATACTCCTCGTACGGTTTCAGTGTCCTGTAAAAGATTATTTTGTTCTCCAGAATTTTTGTTGTATTAGGACAAATTCTTTGATCTTGGGGACAATTGTGTACATAGTTTACAATTGAACTTCTTTAAGTAAATCTATTCTGTTTAGATTTTAGAATACATGAGGTTGTGTTTATTTTAGAGTTCCTGTGACATCCTTCGGTTATCTCTTGGTTGATATGACATGTTTAGATACAAATTATGTTATGAATTAGTAGTGATAGTGATCATTAACTCAGTTAGAACATTGATTTAAACGATTGTTGAATACAAGATTAGACGTGTTGTGTTGGGAATTGGCCTGTGACAAATTCTCGGAATTGAAAGGTCAAGCCCTCCAGAGTCTGATTACACTTTCCAAATTTTAAGTTTTCAATTGGACAAACTGCAAAGAGCAATTATATGTCGTGACGGACAATGAGATCTAAACACATTATTTATTAATCTGAAGCACTTTACATCATTGATCACGTAGTCTTAGTGCCAATAATCACATTAATAATGAGCTCAAATGTTATTTAATAGATCATAATATTAGCTACAAAAAATAATTGATTGTAACCTGCAAGAATGTATTGGAAAATTCGAACAAAAGTTTTTAGAAATTAGTTTATAATATAAGCTAATTTAAGGGAAATTGGATCTATTCGTATCAATTACAAATCAAACTAAGTAACACAAATTAAGGAAAACGAAGAGAAGGCAAGAAATAACAATCTCATATTCCTTAAACGTTAATAACTTAAAAAAAACTTATCATTTTAAATAAAAGAAAAAAAATAAGAATATAAACTATTTTCTAAAATAATAAAGAGAGCATTTACAAAAAACAAAAAATTTCAAAACTTCTTATACAAATTAATAAATCACTTAAAAATTAATAGACTTAATAATACTATTATTATTAGGCTTATGAACCAACAGACTAATAATTTTACTGACAAATAATGTCCGATAAAAAAATCCTAATTACATACGCAGAAAGCAATTACAAAAATTCAATACAATACTATAGAGTCTATGCTATTATTTAAATCCAATCTTGTTTTAAGCTTCCTTCTTAAGTACTCATGCTAAAATCAGATCCCTAAATATTAACTAACCAGCATGGGTAAACTGTCGTCAAGCTTAAGAATGAATTATTAATATGATCTTAAATTAACACCAATGATAGTATAAAAAATTGTTTCATTTAACTCTAATACATGTAAAAAAATATATATTTCTGAAACGAGTACCGGTATTTAAGGATCAAAATTAACTCACACACACCAATATGTTAAGGATCAAAACAATTAATGGTTGTTTAAGTTAATAATAAGCTTAATGTTTTATAATACGAACCAAATTAATTTACAATACTAATTTAAAAGATTAAATTAGTATTTTGCAGCGAATAAAAGATGAAATTGATCAATCATATTCATTTTTTATATTTTAAACAATGAATGAGTGGAGAATAGAGTGATGTAAATCCCTCATTTCCTATTTATTCCTACACCCAACCCATGCCTGTGGCTTTGGAATTTTGGGCCATCAATTATATTATTATTATTATTGTCCTCCCCAGCAGAGTAAATTATATTTTCCTTTTCTTGAAATTATAAATGCTTATATTATATTTTTCAATTTGTTATATCCTTTGTTCTCTTTGTCCCCTCGAGTTTCATATCAAGTGAGAGTGTGGAAGATGAAAGCCACAAAACAAATTAAGAAAATGAAAGAAAAAAAGAAGAGAAAGAGTAGCAGCATTAGCAATATTGCATGCAACATCTGATGTACATATTCACAGTTTTACACCACACAATCTCCTCCTTTCAGAAAGAAAAACTCAAATATAAATAACCAAAAGAAGTAATAAATAATATTCAGAAATGATCTGAAGTCTGAACCATATCTTGTGAGGAATTGGAAAGAAGAAAATGGGAAGAAAACATGGAGGATTTAGAATAAAGCTGCAGCAATAATTTAATAGCGCACTCTGAAGTGCAACCCTACCTTTCTTTCTTTGAAAATGGAGAAATTAAATCCGCATACACTGTTACTGTATTTACAGGAATATAATATTATTATGAAGTGCCTATAAAAGGGTCTCCAAGGATTGAATCAAAATCACACAAACATCAAAGAAAACTTGCAGTTTGCAACAGATAAAAGTGCAAAAGAAAATGGGGTATGGCCAGCGCCAGCAGTGCTATGCTGATGAGGGGGTGAGGATGAATCAGTCTGAGGAAGAGAGCTATTTCTTCCACGAAGAATCTTGGGGCTTTGACAACAACAACCACCACAAGCAGCACCCAGCCATGCACATGAACAAGCTTGGTGCTTCTGAGCACTCCATGCAGAAACAGCAATCCAAACTGGGAGGAATGTTTCAGGGAGGCATGCACAGTGACCATGGCCTTGGACATGGTTATGCGCATCATGGGGGTGGCAAAAGCTTCCCTTTTGGTGGCAGTGGCGGTGGTGGCAGGTTCAACTCAGGTGGCCAACACCATGAGTATCTCTCGGAGCACACTGAGTACGAGGAGTCTTACACACAGGAGCATGGTGGTGCAAAGTTGGGTGGGAGACACCATCAGAATAACTGGGGTGGTGAAACCTGCTATGCCAATGCCTATGACAAGAACCGTTTCACCAACATGAACTACAAACCACACCAACTTCAGTGGACAGCAAAAGGGGTCTAAAAACCAGCTACAGCTACTTCCTCTGCACTTGCTTCTATAATGCCAATAAAACAGTTCTGATAAAGTGTGTGCTTTGTTGTTTTCTTGTTTGAATAAGTTTAGCCCTGTATGTTTGGGTGTTACTTGTTGTAATCTAATTAACTTATTATAATATAATGCTGTCTATGATTATGATGCTGGCTGAGACTAATGCCTTGTGGTGCTTAATGACTTTCTATAAGACCCAAAGTGTGAAACAATAATATTTTATTTTAGTTCAGAAGCATACAAATTTTACTTCTAGTCAAATGATCCACTGTTTGTTAATAATTCTGTTACTCATGTTAAATAACTTTAATTATGATTTTGGACTAATTTAATATTTAGCCTAAAATACCATAATTAGAGTATGAAGCCTTGTTTTTAACAAACAACGCTATCAATAACTTTGCCGTCATGTCTAAACTTTAGCACCTTCAATACCTTTGTTTATCTGATGACTAAACTCTACCAAGAACTTTTACTATATCTACTTTAACGTTAGATTTACATTGTTTTGGACTAGTAATGCTTGAGAAATGGACACGAAGTGCATGTTTGGCTTCAGCAGCTAAATTCAACTACCCTCAAAAGGAAAACAAAAATCAAATTTGATTGAGTTGGATCTATTGCAAACCTTGTTTTGCTTCAATTTTGTCTTGAAATTCAGTTTGAAGTTAAAGGAATAATTGATTTGGTAAACTTAGTTTTCGAAATATTCAAATTTAGTAAGTTTAAAATTTTTAATCTATAAATTCTCTAGGTCTACAAACTAATGTGTTTGTTTAATAGGAAAGAGGAGTGATACAGTCATCCTAACAATGAAATGATTAACTTGAATCCCTCAAAGTTTGCTGTGATGAATTTTGGAATGATGAATTAAATGAGGTGTTTGCATGTGTAGCTACAATTTCATATAAGAGGGGGATAATGCAGTTTTGTTTTATAAGCAAAAATAATCTTCATCCCATTACTTTTTTTACAATGATTTACACTCCAATAATCTTTATAAACAGTTTCTTAAACAAGTTGGTTCCATTTCTGAAGAGCATAATCCAAGAATATTTCCTTCAACCATCTCGAACTACAGCAGAAAATGTAAAAAGTAAACAAATTGAACGGTGATGACAAAATGCTTGAAGACATTCCTATCCATTATATATTCCGGATCCACATTTAATTTTCTTCATCTTTATTCTGAAAGGGAATGGTATTAGATTCAGCCTTATCATCAAAGAATTCTTCGCCTTATTTTGATAAATGCTTATAATCATAGAATAACAGCATATAGATGATGTATATAACCCACCAAGAAAGCAAAGTATCCAATATATTCAGTAATAGTAGTCAGTGTGAGTATATATATATAAACATAGACACGGTGACAAAAATAAACAAATAAACAAAGACTGATGAAGGCGTAAGTAACAGAAGCTAGATAGAAAATGGGAAGCGAAAAGCTGAACTTGGGATACCGAGGGTGGTGCCCCTCCAAGGATTACCAAGTGCATGAAGTAACAGGGCCTGCACTACGCAAGCGCTTTGATCGTCCTCTACATCAGAAGGGTCGTGTGGCCTTCAAAACCAACCTAGAAGAGCCCATAACAGTAGCAGCAGAAGCAACACCTGTCCCTCATGAGACCCATGCAAGTGCTTTTAGGAGCGTAGACCAAAAAGCTGACGCCTTTATCATGCAAGAGCGTAGAAGGATTGAACTTGCCAGGCTCAAGTCTTTGGGACAAATTTAGTTACGATCGATGCATGTTTAGGGTTATCATATATATACATGCAAAATATTCATATACTCTTAATTAAGGCCATGTATCTTTATTAGAATCTGTCTCTCATTTTCAGCATAAATAATGCTTCAAGTTCTGGTTAATCAACTTCTAAAAAGTCTATTATGGATGACTTCCACTCCAACCATGGGTGATATCAATTTCTCAGTGACGTTCTTAAATAAAAACAGTTACCCTCTGACAAATTGTTACAGTAACAATTGGTATCAGTGATTATCGAAATCAAGGGCACAAATTCAATTTCATCAATTGATATTAGTTAAGTAATAAGCATTCGATCGAGCATATAACATATATACGTTCAATGTGAAAAGCAAAACTTTATTCTTCTCCATTCCCAGGGGTATCAAAAATTAATGGGAGACCTAGAAGATTGAAAATCTCAACTTCACTTTGTAACCCCAAACATGACCCACTTTCCACCCACAATTCATTTCATGTTTTGGAATTAGTAATTTGACGATTGCTTCTTGCACCTTCTCAATACGAAGGTACGCACACCCTCACAATTTTTAAAATGACTGTTTTATTCTTCTTTAAAATATTTATACATTTTGAAAAACATTGTTCAGATCAGAATAAGACTTTTAGAATAAAAACTTCCAAAAATAAAATTTTCAGAATATATAAAATACATTTCAGAACCAGCTTTTCAAAATAGAATTCTAAAAAAAATTCTATATGATATTTTTTTGGATGCTAAAAAAATTTCTATATAATATATTTTGGATGCATTACCTGGAATGAGATTGTCTTCCAGAAAAAAGAGTTTTCTTGAATTTAGAAATAGCTTTCTGAAATGAGATTTTTCTTCTTCTTTAATTTGCAGTGTGTCATCAGCGATAGAACGCAGTGAGAGAAAAGTGAACCGGACAAATTGGTCATTTCATTCGGTTGTGGTGGTGAAGGTTCAATAAGGGGGGTGCTGGAAGTAATTAGCGAGTAATTTTTGAAACGATATCAGAATATAATGTTATAACAAAAGTAGTTGAAAAGCGTAGTTCAATTGATTTGATTCTAATAATTTTTAATTGTATAAATCATATGCCCAATTACACACTATTTTAAAAATATTAAGAAAACTTTTTATTTATTAACTCAGATAAATACCAGCATTCATGCTAATGTGTGTTTGTAGTGGCTTCAGATCCTTCACCGTAACATAATCAATGCATAAGATCTTAACCATCGAAATTTACAATTTATTATATTAAAAATGCTATAAAATAATATCTAAAAATAATGGAAAAATTGAGATTCAATGAATACTCACGTATTAATTATCAATGAAGGAATTCTTATTCTTTTCTAAATTTTTGGAAAAAAAAATTATTGCTATTGAAAATGCGAGTGAGGGATCTCATTTATATTTTCTAAGCATAATGCGTTACTTTTTCGTTCACATTTTTTTCCTCTCTACTAAGAATTTTTTATTCTTATTAAACCATTTTCTCCCATCTTTGTAATCCAATATTAAAAATTAATTAAGTTTTTAAAATCTTAAAACTAAAAATCACGCTGATGGAATAAGTAGTTAGTAGTGAGATTATAGTGCACTCTACTTCACTTGAATAATTTCAAAATATTTTCAACCATGGTCATTTAAAAATTTGAATAATGTTTTTGAATGCATCTTATTTGAACTTAATTATAGTGCACTCTACTTCTCTTTGCACTCCCATTCTAACCTCCCATGAGGTGTTTACACTTTCTGTCAATCAAAATCATACCTCACCACTTAATAAAAGAAAATAAGAAAAAATTAAAACGAAAATTAAGATGCAATATTTAAATTAAAAAAAAAAAAACTTACATTGGAATGAATACAAAGTGTGGGGAGGGGAATCATATATAGACATTGTATTCCTATGATATTTTTTCAAGTGAAATATGATATTTATCTATTTTTAGAATACTGTAAAGGACAAAACAAGTACCTTTGTGATGCACAATATTATTAAAATCTCCCTTAAATTCATAAGGGAAGAGTCGTGCAGAATTTTTGTTTCCCCTTCTTTTTATAATATTCATTAATAAAAAATACTAAATATTACGAGCAGGAATGAAAAATCAAAAGCTAAATATGACCTACAAAATTTTCTTTCAAACTAAGAATTTATCAAAATTCAACTCGTTAAAAGATACAATATGACAGTATGCAACTGTATTTTATTTTTGGTGAAAATTAGAATTTTACGTACAAATAGTAGAAAAATAGATTTATACATACATACAGCCATACATACATACATATATATATGACAACTGTTTAGTGGTGTAATTAGAAAAGTATTCATTATTTATTCTACACAGGAAAAGAGTGAGAGAAAAAATGTTGCATACCTCCTTATGATCATTATTCATAATCATTTGGAACTAGTTTATGTATATAACTCCTTAAATAATATATTTCATTATTAATCATTCCAATTGAAGCCTTAAATATTTTGTTAAGAAATTCTGAAATTCCATTCTAAACTTGAAACAAAGAAGGCAGAACAGAAGTATGAGATTTAAATTTAAATTACCCAGAATCATCATGCAGTGGTGAAATTACAGTAATTTTCAAGTTTCAAACACTGCCACTTACAAGATCAAGCAACCAAAGGCAACCTCATCCTCATCTTGTTCCATTTAAACTAAACATAGAGAAACTGAGTTGGTTGCAATAAAGGTTTACAAATCAAAGTAAAGAAATGAGGATATATATATATATACACACGTAACAGGTGACAAAAGCAAGAACTACCTCTGCTAATGTTGTGTATATATGTGTGTGATGTTCCCATGTCTAATCCATGGACCGACACAAGGGACATGTGATGTGTTTGTTATCAAACCATTTGTCCAAGCACCCTCTGTGGAAGTAGTGTTTGCAAGGCAACTCGCTAACCTCTTGGTTGGCTTCGAAACGACACAAACAAACGCAGCACTCCACCATGGCCACACCACTACTTCTTCCTATGTCCTTCGACAATGCCTTGTACTGAGTTATCGACACCCTCCTTTCTCGTGAACTTTCACGATGCTCGTGTTCAGTGTCCGATGTGGGACTCGGATTGCCACCAACAACTTGGAGCATGGATCTGAACATGTTCTTCAACACAGCCACTGAGAGAACCGTGTTTATCACCAGCACCGGAAGCACCCCTTCAGATGCACTTGGGAAATTTGAGAGACCCATCACAGAGGAGGAGAACAAAACACCACACACAAAACAAAAATCACTTCTTGTTTGGTAAATACATGTACAAAATGTTGTGTTGGAATATAGTATACAAATATATTATATATAGAGAGAGACACTGCACTGTAGTGAGCTATGTTGGTTCACACATCCTAACTACACTATGGTAACCATAGGCCTTGGCATAACCATGGTTGGGTAACCGGAGGAAGGGTTTCATTTACACGTGGCAACACGTGGAGGAAATCGTATGCGAAAAATGAGTAACGGTTCAGAAAGAGAATTGGTGTGAGGAGGACACGTGTCCGCGGAGATATGCGGTGGCATTAATCCGAGGTTTCTAGATTTTCGGCTGCTCCATCAGCGAAAGCTCTTAACTCTCACCAACGCTTTCATTGCCCACAATCAATTATCACACTTCAGATTTTTTTGTTTCTTTTCTTTATCCTTCACTATTTACCGTTCTTCATTTTGACACATGTTAATCATAGATATAATGTCTTAAAAAGTATTTCAACTAAGAAGTTTAACATATATTAGTTTATATTTATATGTGTACGATAGCATAAAAATCTATAATTTGCGTAGTTTTAATTAAAAAAACTATTGTTTATATGACTTTTTCACCTTTAGAATGAAACATTTTTACAATTTATGTATAAAATGGACATGATAATATTTTTCATGTTTAATTAAATTGTTAAAAAGTATTTATTTTGTAAGTAGCATTATACGTATATCAGCCGACATAATTTTTCGCGTTGTATCTGCGTACACGTGTGCGATGTTTTTTCTCAAAACTTTGACATGACTTTATTGCCAAACAGGATACAGGGGCAACGCGGTTTTTAACAAAAGGCTGATTGTCATATAATTTTTCCCTATTATATGTTTTGTTATGCTTTTATTCATGTGTGATTCATTTTGTTACGAATAATTGTAAAAAAAAAAAAATTGAAACGAAAGTTACGCTTTATGTTTATTAGGAAGTTTTAAATTAGTATTGAAATTATGCAGACATGATGTGTTTAAATATTCTCATAATAGTGTTTATATTTTGAAAACATATTATATGCTAAGACAGAGTGATGTGATGAAATATCTATAAACTTTTTTAAATAAATTTTTTGTATGTTTATAGGAACATATTAAAAAGTGAAAAAACAAAAACATTATAAAGAAACTATTCTATAATGAAAAACTGATTTGAATTTATACAAATAGAGTTAATGTTACATCTTCTTATAACACATCATGATTTTGTTCTATAAAAAAATCATTAAATAATAAATGCAATTAACATCTTCTTAAAGGTAATATAAAATATATATTTTGCTTAATTAAAAAAATTCAAAATTATAAAAAGTTAGAATTATTCATGTCATAAGCATAAGTTTGACGTAGTTTATGATGTTTTAAAGAATTTTAACGTCTAATCCTTAAAATTAGCTTCACTAATTTCATTAAAACAAATTTTGTTCATGTTCACTTGCCTCTTGCCGTAGCATCGAAATAAATATATATGTTAATTATTAGCTTTGAAATATTTTTGAAAAATTATTAAAAAATGTTAAATTTTTTATAGAAAAGGCAACAGATGTATAATAACAAAAAAAGAAAAAAAAAAAATATGAAGTCTTGTTTGTCTGGTGTCCTTGGACTGTGGGTGCTCCTTGATAAGACCCACAAGAATACCCTTTCACTAAAACACCGTAAGAAAGGAGGGGAAAAGTGATAAAAGAAAGAAAGAGAAAGTAATTTAAAAGAGAAACGTGTCGATACTATGTAGTACTTTTGTTTATTTCACATGTTATCATGATTCCCAAGAAGAGTTAGTTTCCTTCTCAGAACGCCATTTTGGAAACTGGTATTTGCCTTAAGATATGCAGAAACTTGAGCTTACCACTATGTGAAATTAAAAAAAAATCATGAATCATAAAGAAGATATGAGAAAAATGCAAATATTATATAAAAGTTTTAGCAGGTTACCATACTCAGCCGAAACATGAACAGGCCCAGTGGAGGGTGGGGCCATGTTTTCAAGTTCTGTCAACATGTCACCATCTTAAGCAAACCAGTTCATGCTTTCAGAAGTGACTAATTATTTATTAACTTTTATAAGTGATGATTTCATATGGCAATTTCAAGATTTCTGCTTTTCTCACTGTTCATGGAATATAGTCAGGATTGGGTGCTCATTGACTCCATTTTCTCACCTTCCGCTATATTGGTATGAAAAATCTATTTTGGTAGGAATTTTTATGTCAATAACGATAGTGAGACTCACATTTTAGTCTAACTAATACCAGTGGCCTGACCCAGTTAGGGTGTTATCAACCACACACGAGACCAATTGCAAAAGTCTATAGTTGTTTTCTTGTTCCTCAAAGCACACACTTGTTCAAATATTGAAGAATCTGGTTGAGTTGTCCTCATTGTAGAGAGTTATTGAAATGTTGGATTGATACTAGAACAAGTTGGGTTGATTAAACTGATGGTAATCAGGAACCACTAGGAAACGAATCTAGAAAGTTCACAATAGTTGAACATGTGATGACTTGATCACAACGGTACTGCGTAAACGACACTGGATTTTGAAAATGACCCTCTTGCCATCTTCTACTTGTCTTCGTGTGGATTTCTTGTGTCGACACATGGAAAGTATTACTATAATGGGATATATTATAATGGAAGAAATAAGGAAAAAAAATATATCAAATTTTACATTTTATTCCATTATCTGAGACATAGAATAAAAGAATAAGAACTGTAACAAGGGTATGATGATAAGCATATTTATATTTCTTATATAAGGCCTTGATCATGTCACAATCGACTCATGCTGCAATAACAATTTTCTTCACTGGGTTAGCTCGTTTTAGGTACAGCAATTCTCCGTGGAATTGATATTTGATCCCTAGCTAGAACTCTGGATTGTTATTGCAAAGGAATATACCTTCTTCTAAGGAAAAAAAATCTATGCCTAGTAATGGTGGTAACGATATGTGTGTACAAGTTAACTTTGGCTGTGGTGCCCCCTAATGAGCAGTGGAATTAGACGTATCAACTCCTAGGGACTTGTAATACACGTCTTCTGCACTTGCCAACCGAGTCTGAAACATGGTCCACTCCTTTCTGCACCTCTCCCTCACCTAGCACCAACAACATTTGAACATCAACAAATTTCATTACCAAAATACGTAACAAAAAGACTACTTCCATTATGACACACACAACGTCTACAATAGAGACTTTTAATGTGGGAGAAAAAAGGCAAATTAATATCATCAAAAGAAAAGTAATTGAACAATTAGCAATGAAACTGGTAAAAGATGGTAACATACCCCCTGCCATGGTGCCTTTCCTGTTTCAGATTCACCCTGAAAACAATGGGAATATTAAGAAGCATTTTACAATGTGATTTTGGAGTGAAATTGTTTAGTTTAGAGCAATCATGGCAAAGAAAATACCTGATTCCCTAGAGAGGGAAGACCTTGGTGAACAATCCACTGAGAATCAACAACTCCAATCTTCTCATGTGCAGGCTATATCAGAAAAAGGATAATAGTTTAAAGCTCATGGCATCATGTACGGATTGCATTTTGTTTTACAATCTTTTTTCTTTTCATTGCATGTGCTTATCCTAAGGCGAAAAAATGTGAGAATGGACTCACCTCCACACATCTTCTAAGAGCAAAATCAAGACCCCATCCGTGGACCAAGTCATTCTGAAATGTCAAGTGGTACAGGCATAATTTTAGCAAGTTCTTTAAGAAAAATTAACAACTAGTCAAAGACGCATAGAACAAAACTAGTCAAGGACATCTTTAAAAACAATCAAGGATTTAGGATTAACTAGTCAACCTGAATCATATGCCACACGCAGCGCCATGCGTCACGAGAAAACACTGGAGCCATAATTTCAACAAATCTACATTTGTATAACAGTGACAACAGAATTACATACAGATCAGTAGACAAGATAATGTAAAGATAATACATCAGAAGTTCCTTACGCTGCACAAGGAGGCAAATGAGGATCAGAACACCATCCTGGTTTCTCCTCTGTCACTCTAATAGAAATATAAGAAAATAAACAGTTAATGCATATTCTCTAAAGTAATAACCAGCATTAGAAAACTGGTGCAGTATTCCAATCATTCTTACTTGTGAACTTCACGATCACCTCTTCTTTTTGTCATTTGCCATGTCAAGCCCTTATTAGGTTCCAAACCAGGCTGTGAAATCTCCAAGCCGTGCTTCCTCACCAGTTTTAAGTACCTACACATGAAATAAGAGAGGCACATGAAACTTTGCTTAAAAATAAAATAAAAACTTCTATAAAATATCCCTCTTATATCCAATACTCACTCTTCTGCATCGAAATGCTCAACACCCAGGTCTTCATCCCATATGAATATATAGTCATACGGTGCCACAATGTCAGGATGCAGAAACCGCTTGGCATACCACCTAAAAGGGAAAAGCTAAAATTAGCATATTTGAAATTAGATTGGCAATAAACAATATTTATTGCAGAAATCGCAACGAAATTTTGTGATCTAAAAAAATAATGAACAGCTTGGCTCCTTACCATTTGGTCTGTTTGCGAGCACTCACATGAATAGCCCGCTTTGACCATTCAAACTCATCCCATTCAGTTGTTCGGCCATCATAGTGAAATAGAAGGATAGTGAAATTCCCTGAAAACTGTTCGAGCAAATGTTTAGTTAAAAGACAAATAAGCAAGCATAAGCAAACAGAAAGAGAGAGAGAGAGAGGAAAGAACTGATTAAAACCTTTTTCACGGCTGCATCAATATTATTTTTCTGGTCATAGCCAACAGTGAAGGTTACAAGGTAATTTGGCTTGGACGTTAGATCCTGAAAGTGTTAACTTAGTTAAAAGCTCTGTCCACTTAATATTTGCTTGTTTTCTTTCATATAAGCAAGCAAATAATCTGACCAAACATATGAAAGACTTTTTTTTTTCTAGTCCTTTTACCACCATGTAGCGCTTAAATGAAGAGTCCATATAAAATTAGCTTCATTCTTTTAATCCATAAAAATGACAAGGTTAGGATACACACCTCACTTGGCTTACCCCACAATCGACGCAGATAAAAGTCCGACTCAGCTTCAACAATACCAGGAGCTAATCTTTCTGCACCTCTTGGATTTGATGGAACCCAAATCTGAATAGAAGCAACAAAATGAGGAGCAAGTTATTGATCAATAATTAGACATACAGACTCTCTAAGTAGCCATTCTTGGAAGTTGGAAGCTTTTATCAATATTGCATTTTTGAACAAGAACTTTGAAAACGACAGTGTAAAAGGCATGGATCATTAACTACCTAGAATCCCCATTTTCTTAAAACGCCTTAACAAATGTAAGAGGATACAGTTTGTACCTTTGATGTATCATTTAATGCTTGAACTTGAGATGAACTTCTCTTGTTACCACTATTCATAAAAGACCATGCCTGGCGACCTGTATATCTGTCTTCAATATAGGAAAGATCGATGGAGGGAAGCAGGCCAGATGGGAGATTCAACTGCAAATTGTTAAGTACTGTTAGCATAACATATCAAGTTCAGCAACATGAAACCAGTCAAAAAAATTTGCTGTAAATATGAGAGGAAGGAGATACTCAGTCTGCACCTTTGTTATTGACAATGTTGGAACTGATACTCCTATAAAGAATCCGAAAACTATACCAATGAAAGTAGTCACAAAAAACCTCATAATTTCACTTGGTTTTCTACCAGCAGAACTGCAGCAAATGAAATGGAAACGTTCAGTGTCAATTGAAGGGAGTTGATGACCGTGACTAGAATCCACAAAATTTCTTGTGAGAAAAACAAAAATCACAAATAATTGGACCTTCGAGAGATGATCCCCATTTATGTTGGAACTTCTGTAAAATGTATGTTCATAAAACTATATGCAGGAACTATTCTTCACAGTTTATCAATTGGCAAGTATCCTCCGTATAAGAAACAGCTACGCTTGTTAAATTAGAACAATAGAAACCCTGCTAAAGGAACAAAGAAGAAAGAACAAGAAACATAAAAAAATTGGAACCAGATAATGATTCTAATTTCAAGACAACACAAGGGATAACTGTTTTATGACAGAAAAAGTTTGTATAAATTGGAATACAAAGTATACAATATGACCTCAAATCCCCAACACACCAGTGGCATTCACACGTACTATTACTTTACTCCTATTCATGAAGTTGTTCCACAAACCAAGAAGCATGGCCGCGTATCATAGCTCCATTTGGTTGAAGTTTTCAACCATATCAATAAAATGGCAGCTATGGAAGCAAGACCACCTCTACAAGGCACTGTGGGTTAGTTTACTAGAACTTGCCAAGAAGCAAAAGCAAAGAAACCAAATTTAGCAAACAGTCATGGAAGAAATACACCAAGTTATATTGAACCATAAGCGAGAAAAGCATGTGCCTTTCCATCAATAGCCTCCGAAATTAACTCAGTTAGGTAGGACAACTCATGTGATATCTTTGACAGAAGATGATACGGATTACACAGACCAATAAAGAGGATAATGACCCCCAACTTAGTGGCCAAACAATTGCAAAACCATGCGGCAGTTCCTATGTGAATATAGAAACTGCCATTAAAACATTCAAACAAAAGGTAAGAAGAAAAAGGAAAGAGAAAATATAAAACTTACTATATGTGAATTATTTTATTTTTTTAGTAACATAAGGATTACCTCTCTTGAGGAAACTGATTATAAACTTTTAAACAGGCACAATTCTCCAGCGTGATAAAGACGCAATGATTGTGCCAGCAACATAAACTGAATTCATAAATCATTCAGCAGCTTCTTCATCTCCAAACTTAAACTTTATTGTATGCTACAACCCATGATCCTAAATTTATCATTTTTTTTAATCTTTCTTTCAGAAAAGAAGGGAAAAAGGGGAAAACGTTACATGGGGTCATGTTTTCGGGAAATTCAATCCCACTAATTGAAGCTTCCAACTTTTAGTTCATGGATTCTGCAACAGCAAAGACAATAAACAAGAGAAAACAAAAACTTACCAATAACACAAGTCGAAGATCTGGGCAAATTTGGAAGCTTCTCTGGTAAAAAGCAGAAAAAAGAAACACCCCAAATGCGAGGAGTTTGATGGTGATGATCGAAAACGAAGGTGGATATTATAGAACGAAAAAAGAAAGAATTTTTTAGAGGCAGACACGTATATAGAAATAAATGAACAATGGAATCTTCTTCCCTCTCTCTGGTTTGGGTTTATAGCACTACCAAACAAGATCTTTAGAGTTTAAACAGCATGGAGGGACAGGGACATGGTCCTGTATTTTGCACCCCTTTTGGGTTTTGGGTTTTGAGTTCCCTTGCTCTTCTTCTACTTGATGATAGAAAAATTAATTTTTGTGGAGAGAGAAAGAAAACATAGATTGTGATTGGTGATTTTGTATTTTGAAATTTCAAATCAAATAAAATTAAGATGGTTTGTGAGGTGCTGTGTTGGTGTAAAAGATAAGAAGCACCAAATAAATAAATAAATAAAAAGTGATGTTATTTATGGGGTGTGTTTGGTTAATTGGTTTAGGCATAGATTAAGATTAAGTTGGAATGAATAAGTTAATGAATTCCGTGAGGCTGTTTCTGTTTCACAGGGACTGCCATGTGTTGTGACCAAACAAGGCAAAGACCACCCTGGACTTTTAAATTCTTTTCATTTTTTATGTTACAATCCATCTTTAAAAATTTAAGAATGTTTGTTATTTTAACCGAAAAGAATGTTTGTTAAGGAGAGTTGTTTAGATTTATTCGTTACCAAGGTGTAAATAGTTTATTATTGGATTTTCTTTTCTTATTAATTTTTTTTTTTATTTTCAACATTCTTAATTGGTAAGAACGTCTTGAGGTAAGGGTGTTTTCGTACATTCATATTTAATCTATATCTGTGTCCTTTCAAAACAATTACTATTTTACAGTGCGTACTCTTCTGACTAAATACTTATTCTATATTACTAAAGCATTTACTCTGTGGTACAGTATTATTTTATTCGTGTGTAGTTTCTTTTGAAAATTACTGAAATATTCAAATAAAAAATAAAATATATTTAAAGTGATAATGAAAAATGAAAAAATATGAAAAGGTTGTTTTCGAAAAATAGCTACGATTAAATATTATTATTGTTTAATAATTACCATTAAAAACGTTATTGTTCAAGATAACTATTATAGTTTACCAGGATAATCCAACTATTCGGAGTAGCTTTAACAGATTCTATAAAAAGAATAGAAAAAATAAATATACAAATATTTGGATAAGCGATAACAAGTGTGAAATATAATTTATTTGAAAATTTAAAGAATTACTTGGCATCAATTATATTATGTAATCGTCTTTTGTGTCCACATTTTTATTTATATGAGATAATAGAAATTATAGTCTATAAATATTTTATAAGAACGTGTTATTTTTTTATCACAAAATTTTTACTTACTTGAAAAGATAAACTAATAAAAATACAAATCAATTAAATAAAGATTACGGAACAATTCATAAAATATTTTATATTAAAAAACACAAATAAAAGATAATATAAAAAGCAAACACCTTGTTTGATTTAATTATATATTATTCAAATTATAATCAATTCAAAAACAATTTGTAAAAATGGACTGATTATAACATTTTCATATTACAATTTCTTCGCCATTTTCACTTTTACGCAATGACAAATTTTTGAGAATAATTAACAGATATACTACATCTATTGTTTTGCATATGGCATTTGATATCTTACAATAAACATTGCTAAAACTGAAAATTTAATTAATTTTTTTAAGTATTTTATAAAATTATTTTTTTAATTGAGTTCTTATTAAAAAAATTCTTTGACTATTTAATATTTTTTATTTTTTTAATCGAATCTTTATTGTTTAATTTTTTTCTTAATTAATTTTTTTAAGACTTATTGTTAGCTTACCCGTCAATCATATTAATTGTAATATCATTTCATATTAATTGAACCTCACATCTCTTAACATACAATTCACTTTTATTTATAGTCCACACAAATTATACTTAAACAAATTATTTTATTTAAAATTGAAAGGACAAACTAAATAAAAAATATATATGAGATTCATCCTTAATATATATATACTCAATGTTAATTTAGAAGTAAAATGTCAAAAAGTTTTAATATCAACATTAGTTATATTTAAACTAGATTAAAATAAACTTAAATTAAATTGTCTTATATTGTAATTTAGAATAATAATAGCAAAAATCTTAGTAGCATACTTATTTTGAAGAAGAATTTGTCTATATTACCTTTTTATATATACTTTATACGAAATGATAACTTCATAACAAAAATACTATATTACCTTAACGTACAAATTTTTGTTGACCGTAATATGTTTACATATTAACTAAAACTACGATCTATTTATATTAAACGGTAATTTAATATTATAATATATATATATATATATATATATATATATATATATATAGATAAATAAAAAGAGAGAGAAAGAGAAGTATTAATATAATATTTAAATTATATTGATCTGAATTTAAATTAAATTATAAAAGGGATGGTTGACTAACTTTATGTAATATTAAAAAAAACGTTGATATGATATTTTTAGAATAATTAAAGAGAGAGAGAAGTAGAAGATAAAAAATAGTTATATGATTTTGTGAAAGTGAATAAATAATTAGTGAAATTTAATTTGATATTTTGTTCCTTTTGTATAGTGACAAGTGATAATTTGAAAGGGACCAATTCATGTAATCCATCGTTTGTTGTTTTGTTCTCATCAGAAGATTGCTTTAATTTAGGTGTGTGTTTTGGTGATAACCCTAGCACATCAAAAAACCTACCAAACCAACATCATAAAGCTAAGCTCCATGCAACATTTCACCACACAAAAGCTCATCCATACCTTCATTTATGATAACAAAATCTTGAAATTTTATAATGGTAAAAAGTAAATTAAAAAGTATCATCACTTTATTTATTCACACTTTGATAAATGGTTGAGTGAAATCTAATACTGGAATGTAAGCAAACTTTATGACAGGTAAATAGCTGGTAACAACCAAGTACTTTGTGTGGTTCCACCATAGTACACATTCTTTAAAGTCACCATTTTCATTGATGCCCAAGAACTCAATACATAGAGAGGGGACCAAGTTATTGAATGACTTGAAATAGTGACCAAGAACAACAAATTCAAATCAGTTGCATAGTTAGGCATAACAGTAATTAATATTCAAATTGAAGAGCCAAACTAATTAAGAAATAATTAATAAAGAATAGTCAAAGAAATTACCATAATCTACTTTTTCTATCATAAAAATTAAAATTGCAAGTATTTAAAAAATTATATTACTTCAGCCCCTTAGCCATCAAACACTATTGGTTTCATTTTAAAACAGCACAGAACTAACAGCTTTTAACTTCAAAAAATCATTTACTTTTAAAATTTGAAATATATGTTAGAAACCTCTAACATCAAGACTCCATGGCCCAATGGATAAGGCGCTGGTCTACGGAACCAGAGATTCTGGGTTCGATCCCCAGTGGAGTCGTTTTTCATTTTTTCAACATCATTTGTTTTGTTTCTGTCACAACATTGTTCTGCCAAACATTTGACTGGAACAAAAATTTGGATATGTTTCACAAACATCTTCCTCAAAAAATTTTAAAATACAAAAAAGTTAAAATTAAATTACCGGTGAATAAATATAAAGAAGATTTCTAAAAACGATCCTTTCATAATACTGTCTTATATTAAGTTGAGGTCAGATTACCTACAAAAATATCATCCATTTTTATTCTAAATATCAATTACTTATAAATGTTTTTTTTTTCTAAAATGAAAACTTTTTCTAAATTTAAAAGTTACTTTCCAACTCAAGTGTGGAATGGAACACATTTTATGGGCTCTTTTAGCTTCAGAACGGTTTACCTTAGGTTAGTTTTGCCTCTATTTTCATAGTAGAAAATTTCTTTCTGCACCCGGTGCTTTTCTTTCACAACCTCAGAAATATTAAAATTCCCAACTGATCCTTCAATTTTAAAGTTTTTTTTTTTTTAACAATTCACAAACTAAACTAATCAAATGCAATCTGAAACTTAAAAATATATATTGAATTATATAATTCTAAATAATAATTTGAAAGTCAATTTTATCTTTTAAAATATATAATCTGAAAATTCATATTGTATTATAAATTAGTAGAATTCAGATATTTCTTCCACTAATAACTATACAATACATGAGGTCATGGTAGCAAAAGCAAAAAGTCAAGGCAGCAAGCAGTGATGGTAACAAGAGGTCCAATAAGAGCGATAAATTTATTTTTTACACACTCATCAAAGTGAAAGAAGAAACCATTACAAAATGAAATAGGCTTTCGCGTTTTACCATAAGAAAAATCAAATCAAATAAAGGCATATTGAACTTTTTATTATTTCTCTCTCTTAATTTTTTTAATTTCATTTCACTTATTACCTGTATTTTCTGCTATATTTGAAACTTAATACTATATCCGATGAATAAATCTGAAAGTAGTTTTGGTAGTTTTGATTAGTATAAATTTCATTTTATCAAATGCTCGTAAGTCAGAATAGTCAGAATAGTCAGAATAGTATAATCAAAGTCGCTGTCTTTTAGAATCATTTTAATTAAAACTTGCTGGTGTAAACTTTAATTGAAATGTGTAATGAATAAAAGTTAATTTTCGTTGTAAAAGAATGTTACAATCACGTCTTATTCTACATCCAAACGATCAATTAGTTTCTATATCAAACCAGTTCTCAACAAATATAATCTAGTGTGAAAATAATTCTTAATATCTCAACTTATTGATAAATAATTCTTAACAAATTATTGTTGATTTATACATTGAGAACCAGAATATTAATTATCTTAAATTCAATCCATTGCTGTATTTATTGCATATTTTTAAGGATTAAATTATTCAATCAACAACAGGCCAAATAACTATCTGATTCTCCATAAAAGTCCCTATAGATAAAAGAAAATCTTAACTTTAAAACATTTGGCAATCACACAGTTTCCAACGTATTCTAGAACACAGCAAAATCTTCTTTGGGAGGGGAACTCCTAATGAAATATTTTTCCATAGGTTTATCATGTGTAGTTGTACCTGCTAATTTCTATTATGATAAGAGAAAAGATAATGAAGTCAGAATCCAGATTTGACCACAACACCTTATCCATGGACCAGATGTGTGTTTTGACTTTTCTGCTTCCCTTCTCTTATACTAACTATTCAAACCAATCCAATATATAACTGGATGATAGATTAGGGAGGTTAAATCCCAGATTAACCTTAATCAAAACTCTTAAGCTAATCCCTCTGGAATATACAAGGAAAAACTTTAGAGAACTAAAACCAATACTAGGAAAAAGTCTTTTTAATAAAATAAGCAGATCTTTTTATGTGTTTATACTTTATTTATTTTGAAGATAAATAATGTTATTTTTTTTAAGATATAAAGTCTATCTACTTCTTAAATAAATTATTTTTTTTTTAAACTTTGTCATATGGATTATGTTAAAATTTACCTAATAATTTCTTAGAATCAGTTGAGCTGTGATGTGACAAAATCGTGCATCACAAGGCAAATTGACAAAACCACCAAAGATGCAGAAAAACCAGCCGAAGAAGAAGAAATTTTGATAAAAGACAGAAAGAAACAATGACATGCCTAGGCATTTCGTAGTGGACAATATTTACATACTATTCAATAATCATCTTAAATTAAATTCAATATTGAATATGATTAATATCATGTATATACTAAGATAAAATTTTAAATTTAATTGTAAAATATTACTCTCAACAGGTACATATAAGTTTTATGTTACAGTAACATAACATGCCTTAAAATATCTAAGGATCACATCACACACACTTAAGCAAAGAAGAATTTTTTGTTATTTTATTGGCACAGCACAAGCATTAGCAAATTTGTATTCACCAAAAAAACAAGAAGTGGTAGGAAGAAAATGAATTAAAAAAGGATACCTCCAAATTCATATGTGTGCATCAAATATATCATCATCTGCATATTTGTTCTTCACCAACCATTGATGAACCTATCATAATCGTAATACCATCACATGTACACGTAAATCACAACATGCCAACACTTCTCACTCCCTTGTTATCATCATCAATGCTTTAAGAAAAAGTCAGCCATGGAATATTCAGTTTTTTCAAGCATCTGTTAGTGCAAACCATATAAAGGTAATCTTTGGCAATATCACAAAATCAGGAGAAGATAATAATGAAAAACAACAAAAAAAGTAGCAGCATAATAAAAATACTAAGATTCCAAAAAAGGTGCACAAGGAACAAGGAGTTGATATGTGCAGCATATCCCAAAAGAAAGGAATTTGCATGCTGTAATCAAACATATGACGAAACCAAGAAAAATTGAAGAGAAAGGAAAAACTATTGTTACAAAATTTACGTGATTGTTGTGAGAGGGAAAAAAATGAACTCAGAGCAAATTTTTAGCGGCAGTTTGCATGGTGAACAAGACGTTGTGCCACGTGTTGGTCCGTGAGTGGGCCTTGAGACTCATCCCTAATCCGACATTGATGTCGGCCAAATCTTCCCTGTCGACCATGAGCACCTCCTCGGGTTGTGCGCCGTCGAGCATCCAGACCAGACACCAGCAGAACCCTTTCGAAATCTCCGAGTCGCTGTCGGCGCGGAACCGCATCCTCCGCCGCTCGTCCATCTCCGCCACCACCCACACCTGGGTGGTGCAGCCGCCGACGCGGTTGGCCGGGACCCGGTCGGCGTCGAGGAAGGGCGGGAGGAAGGAGGCGTAGTGGAGAAGGCGTTTGACGCGGTCGATGGGTTGGGAGAGCGAGGTGAACTCGGAGGCGAGGTTGTTAAGCTTGTCGGCGACGTTGGATCCGAGTTTGGGTTTGGTGCATATGGCGTTAATGGCGTTGGATTTGGAAGGAGTGAAGGTGATAGGTTTTGGAAAAAGAGGGGAATTATTGAAGGAAGAAGAGGAAGAAGAAGATGGTGGTGATGGAAGGGTGAAAAGGGTAGTTGAAGAAACCATCTTTTTAATTTAAAAAATATTATTTATTGATTTGCCATTGTTGCAGATGAGGGGAGAAAGAAATGGAAATGGAAGGGAAGAGAAGAGAAGAGAAAGGTAAGAGGCTGAGAATTCAGAGAGACACAATAAAAGTTTTGCGGAGCCCAATTCTTTAACCCGCCAATTCTTCTATATCTCACTTTTCCAAATATCCCTCTTCCATAGTAAATTTAATCATTTTTACTATTAATATTTTTAAATTATTTAAGAATATTATTTTATTTGTTGATTCGTAACATCAAATGTTTTAAACTATCAAATTTTATCTAAATATACCTCTTTTAGAGGTTATGTTTATTTTTTAACAGATGCAATTTTAATCTAAATATAACTTTATGTGTTTACCAATAAAAAAATATGTTCTTAAAAAATTAATAATATATATATATATATATATATATATATATATACTTCACATATTTTCAAATATAATATGTATAAATTCAAAGGAAAAAAAAAAACTAAAAGTATTATATATGTACATAACTAATACACTCTACAAAATATTTATAGAAAAAAAAATAATAATACTCATTTGAAAGTCACTATAACAGGTTGATTTCTAATTGAATAATTTTAAATTCTCCTTAAACCTATGAAAATATGCTCTTATAACATTTGTTATGTATGACTAGTACATGGTAACTATATATTTATCAATTCCTCTATAGTAAGAATTTAACATATTTTATATTTTGAAGACATTAAATGTATTTTTGTTTCTATTTATCTCACCCTGTTACTATTTCTATTTGATTCGGAAATTACATTTACTTGACTATTTTGTATATAAATATTTTTTCTTAATAAAAATATTCATGGATCTAAAAGGATGGTGCATATTGTATTTAATTTCTTGTATAAGATAATTTTAACTCATTAAATTTCTGTCTATTAACACATCAAATAATATGCTTTTTATCAAGTCATGTTGTATAGTAGATATTTTATTATTGCATTCTCGTTTAGCTATAACTTGAGCACAAGTTAAATAAAACAAGCCGCAAACATTTTTAAAGATTTCTTGATTTGATTTTTAAAATATTTAGGAAAAGTTATGTTTTGGAAGTGAAAGGTGTTGGATTAGCACTCACCATTATCTTATAAGAAGATATCAATAGTTGAATTGAGTTAATGTTTAACTATAACTAATAATGAATATGCAATTATTTTTAATTAAAAACGTAATAGTCTAACCCTTGATTTGATTATGATTTAATTCACCATATTCACTCATGAAATAATTGATACCACTTAAAAAGAATTATTAAAATAATATTTAATAGTCTAACAGTGTTAGCTTTTTTGGGCAAAAAATATGTTAGGTTTCTTACACTTTTAAGAAAAAACTATACCATCATCAAAGCTATTTAGATGTCTCTTCGCATGAAACATGTTTAGAACCAAAAGCCAATTTTTTCATTCCTTTCATATGAAGAGTCGGCAGTAAAATATGTGATTTTAGCAAGATTGGTCTTTAGATTCATGTACTTGACTTAGGATAATCCATATCAAATTATTTAATCCTCTTAAATCTTGCTCATGATGCAAGGGCTTTCGTCAGTTTTTTTGAATAAAATATCAAGTACTTCACTTTAACAAAGAAAATCTATCTAGATGTAGTCAAATGCGTTTTAGTGTGTATATACTAATTTTTCAATGAAAAAGTTGATTTATATTTTTTAAATTACAAAGAGGCTTTTTCTGAGGGGATGAAAAAGCAAGCAAAGGAGAAGAAAGAGAGTGTGACTCAAGTAAACCCCAAGACATTTTTTTATTAATTAGCTTTACAATTTTGCCATTTCTTAGGATGATTTATGTTTCACCTAATGGGTGAATGATGTCATTGAATTGATTTGTTCATATAATCATAAAAAAGGAAAAAAAATTACACTTTGTCATCAATCTTCTTAATATTACAATAACATTTATTTTATAGGAAAATCTGATTTAATATTTTTAAACAGTTAAAAATTAATATAATCAACAAGAAAAAAATTATATTTAAAAGGGTTAGTATAAATACAAGAAAAAAATTATATAATTTTATGAAACTTCAAAAAGTTTATTAATATAATTTACTCACCGAAAATGTCAAATGACTATATAATTATTAGAAAAATGTAATGATCACTATGAAAAACAATAACAAATATAGAGACAAAAGTATTCTTCAGAACCAAAAGTATAATTAATTGCTGAAAACCAATACAAATTTTTTACCATAAAACTGAAGATGTTTGTTTGTTTGAATAAAAAAAATAAAGAAACTAGAAAGCTCAAATCAAAGAGAGACTACCCCAAATCATCATGCTTGTAGCTAAAAACAAGAATTAAAGTTATTTTTTAGTCTTTGTAGCAAAATTAATCCATGTGTTGATTTGAAGAATTAAAATAAAGGATTCACTCTTTGCTTTTTGAAGTATGCAAAATAGGTTACTTCAGTGTAGAGCTATTTGGTACTTCCTCCACCTTCCAGTCACCACACTTAGTGGGTGCTTATTAGGAAAATCACTAACCCTTATTTTAATTTAACAAATGGAATGTGTTTTTCCTCAGCACCCTCTATGCAGCAATCATCATCCACTTGTGTGTAAGAAACCACATTTTGCTTTCATATTTTACAGATAGGGAGTGGAATAGAATAGGAAAAGACTAAGCTAGCCAGTGAAATGCCGTTTATCTACTTCAGGGACCTGTTGCAATTCAGAACAATTAGCGCACTTCCATGCATTTCCACTGCTGCTGATAACGTCCCATCAGTTATTTCTACAGCATTTCCACTCCACACTTCACTGCCCTCACAAGAAGTGAAGTCTCTTTCAGGAAGTAACTTAGCCAGGTCAGATGCCTGTGCAGATATTAGTGTCTTCTGTTCACTTAGATTGAAGAAAGCAATATAGACTTCTCCTGCACAGATATACAATTCTAAGAGTTAGAGCAGAATAACTCCAAAGAATTCTTTAATGTGACATGCTACCTGTTCAAACTCAACCAGTGTCTGGCAAATATACATAAATGTAGTTTGGCTAAATTTCATGGACATCTTTACATGTACTACGCCCATTATTAAGTGATCGTTGAATTGGATGATCAAGCCGTTAAGCTTGTCCAATTGAACACAATTTAATTGATTTTTATCTCCCAACAATTGAATCCAATTCAAACCTAACCAATTTCTTTATTTGTATACTCATTTATCTTGGATTTGATAGTTTTTTTTTCTCCCATTAACAAATATACTCCAATTGCAATAGTAATTTCAGGGATTTTTATTAACTTTTTTACTATAGATTTATGTTTTTTCTTTCATACTACCTCCATTTTACCTGTGTTCCATATCTATTAATGTTACTGTACAATGTTTGATGGATATATGGAATAATGTTATTTAGATTAAAATACCATTATTTAATATCTCATTGCTTGTGATATTGACAACCCAATGGTCTCAACCATTTCATTCTCTTTCTAGTTGGGGTTGGTTTTGATTTTTTGATATCTTTTTTTCTGAATTCGAATAAAACCAGATCAATCAATTTCAATTGGTTCAGATGATTTATTCCCTCTAAAATTGAACCAAATATTGATTTATTTTCTTAAGTGCATAAATCCCCACGATCAGTAATTTCTGTCTGATGTTTGGACGAAGTTGCAGAAAGAAAACAATCAAAATTTATCTGTATCTTTTGTTAAACAGACCTTTTCTTCCTGTAGCTATCCAAGAGCGCAAGCCACCAGAATTAATAGTATCTGCAAGAATGAGCAACTTGCATCGTGAATATTAAATCAGAGGAAAAAAACAAGAAAAACTCAACAACTGCATGAATCAAATATCATTCTAGAAAGTGGTATGTATTTACAAAATTTCACCTTCGCTAGACTCCACTGTTGCACACAAGCCAGAATAGCTATTGACCAGGGTCCCATTAGGATTCAATTCCCACATCTGTTAAAGACTCAAAAATCAATTTCTAACAGAATACACAAAAAATATATATGTAAAAAATGCATATCTAAAAGTTATTTCACGTAAAAAAAACTTGCGAAAGTAATATTCAGATTGGAATAAAAGCGGTGTGCACAACAGAAGCAAGATTATCTTTGAATTGAATAAACCCCACACAAGATTACAAAAACTACACACTGGGGCTACATGCACCCTTGCAAAGCCTAAAGATAGATTAAACATACCTGATTTGAATCCCACCTGCAGGGAGAAAATGTCCCTCTCTTGAACTCTTTAGAAGTGAGCTTGCGTTTCGGAGAAGCATCCAAGCAAAATTTTATTCTGCTTGTTGCAACTAAATGATGTTTCCCGTGATAATACTCTTGATACATACTCACTTGATATCTGTATCAGTATCCAAGCACCAAATTCTGTTAACAACATTATTATTCACATCAGAGTTAGGAAAAATTTAAAATAGAAAGATAAGCAAGATTACAATGGGAAGTAAAGTTCTCTTTTGTGCACACAGAAGGGGGCAAGATGCTTGTTTCCTAAACTCCTTTTCCAACATATTCTTTCAAGATATTGGTTAAGGCTTTCACTAGCCCAACCCCTTGCCTTTGACTCGGTGCACCTTGTGAGGCCTAATGAATGGATGAAAGTTGTTTTTATTTCTCTGTCACTTCTTCTCATACTAAGATCCTGATCTTCACTCTTCACACCTGTGATATAAGGAAACTGCCAATGCGGCAAAATAAATACGATACTAATTTGATAAAAATATTATTCCCTCCACCCCAAAAAATTTAGGTGGCTCACATACCTCCATATTATTTGAGCTAAAAGAATTAATCTCAAGAAGGGTAGGATTTGTGATAATATCATATGTGCTAGGATCAATCTTCCGAACATCCCCACCATACATAAGGGGAGACTTTGCCATAGACCAAAGAGTCATCTGAGGGATAAACATTCACTCAGTCTATTGATAATGCATACACAGTTGTAAGCAAATTAAAGTTAACACATGAGTATATCAGAAAAAAACTTAGCTGTGTGCGTTTAGGAATACCTGTGTCTTCTTTTCTTCGGGATTGAGGTAACTAAACCTATGTGGACCTTCATTTGAACCTTCCAAAAACAAAGAAAAAGTGAAAATGCAGTGTCATAATCCGTTTTCCCGTGAGTCTAAATTTAAACAGCTTGTGGCAATTTTCCACGATGAGATTACAGAACATCTTTTAAGTTTTCTAATCTAACAGTTTCAGTGAACAATGTCCTCGTCATATAAAGTGAAAATATACATGTATGTATATGTATGTATGTATGTATGTATGTGTGTGTATATATATAATGAAAACTGAAGTAATTCGGTTAATAACCACGTTGTCGATAGCTAACTGATTAAAAGTACAAGGGTCACGACATTCATACAGGAAAGAGAAAAAGTAGCATCCCAGCCTCATTACCAGGATCAGTTAGCCATCCAAAGGGTAGCATGTCCAAATCAGGCCAGGATTTCCCCATTAAACCTTTTGTTCCTATCATATTGGTATTTGAGAAATCCCTGATAGAATCAAACAAGTAAATTTATACTATGTAAAATGGAATTACAGATCAGGGATTCAGAAATAAAATAATAGCAAGGTACTCTGAAGACAGATGCAAATGTGTTGAAGTAAAATATAACGATGTAACCACCTTGCAATATCAAAATGATATTTGACATCCTCCCATGTATCCCAGTCATCTCCTGTTATACGGTACATATTGACCAGTCCACTAACATCCTTGGCCATGGCTGGTGTCACACTAGTTCCAGGAGACAAAGAATATACAATGGGGCGATCAAACTCCTTGAGAACCTGGATGGAATGACACGTAATTAGTAGCTTCCAAAGGATCTTCCATGATATTACCAATCTCAATTTTCATATGAGAATAAGAGGGACGGAGGGTAGGAGGACAGGAGAACTCCAGAATACCTCAGACACATAGCTTATTTCATTCAAATCAAAGTCATCACCGAATACACAGTCATGTTTCACTGCATGGAAAGTAGAAAAGCTGTTAAAATAGCCGCTAGTGAAAGGCATAACCACTGAATTACATGCTATAGTTTTAGTACTTTCGTTGGTTTCTTACTTCAGCATAACCCCTGAATTAAAATATGAACACATAGGCAATCTACAGTGATATGATATAAAAATATTAATTGAAGTTTATGAGACCATTAAACACCTAGCCTACCTAATGAAGTGTCAACAATAGTCTTAACAAAAAAAAAAAAAATACAACTATTGTACCTAAAATAAATACAAATGCTTCACTTTCAGTCAATGACATGAATTTGTTGTGATACAGCATTATAAAAATAGAATGTCAAATAGTAGTCCAATTACCAAAATCAACTTCCCATGAAGCGTACTGCTCATAAAGGGATCTCACAAAAGCTTTCCCTGCTCCCAACTTTGTATTCACACTCATGAAACCGTGAGGCATCCATGCACAAGCCCTTTCTGGGATTGCTATGTCTCTTGCATACCACACTCGACCAGATTCCTGATAAGCACCTCCCTAAGAAATTGAAAGAAATCAATGACAAACTTTAGTTTAATGTACACAACATCCTCGGTTCCTGCTTTGTCATGTTATATTTCAGATAAAATGCCTTACATGGTGCATCCATTACGACTGATTTCTGTCCTTAAGGAAGCAAGAAATATAGTTAAATTATGGCATAAATACAAAGCAATACCGTTTTTGCATCAAGGATAGGGGTGTTCGCGTTTACTGCTTGTGTGCTAATCCCTCTCATGACATGAATCCCAAATTTTAAACCCAAGCCATGTACTCGATTAGCTACTTCAGCAAACCCTTTCCCATTTTCAGAAGAAGGCCACCTTCCTGGATCAGGAAGCATCCTCCCCCATTCATCAATTACATCAAATCCAAGAGAATCATGATGAGCACCCTCAACTTTCCTTCTATACCAGAGGTAATCCACCACAACGTACTACAAAGGTTTGAAAAAAAAGTTATCATATCCACATCTAGCGAAAGTACTACTAGCATATTCAAACTCATTCACAAGATATGATTCCTCACAGAAACTATACCTCATATCCATGATCATGGAGACGCTTAGAAACTACTTCAGCACTCTGTAAGAATTCTTCTTCAGATATTGTCCAGGAAAAGGAATCATAGGAGTTCCAACCTCTTGGTGGAATGCTAGCTTCCTGTCGGTCACTCTGGGATACATTCTGAGTCCACACACTGAAATAACGATGTTAGACATGACAAAACAAGTTCACAAAAATTAAGACATCCAGAGATTGCACTAGGACATGATTGTGCAAATTAGGATTCAATTTAATCCAGTCATCATTACTACTTTCTGAAATTAGTTAGAACAAAAGTGAAGCCTGCTAGTAAATTTAAAACTTATTCCACACACACAGTTCCAAATTGAAGCTTGTTTACAATAATTAAAGAAACTATTCATGCTAATCAACATAAATGCTGGAACCTAGTTTGACTTCACGCAGGAAAAGTGGCTTGGGCCAAAGTGAAATTCAGATGCTGATTTTAAATTTATCACAGAGATATGATAGCCATAAATGTAAACTACATACAAAGCAGCTGTGATGAAATACTATATTTGGACTTCCAAAGCAACTAGCGAGAACAAGCTTTTAAGAAACAGCGCAAAAAGTTTATGGGTTTTGAATAAAATTTTGCAATCAACAAGAAAGCATGAGATGAGCGATGCGATTGCTGATCAGACTTATCTTCCAATGTGGAGAGGGTTCCGAAAGGATACATGCAAGTGAAACACGCAATTACTTAACTATTGCAAAAGAGTAAGATGAGGTCGTTCTGATATACCTCTCAAAACGTAGACAAAGGAAAATAAAAAGAGAGATGCAGGATAAGGAGAAACACTTCATGGTTGCTTTTGCCGGTGCCCCTGTTTCGTCACAAAGTTCAACGGAGTTTATATCCACTATTTTAGTTCGTTAATTGGGACTTGGGAAACTATTATTGATGTCTTTGACATGCTCATTAAAAGCTAACAATTGTTTCTAAAATAGGTTATTTATCTTAATATATAAAATATTAAAGAGTCTTTCATTGATGTTTAAATTTTATGAATAATACTGTTAAATTGAAGGAAAAAGATAAAGATGAAGAGAAAAAGCATGCATATATGGACAAAATAGTGACTTATAAGTTGTATCCCTCACGTTTCATTGACGAGGTTAATGCCAAAGTAATCAAAGATGGTTGTGCTTGCATACGCATTTCCATAACTACAACGTCTTTATTCTCTTTTTGGCATGGTCAATAAAAAACGATTGTACCCCTTCTTTATGGGAACGATGAATGAGGTTGGTTTCGCACCTGCGGTTTTGCAGGTTCCATGAAGGGTGGGCAGGCGCAACTTGGAACATTCAGAAACGACCCTTTCATTTTGGTATGGTTACGCTCTCTTCAATCCAGATTCAGACTATAAACGCACAGCAATATATAATATGCATTGTTTGCCATCTCACCATTTAAAGTTTTCTCATTCATACTTCAAAGTTGTTTTCCATACACGTGTTGTTATTTTCTGTTACCTCTTTTACTGTATAGAATACATCAAATCCAATGTAACATGAAAGGCCGGAGAAAGAAAAGAATCCAAATTCAACTATCAGACAACCATTTACTGTTTTCCAGTTTCCAACCACTGGCTCTAGAAAACACCTCAACTAGCCTACTATCATGACAATAACCTGCAATGGCTATCGCCTGCTTACGTTAGCATTTAGTTCCTGAATAGAACACCATTTTTCTTCACGAGCGACTGAAGGATCTGATCCCTAAGTTTTCTCGTGATGAACATACTTCATACCTTTTAGCTCCTCTATTAAGAGATGAAGTGAAAATAATAACCAGTTATTTAGAAAATAAAAAGTTTAAAATTTGTATAGCATCTTTAATTACACGCTGCACTTTTAAGGAGCCAAATCCTCCTACTCAATCATGAAAAGCCTTTATCACCCTGACCCTCACATTTTGCTGTCAATGCATCGTAAAATCACAAATACCTAGTAATGTAATTCATTAATGATTTGCACATTTTTTTGGTACAAAAAATAATCATTTTTTTCCTGGAAGAAGAAAAGCGATCAGGGAATTGCTACATGTTAGATGAAAAGACAAAATCCACCTGTTCATTAAAATGATAACCAACAGTCCAATCTCATTCCCTTCAAGCCATTATCTCTGCTTCAAATTTCTATTTACTGCCCCTCCTATACCTCAAAGCTTATATTGACAGGAGCCCACACGTTTAACCTGGAGATAGATAGAATTCATAACTTAAATGGCATATTTCTCCCAATTGCATCTTGATAAAGTCCCAGTGTCGTTGATAAAATTGCAGTAATCAAGCTCTACACATGCATGGAGTCAGAGGGTTCTCCCAGAGGTCATAGTTAGGGAAAGTCTCTTCTGGCAATCCCGTCCGCGTCTGGTGAGTAACAACAACATCTTCTACAAAAGTAGCCCAGCCCATGTACGGATCCCCAAAAGATTTTGACATTAGCCCTTTGTCAGGCTTAATTGACTTTAGACGGTGACCCATGTATCTACGGGCGCCAATAATCAGCTTA
>Ga0099825_1000758_pt1 | contig 37207 bp, 24 predicted proteins | sample SiratroredBW_FD_76838 | JGI IMG/M metagenome (GOLD analysis project Ga0099825, IMG submission 76838) | Root nodule microbial communities of legume samples collected from California, USA - Siratro red BW | ecosystem: Host-associated > Plants > Roots > Nodule | place: USA: California | collected...
ACATATAAATATAAATATATATATATATATATATATATATATATATATATATATATATATATGTTTTCTTCATGCCACATTGCAAAACCAAAAAAAAAAAAAGAAAAGTAAAAACATTATAGTCTCCAAAAAAAGTTATTCAAACAAAAATGCACAAAAAAAGGTGCTAAACGCCATTCTACTTTTTTTAATATTTACCAATAAAAATTTACATTATTATTTTATACATTTTATACTTTTCAATTTTGATTAATTAATCTCGTGGTATCTATTTGTGTACCTCATTGATTGAAGCAAAGTGTGAATATATGTTTTTTTTTCATGTATCATGCTTGTGTTAGCCTCTTAGTAATCTTTTCTAGAATTGCTAGAAAAACGGTATGGTGTGATTATTTATGGAAATAGGTATTTTAAAAGTAACTAACTTTATATAATTTGTATTGAACTAAATTAAATAAAAAATTGTTTTTTTAAGAAAGTTAAACTAAATTATTATTTATATTTTTGTAAAAGGAAAATTATTTAAACTATATTGTAAAATTAAAAAAAACATACTTAAAAATAGGATATTTATTGATAACACTTTAAATAATAATTTAATTTGATTCATTTAATCTAATATATAATAATTTATTTTATTTTTTAAAATAATTATATATTTTAATATCAAATCAGTCTTAGGTAAGTTTACATGAATTACTTTTTGTAACCTCCAAGTCACTTGGATACGGATTTGATTTGATTTTTTACTGTTCAATTATTTAATGAATTAAGTAAATAAAAATTTAATTTTTCATCATATTGTGTATTATTTAATGAATTAAGTAAATAATTGATATGCAAATGAATGTTCAAAAATCTTAGCCCATCTTTATGGGTTCAAATTAACTTGATTAATTAAGGTGCCAATTTTACAGGACGAATGTAGTTTGCACGAATAAGGTTTTTAAAATATTGATATGAACTCATCCACTTACCACCTCTAATTTTAAGATTAATTTCAATTTTATAATAATTTAGTAAATGCATTTTTCCTATCAATGATTAATATATTTGTCTTTCTCACATTACAAAGCGGGTAACAATAAATAAAAAAAAATTCCTGTCAATTAATTTTTTAGTAACTTAATCAATAAAATTTTAAATTATTAAATAACAATAAATATAATTTAAAATTTGAGAAAACTGGTAGATGAGACAATAAGAAAAAAAAGAATTGCAGGTTCAGTATTTGATAAAAGGCAACTTAAGATTCCTTCCATCTTACTCCTTTATTCAAGGTTGATAGATACACTTACATTGCTTACATCACTTTCCTTCACATTGTCCCAAGTATCAGTGTTTGACTATACTAATACAACAGTGTGCCTGGAACCACCAATTTTATTATTATTTTTCTGACTTAGGTTCAGAGTTTAGGAATATGTTTGTTTTATTTTTACAATTTTTTTTTCTTATTACATTTTAACTTTATTTTTATTTCATTTTAAATATCTTATGTCTATTTAAAAATATTTTAATGTTACTCTATTTTGGATTTGAATAGAAATATTATAAGATATAATATAAGATTAATAATAAATACATGATATGAAAAATACATGACAATTGAAAATAAATTAAACATATTTAAAATAATTTATGTATAAAAAAACGCCACACGAGTTTAAAATTAAAAATACAGTTTATTAATAAAAAATTAAAATTTTATTAAAATATTGTATAAGTATGTCTATTTTCATTTATATTTATAAGCTACTCAAAGTTTCACTAAATAATAAACAAATTTAATAAATTAGCTTTCAATTATTGGTTATTAACTTTTTACCATCAACTAATTTTTTTTTAATTTTCTGATCAATTTTCCAATTTTTAATTAGTTTTATAAAACATAGCTTTAGTTAACAAAATCTACATGTAATAAGCATTTTCCTCGTGGACAATTATTAAATCGAAAAGGAGGCAAATAAAAAAAAGAAAAGTACATTGATGCAAAATTATGTAAGGTAGAATTATATAATACCGATTCTTATACTAGTATGTTAAAACTATATACGTATATTTTAATATTTATATTAAATTATTTCAAATAAATACTTAATGTCTCTTTCCATAAAAGTATATTACACGTGTAACACTCTTTCTCTTCATTTTTTTTGTTTTCTTTTTTTTTTCTTTTTCTCTCCCTTCAACTCCTCGTTAAATTCTTATCTCTATATTTTATCTTTTACAAATTCTAATTGAAAATGCATAACGGAGAAATTAAGATACATTTTTGTTTAATTAGTTTTACAAATACATTAAGTTTTTTATTTTAAAGATTTTTTTTTCATTTTTGTCATCAATTTTAGTAGGTTAATTGAGAAAGTTATTCTCTCAACTTACTTGGTTAAGCATATATTAAAATTGTATTATATATTTGTTCTAAGTTTCTATTATTTTGAATGGCTTTGCTGTTTAGATTTGCAAATTTGCTTTGAAGATAAGCATTGTTGGTAAGTGAAAGTATTTATACTTTTGATAGCATCTTAGGATAAATGATTTAGATGTGAAAATAACTTGGTCACTAAATTTTGATTTCTATGAATGGATTATCCTTGGTTGAAAACTGTTTAAATATTTGAGTGAGTGTTATTTGAGTTTTGTTTAATAAATGATTACATTAAAATGTTTGTAATTGGATATTCTTACTGAGAAGTTGATATAGTGATGCATATTAAGTTATGTAATTTTCTTAAATTGAGTTTTGAATATGATTTAGATAAGTCAAGTTAATTTTTATAACTTTGTTTATGTTAGTTTACAAGTTTGATGTGAATATAAATATACATATTTTGGGTTTGAAGGCTTAAGGTTGAATTAAAATTAGTGAAGAACAATGTTTGAACAAATCATGGTTTGAATTGATTATTTTGAATTGTTTAGATATTGTATTATTATAATGCTTTTGAAAGTCATCTTTCAAAACGAATCTAACTATGCTGCTGAGACTGATTTGTTTAATATTTTCACTTAAGAAAAAATAGAACAAAAATTCAAGCCCAACTTTTGACTCTATTTTTGCTCAAGCGAAAAACTTTTTGCTTAAGCAAAATAGCCCTACAACTCAACCTTACTTTAATGATGGTCTAAGTCACATAGATTAAAATATCAAGTAGTGAGAATTTGAGTGGGGAGTTCTTACACATCGTGACACCTGTAGATTTGCGAACCTAATTTGTAATGAACTTACCCTGATATTGTTAGGTTTGCTTGTAAATTTAAGTCTTGGTTTGAATTAGATGTTAGTCTATGGTAGGACATACTTAATACAGGTCTTTTAGAAGGCGTCAATCGTTTCCATTTATTGAATATCTTTTGATGTATAGGTTCATATGTGGTCTATATGTTTTTTAGTATGTTGGTGTGTGATTGAAATTGTAATGTTCATGAATTGAAAATAATTTTTTTTTCTTTTATATGTATTTTCTTATGTGAGAAATTTATTTTAATAGCTTATCCTCATATTGATAACATTTGTTTTATAATATCTTAGAGCTAATTTTTATAATGAAATCAACTCTTTTGAAGCTTGATGTCGCAACCAGGGTCACGATGGGGATGACAGATAAAAATAATTTATTTTAATTTTCAAAACAGATAAGTCGCCACATAGTTTATATGGAAAACTATGAAAAAACCGGAAAAGGATAAGGCAAGTCCTTGAAAATCAGATTTTGGGTCCGGGAGTCGGTTACGTGTGGAGAAGGTATTAGCACCCCCACACGCTCGTCCTAAGACGGTACCTTTAATTAAATAAATAAAATGAGTGTAATTTTTAAAATGTTTATTTTCCCAAAAAAATTAGACAAAAATAAAGATAAAAACAAACAAAAATATTTTTTTTTTTGAAAAGGGTCCGACAAGGTTTGACCTTGCTCTTACCTATCTCCATTAGGAATGGAGAATCAGGATTACGTAGCTCTTTGGATAGATTTGTCTGTTGATTGTTTTGAAATTTTAAAATTTTCATATATGTTTTTTTTAGTAATAGATTTAAGTTTCGAAACTTTATAATTTTTTTTTTATTTTTAAAAATACATATTTTAAAAAGATATTTATTTTCAAAGTATCTATAATATACAATCCCAAAGTTTATTTCTAAAGTTTTACATTAAATATCACAAAATATCACATGATGCGTGCGACCATTTGATATTTCAAAAAACCTTATAATAATAACATTAAATATCGTATCATAGGAGAAAAACCAAGCAACAAAATTCATAAATCTTAAATGCATGCCAATTTTCAATTTTAAAATCATACCTCAAACTTAAATCTTCAAAGCTTGATCTCTTCAAAATAACTACTTCTCTCTTTCTTTAAAAAGTGCTCATTTCCTTTTTTTCTTTTGTCTCTCTATATTTTTTCCCTTAATATTTCTCTCTCTTCTCCTCTTAATATGAATAATAGCAGTTACCAGAGAAGTGTCTTACAGGAAAATCCGATGGTGGAAAGTGGGGAGGAGCCCTTTCACCACGTATCTTTTTCTGTTATTATTATTATTATTATCTTTTATTTTTTTTATTATTTTATTATTAAAATAAGGTAGTTCAGAGGATTGACTCAGTTTCCTTTCTTTTGTTATTATTTTAAAGATGAATTTAACGTGCACATCAAGAAGCAGTTTTAAAACAGTTTCAATTTCTTTTTAATTTTATTTATTTTCCTTTTATTTATTATTCTGTTTTTATTTTTATGTTAATTATTTATTTATTTATTTTATTTTTTATTTCTTTTCTTTATTATTATTTTTTTATTTTGTTTTTTCTGTTTTTGTTGATTGTTATTATTTTTTATGTTTTGTAAAAAATGGATAATTCAAACATCTTTTTATTTGTTTTATTATTTATTATTTATAATAAAAACCTAAACTAATCAAGTGTATATATTTTTTCTATTTATTATTTTCTTCTTCATTTTTTTATTTTGATTATTCAATTAATTGTAGACACATTTTTTATTTTCTTAATTTTAATTTATTTACCCTGACGAAATTGGGTGTTGACACTTGGAACATGTTTATTTCTTTTTTTATTAGGTTTAATAATTGACTATTGTATTATGATAATGGAAAAGTACACTAATTCCTTTTATTTTGCTTAAAAAATGAGCAGGAAGCATTGAATTCAGACGAATAAGATTGAAGATTGAAGCCTGTAAAGAGATAGATAAAAGAGCAATTAACGTAGAGTAGCTGAGCCCAGCCCAGAAGAATTGAGCCCATTCACGCAAAACTCGAGGGCAATAACATCAAGTCGAGCTTGGTGTCATTGTAGTTGAGCTAGTACCAGTTGGGCTATGAACCTCTGTAGGAAAGTTGAGCTCGACGCCTCTAAAGTTGGGTCGGGCGCAAGTGTAACATCCCTTTTCTAATATATAATATATACAAATTTTTATTTAAATATTATACCATTTCTCATAATTTTATTAGAAAATAAACATCACGAATCCAATAGACGAAGTGATTCGCAGCGAAAATTTAAAAGAGAAAGAATCTTCATCTACTAGAAGTATAATCTTCTAGTAAAACCTTGACTGCAAGAAATAAATAAATATAGCCCAATGCCAAGATATTAAGAATACAATGTAGGCCCAAAAATCTATCAAGCGATGCTTAATGAATCAAGCAAGGTATTTAGTGACAAAAAAAAAGTTAAGGAATATAATATTTAACAGAAGTTGAATAAATAAGTAACTCATAGCAATAGACAAAAGAACTAATTAACTATTAAACCCATATATATGATATTGAACTAGATACTATCACCTAGAATGAAGAAATACAACTTCAGATATTAGTTCGACTGAATAACCAATAAAATAGTTGGTAAAATTAGATGATATGCCACCATGGAAATAAAAAGGAAAGAAATAATCTATCCAAAAGCATTAGATGAATTCAAAGATGTAAGACCAATTGAATGATAATAACTAAGGATTGAATCATCTAAAATTGAATAAATGAAAGAATATATAATATTGGAATGAGAGAATCTTTTAGACGAATGGAATAATATACAAATTTTAGAACAATTAATAGGATTCATCTAAACCAGATATATTACATTCATCTTGAGTAATTTACATCTTATTTTAGATTCCTTATATCGTTTAAGTATATTAGAGCTACAAGACTAAATCAAGTAAACTTTTGATACAAGAAATATTAAAACTTTTAGATAAGTTTTCCTTTTGTCTCCTCTTGAACCTTCTCTCTATGGATGGAGAGATGTTACTACTTTGCTTCCTGCATGACTTGGGAAGGCACATTTTGGAACCTTAAACTGGAACTCCCACTAGCCTCTGTGATGCAAATCAGTGTTTTCCAGAAGAGATCCTCAGAGTCTCATTTTGGCATCCCTCCATTTATTAAGTACTTCTGGAGGTTAAATTAATTATCATACATTGATGGATAATCCATCTAAACCCCATAAGCTTAAATTGAATGATCGACCATTGAAGGTATCTTATTGCTCCTTCTATGTATTCATCGTGGTCCATGTATCCAACAAAGAAAAATAGGGAAAAGTGAGATATTCATACCAGAAATATAACAATATTGCATCAATATGAAAGTACAATTCAAGAAAATATTTGTCATTTAAGTGACTTAATCCAAAATGTTTAAAATATTATTAATTCGCATCATTTGTATCATGTTGGAGATCAAATCTGAAAAGCAATATTCATCTAACACTTGAAATTTAATTTGTATTTGATTTATGTTAATCATATAAAAACATTCATTTCATGTTTATAAACCTTCATATATGATCATGTAGAAAAAACATTAAGAATAACAATGAAAGTGACAATCGGAGTGTGACTAGTCAAGATAGATGAGCATACATCTATAACAAAATAAAATCAACATTTCACCTTATCTAAATCTCTAAGGAATTTAATCTTCCATGAACGAATATGTTAAAAATGGTACACATGATTATGGCCTTTTCAAACACAAGAGAAATCATCACAAAACCAATAAGATTATTATTAAAGAAGATCAATAATTCAACTTATTAATAAATTTGAGTTTCCAAGATGATTATAAAATAAGTTTTCTAAATCTCTCGTCAAAGAAATATTCAGAAAATATCATGTAGAGAAAACCTTTTAATATGTTGTGAGGCTTAGAGGTACCCCACAGAAAACCAAAAACACTTATATATGCGTATCTCATTTCCCTTACTTTGAAAGTTTGGAGTAGAATCTTCCTTCCAATCTTTTCTTCACAAGTTTTTCTCTTAATTTTTTCCATCATTCTTATACTATATTCTTTTTAGTGTGTCTTTAGGTGTCCACCGTCACTCTTAAGAGGTGAGATAATTCATTATTGCTTCTTTGGTTACAAGTAACTGTATAGTTATAACTCAATTGGTCTTTTACTGACCTCTAAGTGTCAAAATGATAAGTATTCAGATGTGAAATATCCCTAGTCAAAAGTAGAAAATGAGATCCACATATTTGTGATTATCTCTAACAATGTTTTTACAGAGATATTTATCTTAGGTTTATTTATTTTCTTTGGAAGTAATCTCATCCTCGAGACTTGTTCCCTTATCATCAATTTCCCATAACACTATGAAAATAGAGAAAATCTATTATCTAATTGTCTAGTCAATGATTGCTTTATTTTTCAATGCCTTGTTTCACTCTCTTTTTATCGTCTGAAGTTTATAAAGATTGTTTCTTTGGCTTAAAGACTTTCTGTCTAAGTATAGATCGTTTAATAAATATATTCTTCTTCTTTTAGCATTCCATCCCCTCGTCGCCTAATAACTTATTTCATTTGTTAAGTGGAAGTTTCTGGTTACTCAATCCTTAAATTCCTCTAGCAATGTATAAGAGAATATAGATGATGATTAAATCTTCATCTAATCTCTAAATATCTTATCCCTTAGGAAGAGACATGACTCTTTAGATCTTTAGATGTTGTTTAGACAATGAGTTTTGAATATAGATTTTTTCATAAAATTTTGGGACATTATAACCGCTGTCAAAATTTGTGTATATATAAGACTCTCTGCATTAAGATTAGACACTCCACTCCATCTGGGAGTCTGACTCTATTTTGGAGTTAAAAAGTGTAGCCTTGAGTGACGACTAGGGTTTAGAGGATTCACTTTTCTCCTCTTTGTATATCTATCTTCCTTCACTATTCTTTCTTTTCATCTTATTGAGATTAAATATAACCGATTAAACTCTCATGTAATTGATATTGGAGTTCATATATATATATATATATATGTTTCATATATAAGTATTTTCATTCAATTGTTAATATTTTGATGATGTGCTTAATTCCTACTCGTTGAGTTATGACTTGATAATTGATTATTAGTGTATTAGGAAATATCAAATAAAAGCTTGTATTTAAGAATAAAGCATGGTTTGTTTCTTAAAAATCTTGTGGCAAAAACAAGTATTTTTTAAATAATTGATCAAATAATTAATAAGTAATTGAAAAAACTTAGACTCTAATAATGCACATCTCTATCTCTTTAAAATATCATCAACACTTTTACCACCTTGGATGAGGCAATTTGAATCATTGAGTATTTTTTATATTTCACTTTAATCCATGAGTCAAGGTGGTTAAAATCGAATTTTAATTATAAGATCATGAGATCGTACATACTATCTGCGATTCAAATGTACATATTGTTGAATAAAATTGTAAAATATGTCGAATAAAATTGTTTGAATATTTTTTTCCATATTATTCCCTATACCAACTATTCAACTTCTCACCTCCATGGGTGAATTCAAACCTAATTTTAATTAAAGATTAGTGCAATTAAAACTTTATACCAACTATTCAACTTCTCACCTCCTTGGTGAATTCAAACCTAATTTTAATTAAAGATTAGTGCAATTAAAACTTTATCTTATTTTGTGTGTTGTGAGTCCTCCCATTATCTAACTAAATTTAATAAACAAATTAAATTTCAATTAGAATTAAAATAAGACCAATTAAAACACGTGCATGTCTTATTTCTTTTATTTTTTTGAGATATTCCTAAAATATTTTATTTTATTTTATTTTTTTTATAAAAGATGTTATATATATACCATTTACCATTGATATTGTGAATTATTCACGATTCTACTTCTAATATCGATTTTAGACGAGGGTTTAGAATGTGATAGCCTTATTGTCATATGGAAGTGGTTGCAAGAATTTGAATGTAAAGGGCTGTTTGTTTTATGTTTAGCAAAAACTTCCTGCAACCCATCCCAACACAGACAGGAAAATACGAAAACATTTTCATCTTTAGCTTCCAAAAAATATTTTCTAGAAAATATTTTCCAAAACATAATTTTATATTCCAAAAAATACTTTTCAAAAATACATTTCAAAAAGTATTTTTCGAAATGCAAATTTTATATTTCCAAAAATACTTTCAAAAATATTTCCAAAAAGTATTTTTCAGAATATAAAATTTACATCACAGAAAAGACTTTTCAAAATGTATTTCCAGATAATATTATCCGGAATAGGGTGTTTCTGAAATTTTTGGGAAAATGATAGGGTGCAAGTCAGAAGCGATGGGGTGCAGGAAGTTTTTGCCTTTATGCTTTCAGTCCAAAATTGCATGTTAAACCAAAAATAGACATGGTGGTATTGTGGATTTTCAGAGGATCAGAGAGAAAAATAAACATTACAGAGATAAAATAAAACAGTGTGGAGAGGCCTATTCAGAGGATAATTCTAAATTTGATGTTAGTATCTTGACCGAGGAGCCTAAAATCCCATCATTAGTAAGTTGGACCAAAATCAATTAACCGGGATAATAGAAAACCCAGTTTGTGATTGAGAAAGCAAACAAAACTTGAATGCCTTTTTGCTTCCTGCTCTTCCATAAATGATGAGAAATGTCAAAAGTGATACGAAACCTTAGAGATTACACAATTCAAGGTTAAAATGAAAGATATTGTATTTTAGATTTTATTGTTTAGAATTAATTTTTTACAATGTTCGTCAACAAAATACATTTTGCAATATAGAAAATTGAAGGAAGATCATGATTTGCTTTTGTAAAATTTAATTTGTGATCAATAGTGATGATTACATTCGAATTAACTTTACCTAGTTAACCTTGATGAAACCTATTTTTCATGTGAATAAACAAATTTCTTTTGCATGCTTATCCAAGAAGTAGGGTATAGACAAATAGCAACAAAGTATGCTATCTATAAACTATTATAATGAATCAATACAATAGAAACAGATTTCCAGGTTCTACAATATAAACTTGGATAAAAGCAACAAAATTCAAAATTAGTCAATCTAAAAGTGAAAAATTAATTTCAAATTATTGAGTGTAGTAAAAAATAATTTGAAATTGCAAAATCTAAAACATCAAATTTTTAATTTCTAAATTATTTAATCCAAAATCTTTTTACATTGCTGAGTTCAGAATCTTCACCACAAAATTACATGAAAAATATTTTTGACATTTGTCACTGTTCATGGAGATTCTGGAAGAAAGCATGTGGGTGCACGAACCAAAAGCCCTACTAGATACCCTTCCAATATGAATAACTCAAAGTTCATAGCAGTTCATTGAGTGTGACCACTCAAATTTTTAAAAATATATCACTATTCTTTTAAATTAAGATGAACCAAAGAATTCAATACTTATTTTCTAAATATTATTTTTCTAATAAAACTTTATCCTATCCCAAACCAAAACCCATAACTATTGAAAGTCAAACCATATTCCAGCCCATACATTTGTGTCTATGTCAAGCAAGCACTTTATCCAATGAAATGTTGCCACTCACCAGAAATTTGGCCTTAAGGAGAGGTAGATTGTCCTTATGAATTCTCCTCTGTTCACCAGAGTGTAGCAAGAAGTGTAATCTTCAAAAATGGTCTGCAAGGCCTGATTATGTTCTCAAGTTTGTGTCTGAATTTCCCAAATGAGAGATAAAGTGGTCAACCAGAAGCAATCTCATGTGTGGTTGGACTCAGTTTCACAATCTCCTTCAGCAATTGACTTACTGACTTCTTTACTACATCAGGCACTACCAGCTGGGGGTGCACTGAGTCTAAACCATATGAAGTAATAACCTTCATAACTGACAATAGTTCCAAATTATTGGTGTTAACATTCCATACACTTTTATTCCCAAACTTGCATGTTTGTTGCAGGGTGCATCTACAGCAAACCTGATGGCAAAAGAAAAACTATATAACATATCTAAACAGATACATATAATACAGGGTAAAAATTCAGGTGTATAAACATTTGTGACCTTACAAAACTAGCTAATAATCTTTCCATAAGTTATAAAGTGTTTTCAGCTTATTTCAACAAGTTCTCTAACATACTTTTGAACAAAACTTATAATCAACATGATAAAAATTTAACCTTAATCTTATTTTGTTTTCACTTATAAAACAACTTATACATATACACTTACATACTTTTTCAGTAAGAGTTCAATCAAGCAACTTACTGAAACAAACATGCAGTTTCTTAACTATTTTTAATGTTATACTTTCATCAAAATTGAAGTTCCTTTGGTGACCGATACTAACCGATAAAGCAGACCTTTACTATGATTGTCAAAGTGAAACTTCAATGTTGATTCAAAAACAATGCCAAGAACACCTACATATAAGTTTTGTCCACAGATAAATTAGAAACCCTTTCATGCATGCTATGCTTTACCGTGTTTTCTGGGACTTCAAAAAACTTCCGCAGCCTTTTAGCAGGAAACACAACACTCTTATTGGTGTCAGGGCAACCAAATGCAGCCACTTGCTTCAAGGCACTTCCTGATAACCATCTGTCAATCCAATTCCATGTTAAATAAAGTAATTTGAGGAGAACTATGAAAGATAAACACCAAGGAAAAATCATAACATCAAAATTTGCCTTTCTGCCTATCCAATTTGAAAACGAATGTAGGTATCTCACTATACAAAGGGAAATCTAAATCTGAGTCGCTTGCAACCTTGCAAAAACAATGCAAAACATCTCAAATTCGAAATTTGATAATTTCCTCAGCAATGGAAGTCAGCTAAATGGACACTAACAAATTCTAAGGACTTTCTTCCATAAGCCATTGAATCATCCTATAAATACAAACTCGAACTTAAAGACTCTATTTTTATTTTTCAATTTAAGAACTAATAAATCTACAACACCACAAAAATTCAGGAACTAAAACTACTAGCACCAAAACTAACACATCAAATCACAAATGTTGGAGTTCACACATATTATATGATCAAAATAACGCCAAGATAATCCTCCCTCTACGCATTAGAACCAAACCCAGATCATATCAATAAGAAAAGCAATTAAAGGACAAAACCAGAGCTTCAAATAACACTATATGTTCATTTATCATCAGAGTGGAACATTATGCGACAGCAATACTTAATTATGATTAAAGTAATGGTTTCGTTTGATCGTACTTGGAAATTTCCTGGTTATCTCTGGCGAATCTCTGGGCGGCAAACTTGATATACCCTACAGCGAAGAAATTGGTAAACCAATCAAGATCAAAATGTTTCTTCCGCTGTGAGAAATTGGCGTCTTTGAAATACCCCTTCTCGAACAAGTACTGCGCAAACATCTTCATGTCGGAAGAAAGCTCCTTGACTACCACTGGTTCCTTTGGTTTCGCGGGAGGTTGTTTATTGGTAAACGCAGCGACCAAGCTCATCCTTTTTGGAATCCCTTTTGTGTTCTCTTTGAGGGTCTTAAGCTCTTGCTCCAACTGCTTCAAATTGTTCTTCAGTTCGGTAGTTTCTGATTCAGTTTGCTCTTCGTTGGTGTCAGAGGTGGTGGTTTTCTGGGAATGGCCCACGGCTTCTGTGAAGAGGACATGAAGGGGCTTTATGTTGGGCCGAGCTTGGGCTTGGGCTTGGGATGTAATGAGTTTGCCAGGGGTTTTGAGGAAGAGGAAAGGGTTCCAGCGAGAGAAGAGGGCAGTGGAGATAGACATGGTGCGTGTGGAGTAGGAAAGCCGAAATGGGAAAGGAAAGGTTCTGTCAACAAAATTTTGAGTACCCTTTAAGACCCAGAAGGGGTTTTAACGTTGTTGGGTCGAATCTGGCCCAAAGTTGTACTCTTTAAGAAGTTTGAAGAGGACCCTTATGAGTTGGAACCCATGAGGAAGGAGAGAGATAAGAGAGGGAAGAAGAAGAACCCTAGCAGTGAATATCTTCGCAGGTCTGAGAATGTATGGGAAATTTTAAACTCCGCAAACATTGGAACAACAACGAAGTCCTCAAAGCCCTTTGCAACGAAGCAGGTTGGACCGTTGAACCGGTCAGTTTTTCTCTTTCTGTTTTCACTACCAATTTACCTATTTCCTTTTATCATCATAATTTAGCTGCTTTGGTTTAAGTAATTTTGTGTTAGAACACATTTTTTTTGTTTGTTTTTTACCCTAGCTTAAGCCTTCTCCCAGAAATGAGAAAGTGTTTATCTTGTTCCCCTGTTTCATGGTGTTAATTAAATGTATAGTTTGAGGTAGATGAACGCCTTGTCTTGAATTTCTCTCGAGAGTTTGACAATTATTTAAATGATATCTATTTATAAAAATAAAGTTTAATGTGACTTGTTCGGCAAAATTAAATATTACTTCGGACTTTTTTAAATTTTTTTAATTTCATTATTGGAGAAATATTAAATAATTTTGTTTTCTACTGCAATAAATTTTTTTATATACGGAATGAAACTGATCCCACTTATCGAGCTCTAACTACTAACAAGTCTAGCACTTAGCAGTTGGCCAATCATTCAAAAATATCCTAACTGAAGTATCATTTTCTTTTTTATTTGTTATCTCTTGTGAGATTGACTTATTGATGGGTCTGATTTGCTGTTTTATTCTGACTGAATTTCTTAAGTTATGTCAAATGTCCTTAGGTTAATCTGTTTAAATTTACTGAATGCTTTAGAAGAGGCATACGACGGTCCCTTAAGATTTGGTATGTGAGGGTTAATGTCATTGAGGCACAAGACTTAGGCCTGCTGATACGGAGAAAAGGAAGTATAGCTTCCAAATGATGTTGACATTAATTATTTACGAGGAAATTGTTTGGGTCAAGGTCACCATTAAATTATGGTCACATTAATTATTTTTTTTTGACAAAAATTAGGTATGAGAGGTATAATCATTGATCTAATATATTCTTAATAGGAGTGTCATATAACTAAAACTTGGTAAGATCAATTTTCAATGGAATAATTATCTTGAGGTAAGTCATGTGAGTCAAGTCATAACTAAAGAATTCGATTCCTAATGAAACAATTGTCTGAAATTTAGTTTTAAATCAAATTTGACCATACTCTGAGAAATTTCTTCGAAATTGTGTTGATTTTTTTTCTCTCTCGGTCAAGATTAAGTATTCACAAACCTTTGTTTGTAGAGAAATTAATGGGTAGTAAATAATGCACTGACATTGTGGTGTTATAGGTTTCTTAAATTTTAGAAGTACCCGAGTATGTATTATGATGAACAATCTAAGGCCTATGTTATTTTCCTAACGATACATGTGGAAAGGTATTTACGTAAGTACATGCTATCGAAAACTTACAACAATCTCTTGATTAATTTATAAATGAAATTTCCTATTTTGATCGGTGGTTAAATCCAAAAATGTGTTGAAGAATATGAAATAATGTCAGGTGTTTTTTTGTTAAATTTAGTTGATAATTCACTCCAGATGCATTAACTTTGTGTTTTGTTTTTGTAGAGGACCATTCAAGTTGACCAAATGATTCGTTGTAATAACATTCTGGCACAATCAAGACTTTGCTAGGAAGAAAGTTTTGTTGTTGTTCATTACAGGGATTATAAGTTCTGCAATAACATTTCTTCTTCTAGGATGATACATATCACGCAAAGGTCCTCTTTTAATGCAGTGTTCAATCCTCTTGGGAGCTGTTCTAGCCTTTGAGGTTTGAATCACTATTGACTAGCCCAAATATTAATTAATGGATGAGTAACCCAACTGAATATTTCAATGTTAACTATTAAACTTGACCTTCAAGTTGTTGTTCATAATATTGGATAAATATCGAGTTGGTTTTAATAATCTTAACAAATTATTATTATTATTATTCTACCGATGAAGTTAGTGGGTTCACATTTCTTGTGAAATAGGATTAACCTTTAAATAAAAGGTTAATAGGCACATACCGCTTGACCCTTCTATAGATAAAAGGATTATACTTCGCAACTCTCTTTTTACTAGGCACACCCTTAGGCCCAAGAGAGGACATAAGTCCCCAACCTTGAGCCGAATAGGCGAAAAAGCTTTATTAAGTCCATAACGTTTATTGTAATGATTATTAAAGTTGTTTTAAACGTAACAATTCAACGACTATTTTAGGAATGCACAATTAGGTGGCCCGTTTAGGAACGTTCCATTCGGCAAACTGTTTAGGGATGCACGACCCGTTTAGGTACGCGGCATTCGATGGCACGCATTCCGTTGTCCAACAATATTCATTCAAATATAACAAAGAAATTTCATTTTTTATTTATCTTGTAATAAATCTATGTGACCATTCAAATAACTACTTTTGTTTTTATTACATATAACTATTTATATTTTTATATTTTTCTTGTTAATGTAATTTCTAAAGAGATATTTATATAAATTAACTGAAAAAATATTTCAAATCCTTCAAATTTATGTTAAAATGTTATAATATAAAATGGATATACATTATTTAAAGTTGTTGGTGTAAATATTTCTTTTAATAATAAAGTATTAAAAGAATTATATATATTTTATTTAAAATGTTTTTAAATTTAAGCTAAAAAAATCTTCTTAACAAATAAGCACATTCATTCAATTGAGTATTTTTCTGACATTTTTAAGTTATTATTTTTTTTACAATTACCTTAAATTTTTTTCTAAAAGAAAAATCAATTTTCACTAATTAGGTAATCATATATAACAATAAGAATAACACTACAAGAAAAAAGTTATTTAGAGACTAATTTTTAGCTACTAAATAAAATTGTTCCTAATTTTAACCAAAATAATCATCAAATTAGGTTTTGGTTGTTAAATAACTACAAAATAAAAGTAATAATTAGATTTAATAACGAATTAGTCAAGATAATTGGTATCTGTTAAAACGTTTCAGCAAGTGTATTGAGTCTTCAAGTAATATAGAAAATAAGTAGAGTATCGTCTCTATAGGGAACGAAATTTATAATTGAAAATTAATTATGTATCAATGTATTATGATTAAAAACAAGTAATACGAATGATTTGGATTTGAGTGAATTAATGACGTAAAACAAAACAATTAGTAATAGATGTGGGAAATCAATATTAATAGAGATCTTTAGATTGAATTGTAATACTTTCCTTCTCATATATTCTTAATCAAATATTAATATCATCTATTCCTATTACCAATATGTGCAAATAAAAGTCATTCAACCTGATTCCTCTAGATTTGAAATTCATAAATTAAAATATCTAGCCTTGTCTCCAGTTACTAGAATATATTAATTAACATTAAGAATAGTTGCTATAAACAGTCATTACACTATAATTCATCACTGAACTTATACATGCAATGTGTTAAACGTTTGGTTCCAAATTCAAAAAGTGCTTTCTAGTCACAATAACAATTCTAAAATAGATCAAATTATGAATAAAACATAAAATAAAGGTAATTGAATTTAATGATATCAAACAACGTTAAGACTGCATTCAAAGTTGAGAAATTACATCCAATCGCTATAATAAGAGAGTTTAGCTACACATGGTAGTCATGAAAGACAAGAGAAAAGAAAAAGAAAGGATTTTGATCAAAGGCGACGCTCCAAGAATCTTCCTCTTTGAGAAGTGATGCCTCCCTTAGTTTAACCTAGCTTTAGACTTTTATATCTTTCGCTCCTTGCATTAGGTCAAATTGAGATCGCTATTTCATAATTCACGCTCCTACAGCGTTGACGCCTTCAAATTAGGGCTTCCTTATGAAAAATCTTCAAGTGAGTCTTAGGCCAAGCTGTATCCTCTGCTTAAGCGAAAAGTCATTTATGCCCTTTCTCTACTCCTTCCCTATGATTCAATATTTCTGTTTTCTCTCTCTTTAGATTTAACCTAATTCTCAACAAAAGCTCCAACCCATTAAGAAATAAATTGTCTTTGAATAAAGCTCAAATTAATAAAGGGTTCACTTTGAAAAAAAATAAAGTAAAATAGTTTGCTTAGGTCCGATCCATTAAAACTGTTAAAAAAAGGAAAATAAAATTGATATTTTGCATCCCTTCTTATTAAAGTGCTGCCACGTCACATTTTCTTTTTTCTACTGAATAATCTGATTGTCTTTTCAGGCATTCATTTTTAGTGCACGAAAATTAATTTTAAATTAAAAAAAGTTAATCAATGAAAATTTGATTGGTTGGGGAAATATGATAATAATTGGTGATTATTCTGCTTAATTGCAAATAATGATATTAATTAGATATTATTCTGTTTAATTGCAAATGATGATAATAATGGGGGTTATTCCACTTAATTGGAAATAACTCTGATTGATTCTGATTTATTCTTCAACATCAAACTAAAGGGGGATGGGGGGCAGATTCATTGAATTGATCTAGCATAGCAATTGAGGGGTATGAGGAAATTTTATAAAATAAAAAGAAGACCAAAATAAAGGGGGAAGAGGATTTACTCTGGACAGTATTTTACACCCATCTTTACAAATATCAGGGATTTACACACATTTTACACACGTTTTTGGAGAAAACTGTAGGATTAGACACGAAAAAATAACTGAAGATCTAGATGCTTGAATTAGAAGAAAGAGGTGAATTTTGTTAAAGCTGGTATTCAACTGGTATGTCTTGATCGCTCAGCCTCATGTGATTGTTATGTTTGTTCTTATTTTGTTTGCCTTGGTTTTGATTGTTTTGACCTATTGAAATTTCAATATCATGATTATTAGTATTTTGTATCGCTAGTAAATAATTTTTCATTATAAATTTGTTTTTTTTATATACTGGAGATGCTGCTCTAAGCACGTCTTATATTTTGTTTCTATTATAATGGAGATGCTGCTCTAAGCACATCTCATACTTGTTTTTGTTATACCAGAGATGCTGCTCTAAGCACGTCCCGTTGTTTAATTCTTCTTAGAGGCTGTTGTTTCACACAGTCTCAGAGGACCCAAAAAATGAAAACCTAAATCTCAGTAAATCATGGAAGCAAGAACATCATCAGAGCACTCAAAAGAAACCCTAAATCATCTTTTTATTATTATCACCATTGTTTTTTTTTTCTTGGTTTTCTTAACAAATCAATAAATAATGTTTTATTTCAAATAAATTTGTGAAAATATTAAAAATATTAAAAAATATATAGAACGTTTCCAAATTTTAAAGAAAAAATATAAAATGTTTTCCGGAAATAAATAAAATATATCATTTTCAAAAAAGTCTACAAAATATTTCCCAAAAGTTAATAAAATATCAAAATTTCGAAATTAAAAATATATAAAAAGGTTTCCAAAATAAAAAGAATAAATAAATCAACTTTTAAAAATAAAAAACATAAACTTTCAAAAATAAAAATATTAGATTCAAAATAGTTTTAAAAATAATTAAAATAAAATATTTTCAAAAATAGTAAAAATATTTACTTTTTAGAAAAAAATAAAATTCTGAAACCGTTTCAATAATCTAAATTTTAACAATAAAAAAATATAAAACTTTCTTCTAAAAATAAGATTAAATGAAATTTTCAAAAAATTAAAAAATAAATACCTATAATCTTATAAACCAATTTCAAAATTAGAACTATATGAACCCTAATTTTCTATGACGGATAGAGATCGTAGGACCAATGTCAATCCTTGTCAGGCTCAAAAATAAAAAAATAAAAAAAATGTTTATTTGTCTTATTTTTTCTTATTATTTTTATTTGCATAATTGTTATTTATTTGTATTATGTTTATTAGCATGTTTTCTTTTTCTTGTTTATATATTTGTTTTGTTTTTTAGATTTGTTTGTTGTTATTTTATTTGTCTTTATTCATATTATTATTGTTATTATTTGAGAAAAATGACATTTTTGTAAAACTACACTTATTTTTATTCATTTGATTAAAGGTATCGTCTTAGGACGGACGTTGTGGGTGCTAATACCTCCCCCACACGTAACCGACTTCCGAATCTTTGAATCTGGTTCGTAGACATTTTATTTTTTGTTTTTTTTATAGTTTTCCATAATAAACTGTGGTGGCGACTCCAAATCTCTATTTAAATTTTTTAAAATTAAACTTTTGATCGCCCGTCGTGATCCCGGTTGCGACACGTATGAATGCGATGCATACAATATGCTGGACTAATCCCTTTCAAATCTGATAGTTGCCATCCAATAGCCCCTTGATTCATTTTTATCACATCTATCAACCTTTTCTCCTCCTCAACAGTTAAAGAACTGCTTAGAATAACTGGCTTCTTCACATCTCCCTCTAGAAAACTATACTTAAGGTTCGGAGGTAGCACTTTGAATTCTGTGTTTTCCTCCACTAAAGAATTTTCACTCAATAGTTCCTCTTTGTTTCCTGCCTTCTGCATAATTTCCTTGGCTTGGTCTATTCCTCAACTAGAGCTAATGCATCTGTACCACCCAATTCAATTAACTCATCTGCTGGTTTGGTGATAACTTGCAGTAATACGTTAGAGTTGCCAATTTTCTTCTTCACCTTACCATATTCCTCCTCAATAACATGAATTCTGAAACAATCCTTTTTGTCTCTAGGATGTTTCATAGCTTCAAACACATTGAAGCTTACTTCCTCATTTTCAACAGATACCTCACTACAACAAATATTACTTTAGGCAACACTAATTTAGACAACGGGTATAAAAATGTTGCCTAAACATATTATAGAGAACGATTTTATCGGCTAAATTTTCTTGACTTGATTCTCACTTTAATAGAAAAAGAGCAAAGACTACCAGCAAACCTTTGACCTATTTGTTACAAGAGGAACCTTTGACCTGTTTGTTACAATAGGTCTGAGGTAATATTTTGTCTAGTTGGAAATTGATTGCAGGGAATACAACCTTCCTAATATAGGTTCAAGAGAATAGTAGATACAATTTAACTTTTGCAGGACACGCAGCGAAAGCTAAGGAAGGAAGCAATGCATATGGTAAGCAGGTCGTCAAATTTTATTCAAGTTATATAATTCACAGTATATGTCAATTCTCAGTGAGCCATATAATGGTTAATTGTTTTTGCCTGATTAATAATAGCATTGCAACATATATAAATGTTTTTTGTCTAGAAGATTACTTGTGCTTGTTGTATTTCAAATTGTTGGATGCTCAGGTCTTGATGACAAAATATTCTTTTAGTTTGTTTTTATTTATATTTTAAATGTGTTATTAAAATTTCAAATGTGTTCTATATGGCTCTGTAGTTCATCTTCTCAACTAGAACTAATGGAAAAAATAAAGGCATGGTTGTATGATAACATGGGTTCTAGGATTGACTATGATGCACGTGGTCATTCATCTACTACAATGGCATATAATGCTACTAGAACAAGGTTTAGAAATAATTCTTTACCTCTTAAATTTTCCAATTGCTCTGTTTAATACATGAAAAAGTTTAATTATTTTGTTATGTTTGTTGGTATTTTGTTCTCATGCGACACAAATAAAGAAAGGAGAATCATATATGGTGGAATGGAATGAAAGTGAAGGAGTTGTGAATATTCTTTTCCAATCAACAACCTCAGTGCTACTTTTTTCAAATTGAATTATTAAAGGAGTTTGTAGTTTTAGTTTTAACGGCTTGATACTAATAATTGTTATGTTTTAGTTTTAGTTTTAGTTTTCAAATTGTTATGTTTTAGTTTTAGTCATAAAAAAATTGTCTTGAACATAATAATAAGTATCAAGCCGTTAAAACTAAAACTACAAACTCCTTTAATAATTCAATTTGAGAAAAATAGCAATGAGATTGTTGATTGGAAAATAATATTGACAACTCCTTCACTTTCATTCCATTCCACCAGATATGATTCTCCTTCTTTATATGTGCCGCATGAGAACAAAATACAAACAAACATAACAAAATAATTAAACTTTTTCATGTATTAAATAGAGCAATTGAAAAATATAAGAGGCCAAGAATTATTTCTAAACCTTGTTCCAGTAGCATTATATGCCATTGTAGTAGATGAATGACCACGTGCATCATAGTCAATCCTAGAACCCATGTTATCATACAACCATGCCTTTATTTTTCCATTAGTTCTAGTTGAGAAGATGAACTACAAAGCCATATCAGAACACATTTGAAATTTTAGTAACACATTTAAAATATAAATACAAACAAACTAAAAGAATATTTTGTCATTAAGACCAGAGCATCCAACAATTTGAAATACAACAAGCACAAGTAATCTTCTAGACAGAAAAACATTTATATATGTTGCAATGCTATTATTAGTCAGGCAAAAACAATTAACCATTATATAGCTCACTAAGAATTGACATATACTATGAATTATTATAACTTGAATAGAATTTGACGACCTGTGTTACCATATGCATTGCTTCCTTCCTTAGCTTTGGCTACGTGTCCTGCAAAATTTAAATTTTGAAATCAGTAAGAGTAGTTAAAGTGTATCTACTATTCTCTTAAACCTATATTATGAAGGTTGTATTCCATGCAATCAATTTCCAACTATACAAAATATTACCTTAGACCTCCCGTAACAAACAGGTCAAAGGTTCCTCGTGTAACAAACAGGTCAAAGGTTTGTGGGTAGTCTTTGCTATTTTTCTATTAAAGTGAGAATGCAAGTCAAGAAAATTTAGCCGATAAATTTAAATTAAATTTGAATTTAAAACCCAATGTATACTTAAGTCTAAATCACATATAAGAATATTATAGTTGAAAGGAACAATCATACCAATAAAATTATACAAAGAAAAAATGCAATTACAAGACTAAGAAATGGAATCATTTATTATATCTTCTGTAGCAAGCATTTCTCGAAAGCAACACACCAAAGTAATAATCATGTTAAACTCAAATTACTCCCAGCCCACGCCTTTTTTTGAATTATATGCAGCTAAATTTAAAAGTATCAGGTATATTAGAAAAGAAATCAATATCGTATAATCAATGTTATACGTGTAAAATAAGGTTTAGACCGAGTTCAAGAAGGGGGGGAGGTGAATTGAACTTTCAAAATCTTTTCGCAAATATAAAATGTTCTTAAAGTAGAGAATGAAAATTCTTTATTAAATCAATCAACTCGTGTAATTATGGATTATCCAATAAACAATCAATTATTCACAACAGAAGTTGTTAGAAATTAATCTAGAATACAGTTTTCAATACACTCCAAGAATCAATATTCAATATAAAGATATGTTTATCCAGAATCAAGATGATTAAACACAGTCCAGTAGATTTAAAGAATGAACAATAAAATAACCTAGAAGCACAATTGATTCAGATATGCGTAAACAGATTCAGAGTACAAAGATACACCGAGAAATTCTTAGTGAATAGCAAGATACAGTGATAAGTTTATTAGGCGAATGCAATCAAGTAATAAAATGATTGAGAAGAGAGAAGAAAAAATCAAGAACACAAAGATTTATCTTGGTTCACCCTTCCTCAAGGGCTACGTCCAGTACTTTGCAAAAGAAAAAGCCCTAAATTCATTATGAAAAAGTGAGAGAGATAAGGATAGAATGATGGACCGTGAGAAGGACCAACGAAGACCGATGAGGGAACGCTAATGAACCAGTGAGAATCCGCGAGTGTGAGAGAGACGCAGGGAGCCCATGTTTTCAATGAATTTCTTTTCAATGAATTTTATTTTCCCTCAACAACTTTACTTTTATTTTAAAAAGCCCATGTTTTAAAAGTAGCACATACATAAAAACGTTGCCTAAGCCAACAACGGTTAAATAACCATGGTTTTTAGTTATTATTAACCCACACTTACAAAACTGTTCTCTATAATATGTTTAGGCAACATTTTATACCCGTTGTCTAAATTAGTGTTGCCTCCAATTCCACCGTTTTCTCCTTTGGAAATTTTCTCTTCTTTGTAAGAAGTTCCTTCATAAAACCAGCATAAGTAGGCATTTGCTGTAATGCCTCAGTAAAAGGAATGTTAATATATTCTTCAAAATTTTAGTAAATCTGATGAATTGACGTTCAGCTTCTGTCGTAGAGGGTGCATGCGGGTAAGGTACATTTTTAATAGGGACACCTTCCTTAACCTTCCTCCAATTCTGTCCTTCATCATAATTGTTTTTCTTCCCACTATCATCCTCCAACTTCTCTTCTGTTTTTCTGATTTCAGTGTCTGAATCTTCTACTGTCACAGTTGCTGGTTTAATTTTTCCATTGTTCTGTCTTTACCAGTTTCAGCTAAATTTTGATCTGCTTCAACTGTATTCTTCCTCCCTTTCTTATCTCTACTTTTAGCAGCTTCTTCACTCACATAAGACCCAACCTACTTCCGACTTCTAATTGTGATGACCTTACATTGTTCTTTCGGATTAGTCTAAGTATTAGCAGAGAATTGTCCTCCCTAGGGATCTACTAATTGCTTAGCCAATTGCCCTACCTGAGTTTCCAAATTCCTCAAAGATGTCGCTTGATTATTATGATTTGTTAAAGAAGCTTGCATAACCTTCTCAAGAGTGTCCTCCAGCTTGCTTGTTTTGTCATGTAATGAGGGATACTGCTGTTGTTGTTGTTGATACATAGGTTGTCTTCCTGCATTACCAGCTTCCTACTTCCACCCCCAATTCTAATTTGCATTATTTTTCCAGCCTGTAGGGGGATTATTTGGATAGTTCACCTACTGACCAGCTTGCCTACCTAGAACTCCCATATATTGCACTTCCTCTCCACCTGCTGAGGACAAGCACCATTCAAGTGATTGCCTCCACAAAACTCGCAACATACAGATGGATTTTGATATGTCACTAGTGGTGCAGTTTGGACAGCTTGTAACTATTGTGGTAACTTAGCCATTTGTTGTGTCAATGCCTCCATTTGCTGTGTCAAAATCTTATTTTGTGCTAAGATTACATCTGTGGTGTTCAATTCAAAAACTCCCTTCTTCTAAACACTTTGCCTATCACACTGTGCTTGGTAATATGTGGAAGCTAATGCATCAATAATTCATTTAGCCTGATCCACGTCCATCGCCATCATTGTGCCTCCTGCTGCAGCACCAAGAATCATTTTGGTTTCTGGTCTCAATCCATTGTGAAAGATATTCAATTATGCAATCTCCTCAAAACCATGATTAGGACACCTTCTCAACATAGTCTTGAATCTCTCCCATGCTGCACAGAATGCTTCATCTGTTCCTTGACAGAAATTGGGAATTTTGACTTAGTTTTAATGTAATGAGACAGAGGGAAAAACTTCTTAAGAAATTTCTCCTCCACATCATTCCATCGTGTCAAACTTTGATTAGGATAAGAATTCAACCAGTCTTTTGCCTTTCCTACCAACAAAAATGGAAATAGTCTCAAATAAGCAACTTCTTTATCTTGTTCTTTAAATCCCATTGTAGCAGTCAACTCATAGAATGTGGATAAATGAGTATAAGGGTCCTCATGATCCAATCCTGTGAACTGCTGACTACTGATGAGAGTCAAATAGGCTGGCTTCATCTCTATGGCTCGAGCTGTGTTAGGAATAACAATACTTGAAAAATATCTGGGCCCCTGTTGTAGAGCATAATCGCCCAATGTTCTTCGTGTTTGCCTATTTTCATGTCCATTAATTCCTTCTGCCATAATTGCACCACAACTTTCCTCTACTGCCCGAATCTTTTGCTCACGCTTTCTACTTTGCCTAAGTTGTCTTAATGTCTTGTTGATATCTGGATCAAAAAGTAATTGTTCTTCTTTTACCTGTTTTCTCAAACGCATCAACCACTACGTTAGCAAATGTTCGACGATCACAAAAGATTAATACTTCACAATACGGTTAATACAAAATTGAATTTTCAATTCTTCATTGTTCTCCAGTAACAGCGCCAGCAACTTGTTAAAATGTTTTTAGTAAGTGTATTGAGTCCTCAAGTCATATAGAAAATAAGTAGAGTATTGTCTCCACAGGGAACATAATTTATAATTGAAAATTAATTATGTATCAATGTATTATAATTAAAAACAAGTAATACAAATGATTTGGATTTGAGTGAATTAATGACGTAAAACAAAACAATTAATAATAAATGTGTGAAATCAATATTAATAAAGATCTTGGGATTAAATTGTAATACTCTCCTTCTCATACACTCTTAATCAAATATTAATATCATCTTTTCCACTTACCAATCTGTGCAAATAAAAGTCATTAAACCTGATTCCCTCTATATTTGAAATTCATAAATTAAAATACCTAGCTTTGTCCCCAATTACTAGAATAGATTAATCAGCATTAAGAATAGTTGTTATAAATAGTCATTACACTATAATTCATCCCTAAACTTATATATGCAATGCGTTAAACGTTTGGTTCCAAATTCAAAAAGTGCTTTCCTGTCACAATAAGAATTCTAAGATAGATCAAATTATGAATAAAACGTAAAATAAAGGTAATTGAATTTAATGATATCAAACAACGTTAAGAGTGCATTCAAAGTTGAGAAATTACATCCAATCCCAAGAATAATAGAGTTTAGCTATGCATGGTAACATCAAAGACAAGAGAAAAGAAAAAGAAAGGATATTGATCAAAGGCAACGCTCCAAGAATCTCCCTCTTTGATAAGTGATGCCTCCTTCATTTGACCTAACTTTAGCCTTTTATAGCTTTCCCTCCTTGCATGAGGTCAAATTGCGACCGTTATTTCGTAATTCACACTCCTACAGCGTTGATGCCTTCAAATTAGGGCTTCATTATGAAAAGTCTTTAAGTGAGTCTTAGCCCAAGCTGTATCCTTTGCTTAAGCGAAAAGTCACTTATGCCCTTTCTCTGCTCCTTCGCTCTGATTCAGCGTTTTTTTCTCTCTCTCTAGATTTAACCTAATCCTCAACAAAAACTGCTTTTTGTACAATAAAACTTATTAAATAACAAAATGAAATAAAATAGAAAATAAAATTCAAATATAAACCAAATTAATAAGAGAATCAATGTAATTGTGCATGGAATTAAAGTAACAGTTAAGGCTTATCAGTATCTAATATTACTTACCAAGGTTTTAGTCACTTATACCATTAGATTCTAAATTAGTTTCTAACTTAATTAGATACCAATTTATAATCTAATGATATAAGTGACTAAAATCTTGGTAGATAATGTTAGATATAAATTATCTTGACTTAATTGGTCACTAAATTTAATCATTACTTTTATTTTGTAGTTATTTAGTAACCAAAACTTAATTTGGAGATTATTTTAGTCATAATTAGCAAGCATTTAATTTGATAGATAAAACTTGGTGTCTAAATAAATTTTTTCTTGCACTAAAACATGAAACCGATTATAGAAAATAATAACTCAAAATAATACTAAAAAACAATTAATTTATAGAAAAAATGTTTAAACTCAGAAAAAAAAATATATTGTTCCCCTTATTGATTAAGAAAAATATAAATGAAAGTAGAAAAGTCACGTAAAATCTTTTAAATTTTATATAATTTTGAATATTAAATAACTATTTTTAAATATAATGATTTATATTTTAACTATAAACTTCTCCACAAAATTTTGAAAAAATAATTAAATTAGTTACATAAAATTTTAAACTTTATATTTTCTTTAAGAATAATTAATTATTTAAATATATAAAATAATTAACTAATTATCATATATTTAACTTAATATCATATATTTAAGCATAAAAATCTTTAAATTTAAAGTAAGTTATTTTTTAAATATAATAATTATAAAAGTATATTAAATTATCATTAAATAGTTAAACGAAAGAAAATTATTATTATTATTATTATTATTATTATTAGTATTATTTATTTTATCCCAAATTTATGGAGAAGTAATATTACCATATTTGTTTTTAGTATTAAAATTGGCTTACTCAAATATTCATGAATTGCACATCATAACTTTTATGAGCATAAATTAATTTTGAAACAATCGTTTAAGTAACATACTTGTAAACAATTTTTTTGTAGGCTAAACTTGGTTATTTTTCCAGCTTCTGTATCTTCATGCCTTTCGGTGGTCATATCTTTCGGCTTCCATATCCTCATGCTTTTTGGTCATGGCTTTCGGTGACGCCTATTAGTTATGGCTTTATGTGATGCCTTTCACACTTTGAATTAATACACAACTCTTTGGTTGTGTTTTTGTGATTTCATTAACATGCATCTTTCGGTCATGTTTTTGTGATTTTATTAACATGCGACTCTTCTGCCATATTTTTGCGATTTCATTAACATGCACCTTCCAATCATGTTTTTGCGATTTCGTTAACATGCGCCTATTCGGTCATGTTTTTGCGATTTCATTAAGATGCGCCTTTTTGGTCATGTTTTTGCGATTTCATTAAGATGCGTCTCTTCAGCCATGTTTTTGCGATTTCATTAACATGCACCTTCCAGTCTTGTTTTTGCGATTTCATTAACATGGGCCTTTTCGGCCACATTTTTGCGATTTCATTAACATGCACCTTTCGATCATGTTTTTGTGATTTCATTAACATGCCCCTTTTCGGTCATGTTTTTGCGATTTCATGATCATGTGCCTCTTTGGCCATGTTTTTGCAATTTCATTAGCATGCACCTTTCGGTCTATTTTTACAATTTCATTAACCTGTGCCTCTTCGGCCATGTTTTTACGATTTCATTAACATGTGCCTCTTCAGTCATGTTTTTGCGATTGCATTCCATGTTCGGGGGATAGAGTTGGGCGTGGTTTGTCTATTGTTTCTCATTTCAAAGACAAGGTTTTCTCTCAAGTTTTGAATAGTGAGAGTAGGAAAATTTTACCTATCCCATGGGGACGCCAATTTGTTCTAACCGCTGAGGTTTTTTATCACTCTTGGATGACCCAAATAGAAGTTATCAATTTACTGAGAACCATCTTGTTTTATAAAATTATATTTTTCTAAACAACTGCATTCAAGTGCTAAATATTAACTAATGGATGAGTAACCCAACTGAATATTCAATTATTAGCTATTTAACTTAATCTCCAAGTTATTCTTCATAATATTTGGTAAATAGGGTGTTGGTTTTAATAATCTTAACAAATTATTATTATTATTATTCCACCAATGAAGTTATTGGGTTCACATCTCTTGTGAAATAGGGTTAACTTTTAAATAAAGATATCGCTTGACTTATCTTTGGATAAAAGGATTATACTTCATACCTCTCTTTTTGCTAAGCACACTCCTAGACCCAGGAGAGGACAAGAGCCATATTACTTCATGAGGAATACACCTTGAAAATGTTAGAAGTAATTGGAGTTATTATTGACTAGTATGTTCTGAGACAGGGTAAAGTTCAAGAGGTTGTGGTGAAAGTGGAATAAGATTCAAAAACAATGGATAATTTCACATAGAATTTGAATATTTTAATAAATGAACCAAACTTTTCTTATCAAATGATTTTGGTTTAGGAAGTAGGAAAAAGAATAGAAGTTGGAAGATGTTATATTTTAAACAGTTTTGTATAAGGGTTGAAGTATCTCTTAAATACTTTATTTTATTCATTTTATTTTTTGCTAATAAAAAAACATGTAAGTTTGAACATGTCATTTGTACAGATTAATTATAAATTAAGTTCCACTTGTGTTGTTTGACTTAGACATGAATTTGTTATTAATAGTAAACTCCTTTAGTGCCGGTAGTTGTTTGATTGAGAATAATTTTTGAGTTGTTAGTTGATCGAAGCCGTATCCGGTCAAATAATTGTAGTTAAATGCAGTATTAGGAAGTGACTCCTAGGTCGTCTCCCAAAGACCTAGTTCCTGTTAAAGGATTAAACACAAAGAAAAAAGGGGGGGTGGAAGGTTGTTGTGAAATAACTAGATTTAGTAAAATAAAAATAAAACAATAACCGAATTAGATTTCTTAACCAAAATTTAAATTACACTCTTGATTATATTGCAATTCGCTTATCACAGGATACAGAAATTCATGCTTAACTTATTGAATCCTAATTCCAACCCGAATTAATTAACTAAGCGATAATTAACACAAGTTTTCCTTATGCAAATTAAGCATTCACATACATCATTCATTTCATCCCAACGAATCGTAAACACTAAACCTAATGGCCCAAACCTTTCAAGTCTGGTCTAATAAATAAAAACTAAAAATAAAATCTGAAAATGAAAACTGATAATGTGACAGCTCCTCTTCAATTCCAAAATTAATATCCAAGCCCAATAAAATTCCAAAGCTACCTTGAAAATAATAATAAAATTAGCTCAGAAAATTTGAATTAAATAAAATTATGAATTTTTGGTATATGAAGCCCAAATAGTAAAATAGAGAAAATAATAAACAGTTAAACACAAATCACTAATAAAAAATAGGTACATAAAGACAAGTAAATAGGAGAAAATCATGACTCATCAAATTCTCCCATACTTAGACTTTTGCACTCGAGGGTAAAATCAAGATACAAAACAATGAATAAATCCAAAACCATCAAAGAGAGTGACACAACAAAAAGAAACTAAAACAGAAACAAACAAATGGACAACTTAACATCTCCTCAATGAATCCTAGAAAAGAAAGGAATAAACAACATCCAACACGCAAAGAGGCAAAGAGGCAAGATATATATGAACATCGTCCGAACAATTTAAAGCAAAGCAAGAAAATCAATTAGCTAAAGAGGTGAATCAAAAGGAACAAAATCCCACAAGGTGCATTGTATTACTGTATCTCTCAAGTGTCTAGGTTACTATATATATATATATATATATATATACTCTCAAGGCACTAATGAAAAACAAGCAACAATTAGACTTGACAAGCCTCTAAAATCATTAATCAATGCACACATACATAAATATCATAAGGTCTTTTAGGGTTGTAATGGGGCTAAAGACAAGGTAGGAAATAAAATATGGAATAAGTGGCTGAAATCAGAGGGACTAGAGGAGCAATGGGGAATAAGTCAAAAACCTTTAAAATCAATCATTTATCTTTGCCTTAACATTTTTTTTTCGATCTTTATCCCTTTTTTTATTTTTTTAACTTTTTTTTAATCTTTTTTTTGAAACACGAAAACAAGAACAATATATATGAACAATCAATATAAAAAAAACTCTAAACCAATTAGCCAGAAACATCATCCAATGAACTTATTCCCAAAACAATTTCTAAGCTCCAAAATTCCCTAAGGTTAAGGTCATTATTGTTTTTCACTTAAGGCTTGTAATTAGTTTCAAAACAAAAAAAGGAATGTAGGCTCAACAGGGGTAATCAAAGGAAATAATGCAAGGTATGCTTATTTGGCTAAAGGCTATTTTGAACAAAAATGTCTTAATCGTCTCAAAACATGTGTGTGAACCGAGTTGTATAAAAAAGAGTCAAGCCAAGGTCATCGTGCAAACAATCAATAGGCATATCACACAGACAAAAAATAGAGAGTGGCTCAAACCTCACATAGGGTATATCTGTTATATTCAAATCAACCTCTCAAACCTCATGATTAACTTGACTAGCAAAGAAAAACAAGGATTTCAAGCCATAAAGTATCAAACAACTCATATCCAAGAGTGAAGTATGTGTCCAGTTCCTATACAAAGTCCAAAAAACTAGAGAAACATGCAAAATTGTCCAAAAAATCAAAGAAATTGTAAAGAAAACATAACCCTAAAACAATGTTTAAATTAGTCTCCCCCCTCCACACTTATACTACACAGTGTCCCAATGAGTTGCAAGCAGAAAATCATAACAATTAAATCACCAATATGATCAAACATGTGCAATAAAAGTACGGAAGGAGAAGGAAAAGAAAACTCCCTAAGTCATGGCGGAAGATGGAAGAGAAGTGGGATCAAGCAGAGAGATCTCCTATACGACTGTATCCAACAGAGAGGGATTGCTAAGGAATGGCTTCAGCCGGTTTCCATTGACCTTAAAGCTCTTGCCTGTGGACTCACTTTTGATTTCAATTGTTCCATAAGGATAAACATTAGTAACAACAAAAGGTCCAATCCATTTAGAACGAAGCTTACCACCCATGAGTTTGAGCTTAGAATTATACAACAAAACTTGCTCCTTGACCACGAAGTCCTTCCTAGCTATCAAGCTATCATGGAACGTCTTGGTTTTCTCCTTATAGAACTTAGAATTCTCATAAGGCTTCCAGATGGATCTCATCCAATTGACTGAGTTGCAACTTTCTTTCCTCTCTAGCCTGATCAATAGAGAAGTTGCAAGTCTTCACAGCCCAGTATGCTCGATGCTCTATCTCTACATGTAAATGACATGCCTTTCCAAAGACAACTCGATAAGGAGACATCCCTATAGGTGCTTTGTAGGCAATCCTAAGCGCCTAAAGAGCATCATCCAATCTGTTACTCCAATCCTTTCTACTAAGCTGGATAATCTTCTCCAAGATTCTCTTGATCTCCCGGTTTGAAATTTTGGTCTGCCCATTTATTTGGGGGTGATATGGTGTACAGACTCTATGAACAACCCCAAACTTCTTAAGTAAAGCCTGAATGGATCTATTGCAAAAATAGGTGCCTTGATCACTAACAATTGCTCTGGGTACTCCAAACCTGCAAAATATGTTAGATCTAACAAAATCTACAACAACCCTAACATCATTAATTCTGGTGGGTTTGGCTTTCACCCATTTTGAAACATAATCAACAGCCAAGAGAATGTAATTAAAACCAAAAGAGATAGGAAAGAGACCCATGAAATCAATAACCCATACATCAAACACCTCACAAAACAACATGGGATGTTGTGGCATCTGTTGTCTCCATGTAAGGGATCCTCCTACTCTCTGACACTGCTCACAAGTGCTACAAATCTTTCACGCATCTCTAAAAATGGTGGGCCAGTAAAAAACACAGTCAAGCACCTTGTGAGCAGTCCTCTGTATGCCCAGATGGCCGCCTGATGCAGAAGAATGACAAAATTGCAAGACCGAATCAATCTCATGATCTGAAATGCATCACCTGATTACCTGATCACTGCACAACTTCCATAAATAGGGGTCATTCCAAATATAATGCTTAACATCACTCTTAATTTTATCAATCTGAGCTCTAGATGCTAAGGGAGGAAAAACAGAAGCAACTAAAAATTTTACAATATTTACAAACCAAGGGGTGGAAACAGAAACAGTCAACAAACTTTCATCTAGAAAATCATCCCGGATGGATAGTGGATTTGCATCCTCAACTCTCTCAATCTTGCTGAGATGGTCTGCTACCAAATTCTATGCTCCACTCTGGTTACAGATGTCCAAGTCAAACTCCTGAAGCAAGAGCATCGATCTTATCAGTCGAGGCTTTGACTCAGCCTTTTTCAGCAGGTACTTCAGAGTTGCATGATCTGTAAACACAATAACAGGAGAGCCAAGCAAATATGATCTAAATTTATCAAGAGCAAAAACAATAGCTAAAAGCTCTTTCTCTGTAGTAGTGTAGTTTGCTTGGGCAACATCTAAAGTCCTAGAAGCATAATATATCACTCGAGGTAGCTTATTAACTCTTGTGCAAGGACAACTCCAAGTGTATAATTTAAAGCATCACACATCAGCTCGAAGGGAACTATCAAGTCAGGTGCCTGAATGATAAGAGTGGTAGTTAATGCTTTCTTAAGACAGTCAAAGGCCTCTTTACACCCATCATAAAAAACAAACTCCACATATTTTTGAAGCAGGTTGGATAGTGGAAGGGTGTGCTGAAATCTCTAATGAAGCGCTTGTAGAAACCTGCATGGCCAAGAAAAGAACGAACCTCTCGCACACAAGAGGGGTAAGGTAACTGTGAAATAACAAATATTTTTGCAGGATCTACCTCTATGCCTTTCCTGAAGATAATATGCCCTAAAACTATACCCTGTTCTACCATGAAATGACACTTCTCAAAATTTAGAACAAGATTACTTTCAACGAATCTGTTAAGCACTCTATCTAAATTATCCAGGCATGTATCAAAAGAGGATCCATAAACAGTAAAATCATCTATAAACACTTCTATACAATTTTCAAGAAAATCAGTAAAAATGTTAAGCATGCACCGCTGAAAGGTACCAAGGGCGTTGCATAGGCAAAAGAACATCCTCCTATAGGCAAAAGTACCAAAGGGGGCAGGTGAATGTGGTTTTTTCTTGATCCTCAGGAGCAATATGGATTTGGAATTAACCAGAAAAACCATCAAGAAAGCAATAATGAGATTTACCTGTCAAACGTTCAAGTATCTGATCAATGAAAGGCAATGAAAAATGATCTTTGCGTGTTGCTGTATTCAACCTTTGGTAATTAATGCAAACTCTCCAAATGTTTTGCACTCCAGTTGGGATAAGCTCATCCCTCTCATTCTTTACAACAGTGAGGCCTGTCTTCTTAGGAACCACCTGGACCGGGCTCACCCACTGATTGTCAGAAATAGGATAAATGATCCCATTTTGTAGAAGCTTGGTCACCTCCTTCTTCACTACATCCAGAATGACTGGGTTGAGTCTCCTTTGTGGCTGTCTCACTGGTTTAAATCCATCCTCCAATAATATTCTATGCATACAGATGGATGGACTTATACTAGGAATGTCTGCCAAGGTCCACTCGATGGCCTTTTTATGCTTTCTAAGAACTTGCAACAACTTTCTTGAACAACCTCAAGAGAAGTGGAAATGATCACTAGCAGTTTCTCATCATCCTCCAAGTAAGCATACTTGAGGTTTTCTGGTAGAGGTTTCAGTTGTAGAGTGGGTGCGAGCTCAACATCAGAAAGAACCAGAGAAGGAAAAAGATTAGGTGAAAAGTTTCACAACCTATACCTCAACCTGCAAGTCAAATTCACATGTTCTTCCTACAACATGGTTAACGCATTCTGACTCTATAGAATGAATATCAAAAGGTACAACACCCAAAGTCTCATCTAAAGTATCGAGAATACTCTCAGAAGAAAAATCAAGTTCATGATCAAATTCAATGCACGGGGACATAGAAGAATGAAGATCAAATGAAAAAGAATGTTTCTTACCATGCAAAGAATCAGAATGAATAACATATTCATCAACAATATCATCAATAAGCTCAACACGAAAAACAGAATGGCCTCAGATGGATGTTTCATGGCATCAAGAATGTTAAAAGGGGTAACACTATCACCAAATTCCATAGACAGGGTACCAACATAAACATCAATCTTAGTTTGGGTTGTTTTAAAAAATGGTTTGCCTGAAATGATTAGGACGGATCCATGGAAAAATCCCTCCTCCATATCAAGAACATAAAAGTCAACAGGAAAAATATGTTCACCAACCCGAACCAAGACATCCTCAATGAGACTTGTAGGGTGGGCAACACTTCTATTTGCCAACTATATCACCACACCCGTAGGTTCCATAGGTCCAAGAGACAAAGATTTATAAATAGACAAAGGCATAACATTAATTGAAGCACCCAAATCAAACATGGCATTTTCAAATTTGCTATTCCCAATAACACAAGGTATACAGAAAGTACCTGGGTCCTTACATTTCTCTGGAATGTGAGGAATAGATTTACCTATCAATGCAAATACGTTTTTGCCCATGCTGATCCGCTTATGACCCTTCATCTTCCTTTTGTGTGTGCATAGCTCCTTCAATAATTTTGCATATTGAGAATCTCTTTGATGGCATCAAGTAGAGGTATGTTCACCTCTACCTTCCTAAAGGTATCCAAGATCTCCTTATCCACCTCTTCCATCTTTTTGGTTGGAATTATTCTGGGAGGAAATGGAAGAGGAATGGGAGGTTGCTACAAATCACCACTAATAGAAGGTGCACTGGAAGAAGATCAACCGTTTCCCAAAGGCATATTTCTCTTTGTTTTCACAACCGGATCACGACGGGGTGATCACAAATTTATTTTTAAAAATATTTAAATTGATAATAGAGTCGCCACTATAGCTTATTATGGGGAAACTATAGAAAAACAAAGAAAATAAAAATGCCTACGAACCATATTCAAGATTCGGGGGTCGGTTTTGTGTAGAGAAGGTATTAACACCCCACAACGCCTGTCCTAAGACGGTACCTTTAATTAAATTAATAGAAATAAGTGTGGATTTACAAAATGTTATTTTTTCCTACAAATAGTAATTACAGCAAATAAAAATAAATATATATTGACAGAAAATGCAGACTAAGAATGAACAATAAGCAAACAAAATAATAACAGACAAATTTTTATTTTTTTATTTTTTTTTGAACTCGACAAGGATTGACCTTAGTCCTACGTTTCCAAAGGAAGATATGGGATCACGTAGTTCTAATTTGAGAATTTTGTTTGAGAGTGTTTGTTATATATTTTTATTTGAGATTTTTATCTTTTTTAGGATTGTTTTATATTTTAAAAAAATGTTTTGTTAAACTGCTTTTTTTATTATTTTTAGAAGCCTTTATATTTTTGCTATTTTTTATTTTGTGAAAACTTATTTTTTATTGTTATCAAAAACAATTTTTACGTTTTCGAAATTTCATAATTTTGTTTATATTTTTTTATTATTAAAACTGGTTTTTGTACTTTATTTTTCAAAATTAAATATTTTTATAAAAAAGTGAAATACAATATCAACATAAACATATAAAATAACAAATATTAGTATTGAATAGAAATTTAATTATAAAATCTAACACATTCATTTTATCTTATATTATATTTTTATTTTTGTCTTATTATTTTTTGTTTTGCATTGCTAAGGTGAATGTAGAGAGCATGAGATCATGTGGGACGATTGTATGGTGGTTTGGTTTGAGAAAATGCATAAAGCAGTAGTCTCTTATAGGTATATTTACCTCTTACTAAACCCTATTTCAATCAGGCAATAAATTATGCAGGTAATTAACACAGATACTAACATTTGCAAAAATTTTCAATGCCAATGTATATACAAAAGGTTTTTTCACAAAAAAACATGTACAAAAATTTGATATATGTACAAAATTTCAAAAGATAACGTATCTACAATTTTTTAAAGGAGGGTGTATTTACAAAAATATAATTATTTATTTAAAAAAGTATGGTCAATGTCTCTTGTAATCATTATATTGCAGACTTCCTTTCTCCTTTTTTTTTGTAAAAAAAAATGACAGATTTTTTTATTATTTTATTTCATATTATTTCAAGAGAAATTTTATTCACCCTTGTCTTTCTTTTTTTCAGTGAGGTCAAGACCTTCACAATGCAAAGAGGATCTCAAATGCAATTAAAAAAAAAAAAGTGAGTTTAGACCATGATTGGGTCTCAAAATAAATCTTGAAAGAAGTGAGGCAAATGTATGAATGCAATATTTTTCATTTTTGGTATTCTTGACTTTTTTTATATTGACATTTAGGAAGAGATGCATTAGTGCATTTAGAACGTATGAACATATACATGGAATGCATAATTTTCATTGAATGAATTATGATATGAAATTCATATTTTTTATTTTTGATTGAATAAGAATGCATGCATAAAACTCCATTTTTCATTATTGATTTTCGATTTTTTTTTTGAGAATTTAGGTATAAAACTCTATTTTTTTATTTTTGAAAATGAGAATGTATGTATGAATTCATAAAATTCTATTTGCTATTTGTTTTTCTTTATTTTGATTGAGATGAATGCATAAAACTATTTTTTTTGTTTTGATTTTAAGAGAATGCATAAAACTATTTTTTCTTTTTTTTATGAGAATGCATGAAAAATGTATAAAACTTTATGTTTTATTTTATATTTCTTTTAAAATGTATTTTCAAAATTTTTCCTAAGAAAAAAGCATGTTATAGAATGTAGTATGGATGCCTTTGAAGATGTATGATGCACGTGTCAATGTATTTTCAATGTATCATGTATATTAAGATATGTGATGCATGTTGAGATGTGTGATGAAGGTCTAAATGTATGATACCTATTTAGAGTATGATGCATGTCTAACTATAAGATGCATGCAAAACTAAATAATGTATGCATGTTAATATTTTTTTATGGGAGTAAATTAGAAA
>Ga0099825_1000760_pt1 | contig 37198 bp, 18 predicted proteins | sample SiratroredBW_FD_76838 | JGI IMG/M metagenome (GOLD analysis project Ga0099825, IMG submission 76838) | Root nodule microbial communities of legume samples collected from California, USA - Siratro red BW | ecosystem: Host-associated > Plants > Roots > Nodule | place: USA: California | collected...
ACATAACAAGAAGAAAATAAAGAAAAGAATGGTTAGGATATTTATTATTATAATAAAAAAAAAAAAAAGAAAAATATTAATTATATATATATATTATTATAATAATAAATAATAAAAATAAAAAAAAAATAAAAAAAAAAAAAAATTTTCAAATAAAAACAACAATTTTAATCAAAAAAAAAAAAAAAAAAAACCACCCAATTGGAAAAAAACAAAAAAAAAAAAAAAAGAAGTACTTATACTTTTAAAGTAACAAATCCTTTCTGATTAATTGCATGTTTCAGAATTTGAAAATATATGCATTAGAATTTCAAAAGAAAACATGTTTTCAACTTTTATAAACATCATCATAATCATTTTCCCTCAACTTTTTAGTACTACTACAAAAATATCGATTTAATATTTTTTAAAAAATCATTAGCCACCTAAGTTAACCATCTCTAAAAGTATAAATGAGATAAAACGATTAAATTGTTGGGAATTGTGTTAATTTTTTTCTCCTGAGAGATTATATTCACTCTATTTATTTGTATATTTGTGAAAAGTACCTTTGGAAACATTAATGCTTTGCCTTTTTGTGAACTAACCACAAGCACTTCCAATTCATTGCTCACATTGCCATCAATGTCTTCTTTATATCTGTAAGGTATGCACCTGCAGGAGTATACATTGGAACAAGTTTGAGACAATGAAAACCAAAAGCAATCAACAACAAAATAAAGAAGGGACTAATTGAGCAGATAATGTAAGAAAAACAAAAACCAACAAATTAAGCAAACTTATCCAAAATGCAATGCAACCAGACAAAGCTTGAGTGCAACTGTCACCAAATAGAAAGCTAAAATCCAAAAACTTCAGCAAATTTATAGTTTTTCTCTTCTCTTTAAAATGAAAGCTTCTTCATGCATAGATATAGATACCCCCAGATAGACGAAAACAAAATATAGACACGTTAAAAAAGAAAGATAAATGAGAAATAAGAGTATCATGCAGATATTCAAATATTAACCCTCTAAGCCCTTGCAAAAAAGCTACAATTTTTGAGCTTTTATTCATAAAAGAACACAACCCTTTTGTTTTTTACTTTCAAAAGCTTGATTTGTGTTTCATTCCCTTCCACCTTTCCTTTTGAGGAAAAGAGAAACTTGCCAAACACATGCCAACTTCACATGAAGCCATGACAAAACAACTTCAGAAAAACATTAAACCCAAAAAATTCAGAAACTGATATCCAAAATATAGGACCCTCTGAACTGAAATGATGAACTCACCCCACAACTTGTCTGCCACCACTACTGTTGTACCTCTGCATCTCCCTTCCCGTTCGAGAAACCAAGCAAACCATCCTTCTCAAACACTTAACTTCAATATTTCCACTTTCAGAAGCCTTGACAAAGCAAAAGACAGAACAATTTTCTATCTTTTTCGATCTAATATTGTATAATAAGAATAATATGATAGCTATCTACGTTATGTGTATGTATGTGGGATTGAAGAATAAAGCAATAAGACGAAGGATTAAAGGGTTTATATATATATATATATATAGGTGATAAGGGTGCTTGTGGAATCGTTTATAAAGCGCGTAATTGTCGTATATTAGTTGAAGGATGAGATGGACGAAGAAAGAAAAATGGAAAAAATAAATAATAAAAGTAATAATGGAGAGATATTATTTATTAATTATTAATTATTATAATATAAGGTTGAGGAATGGGTGAGGTTTGAGGGATTTGGTATTTATTATTGGTTTGATGCTTTGCCGAGTCAATCAGCTGGCCGAAGAAGAATAAGAGGGATTGAAGTCTTAGGTAGCTATGGTAGTATGATACAGAGAGAAAGAGTCAATGTGAGTTAGTTGACTTTTTGGAATCATCCATGCAATACCATTTGCATGGTTTCTGTATTTCATATCATACCCTCTAGAACATCTGATCAATTCCTCTTTTTTGTCTTATTGGGTGTACAATTTGATGATAACTTTCTTGTAAAATTTTATAAATATGTATATATATACACATTGAAAGAAATTTTCAAATTTACTTAATTTTATAGATCAGTTTACAATTTAAGATTTATATAATTTCTTCTCATGTAGAGAATGGCATCTTACATTAAAAAATAAAAAGAATTTGATAGACTCAATGAATCTTATTAAAATAAATTTAATATTATATTAAAAAGTAAATTAAATTTAATTCAAGCTTGTAAATCAATTTATACGATATGATTCACATTTATTTATATACGTATGTATAATTTTGGTCATGATGTAAGAATTGAATATAGGTATATTGAAATAGTCATGTAAATCCTGTCCTGATAGGAATGTGTCCCTTAAATAAATTTGCTAAAGGAGAATAATTGAGTTGTTTTTTTTTTCAAATATTTTTGGTATATATTGTTAACATATACATTTGAACTAAAAGTAAGAAGAACTACATTAGCAATTTATCTTTTAAGGGGGAAAGTGATTTTCCAAAGTATAGTTGCGTTAACTATACCACATGGTATGATAAAGTTGTTAATGCTTTGATTTTTATTTAGCAGCTAGAATTTTTTATCACCTTAAATTTATTTTTCCATGTTTTTTTTTTGTTTTTAAAACTTTAGATGAGTCAATTAGTCCATTTGTATAACTCAGCAACAACCCATGGTAAGTTTAATAGAGTTATCCATTTTTTTTCGTGAATTAAAAATTGAGTTAAGTTAAGTTATTTGACATTTTAATATTGAATCCATATGAATCCGAATAATGGATCTGATTCCTTGTTGATTTATATGTAATCAGAGTTGAAGGAAATGGAATAAGAAGAATGGAGATAAGATACCAACAATAAATGTGTTCATAATATGGTTGATAAAGTAGGGAAACAAGAAAGAGAAAGAGAAAAGTTATTTTCATGCAATCCCACCATAAAAAAACGACTTTTTCTTTTTATATTGAAAGAAAATAAAAAGGAAACAAGCTCTTTTTTTCATTGTTTGACTAAATTTTTACAATATAATTTAAAAAAAAAATAATAATAAGTTTATACCAAGAAAATATGATATATTAAAAATTGCATTTTAGTTAATATATGAATAATTTTTTTTTCTCTTTTCACTTAGCAAGTGGGAAAAGTTTATCTTTCTTCTTTATTTTTTATTTATATATAAACGACTATGTTTCCTTCATTCTTCTTCTTCTTTTTACTTCTCATTTTTTCCATTCATAAATTAAATAAACAAAATGTTAAAATAATGGTACATATACTATTATTATGTTATGTGTGAATATTAATTAGTGCCACCTACATAGCATTTCATGCACGGTCAGGTATATGAGTTCATGGTAAAATTCTTAAAGTGATGCAATTTCACCATAATATTTTCAAAATGGTTAGAATTTTTTTTTATTACTGTTATGGGTAAAATCATGGATAAATCGTTTATAAATGATAGATTTAGTATACTATACCTGCACGATCTCATTTAATTTCATAATTAAAATATAACACACGATTTCTAAGCTGGCATCGTATTTCACCAGCACGAATTTTAAGTGTTTTATATGAATAAAATTTATGGAAGTTAATGTAGAAATATATTTATGAAAATTAAAATTTTATAACTGCGTTTATTTAAAATATGGTTGTAGCGTTTGGGATTCATGCTTTAAATCTAATATTATTATATGAAATCAATTTTGTACATAAAATGTCTGTTACTATATGAAAGTTAATGGTACATATACTATTCTTATGTTATGCTTTAACCTCTTGAAAGCCGCGGGCAGACAATTTTTAAAAAGAGGTACAATTCTCTTACAATATTTTTAAAATGAGTAATTTATTTTATTCTCACGGGTAAACTTAACAAAATATTTTACAATAAATGATACGATTATTAGGTGCAATTTTGGTTTCATATAATAACATATGTTTTAATTAGATTTAAAGCATGAATCGTAAACATTTACAACCATGTTTTAAAGTAAATGCAGTTAACAAAATTTTAATTTCCATAAATATATTTCTACAATAACTTCTTAAATTTTATTTATAGTGAAACACGATCTCACACATCAGCTTAGAAATGGTGATATATTTTAATTATGAAATTAAATGAAATCATGCAATAAAAATATATTTTTCTAATAAAATTGTGTCACCTACGCATAGTTTATCCATATAACGAAAACAAAAAAAAATATCTATTTTAAAAATATCGTAACCAAATTGCATAACATTGAAAATTTTGCTTAAGTTTCGTAACATCGACCTCACGTAAACTTTGTCTACAATTTGATAAAGTTAACATCTTTTTCCCACTTTACAACATCAATTTTCTCCCTATGAATATAAAAAGCAAATTTAAACATATTTTTAATCTTCAAAAACAAGTAAATTTTAATAAGGAAAAAAATATGTTTTTATTTCTTCTATTTTTTTGTCAAACTTAACTTTGATTATTGTATTTTCAATTTGATAAACCGGTCTTCTATTTTTTTAAATATATAATTTTAATCACATCTATAATTAAATTCAACATTTACTGACAATTTTTTACTATTGTAAAATTAAATTACATTTTCTTAAAAAAATATAAGGACCAATCATTATTTTTTAAATGTCTAAGAAATAAAACTATGATGAAATTACAAGGACCGAAATCATATTCTTTTCATTCTAGATTCATTTCTAAAAAAATAATTATTTTAAAATTATAAACTATTACATTTATTATATAATTTTCATTCACTTATTTGTATACTAAATAACAGGATAAATGATTATTCAAAATAAAATTGATTAATATATTATATCATGTATGTTATTGTTTTATTAATAATAATAAATAAATAAATATAAAAATATTTAGAGTATTTCAATTTATATATAAAATAATATATAATAAATAAATAAATAATTAAATAAATAAAATAGTTACTTATGATGAGTCAAAAAAATTACTAAAGACTATAAGCATTAAAAGTTGATAATGATCTAACTCATTTATTGACAAGGCATCATGAAAGAAAACCTTTTCAACAACACCCTATAACATTGAATATGTTAGATTATGCAGATTTTCTTACTATATTGTGCCATTCAGCATTTCCGCTAACATGTTATTTTCAAACAATTTTTCAAATATTTAAAATAAATTTCACTTAACTATCTTAAAAATGAATACATAAATTCAAATTTAAAAAAAATGAAAATTAAAAGAGAAAAATCAAATGTTATGGATTCAATTGCTCAAACATGCACTATCTTAAGAAAGAAATGTTGATTTAAAAGATAAGAATTTATGAAAATTTTCATGCATTTCTACTCGTACAAAGCGGAGACTTATATTTTTTAAATTTTATTTTTTGTTTTACTTATACCAATGGTATTTATTTATATAACTTTTTATTTTTATTTGAGATATTTATACCTTAATCAATTTGAAAAAAATAATTAATAACATTCAAAATGTCAACAATCAATTAACACTAAAAATTTTAGATTAATTTCTATTATAGATTTTATGTTAACTTAAAATAAGGTTAAATTATAATATGTAATCCTATACTAATGTAGGTTCTTTTACATAGAACATTTAGGAGGTTTGATGTGTCATGATAGATGACTCATCTAAATAATTTATATTTTAAAAGTTAACTACCGTCATTTCTAATTTGTCAATTTCATACCACTTTTATTATTAAGTCACTTATACTTAAAAAATAAAATAGAAAACTTAGTATAACTGTTAGGTATCCAAGTGTGAGGATCCAACCAGTTTTTAATGGGCTATCACTAGCCAGTATAGAGAGAATTGGATGGGTGCTAGAAGAGATGGAATCCTTGTAGAAAAACCATACATGGGAGTTCGCATGTCTTCCTGAAGGAATGAAGGCTATTGGTTGCAAATGGGTGTACAAAAGGAAGCCAGCAGTATCAGAAAAAGAGGGGAAAAATTTAAAGGCTCGCCTCGTAGCAAAAGAATTTTCACAGAAGAAAGGGATAGATTATGATGAGATTTTTTCTCCTGTGGTTAGACACACTTCTATTAGGGTAGTACTTGCATTAGTAGCTACTTGGGATTTGCATTTAGAGCAGATAGATGTTAAAACTACTTTCTTGCATGGTGATTTAGAGGAGCGGATTTATATGCACTAGCTAGAGGGTTTTTTTCAACCTGGATATGAGCATTTGGTTTGTAGGTTGAAGAAATCTTTATATGGATTGAAACAGTCTCCAAGGCAATGGTATAAACGGTTTGACTCCTACATGATTCAGATTGGCTACAAGAATTGTGAGTATGATTGTTGTGTTTATGTAAAGAGTCTTGATGATGGTTCTCTTATTTTTCTGCTACTGTATGTTGATGATATGTTGATTGCTACGAAGAATTTGGATGATGTTGTTGGTTTGAAAGCTTTATTGAGTTAGGAATTTGATATGAAAGACTTAGGTGCTGCAAAGAAAATTCTTGGGATGGAGGTTCACATGGATAGAAGCTCAAGGAAACTGTGATTATCTCAGCAAGGTTATGTTGAGAAGGTACTAAACAGATTTGGGATGAACAGTGCAAAGCCTGTGAGCACTCCATTGGCAAATCACTTTAAACTCAATTTAAACCAGTGCCCTAAGACAAATAAGGAGGTTGCAGACATGGCAGAGGTTCCTTATGCTAGTGTTGTTGGCTACTTGATGTATGTGATGGTATGTACATGCCCTGATTTAGCTCATGTTGTTAGTCAAGTTAGTAAATACATGTCTAAACCAGGTAGGCAACATTGTGAGGCAGTCAAATGGATTTTCAGGTACTTGAGAGGTACTGTGGGGCATGACATTGTGTTTGGTAATCAGCAGAGTGATCCTTTGGTTGTTGGATATGTTAATTCAGATTATGCAGGTAATTTGAATAATAGAAGGTCGACAACTGGGTATGTTTTTACTATCAGTGAAGGACCTGTATTTTGGAAGTCAACTATCCAGTCCATTGCTGCATTATCTACCTCTGAAGTTGAATACATGACAGTAGTTAAGGCTGCAAAAGATGTTTTGTGGCTTACTAGGTTAGTAAATGAATGGGGTGTTCAACAAGGTGGAGTACAGTTGCATTGTGATAGTCAGAGTGTTATTTATTTAGCAAAGAACCAGATATATCATGCTAGAACAAAGCAGGTTTCACAGATCAAAGAGTTGATTGCATCTGGTGAGATACTGTTGCAAAAGATTAGTACTACGAGAATGCAACTGACATGTTAACCAAGCCAGTTACCACAGACAAGTTCAAGCATTGCTTGGATTTGTTGAATGTTTATAGTTGCTAAGGGGGCGTATATTCGCCAAGGTGGAGATTTGTTAGGTATGGCTCATAATAACAAATAGGGAAAGTTATAGGCTTTATGGGTCTTCTTTCTTATATATTGCTCAACTTTCTCATTTATAACCAATGTGGGACTTAGACTCACACTTGAATATCTAACAATAACCAACATCTCATATCTCTTTTATTACACCACAATATGACATTGATCCAATTGCAAGATTTTGATCTTTTAAAGTCAAGAATTGCATCAACTTAGTTTCAAAAGTGGCTCCGTTAAGAATACAATTGCTTCTTAAAATACTATGAAATTGAAGCTCCTAAGAAGTTAAACAAATAACTAGTTGTACTTCTCTTGTCCACTTCATCGCCACACTAATCTAAGTGACCTATGAGCTTAACAAATTTCAACCTAGTTTTGTGAGGAAATAAAATTCCATAACTCAATATACCTTTAACATATCTCAATACTTTCTTAGTTGCTATCATGTATAACTTCCATGGCTTTCCCATGAATTTGTTGATCACTCAAACAACAAATGTCAAATTAGGCCTATTGTTGCATAAGTATCTCCTCAATGATCTAACTGGGTGCTTGTATAGAGCTGAATATACCACCTCTTCATCCTCATCATTTCTCAAACTTGAGCTCACTTCTTTTGGAGTATCTCTTGGATTGCACTATTCCAAGTTGAACTTTTTAAATACCTCAGTAGCATACTTCTGTTGATGAAGTATGATACCTTTAGAAGCATGTACAAACTCCAAATCAAGAAAGTATGTTCATTCACCTAAGTTTGTCATATCAAGTTTAGATTTCTTCTAGAGCTTGATCTGTTTAAGCTTATTGGAATTATTCCTTATCACTAGGAGATAATCTACACATAGACAAATTATAATCATACTAGTCTCTCCCTCCTTCTTTATATAAAATCCAAATTTAAGAAAATATTTATAGAAATCCTAAGGCGTAAGAAATGTATCAATTCTCTTATTCCAAGCCCTTGGAGCCTGGTTGAGACCATATAATGTTTCATTCAATTTATACACCATATTCAACAAGTATATTGATGTACTTACAACTTCACCCCAAAAGCAATGTGGAAGTTATTTTGCTTCATAGAAGCTCTTTGTCATATTCAACACAATCTTATTTCTCTTTTAAAAAATACCATTGTGTTTAAGGAGTATAGTGTGTCATCACCTCATGAATGGTTCTGTTCTTATCACAAAATCCTTGAAAGCGTTTCAGTTGTATTCTCCAACTCCATCTAATTTGGGATTTTTATTACTTTTTCATTATGTTTCTTAACTATGACAACTAAAATATTGAAAACACCTCATCTTTAGCTTTTGATTATCCATATTTTTCTACTATGTTCATCTATAAATGAAACAAAATAGTTGTTTCCTCCAAAGGATGTCACCTCAAAAAGAGCCATATATATCTTAGTGAACAACTTCCAATGTCCAAGATACTATTATTGGTAAGTAGGATTGAATGAGTTCTTAAGTTGCTTTCGAATAAGGTATATCTCGTAAATCTTCTTAGGTGTGGTCAATTTAGGGAGTTTTGTCACCATACCACAACTTGATAACTATGTTAGGCTATTAAAATTCAAATGGCAATACCTCAAGTGTCATAATCATGTCTCTTGATTCGTATTAGTAACTTCTATAACTCCAATCATACAACCCTAAGGTTGGCTTGGAAGGTTTTATTCTTTGTAAGAGGGAATCTAAGAATCAAACTTTGATCTGGATTAAATTATTCCAAGTGACATCAATTGCCTTGTTGCGTAGGCCAGGTGGACCAAGTCACAATTGAATCATGACACTTAAGTTGCTACACTCTTAAGTAGAAAGAGTTGAGCCTTGACCATTGGTTATAACTTTTGACCTAGTGGTAAGCACTCGATCCAACGATTGACATCATAGTCAAGGTCATGAGTTCGATTTTTAGTGGGGCAATTATTCAGGAAGAGATTATTACATGTTGCATAATTATCATGTAGCGCAAGCTAGGTGGGCCGAGTTACAAATAAAGAGTTTGATTCCTGGTGAGACAATTTTTGTGGGTCAAGTCACAATCGAATCGTGATACTTAGGTTGTTACACTCTTAAATAGAAAATATTGTGACCTGACTATTGGGTATAACTTTTGGGCCTAATGTTAAACGTTTGATTCAAAACAAACAATTCCCAATCATCTGTCATTAAGATTAAGAATCCTTTCTCTACCAATGGATTAACTATCATCAAGTTGCCTTTTATCCCTAAAACATACAAGACATTCTAAATAAGAGTTACCTTTTCATTCTTCCAATGGATCACAATATTTCCCATTCCTTCCACTGATAAAGTGTTGTTATCTGTAAGCTTGATCTTGGTCCTTTTTCCAACATCAAAGTCCTTTAACAATTTCTTGGGAGTTGTCATGTCCTTTGAGCAACTTGTATCAATATACCAAGAATCTGAACATGATCACCTTTTGCTAGTTGCTACCAACAACACATGATCTTTCCCAAAGTCGTCATCTTGTACTATATTTGGTTTCTTCTCACCATTCTTGTTTTGTTTTCCTCTTCCAAACTTGAAGTCTAGGGCGACCAAACTTTTCACAATTGTAGCATTAAACTTCATTTTATCAATTTTTTTAATTGAAAATTATTGTTTCCTTATACTTTCTTGAATGATTCAGATTTCTCTTCACTTTTCTCTTCTCTTTATTCAGAATCAACTCCCTTTGCCTTTGTCTTTGTTGTTTTTCATTCCTTTCTTTCACTATTACCCTTCTTGGTGACTTGAGCTTATGGTGCTTGTTTTGTTTCTCTTGTACCAACTCTCTCAATGAGTGTCTATTCGTGTGTCACAAGAGAATTTTGCAATTCCACTACCTTCAAGCTATCAAGACCTTAGCTTCTTCAATCATAACAACAACATGATCAAATCGAGAAGGCAAGGTTCTAAGGATTTTTTAATAATTTTTTCATTGAAAATTGTTTCTCCACATACTTTGAGTTCATTCACCAATAGTTGCATCTTATTGAAATACTCTTCAATGACATTGCCATCAATTCATATTACCCTTCAAATCTTATTGGAATACTCCTCAATAGATTTATTCAAGCATTACCATCAATTTATATTACCTTTCAAGAGAGTGCAAATTAACTTTATTTTCGTTTGAAGTTTTTGCTTTTGAAATTTTCAACTTTACACATAAACAGAGAAGACACATTCCATTTAATCTTTCTTCTTGACGTAATTCTTATTATTCAAGATTGACAAGGTTTGCATTACATTCTCACCTACAAAGGTTATATGATAATACCTAACAATGCCTCTTAAAGATTAATTTGTCAAAATTTAAGTTGATAAACTCATTTTTTTTCACACTAAGAAATTCTTCAAGAAATTCATTCAAAAATCTTAAATAAATAAGACAAAAATAAATAAAAATTGTATATTCTATTACATGATTATATATATATATATATATATATATATATATATATAATGTATAAAAGTCTTACAATAAAACAATTATTATTAAAAAAACAAATAAATTTAGATCAGTTAAGTAAAGTTCACTTTTTCCTATTCATACATTTCTGCAATTTCCTTACTTAATAATAGCACATCTGGTGTATCATATTGTGATTAGATGAATAACAGGAGAATTAAAATAGTAAAATTTTGTACTACAGAAAAAAAAAAATTATAAAGAAGACAACCATAAAATGCACATTATTTGGACAAATAAGAAATATTAAACCTTTTTCTAAAATTTTGATAGTTAGAATCCAACCCAAGTTTTGAAATACAGTGATAGAGCTACCTCGGAGAGCACGGGGCAGAGTTTATGGAACCCAAGTGAAGCCGGTGTGACTGTGAGAACCACAGCATGCTCCGAAACCTTTGGAAACGTTGTTGTCGCCGACGTTCGGGTCTAACGTTTCTCTGTTCTTCACCCACTTCGCTGTTTCACAGTGCCACCTGCGTGGAGGGAAACCCTGAGTGGAAATGGAGAATCGAAGAAGAAGAACCCTCCCTTCAGATTTCGCATCCTTGGCCCGAATGGGTCCAACTCATCAAGTGCTTGCTCCACAAGGGACACTTTCTTCACGAAGAGGGAAACGTGTTTCGCAACACTGCTTTGAGCGCCAAAGATTGCAATGTCATTAGAACCGCGTGCCTCAATTTTGGTAGAGATCACTTTCATATTTTAAGGTAAAGCAGTGTTCTTTGGATTCATTGTTTCATATAATTTGGATAATTCTAACTAATAACATGGGTAATCGACACATACTCAGAAGAACTTTGTCCAGGATAGTGATTATGGTTGACCCATTTTGTGAAGGATTGCAAAAAAGGAAAAAAAAAAAGTAATATAATCTTTATTTTTAGTTTGGGTGTTTAATTATAATCTGTTATTTTTGTGAAAAGTTTGGCTGTGATATTTAGGTTATGCATGCAAGGTGTCTGAGTTTAAAATTCTGAGAGACTTTATACTGCTAACTAGTTAGTTTCAGTTAGCAAATCACGGACCTTGGTCTCTAACCGATTTTAATGGTATCGTCAATTCATGTAGCAGATTTCAACTGGTGGAATAAGGCTTTTGTTGTTGTCATAACAAATTGGACTTCCCCCTGGCCCCTTCTCATCACGCTTTAAATAACCTTCATCACTATGATGTTACTATTTTTTTGGCACATTTGAAGTGGGATTGCTGAAGGGGACTGAGTGAGCTAATGGTGTATTGAACCATTGTCATACCCAATTCTTGAAAAGTTCAGCCGGTGCTGACAAGGTTGTCGATGGCACGTTATTGTTTATTATATAGTTTATTGAATGTTACGAGGGAAGTGACTTAGTTCTGAATCCATCCCTATGTGTCTATGAGTTAATGAGGATAAAAACATGCACGGTTCGGATGCGCCGTGGATAAACTTGGTTATTGTTAATGCTATGAGGATGTACTTTTTCGTGAATGCTAGGTTTCCCTCCTCATTCAAACAAACAACATAAGATGAAAACAATAATCATGTAGAAGTAGGTAAGGAATGAAATTGATGTGGTAGTTAGTTTTTCTTACTGCAGAAAACTGCAACGCAAAATTGATATTTTCTATTTTTGTTTGGAAGGAAAAGAGTGGCAAACATATGGGAATTTATTGTTGAGGAGCACTTCAATATCATCTACAACATCCAAATGAATATGAACCTAGGCATGATTTAAATCCTTTTTGTATTACATATTTGATTCTATGGGCAATTTTTGAAAAAAACATTATCATATCAGATACATGAATCTGTTTAAAGGAGTCAGAGGATCATGCCATGTCTAAAAGAGTTGGTTCAAGTCATGAGAAAAGATGAGAGGGTTTTTTTTTTTCCAACCTTGCCAGCTATTGTTGAGCATGGTTTAGGATTTGGTAGCCGCAGATGGAGATCTCATATCTGGAATTAATTTTGTAAGTTGTATAATGTAGGCAAAAAGAGGGCCTAGGTTTTAGTAATACCATATCTAGTCCAGTGTGGACTTAAGGGTTTATGTGACTTCCTTGCTAATGGATTAAAGTCAATCAGGATTTCCCCTGGTTTATGTGGCAATAGTAATTCATGCACAAATTTTGTTTTTAATTCCTTCTTGTTGTAATGGAAATGAATTTTCACAAGAACTTATTTTGCTAATGATTTTACGCAGATTCCTCGCACGAAAAGATATAGGTGTTACTGTGGCACTTGGATGTCCGAGCTTAGATAGGAAAGTGGTCAACTCAGGAAAGCGTCTCAGAGCATATGTGGGTATTGATGAGGGAAATGTAAGTAATGACTTAGTTTCTACTATCATTTGCTTTTGTTTGTGTATACATATACTATACAACTTTCTTTTATTCTATATCCGAAACATGTTCTTTACATTTAATCAATAGCTATAATTTGTATGGACTGGTCCTTCAATCAGGTATGCAGTTCCTGCAATTTGAGGGGGGACTGTGAAAGGGCATTCGTGAAGGCACGCGAAGATGAAGGTGGAAGAACAGTGGATGTTATGCGTATCATATTGACTTATGGGCTTGACCCGATTACTGGTTCAGTGGATAACAAACCGTGTCTTACTAAAAAGGTAGAAGATTCAGTGAGAAGACTGCTGAAAGAAATAGTAGAGCACAGTACCAAAGAGGAAAATTCTAATTTTCCAGACAGCACAGAGGTTGCCATGGGACATGTTCATTCCAACGAGCAAGGCAAGGGCAAAATAGATGTTGCAATGATGAAGCAAGGGGACTGGATTTGCCCCAAGTAGAGCTTTGTTTCCATCTACTAATTATTCATTGTATTAACTCATGTACGAGTTTCTCTTGCACTTGTTTATGTTTCCCTTTTCATCTTTCATTGGGCAGATGCAATTTCATGAACTTTGCTAGAAACATCAGGTGCTTGCGCTGTGACAGCCTCTTTGAGGAAAAAATCAGGCAATTGAAGCAGGATAACAATCACTTACCTCTGAAGAAGGGAGACTGGATATGCAATACGTAATGGCTGTTAATATCATGTAGGTTTGTATAGCACTAACATTCAATTTCAAATTAAAATCAATTTTTGATTTCTGCAGATGCAATTTCCTGAATTTTGCAAAGAATACAAGATGTTTGCAATGCAAAGAGAAGCCTTCCAATCGTCACCTTAATCCTGGTGAATGGCAATGTGACTCGTGGGTTCTTTTTAACCATACTGTTTATTTTGTTTCAGTTCCTGTGCCAAATGAACAGTTTTTTTTTTTTTTTTTCATTTATTTGCTATAGTGACTGATATCCTGTTTGTGTAGGTGCAATTACCTCAATTTCAGAAGAAACATGGTTTGCCTGAAATGTGACCACAGAAGGCCTATAGTATCAAGGGCTTCAAACTCTTCTCTTCAACCTCAGCAAGAAGATATAAACCACCATAAGGTTGGGAAATTTGGTTTTGGTTCACATAAGGGTGATAGAAGTGGTGAAACACCGATGGTCTTTGAAAGAAAGAAAAGCAGCAGGGATTCACATATGTGGAGATTTGTAGAGGACAAGAGTGAAAATCACAAGACCTTAAATAAATCAAATGATGCTTCTGAATTTATAGATTTTCCTATTATTGGAGGTAAGACTCACTTGTCTGAGGTACAAAGGAGAGAGGCATATAAGACTGAGTTGCCAAATGAGTGGAGAAGGCCTCCGTGGCAAAGTGAAAGTGATGATGATGATGATGAGTTTTGTTCTTCAGATAACCAGGATTCTGATCATGAGTTTTGTTCTGCCAATAATCAGAGTGCTGATGATGAAGAAATGGATGAATGGTTCGGAAAAGGGAAGATTGAAAGGTAGGATTGTAGTATAGTGTAATTTCCTTACACTGTTATCATTGTAAAAGTGTTTTTTGTCAACCAATTTTTCAAATAACACAGCTTGTAATTGTAATTAGATGACAGTGGACATACACTATTTATTTATTCGTTTAGAGAGAGTGACTTTGATAGTAAGTTTTGATATTTGAAAGAAGCATGAAAGCTTTTATGTGGATAGTAGTTTATTGCTTGCTAGTCACTTCTGATTATTTTTTAGTTATCTATCAGACTTTTTTTTTCAATGTATACTAGTTTTATTTCTGAGATGATGTTAGTGAGAATTTATTTTTTTAATATTAGTGGTGTTTTTGGATTGATGTCAGATATAATTTTTTAGTTAAGATTGATTTAGTTGATAAAAATATAAATGAGGGTTATTGTTTTTACTAACATCAGTCAAAACTAATGTTAATTTGACTATTTTCGATCGATGACAGTAAGATTTTTTTTTTTATTAATGCTAGTTAAACTAGTTATACTTAATGTAGGTCAAGATTTTTAACCTCATTGACAGGGATTATTTTCCGATTAATATTATTAAAATTGTTTATCATCAAATTAAGCTAGAACTATTTATCCATTAATATTTGTAATGTTAGTAGGGTTTTATTTAGATGTTAGACAAGTTTTTTTCTATTGAAGTTTTCAGTAGCTATTTTTCATTTGCTGAGATTATTTTATAATCAATATTTCTAAGATTATTTAGTGATATTTTTGTGTTTAATATTTTTTATTTATTAATAATTAACATACTCAATTAAAAAAAATTAATAAATTTGAATTTTCTTGCCCAAAAAAATATTTGAATATTAAAATTTTAAAATAAAAGTAACTTAAATGGTGTATATTTTAACTTTCTAAAAAAATTTAGAATTTCCTATTTGGGTGATACAAGTTTGAACGTAGAAAAAGAATGTATTACAAGGGAGGGGAGCCGTGGTGAGGACATGGAAAGGTTAGCATATATTGAACTTTATCAGACTTTTAAGCAATTTTATTAAATCAATGCTATAGAGATTGTTGAATGTTTGAGGCACCATGACCTTTGTTATGACCCTTCCTTAGCACTCTGGTTTGTGTGTTTCATGAAAATTTGTAACACTATAAAAGAACAGAAAAATTATTAATAATTAAGTAATTATTTATTATTTTTCAACTCGAGGCCACCCATAAATGTGAAAAAGATGTTTTATACTTGATCGCCAGTCCACACATTAAGGATGAAAAAAATATTAAATTTTTCAATCGTATGACATTTATGGTCTCTTACTAAAATATTTATTAAAAAATTATAAATTAATTTACACATTAATTGCTTTTAATTAAAAAAAACTGTTCTCCCAAAAATATTTATAGAAAATTTGTCTAACAAAATTTTCAAATGTATAGAGATTCATCATTTTCAAGTACCTTTTAAAGTATTTGAACGTTCACTCTTGCCGAAAATATGAGAAAGAAGTTACAATATCTTCTAGAAATATATCAGAAAATAGTTACAACCTCATTATTGTTTTTTTTCCTGGAACCTTCTGAAACATTTTAAAGTTTTGTAAAATATTAAAACATTCTAGAACCTCATTAAAGTTTCTAATTTAAACATTAAATAATTTTAATCTATAGAAAGCACTTTCTTGTCTTGTAAAAATGCTAAATACAGTTATATAAGTCAGCAAGTTTCTTACCAACACTGAAACATGTACACTTGGCCTGCAACTGTAGGCATTACAGCAAGCAGGTTCATCATTTTACTCTTAAATTCTTCCACTCTTTCCCAACATGCAACAGGATTACAATAACCATTAGAATTTCTTACCTATCTTAACAGAAGTATGAACAAGATGATAATATTAAGTTAGAAATCCAAGTACCAATTTCAGTCCATAAGAAGAATGAAAAAGTTACCCATAATTTCATCTGAGTTGGAAAATGTCTTATATGAGTTACAAAAACTCTCAATCTTCCTCAAAACATCCTACAGCATATCATGAGGTGAGGGAGGAACAATTATCGCTTCAATTCATCAACCAAGTTTAACCTTTTATTCACAAACCAATTAGCATAAAATATCATTATATCACATCAAGCTTTTTAAATAAGAACTTAAAAAAAGTTTTTGACATTTACATATATAACCAGAATAAGGTGCTATGTGTGTGTTGATCACTGCCTGAAGAAATTTGTCAATGATTTACCGTCCAACTCTTTGGTGAAGAACCTGGTCATAAATTCATTGAAAGTGAAGTTCCTGTAAAGGGGTGGTTTCTCTGTTGATGTTAGCTCTGGCAATGGTCCAAAAAGTCTCACCCTGTCACTTGGGTTGAGGAAAACAGCAACTGAGACTCTTGCCTCATTAGAATGATTGGCTAACACTCGATGATGAGCACTCTTATATGCTTCGTTAGAAATTATCTGACACACAAAATCATCAATATCAGAGATCCCAAAAAGGGATTTCATACAACAATTCCTGCATTTACACCTTCAAATTTAACCAAAATTCTTCTTGCAGTTAAATGGTTCTAATTATATGTTCACAAAAATTAAGTGAAACAAGATTTTATTTAATTAAACTATTATTATTATTATTATTATTATTATATGAATTAAATATGAGACCTGAAGGAAATCTCCAATGTTGATAACCAAAGCTTGAGGATGAGGCTTGACATCGATCCAACCCTGTTGGGTCTCAACCTGCAAGCCCCCGATGTGGTCCTGCAGGAGCACCGTAAGAGCCCCTGGATCAGCGTGAGAATTGAGGCCCACCGTTAGATCAGGCTGAGGGCAAAACGGGTAATAATGGCCAACCATAACTCTTCCTTCCACCAAACCCATCTCCCTAAGCCTATCCGCACCCAATCCCAGCCCCTCACTCAGCAACTCAAACAACAAAGTTGAAACACGCACCACCTCCTTATCCCACTCTATCACCTCTTCTCTGCACACCTCGGGAATCTCTTTAGGATCAACTGCTATGGGCCCCATTCTCATCTGCAAAATGAAAATAAAAATTCATTTTTTTAACAGTTTGGCGTTATTATTTTATGATTTCATAGAATTTATTTATTTTCAAATGCAGATTAATTTTAAATGTTTTCCAGAAAGTTTATAAAATTTATTCAAAGTTAAGAAAAAAAGAAGTTTCTGTGGCCTTTTAGACAAAAAGTTAATAAACACCTAGTATCAGTGAGTACTTTCGAGGCTTGTAAAAAGGTTAAATTTTAGTTTTAGTTGTTATTTAATTTTTTTATACGTGATTTCGGTCTCACAATTATTTATTTTTTGTGACATGTTTCTCATGCTTTAAAATGTTTGTTACTTTAATTCAATTCTCAATTTTGTAACTTTAAAATTAAAACAAACTTGCAATTTTTAAATATCTGAAGATTAAATAAGAAAGCCAAACTGGAATATGAAGAGACTAAAATCACAAATAAACAATTAAAAAATAAATTGTAATTTAGCCTATCAGAGATTGCATGAATCCAAAATTGTGTTTCATAACTATAACCCAACGTCTCTTGTTTCAGAAATTAATTATTTAAATTTAAATTATTAACTAAATGCATATTTGATCTTTTCTCAACGTTATTTATTTTATGAATAAAAGAACATAATTAAAATTTCAACCAAGTGGTTCAAGGAACAGGAGTCCTAATACTTGTGCCAACCAATTTAAATTAATTTTAATTACAAATTTCGTGTTACTTAACCTTGGGTGGAGATTGATGAATACACCATACCAATATATTGTTAACTAATAAAAAATAGTTTTGATATAATATTTAACTACAAGTTTCCCTTTTAGAACTATGCTAAAAATCAACCAAGCATTAAAATTGAATGAGTAAATAATTTAGATAACTAAATAGGTAAAAATAGTGATTCAGCATAACAAACATTGATATATTTGGGTTTTAGTATTATAAAAGAAAAAATATATATAATCTTGCAACAAAATTTTTAGTACAAAATTTTTAATTTAATTAATTTTATCTGAAATTCTATCGATGAAAGAGTTAATTAAACATGTATTTGTTTTAATAATTGTTAGGAATGTTTGTTAAAAAAATTAAGACTAATATAATCTTGAAGAGTTATTAAAGATTTTAAATTTATAAAGTAAAAAAGAAAACACTCTCTTCAATATTAGTTACATATCAATTCTTAATTATTTATTCTCTTAAATAAAAATATGTGATAAACATATTTAATTACTTAATAGAATTTTAACCAAAACTAGCTAAATTAACAGATTTTTATTATAAAACAACGTTAGTTACCTGGATTGTGTCACGCCAGCTGGCAGCTTTTGATTGGAAGAGATCCACGTTGGAAATGTACGATACGCCCTTCCCCGCCTCCCTACGGTACACCGGCTTCCTGTCCTCCGCGGGCTGCTCGTGGAACGCCTTCACCGCCGCCAGAGTTCGCCGGAGTACCTGCTCCGGGACGCCGTGGTTGATCACCTGGAAGAACCCCACCGTGCTCGCCGCCTGCCGTATCTGCTCCACCACGGCGGCGCGCGACTCCTGTACGGCGGCCAGGTCCATCGTGGGAATCTCCGGCGCCGATTCGGATTCCGACCTGCGCTTCAGCTCCGCTAGGGTTTCGGGCGGGTGAACGAAGATAGGGGGGATAGCCTTGATTCCCGAATCCACCAAACCTTTGACTCCGACCTTGGTTTCGTCGAACTCCTTCACCGCTTTCGCGCGGTCGTACGGCGCGGCGGCGCTGACCACCGGCGATGACATTGGAAAGAAGCGATAATAGGAATTTGTGAAGGGCGTGTTTGTGTGTAGAAAGTTCAAATTCAGGATCAGTGAATTGAAGACTTTAAAGTGCAGTTTTCTAAGCGGTGACGATAAATAAATAACAGAAATAATAGTACTTTACATACGTCAAGAAACTTGACTAATTTTAATGACGTTTTTATTCTAATTATATTTCTTTATTTACGCTACTCAAAATTAAAATATGAAATAATAAATTATATTCAATTATTTTTCTGGTAGAATTCATGAAAATTAAGCTGAAAACACTCCTATACGTATATACTCGAACTAAAAATATTATTAATAGAGTTTAGTATTTAACAATTTAACTATATCACCATTTGAATAGAGTATAACTAATATGATGATGTCACCAAAAAAATCAGTTATACCATAAGAAGAGTATACTAGGGTTTGGATATAATAGAAGATATGTTGCAGTGTTTTCAATTGCTTTTGTTCAGAATGACTATATTGGAAATGGTAGAGGACATGGTGGGGTATAAAGGAGGTCGCGAATAAAATGAGAAGTACAATAAAACAAGTACAATAGATCTGTCTTATTAAAGACATTGTTCGTATCTTTTAAGAAAGATAACATATGTAAAAAGTTCTAACAACGTTGTCACAAACATTTAACTAACAATTAATCTTTTATTCAATTTGTCCATTAAGTTTTTAAAGTTACATTTGTCATGATCCATGAGAAGAAAAAATTACAATATAATCCTATTATCAAAGTATTTTTAACTAACTAGATGATGTTTGTAAACTTTATTTTAAAATTTTAATAAAAATATAATTTAATCTTATCTTATTATGTTTTTTTTTTCTATATTCGTCGAATATAATGTTTGTTCTTATTGGGATTAAGTCGGTATCGTTTTCGTTGGTGAAGTCTGTGTCTGCGTCCAAGGCGTTGAACCGAGTGGAGGTTCACCTACAAAAGACTTTCTAACACTCATAAGAGTATAATAGGTGATTTTAGGAAAAATAAGAGTAAGAATGATAAAAGATGATCCTTCTTGTGTGTCTTGATACCATAATTGGAATATTTCTCATAAATGTATGAGACATTAGGAATCACGAATCATCATATCAAAAACAAATGTGGAATATCAATTACAACAGGACAGTAAGTGACAATTAATGGGTACTGTAACCAACAACCTGGCAAGTGACAATTACTAGGTATTTTAATCGTGATGGACAGAGTAAATTCGGTCTTAGTACCGGGTAGGTACACTATTGAACTTTAGAATCGTTCATTAAGGAGAATCCTTTTCAACTAGTTTGGAGTTATGATTTCAATTGAATTGGGTGACTTACATTGGAGAAGGAAACATTTTAGCAACAAAAGTAACAATGTGAATTCATTGATAAAATTTATAAAATACACAATTACAAGAAGAAGCTATTAAAAACAAGGTACCTTCTGTGTTATAACAAATGTGTAAGGGAATGAAGCTTACACCAAAGTAATTTCATATGATAAAAGGTCAATGCAGCTTGAGGTGGCTGAATAAAAAAGAAACTCGCCTTAAATAAGATGATTAATTGTCTTCTTCCTTCTCCCAAGTCCCTTTTTAAACTAATTTTCAAATATTTCTTACTAATCCTCCTTTGTATTAAGTCATGATTAAGGTTCATATTCCTTTTATTTAGTGTAATTTATGTCAATTTGATGCCTTAATTTGATTAATAGTCTTAAATGTCTTAGCAAGATTATCGTCTATTAAATAGACTTGAAGGCAAGGTTATGATATATTTAGGGTTTAGGGTTTATGTCAATTAGATTCGACAAATTTAGATTATGTTAGACTAGTGAGAGCTTCTTTATGCACCTTCATGATATCATCCTACACCTCCATACTTTTTGTAATTACAAATTAATCTTGAGAAAAAGACAAAATTGCCCTTTAGTAGAAATAAAATAGGTTTGAAGCGTGATTGCAATGGGTGCTGAAGAAATTCTAAAACTTTAAGGGTGCTTTCACTTGGTTTGCAGCGGTGGTAGAAGATAAAACAAAAGACAAAACAAATCTTACCTTAGCTTCAATGGATGCTTCAATTTCAAATGGAGGTGCAGAAAAATCAAACTAGGTATCACTGTCAACCCACCGTGACGCACCGCCCACTAACAACCACCGTGTCAGTGTATATAATTTGAAGAGAGAACAAGGAGAACGGTATAACATAGCGGTAACGATGTAACGATTTGAGGTGAAGGAGAATGTTGAAGGGGAAATGTGAAGGTGTAGGATTTTGATTTGGGATTGAAGGGGATGAAGGGTAATCTTGGATTTTAAAATTTATTTTAAGAGTAAATTGGTCTTTTCGCATAAGGTATGGAAGTACAGGATAATATTATGGAAGTGGAGGAAGAAGCTCTCTGAATTAATGTATACTGACGCCTTGCCCTTTCAGACTGAGAATCCATATGATCCTCTTGGACATATTTAGGCTTATAACAAGAAAACGAGTGATTTTTCCTACACTTCCATAACGACTTCATGCACCTCCATACTAAATGTGATTTTACGAAATTACCCTTTTAAAATTTTTTAAAAGTCAATGTTACCCTTTACTCCTTTCACTCGGCAGATCCCTCACTCCCACCTTCACCGTCCCACCTCTAGAATTCCGGCGAGCTTGCACCTCCATACAAACGTTCCTGCACCTCCGACTTTTCTTCCACGTCCATCGTTGATGCACCTCCACCATTGTAGCTTCTCCTGTTACACCATACCCAGCTTTTTTTTACCTAAGAAAATCGTGAGTTGCACCCTCCATAGCACACGCACCACCACATATCAAATTGTGAATTATATAATCAATTGAACTAAAGGTGAGGTGTATTGTATGTTTAATTTGATATTGGAGTGAAAGATATAATATGTGATGGCGGAGGACGACGGTAGTGGCCATTTTTCGCCGGTGATAATCGTCGTTGCGGGTTGTGTAACCCACAATGCATTCGAAAGTTCAAATGCATTGTGGGTTACACAACCCATAACGTATTTTCAAAATAAAAATATGTTGCGGGTTGGAATGCATTGCGGGTTACCCAACCTTCAACATATTTTTATTTCAAAATACGTTGTGGGTTAATTCGAATTTTGAAATGTATTGCGGGTTACCCAACCTGCAACATATTTTTATTTTGAAAAAACGTTGCAGATTGAGTAACCCGCAAGTGTGTATTTTTTTGCCTATCTTTGATTTTCAATATTCTTTGCTTCGTTTCAGAAGTATGGCAAGAACTAGATGAGGTCGAGAGAGACCGACAACCTGTGTAAGGCGAGGAGACAGACGTGATGAAGTTGTTGAGGTAGGGGGATTCCCAGGTGGCCCTTCTAATCGTTCTGTTTTGGTTAGTTACCCTGATCATATTGTGTTTAGACTGTGGACTGGTGAGGTAAGATATTTACAATTTCCTATACTGTGTTGGTGATTGGATTAAATTTAATTAGTTACATGAGTATTAGAAATATGAATTGTATTGTTATTTGTTTTGTATAGGAACATGGAGAACTAAGATTGGTCTCCAATGGAAGAAAATTTAATAAATTTGGCATTCCTTGCCCACGAGTTTATGTTATTGTAGAAAATTCTGGATTGCTACCTCTTCGCAGGATTGTCTATGAAGTTGTTGACAAAGGCTTAATTACAGTCTTTGTTAAAGAGATGACACCAAGATACAAACTCATTCCATCTGCCTGTTAGAGAAATGATGATCACATTAGACGATGTGTCGTCTATTTTGCATCTTCCTATTGTGGGACAATTCCCAACATATGATGTTTTGGATCATAATGTTGCCAAGAATATGCTGATGGAATTATTAGGAACATCAGAAACTAATGCAAATGAAGAGTTAAGAAAAAATACGGGTGCACAAGTGAGGCTAGGTTGGTTGAGGGAGGTTTATAACCAGTGCTGCATTGACCAGTCATGGGAGTGTGCTGCTAGAGCTTATTTACTACATCTGTTAGGGTGCACTATATTTGCAAATAAGAGTGCAAATTGGATTTCTGTCTATTATATTGCATTGTTTAGAGACCTTGACAGGTGTGGACAGTGGGCTTGACATTCATGTATGAGCACTTAGGGGATGCATGTCTTGGTGATACAAGACAATTGTCAGGCTTTGTTACTATTGTTCAGGTATAATTTTACTCTTAATTTAATTGTATGTTAGAAGTTATATATCCTTGTCAATTGAAAACAGTTAATGTTGATTTATTTAAAATAATATAGGCATGGATTTACGAGCACATCCCGTGCATGGAAAGAAGGACTTTGAATTCTAGATATGATGAAACTCTACCACGGGCAGCTCGATATGTTGCCGGACGTTATATTTCGAGCTTCGTTGAGGTTAGGGCCCATTTAGATCGATTGACATATAGTGACGTTGTATGGACTCCATATCATTCTCACCGAATAGCTCGTCCATTTGAGTCTATATCATTATTTCGAGGTTACATCCGTTATGGGTCCACTTCTAAGAAATATATGCCAGATTGTGTCTTGCGACAGTTTGGGTACGAGCAGAGGATTCCATATGTTGTTTTGCCTTACAACGGTGGTGTTTTTGAGACCATTGACTATAGATGGTTACATTTTGCTGATCATTTGGTTAGCGGTCTTACCCTAGTATCCGAGCCACATGCATGCTCAGACGACTACATAGATTGGTTTATACGTATCTCTCATCTATTTATTAGTCCTCGTGCTGAGGATGAGCGACAACGTGTGTCATCTTTTCGTCGATCTCATAGTTCAATTGACAGAGACCCTCATCCTCCGTCAGATCAGGAACAGAGTCCAATAAGTTATTTGTATTGTCAATGCTTTTTAATTCATTTTAAATGATTGATTTGATTAATGTGTATTATTTTCATTTTGCAGGGTTTATTTAGACGTATCGTAAATGTCCTGCAAAGGATGATTGATTGTCGCGACATGGAAGAAGGCACTAGGGCTTATGAAGGGACTCAAGAGGCATTGCAGTACGCCCGACAAGGTTGTCGTGAGGGGACTGTGTACACATGTCGTAAGAAAGGAGGTCGTGACAGAGGGGCAGGACGTAGTTGATATTACTATGTTATTATTTGTATTTTAGATGATAGTACTTATTATGTTATTATTTGTACTGAATAGTATGATATTGGTTTCTTATTATTAGTATTTCTCATCATATTGATTATTATGTTATTTGAGATGATAGACAACAAATATTTTTATAAGAAGTAAATAGTAATAAAATATGTCTACAAGAAGAAGTTATAGTAAGCAAATCCTTTTACAATAATCAATCATCTCTAAGATTAATGTGCAACTTATAAGGTTGTAACATGTTTGTAAAACGTTGCATACGACCAACGTAATATGATGACCACAATCTTGCCTCTGGATAACAATACTTCAACCAAAACATGTCTTTTGTAAATAAAGGACTACCATCCCGTAATTTCACCTACAAATAATTAACATTCATGTTAATATAACTAACAAATATTAAACTTTCTTGCGTTATTTAGATCATTATTGCTCGTACTTGCACAAAATGTGACCCATACACATGTCCTATACATATTATCCGATGTGAATGGATAGAACTTGGTGGTCTACTTCTTAATGGAAAAATGGTTATGTTCTGCTTCAATGATAACCAAACTAATACGACATTATATCTACTAGCAATGGCATAACCCATGCCTGGAATTGTCATCCTTTTCTGGACAGTAGCCTGTATGTTGAAATTGTACACATTACATTAATAATTACACATGAGTTAAATAATTAAGTTAATGATAAAGATGCTTACAGTTGTTGATCGTTCAAGTAGCAATGAATTCTTCAGTTCCTCAACTCGATCAAATCCACCTAAAATGGCAGCATATTCATCATGCCAAGCACAAAGTTCTTTGAACAAATCCATACGAACCAATGACCACGATTCTTCACCCATACCCAAAATGCAGCAATAGATCGATATCCACAATTTCCATCTGCTTTCACATCAACAACTTCTTCGATAAATTGGTGACATATAGGATGAAATTGATCAAGCATTGGAACAACTTTCTGACTCAGTGCCAACTGCGATTTTCCCCTCCACCCCTTTTGTGAAGAACAACTATCATCGATTGAATGAATTTTATCGACATGCTCAAAATAAGATGGGTTACGCTTTGTTGACCTCTCATGCATTTTTTCTTTACGTGTTTGTGAGCCTTTAGTTTTGACTTTCTCTCTTGGCGGACACATGGATGTCATGTCAGGATAAGCAATTTCACGAAGTTTGTTCTTGATTGTAAGTTTTCCTTCAATATCAACCTCTTTAAATCGTTTAGCAATGACATCAAATTCTTATTGATATGACAACTCAGAAGATGACTGACCTAATGATATGTCTGAGAAGTTTAGTTGAGTCCACATAACATGAACTTCGTTAAGTGGTATCACACCAAATTGATATCTAGCTACTGCACAAGCACATGACAACCCATGGGTAGATCTAAGGACATAACCACAATGCTCACTATCAAAGCCCACATGCTTAGCTCTTAGCACTTCTTCAGCTATCCATAACAAAGCATGCTTGCTAACCACACCTAACAAATGTTTGTATAATGTCAAATTGAAGTTATGACCAACAACATGTAGACTCATCTCAAATGAAGCTTTAATTTTATTATGTTGAAGAATAAGGACGTTGTTAATTGCATCCCAACAAGTACACAAATCTCTCATGCTATTCTGCAATATACGTTTAAGATTCCAATGAGCCTGTTCAACCCTACAAAAACATAAAAGAATATTAATATCTTGTATACTTATGTTGACATCCATATCTTATTATAAAAATATTAACAAATATACCTATTTGAGGTAGTGTTGCCCAAATGCATGACCTTATCTGGCCAAGCCTTAACAATTTTCTCCTTGTGGGGAATGAGTCATGTCTTCTTCACATAATCAACAAACAAAGGCCAAGATGATCAAACATATTCAGAACCCTTCACAACTTCATTATATGCATCACAATTATGACAATTCATCACAATTCCCTATGCATTCAAGATAATGTCCCATGCCTCCTTAGAATCAACAAACATTTTACATTTGGCTTTAACATTTTTATTAATGAGAAACCGACATAGTATGTTAGTTGCTTTAAGAAAAATAATACTTATTGCATTCATCATAGCAAGGTCTCTGTCATTAACAATGACTTGAGGGTACACATCTCCCCTAAAAAACAACCCTTTCAGTCTCTACAATGTCCATATGAAGTTATTTTCACGTTCTGTTGACAATAACACAAAAGCAACTGAAAAAGTTAACCCCATGGATCTGACACCAACTATTTCAAGCAAAGGAAGCCTATATTTGTTGGTTTTGTATGTACTATCCATCAATAGGACAACGCTAAATGCATTCAACAACTTAACTAAATCAGGATGTGCCCAAAAGATATCACTCACAACTTCTAAATCCTGATAACACCTACTCCAGTGAATATAATGGTCATGCTCCAGTAACATCATTAATTGCTGCAATTCAATTCTTGATCCTCTAAGTGACCTCTTGTATGTGTATCTTGCATTATACAATTGTTTGATTATTGTCACATTATTTTTATTGTTCTCTTTCAAAGTCAACAATATGTTGTTATACTAAATGAAAGTGGTTTTCATTTTTCAACAAATCACATAAAATATTAATAAAAACAAAAAATATTAATAATAAATTTAATAATAATAAAAATAAAATATTAATAATATTAATATTAACTAAATATAATAATAAATCATAAATAATAATTAAAATAATTAAACAATAATAATAATAATAAAATTGAAATTATAAAAATAATGAAAATAAATTTATAAAATAATAATAATACTAATAAAAATAAAAAAATAATTTTTATTTTAAAATAATTAATAATCTTATAACTTCACCTATTAAAATAATAATAATTTTTAATTATACTTAACAAATTAATTATATTTAATTTTAAATTAATTTAAATTATAATTTCATTTATTAAAAAATTATCTTATCAATTACACCAATCACATCACTCGCAAACTTTTATAAACTTTCCACTCAAATCTCACTATCTTTCCTTAATCTAAACAACCAAACAAAGTCATATAGACTAAAGACTGCTTCTTTCTGCACCTCCAAGCCTTCTTGAGGCACCTCCAAAACTTAGAAAAATACCAACTTTGCCCTTAAGAAGTTTATAATTTTATCCTTCTACTAAATAAAAGATAAAACAGTGAAATTGGAGGTGGGAGGTGAGGGGTTGACGATGATAAGGTACAAGGGTAGATTGGTCTCCTTTTGCAGTGGTGTTCGTCGTTGGCGGCAGTAGAGGAGTGGGAGTGCGGCGGAGCAACGATTCCAGAATGTCGTGCGATGTAAGTTGAGGTGGGTTGAGGTTGTATTATGGAACACTTGCTGTGGAATGTGTTTTGGTTTTTACGAATGAATTACGGAACACAATGTTCCGGAATGTAAAAATTGAGGCTGCAATGATGTTATTCCGAATCCGGAAGATAGTTGCGGAATGCTCCGTTCCGCAACTCATTTCGTAGGAAATATGAGTTGCAAAACAGGATATTCCGCAACTCATTTCATAGGAGACACGACCCACCCCCAAATTGCAAACCACACCAAATCTCCCCAATTACTCTACAAATCCAAAAATACATCATACATACCTCAAATAATCTTCAAATGTGTTGCTATTGAAGGTTAACGGAATGAAAATGGCCAAGAAAACACACGACGAAACGGTGGTTATGCTTGGAGGTGGCGCCACATAAATGAAATAATAAATGAAATTGAGGAGAGGTTAATTTTAGGATATAAGGGTATTTTGGTCTTCACAATGCTATTTTAAAGATATTTTAGATCGAATTGAAAAGTGTGGAGGTACTCTGAGAAGTGCTTGGAGGTGCAGGAAGAATCAGTCTAGACTAAACCTTCTTTGCTAATTGTATGCTCAGATGGACCCACAATGATATTATGTCGAAATTCTTCCTCCACCTCCATACCTTCTTCCTGCACCTCCATACTCAATATGAAATTACTCATATAGTCTTACTTAAAAATTGGAAAAGTCTGCATTGTCCTCCACTCCCTTCTCCATCTGTGTTTCCATGCTCCAAAATTGAACAGTTTAGCACCTCTCATGGGCACAAACTCCGGCCATGAAGTGTTCCCCTACTCTTCTTCAGGACTATTCCATATAACATCACTCTTGGAAGGAACATAAAACTCCTTGTTCTTCCCCTTCATCCACCTATCCAACTCATCCAAACAAACATTGGCCAAAAATGGACTAAAAACTCCACAATGACCCCAATTGGGAACCCTCTCGGTGCAAACCCAAAAAAGGTATCCAACCAATAAGGATCAAGCTTAGACTCATATTGGTTCGAGGATCATCAATAGAACCTCCTGAACGATCTTGTCCTGGAAGGGTGAGGGTTGCGTCGTGATGAGGATAGTTTTGATTTTGTGCTTAGAAAAGGAATTGTAGTCAGTTTTGTCTCGGGGGATTTGACAAAGAACTTGAGTCTGGGGCCCCACTTGAACTTTTGGTTGAGGACGACGTTGCTTTAGGAGGTTTAGGTGTGTGATTTTTAAAATATAAACAAATGACAACCGGATGGGATGGGGTGGGGTGTCATCCGGTTGTCATTTTGTTTTGTAAATAACAACCGGATAACACCCCATCCAGTTTATATTTTGAAAAAAATATAAACCGAATAGGGTGTCATCCTGTTGTTATTGTTATTTGACAACTGGATGACGCCCCATCCAATTTTCATTTTGAAAAAAATGTGAATCAGATGAGGTATCATCCGGTTATCATTTGATAATCGGATGACATGTCAAGATCATTTTAATCATTTCAATATGGATACTTTGGGAATTAAATTTTTGTATGAAAATATAGGAAAAGGGTATGGAGGTGGAGGAAGAGTTTGTCAAACTAACCTAAGGGTTAAGATGGGTTTTTCTATATCCATGATTGAAATAAGATATTTTTAAAACCTATTTAGTAAACAAACAAATAAAAATATTAGTATAATTCGATGAAATAAAATCAATTTATGTGAAATAAAAACTTTCAAATATAAAAAAAAATACATGTAAATGAAAGATAATTAAAAATTATATTAAACATTAAAGTAGCGAAAATATACACTAATAACCTCTTTCTAAAATCATGATTGAAATAAGAAATTTTTAAATTAATCAAGTCTGAATAACTACTCCTAAGTCAAAGACGGATGAATGATATTTACTGTTTGAAGCAGTCAAATTGTTTATTTACTTTTACTAGCACTAAAAAGTGTATTCCAATTTCTTTAATTAAAGCAATTATGTGTGTTCGTTTATTCTTCTTTGTTGCATTAAGAAACATGCTCTTATTATAATTTGAAGCACTAAAAATTATACGTAGTTGGATAAATTATTTATTTAAAGTCATTAAATTAAATTGGTTGAATACGTAGTTATGCTAAGTTACAAATACCTAGTCCGGTAGATCATTCTGACTAAGTCATCAAATTATTAAGTCAGATACAAAATATTTAAAGAAACAAAAAATTTAAATAAAAAATTAATTAAAAATATCAAATTTATAAGATAGCAAAACCTTAACTAAACTTAAATTAATTATGAAATTAAGAATAGAAAATAAGAAATAAGGATCAAATTCGTTAAAACGTTCAAAAATAATAATAAAAAAAAAACAAGTCGTGAAAGAAAAGAACACGTAACCGTTTGTTTTTGTTTTGCATTGACGTGGCAGGCTCGGAGCCAGAAAGTTGAAACCGGAAGTTCCCACACGCTACGCTAGGCCTCATCTTTGTCTATAAAAAAGAATTAACATATAGTTTAAATTCATATTTTCTTTTTAATTTCGTGAATATTAATTGTAATTTAAAAATGTAATCTTCTAATTCTCAAATTCAATCAATTTTGGTACTCTACGATTAAGTCTCTTTGCACGATTTTTTTAAAAGAACTTAAAACTTGAAATTAAATATTTATAAATTTAAGTAATTTATATATAAGCTAAAAATAAAAAAAGATCATTTTTAAAGAAGTTATGTGAAAAGTAAATTTCAATAAATTATGGATAAATTAATTTTTTTATGATAGAATTACCTTTTTTTCTAATTATTCTGCTTTTGAAAATAAGTTTTAAGACTTTATCCTTGAATAGATGTTAGATTTTTTTAATAATAAGATAATAATTATTTTGTCACGAGTTTTTTCTATACATTGTCAAAACTTAAGTTCGTTAAGGTGTTGTGAAGGTTGTTGGTATGATAAATTTTTATATATAACATGAGTACATTATATCTAATCACTATGTCATGTGTTCAAATTAATAATTAAATAATATATTAATATTTGGCCAAAATTATTCAGAAAATAAATAACTAATTTATAATCAGTTTTTTATAAGAATCAAAACCTATAAAAGCCACAGGGAAAAAATATATATTAATGACTTAAAATTTCGTTTTTAAATGTGGCGTTTGATATTTTTTTTTATTTACCGAACTTTGACACTTTTTTAGAATAGTAAAGAAAAATAGAAGCAAATTACAGTGACAACAACCGAAATTTTCAAAATTAAATTTATTTCATAATTTTTTTAACTATTACGGTAACTTTTTTTTTTATAAGGGACATATATGTATAACGTTTTTAAAACTAAAGAAGTGAATCTATAATATAAATATATGATAATATAATATTTTTAAGACGTAAATAAAATTTTAAAAAAAAGTTGGATGTTTGAGAAAATCTGAAAAGATATAAGATTCTGTACAATTTACTAAAAAATAAAAATTCCTTCTGTTGTCCCTTTCTTGGGACAATAACAAGTTACAAGAATACCCGCAAGATGTTAAATAGCATCTTTAATTGTAATGTGAAAATTAAGTTTTTCCAATAAAAATGTTTGATCCTTTTGGAAGAAAAGCAACATGGCTCCATCATGTATTGTCTCTATCAATCAAGAACATGACTAATATTATGTACCACTGGGATGAGTCCTGAACGCCACGATCACCACCATGTCTACTCTGAATAATTTGAGTGTGAAGAAAAACACTAGGTCTAAAATAATTCAGGAAAGACTCAAATATTATCATTTGTCTATAATTTATAATATATTTTGCTATCCTTATGCAAAGAGGGTATGAAATACCTTAGTTGTGTGCCCTCTTTTGTTAATATTTCCAAATTTTTTTTCTGTAAATTATGATGGTTGATAACAGACGTTTAAGTAACATAAATTAGAAATTTGAGTAATATATATATATAAAAATCTTATAAATTTAATGTTTGAAGGTTTTAGATTAAAGGTAATGTTAATTCTTTATGTGGGTTTGATTTATGTTTCGTTGTTGTGAGATCTCCATGGTATTTTTTTCCTCAATTTTACTAATAAGTGTGTTGAGAAAATTTGAGGAGAGAAACACCGGGAAGATCTCAAACAATGAAAACTGAGCCAAAATTCATACAAGAGAATGACATCACCTTCAACCCAACCTTAAGGTATTGGGTTTGTGTGTCTTCTTTTTTATATGATACTCAACTTTCTCATTCTTACTCAATGTGGGACTTCTTTCTTATACGGTGACTGCGAGTACAGTTTGATCCCTATATCATATAAGAAAGAAGTCCCACATTAAGTATAAATGAGAAAGTTGAGCAACATATAAGACAAAAGACTCACAAACCCATTGTTCTAAAGTTTTGGGTTAAAGGTGATGTCAATTCCTTATGCGGATCTAGCTCATGTCTTATTGTTATGAGATCTCCCTGATATTTCCTTTCTCGATATTCTTAGCAATAACAAGTATTTTTTTTAAATGTTTTTTCTTCAATTTAAAGAAAACTCGGGAGTATTAAAACATACTACAAGAACTTTCAATATTTGTTCCATTTCCTTTATATTATACTTTGTTTATAATTGATTTCTTATACATGGAGAATGATGAAGAATACATCCATGGAAGATCTTTCTTGCAATATGAAGAACTATTAGGCCTTATGGAATTGCATAACCATGATTATACATCTTAATTTGAGTCAGTCGAATCAGTTCACGATAAATCATTGAAACAAAATGTTAATGGTGAGTCTAACATGGTAATAATGGAAACTCCTCCATCACTTCCCTTTTAGGTACAAAATGCTAAGCTAGATTTCACACATTTTGATGTCCTTTAATAGATTTTCAAAGCTATACAGTTGGTTTCAATGGTGATGTCATTGCTCACAACTACATTGATTAAACGTGTTTCTCTAGTTTATAACTGAGATCATATAACCGAGATCATATAACCTCACTTTCCCATAGAAAAAACAAACCAAAAACACTTCCTTAATATAATTCATCACTACATGTCATTTCTTATGGCTTGGTCTCTGCATAAGATATGTATAATCCTTATTAATAACGAAATCATTCATAATGATGAAAAAGTTGAAATTTGTGATAGATGTGTGTTCTAACAAGAAGTCTCTTAATCCTAATTATTTTTTTGTCATTAATAACTTACTCTACTAAAAAAGAAGATTGGTCCTTCCACCTAGACGTGACATGATAGAACAAATAGTATAAGAATTTCTTACTTCATTATTATAGGGACATGTTAGTTTTATCAAGACTTTAGTAGAATTGTTGTACGAACTATTGGAGTGGTATGTAACAAGATATGAAGGAATTTGTTCCAAATTGCTTGATATGTCAACAAGTTAAGATCGATACAATCTTATTAAGTTGTCTTGAAATTATAACAATCACCTATTAGACCAAGTATATTATTCATGAGTCACGTGGCGTTGACACAAATAAAGAAGTTAGACTTCACGAAACCAACCTAGTAGTATTAATAATAAATAAAATAAATGAAGAAGACAAACGAGACCTAATATAAGTCATGATGAAGAACAAGATATACACAAAGATTGCTTTAAAAAGGGACATATGAAGAACAAGATATACACAAAGATTACTTTAAAAAGGGGCAAGGAAGAAAGAAAAAATACCAGTAGATGCTCTGGCTAAAAAAAGCCTAATCATTTTTCTTAGTCAAAACACTTTCCATAAAGGTTTTTACAACCATTGTCAAATTCGATCAAATGCGAGTAGATTTAGCAATGAATTTCACTATAATACTTCCAAATTCTAAGGAATTTTTAGTCATAATGTGGTAATTGATAGAAACTAATGTAAAAGAGGTTTTCTATGTATGTTATTTAGGGCTTTTTATGTCTATTAATAGTCTTATGTGGATGCGAGTGACGTAAAGTTGTAATAAAAACTTCTATTTCATGTCGAACCAACAATCTGATGTAAAGTTGTAATAAAAAGTAAGTTAAGAAAGTCTAACATTTACGTCAAACAGTATATGGTCTGATGTAAATTTTGGATGTTTAATCTTTAAAATAATATTGGTTTTGGTTTGAAACCAAAACCTAATATACATAAAATTACTAATACTAATAATTAAATATTTCAACTAAAAAATTTATATAAAATCATTTTCAAACCTAAAAATTTTATCAATAACAAAATAAAATTTTGCAATCCATATTGGAGAAGAAAAGTAGTTCATTATTCTCTTATCTTTCGGATGTCATTTTGGGATAGCGGAGATATTCATGAAAGATTAAAACATTTCATCCACATGATTACGTCGTGATCATGAAAGTAAAATAGAAATCACCTTATGTTTAGATATGTTAGCTCTGTCTAAGAGTTAATGATGCCGGCCCAAAGAATGACTCTCATTCAATACATCCTATATTAGCCACATTCGAATGAGTTTGTCTGCTTCTTGCACTAAAATGAGAAAGAAATGACAAAAATTAATTTCATACATCTTGGACATAAAATGACAATTATATATATTAAAAGATATCCAACCTTAGGATAGAATAATTGTAGTGACCTTGTTCTACTCTTTCCATTTTAAATGTTTATATCAACCACAACTTTAATTAAAGAAAAGACATGTGTTTGTTGAAATATACTTGTACTTGCAATGTAATGAAAAATGTAAAATTTTATCCTTGTAATAAGCTTTTTTTTTGTTGGATTTTCTTTAGATCGAACAAAAGCATACTACTATGTAATCCGTTTGAATAATTACAATCAACCGTCAAAGGCACCTAGGATGAATGACAAATAGTTAGTTATATAGTTACCATAATTTAAAAAATACAAGTTAGAATATTAACCCTTCAATATATATGGAGCTAAGTAAGTATGTCTCTAGAGTCACTCATCCATGTTTGCATGTATTATTGGATCTAGACATTTGCGTTCCAAATTCTTGGATGGATTGAGGCTCAATAAGTCCATATATTTCTAATTTGTCTTAGTCCAACTCAATTTGTACACGTAGTTGACAGAATGAGTTATATGTTAAATGTAATTCTCCTAATAACCTCTAATGCTTCTGGTAAGGAGATATACAAAAGAAAACAATACTATCGATGTCAAATCAAATACTCTTTTATCCTAATGTAGTTGTAATGATTTCCTCTTGAACTTGGGTAATATGGTAAGAAGTTGAAATATTGGATCATCCTCAGTTTTTACCACATCATCATCATCATTAACAAGTGCTCATATAACATGCTTACCACGATGGACATGATCCTAGATAAAGACAAAATGTTATATCAACATTGATAGATATAATAATAATAATAATAACAAGTAAATAGAAAATAACACAATGTAATACTTATGTTCAAGTTGAGATTGGCCTGACCAGATGTGTAGGCTAAGCCAAAAATGTGCCTAAAGCCTCTCCCACCAATTAGACTTTTATGTTGGGTAGAGACACTTGAGCATCAACATTTCGAGCTCTATCAACCACCACTCACGTCCAGTTGGATTGTAGAGGGACACCATGGATGGTTAACCTTCCTTCTATTTGTCGTCCAAATGTGAGTAAGCACAGAGGATTATCTTTAACATATAACTCACATTGGTTTGGTACATTAATGTGAGTATGATCCCTTGAGGGATCTGCAGTAGTAGCAACAACACAACTCCATTTCATGCTCAGTCAAACAATATCAAGTAAGTAACAACAATCAATAAATAAACAAAAACAATTCAAGGGAGGCATTCATGCGTTGACATGATTGAGATCTCCAAAAACAACCACGATATCAATTTCAAAAACAATTGAGAGGTTTAGACCACTAACCTCAATGAAGAACAAAAATAAATACAATTGGACAGAAACGACCATATACAAAACCTACAATATAAGTGAGTTAAGTAATATATGAAAGCCTTCACAACCTCGTCACACCCACGATCGGAGTGAAAATGAAAAAGAAAAAACAAGAACGTCATTTTAGAAAAAAATATAGTACAAGAGATTTGCATGAGAGATATAAAGAGTTTTACATTAAATCCTATGTGGTCCAACTTAAAACTCTTTATTTTATTTTTAAAACTATCAGCATATTTTTTTTTTTACATTAGGGAGATTTGACGTAAAATTTATGACTTAAATAGTCGTTTTTCCCACTAGTGAGATTATCAAAGTTTACACATTTTTCTACTTTAAAGGAAACTACAATAATAAGCACATGGTTGAGTTGTTGATGAAGAATATCTTGCGATGACATCGAGGGTTATGAAAGGTTAAAAAGGATATGATAACTATGAACACAAAAAATGAACAAAGAATATGATAACATGAAATAAAGTTATTCTTGAATGTACTCTTTTTGTTTATAATAACTCACTTAATATAAAATTCTAGGGAACTAAATATAGAAATTATTCTAAATAAATACATTTGATATTCTTTGATATTCTACTTATATTCTTTGATACTCCCTTGATTATCTCTAATATTCTTACTGATATTCTCTGATAATAATATTCTAACACTCCCCCTCAAGGTGAGCAGTGGATCACCAATGCTTAGCTTGCTGAGAACACGGGTAAATGTTTTGCTTGTAACAGCTTTGCCTGTAACAGCTTTGGTGAGAATGTCTGCTAACTAGTCTTCTAACCTCCTTACAAATGGAAGTCAATACTGTTATCCTCAATCTTCTCCTTGATGAAGTGTTTGTCTACTTCAACGTGCTTGGTTCTGTCAAGATTCTCTGAGATACTTATTGTTGCCTTGTTATCACACTTTAACTGACTTGGTAGTTGTGGTGGAAAACCAATTTCGGTTATCAACCTTTTGATCTATAAGACTTCAGTTATACCTTTGGCGATTCCCCAGAATTCAGCCTCGGCACTTGAAAGAGCAACTACTTTCTGCTTCTTACTCCTCTATATCACAAAGTTACCTCCCACAAGAGTAAAATAGCCCGATGTAGATCCTCTGTCATTTGGATGACCAGCCCAATCAGCATCAGTATAAGCTTCAATGTTTAAGTGTCCATGCTTTTGGAACATGATCCCACTTCCTGGTGTCCCCTTCAAGTATCGGACAATCCTCATGGCAGCTTCCATATGATCCTTTTGAGGTTGATGCATAAACTGGCTTATTACTCCTACTGCATATGCTATATCTGGTCGAGTGTGTGACAGATAAATCAATTTCCCAACTAACCGTTGGTACCTCTCTTTATCTGCCAGATTAGCTCCTTCCTCAAACTTTAAACCATGGTTAACT
>Ga0099825_1000765_pt1 | contig 37123 bp, 15 predicted proteins | sample SiratroredBW_FD_76838 | JGI IMG/M metagenome (GOLD analysis project Ga0099825, IMG submission 76838) | Root nodule microbial communities of legume samples collected from California, USA - Siratro red BW | ecosystem: Host-associated > Plants > Roots > Nodule | place: USA: California | collected...
AAAAAAAAAAAAAAAAAAAAAAAAAAAAAAAAAAAAAAAAAAAAAAAAAAAAAAAAAAAAAAAACTCTATCCTTATAAAGTGTTCCAGTAAGGCTCCAGAGTGATGATCTAAAAGCAAATAGACAGTGAAATACCCCAGAAATTTTGAAATGAGTGAAAAACAGACAATGAATCATAAGATGACACGTTTAAGATGTAGAAATCTATTTATCAAAACTTTAGATCAATGTGGGAGCCGCAACAGAATCTTTCATGGGTACTTACATGGTCATTATGAATCTTGCCTCCGGAAATTTTAAACATCAAGTCGGCAAGCTTAAGCACAATGTTCCTCATCAACACAAATGAGAATTCTCCTTTAACAAAAAAGGAATACAAGAGAATAAGAAGATATGGACAACTTGCAGTTTTACAATTATTATTCTAAGAAATCTTATTATTGATATAGAAACAAGTGTGATAACAGACAATAAGACATTATCTCCCCACGAAATAAATTTCAAAAGAAACAAGCAACCTTGTAAATGGTTATATCCATGTAAGGACTTGAGCACATGAGGAGAGTTCAACCAAAAAAACTAGTCCATTATGTTGGAGAACTTTAAGACTTAAGTACAACATCAAGTACATTATCCTACTCAATGTGGAATTCGTATAGTTTAAGATGATATCTAGTCTTTTTTTCAAAACCGTATTAGTCAGTCAACTCACTCTTCTGGTCCCTGGTGAGGTTTCTGACGACCCCTGTTCGCTCCAGCGAGCATAGGGTTGGGATCAAACCAAGCCAATCTACCCAACTATACAAACTCCAACTCGAACCACCCATCAACGTGAGGATGTGCTTCACCTGCCCTGCAGTTCAGAACTCTGACCAGCACGTGGCAGCGCTAGCAGCGACACCTAATGGCCAACCAACCTGTGACCATGTTGCCTCCTCCTTATGACCCTACCCCTGTGGTGATCGCTCCATCGGAGTTTGTTTGGTGGTTCAACTTATTTTTCTATCACAGATTATTTTATGATCTTTTCCATATTTTAAGAAAAAAAAAAAAATGTCTTCCAACACCCAATCAACATCCATAACAGATTCACCCATCTTTTGCAGCCATATTTTTAGTATTAAGAAGATGGACGGATCTAACTAATCAACTTAGGATTTCAAAATTAGGTTATGATTAAGTAGGTCGGGCTACAAACCTCATCTCACTACAACTGTTGAATCTATTCCTACAAGACGTGAACAATGGATGAAGATTACTGTTCAGCTATTTAGTGTTATTATTAATCCACTATTCACATCTCACCCAAACCTATTTTTTGTCCCCATGAGACATTTGGATAACTTTGAAGTGAGGCCCGTATACCAATGGCAGAACACAATTGTACAGCATGTGCCAAGATTTCTTGACACTTCTTGCAACACAACAATATAGAGCCCTAAGTTTGCTTACATGAGTATGTATGTTATGACTCTGGGCTTGTATGGCTTGCCACAAAGAGGTTAGTTTGTTTATATGTGACAACCACATTGGGATGCAGGCCATATGCACTTTACAATCTGTCCGCATGCATCCCATATGCACCTTATATGTGACAACCAGGCAGCACTACATATTGCCTTTAATGCTATCTTTCATGAAATGACAGAACATATTGAGGAAGATTGTCACACACGAGAAAAGTTGGAGCCTGGAGACATCACCATGTTTGTCAACTCTAGTAAATAGTTAGCAAACAATATTCACCAAGTCTCCAAGAGGACCAAGGATTGATGGTACTTGCAGCAAGATGAGCCAATGACTCATATCATATGCTCCAACCTAAAGGGTAATGTTATAACTACAGAAGTAAGATATGGACCCTTTGTAATCAGGAATATCTAGATTATATATGTATACTTAAGAACATGTTTATTTATTCCTGTATCATATATTTATTATTAAAGGATATCAAATCTCCCCTGTTTATTTTATTGATTTTTTTTCTCTATAAATAAAGCACCTATGTTGTCTCAAAAACACACGGTTTCAGATCAATGTCTCTCTTTCCTATAGTTTAACATATCCTTATTCAGTTTACACCTTAATCCAACCAATAGGTAACCTTCTCCGTAGGTAAACTCTCATGAAAACAACAATTGTTAGGATGTAAGCACAAGAGAAGAGCTCAACTCTTCTACTTCAGAACACAAAAGTGAGACCGCAAACATGACCCTATACCATAACATCTATAAAGGGAAAGTAATGCAACCAACAGCATATTGTTTTGCTCCATCTAGAGACAGTCGACAACAGCAAAACTGCACATTGCAAAAACAATCTAAGGTGTTTTTGTATTGTGTTTGCACTTTTTAGTTTTTAAAATTTATTTTATTGGATAATTTTTTAAAAACTGAATTTTAGTGAGCAGGAGGGAAGACATCAAAATGTCAGGAAGAACAAGTAATAAAAGTATAAAATAAGAAAATCAAAACATAAAGACTTTCTAGTATTTTGGTTTTAAAAACTAAAAGCAAGAAATAGTTCTGAAAACAGTTAACCAAAACTACTCTTTAAAAAAGAAACAAAATTGTTCTCAAAAGCAGGAAACAAACACAACCTTAGTCACCTCACACCTTCCCAAACCTTAAACACATCATGAAACTTTTCCACAACAAAAAGAGTAAAAGCACACTTGAAAATGCAAAAAAAACGTGAAGCATTTTTCTAGTCTAACCAGGTACATAAGTATAACAAACAAATCAGGGGAAACAGATGTTAAGGTCTGTGAATCTGAAACACAGCATTTTCTTGTGGCGTTTCATAATATCTATGTTACCCTAAGTGTTTCTAAATCATGATATAAAATCACATAATTTCCAATTATTTCTTACTTTATTCTACACCACGAGCATCTTTTTCCCTCACTGAGCAAACCAAATCAAGTTCACTGATTAAACAGAGTAACCTCACAGCACCCTTGTTCCATATATACACAAAAAACTGGAATACAACATATAGCACCTCATTTTTTTAAAAACATTAATCATTAATGGTGGAAATATAAAAGCAAACTGAGGGGCTCTAGCTCAGTTAGTTGGTAGAGCAATGTGTGCAAGTTGATATAGACATCCTTAAATGAAATTCAAAAGAGCAATTCTTTCATATGTTAAACTAATAAAATGACAAGTATCCCATACCAAGCTCAAGAAATAAAACAGATATGACTGACAAAACGTGCTCATTTGGAATTCCATCAGTAGAAGAAAGGGCATCCTCAAAAACAGCACATGTTGATTTTATTGCATCTGCTTTAACACGTTCCAGACTACCATCATGCAATGTTTGGTCTGTACCCATTAACATGCTTAAAGGACCAATATGATGCTTGAGCACATCATTCAAAATACTTGAAGCTTGCGATGCGGTGTTTCCCTCAAAAGTTAGAAGACCTGAGTTCAACATTGGTAGCTTGACTCAGAAAAAAATACCACATAAAAGGGAAAAATACAAGGGGTTAACAGCAGTATCAATAAAATTAATTAAGTATTTACCAACACAAACCCCCCAAACCATTAATTCATAAAACCAATAATGAAATAAAAAATAACCTTCAAATGCTGCAAGGAAGATATCAAAAAGAGAAATTAAGGTGTTAAAAATAATTAATCTATCATTCCCACAGTGACATAATTAATCTATCATTTTACCGTCAACAGTAATAAAATCTTTAGGAATTAGATTAGATTCAAACTGCATAAATTTAAATTAGAAGATACAACTTGACATAAAAATTCCTTAGCAGAAATCCATGGTGAAAAACAGCAAAGTATTGCTATGTGACTGCAAGGAAAATGTTTTCTATATGGGAATTATTGATAGATTTTGATTTCTAATTCACTAATTAATTATGTAATGATATGATCAATTGTAACTTAATATAGCATACTTTTCAATGAAAAAAAGTCAGAAGCTAGTGCTCAGCACATAACCACATGAAATAAAATAATCAGAAAATTACTATAACAAATTTTCTACTATCATACATACCAATCACAGATCTACAAACTGGAGGGAGATTCTTGATCCACAAGCTTGATTGTCCATTATAAAGTAAGTCCATTGCAACTCTTAATAATTTTGAAGCCAAAATCACAGTATCCAAAGGGTTCTTATCCCCCAAAGATACAAATGAAGTAAGAGAAACTACAATGTCCTCTGTCTCTAGCACTATATTTTTTACTCTCAAAGCTTCAAAAATAGCTTCAATAGTTTTAAGAGCATGCCTTGCAAGTTCTGAAGACATATAACTAAATAATTTATGCACTTCTGAAAGAACTTTCAGAGTGATTTTCTCAGATAGATATGGAGCAATGAGATTAATTAAATTCATAAGATGTAGAACCTCCAGGTGTTCATTTTTCAAAACCTTATCTTCTTTACAATCATCAGAAGTCCTCAAAGCATTTAACTTCAGTGCCAAAGCACCGCAACTTTTCAGCTCTGACAAAACCAACTTGCTAGCTTCCTTGGTAACCGCGGAGGATTTGATAGACTTGAAAACCTTCTCCATAGCTTCTTGAGCACATCTGCGTACCTAAACCAAACAAACAAACCACAGCACAATTTACACAGAAAAATTCCATAACCTCAAGAGTGGTGAAATGATTAATAGCCATCGACCAATGTCTCCAAATCAAAGGCCATAACTAAATGCTGATTGTTTTTCAAAGTAAAAACATCATCAAATCTATTCTTGATTGGATATATATATATATATATATATATATATATACACTGAAATAAAATAATAAAAAAACATAGAGTCAGAATGCTGAATTGCATTACTAGGTAGAAACTATCATCGAATGAATCTACTACAACTTAAACACTGAATATAAACTATCCAAAAATAAAATAAAATAAATATTGTAATCACAAAATTGGGAATGATACGATTGCAAGGACCAATGTCTAAAAAGTTGGAAGACCATAAATAAGTAAATGCGCACAGAAGGCTCAAAAAACTATTATCAAAGGAATCTACCCATAATTGGATATATAAATTAAGCATGAAAACACATAGCTCAAACGACTCTAACCTTGGGGCGCTTGCAAATGGAGAACTTGAGCAATGCTTCAAAGCCGAATTTGATTCCATCCCAATCCTCCAAATCACAAAACCCAATCAAAACCCCCAAGCACTTCACCATGGCCCTCACGCAAGCCGCGCCCAACTCCTCGCCCTCCCTGGCCAGCACCGCCACGAGGATCTCGGAAGCTTCGTGCGACTTCGACGCCGCGATGCCGCCGGGCGGCACGAGGGGGAGGGCGATGGCCATGAAGGACACCAGGGCGGAGAGCGCGACGGGGTCCAACGCCTCCGCGGCGTCGAGGGCGGAGATGGCGGCGGCGAAGTAGGCGGGCGGCGTGAGGGGGAGGGACTCAGCAGCGAGGTTGGAGCGCAGGGCGGCGGCGGTGGCGAGGAGGTGGCGGTGCTGCGGCGCGGTGGAGTTGGCGTAGCGGTCCATAAGCTGCTGGCAGAGGTCCGAGCCATCCTTGAATGACTCCACGTGTTCTTCTTCCATGGAATTTGAAGGTTCGGACTTCGGTTCGGACTTTGGTTCGGAGAATTTTGTTCCGCCGTGGGTGGGTGGAGAAGGAAACAAGAAGGGGCGGGACAGAGGTGAAGGGTTTAAACGTTTTAAGGGTTTGAAGGGTTTATGCTTTTCAGGCAGACAAAAAATGAACAAATTAATAACTATATTCCTTTATGAAATAACCATGTTTTGATTTATTTATTTTTTCCATGAAAAAAACATATTTTTCGTTCCTATCAAATTCAAAATTTTATTTTTAGTTCTCATAAGATGATTGTTTTTCCTTTTATTTTCATTTCATACTTCAAATTTTCAAATCACGCTTTTAAACTTTTAACACTGATTTTAAAACAGATATGTAAATTTCTATTATTTTACTTTTTGAGTAACCTTTTTTAAAATTAAAAATAATTATATTAGATTTTTATTCTTAATAAATAAAAATAGTTTATTTATTTAATAAAAATAAATAACTAAATATCTTTTTATTTCAAAATAATTAAATAATATTTTTTAAAATAACGCTTATATACTTTTTTGAATAACATTTTTACAAACTTATATATACAAAATTATTTTATTTTTAATTAATTAGTTATAAAAATAATAAAATTATAAATTTTTAGGTATTTTCATATAATAAAAATGTAAATACACATGTATAGAAGTACAATGTTTATGCTAATAAAAATAATAATTTTTATTATTAAAGTATAAAATAATGAAGAAAAAAATTATATTAACAAAATGAAAAGTAACTTATTTTATTTAATAATAAATATATTTAAGTTAACTAAAAATAGAAAAGTTGTATTTTTTTTAGTTCATTATCTTTGAAATGATTTAATTAGATTTTTATTTTTTAAATTTGATTGAATTTAATTATTTTTTGGAAGTAATATTTATTAGTATATTGAAAAATTAGACTTAGCTCTTCTTTTAATTTTAAAACAGATATTAATTTCTCTGAAGTTTTTAATAAAATGATAATGATAATAATAATAATATTTTTTATTATACTTTTAATTGAATGATATTTATTTTATTTGTGCTTTTAATAAATAACAATTACATTCTTCTAAATTTTAAAAAGACATTCATTTCCTTTTAGATTTTTAGCAAATAATACTTCTCTCTTTCACATTTTTAACAGAGTGTCACTTACTTTCTATTATTTTATTTAAATAAGAATATTAACAAAAAAAATTAAAAATTAAAGTTTTAAAATATAAAACTAAAGGTGTTTAATAAGTAAAAAATGAATAACTTTTTATGAAAAAAATACATTCGTCTCTTCTAATATTTCTATAAATAATATTTAAAATAAACATTTACATATTTTATATAATTAATAAATTAATATTTATATTCTTTATTTTATTTTTATTTATACTTATATTTCTTAACAACATTTGTATACTTATATTAAATCATATATGAATATAATGATAGGTTAATGAATTTAATTATAAATTTTATACGAGAAAAATATAATTCTTTATATTCAGAAGACAATCTATAATTTGTGACAATGTATTTTTTATATAGTTGATATATAATAATAAGATAATTTTATCTTTCATAAAAAAAATATTTTAGTTAATATGTTATTCTTAAATAAAATAATAATCATAAATATTAATGTCTTATTAATGTGTGAACAACGATAACTAATTCATAGAATTTCGATAACCACGTTTCAATTGACATAAATAAATTTAGGAATTTATGATTTAAAAATAATTTGAATTTTAAATATGCATTCAAGTATTACTTAAAATATTTTTAAAATGTTAGCATATATTTTAGAAAGACAAAACAAACACGTGTTTAATACAGACTAGTATTTATAATAAGTTTACTTCGTAAGAAAATATTGTGATGTTTGTCTTTAATAATAAACAGATTAATACTACATTATACATACTTATAATCAGTATCTCATATCAAATATAATTATTTATTTATCTATACTAGTCTGCAAATATATAATTGTTTATGAAGAAAATATTAACTAAATTCTTTAAATAAATAAGCGGATCATAAATCAAATATATTAACTGTAGTTAATTTTCTAATTAGAATTGATGTTCATTGTGGATAAAATCTAATATAGAAAATGAGTTATATCTTTTTACAAAATTCCTACCAAGGGAAAATTTGGAACAATTAGTTTTCAAAAAGGATAATGATTTTTTTAACTAGATTTTTATTCTAATATAACTTTTTTCTAATATGATGTTAAAGAGACACATTTTCCAATATTATATTAAACATGTGAAGGGGAACACCTATGAAGTGTTTGTCCATTTACTTTCTACGTACTTTCAAAAATGTTTTTTTTTATTGACAATTATTCTGTTTGGATTAATAACATTAATATGTTAATTTTGACTGTTATTTGTTAACCTACATCTCATTACAACGATTATACGTGAATATTTTTACTTAAAAACTAATTCATGACGAAATTAATATATTTAATTTAAAAAAAATACCAATTTCATTAAGTGCTAGCTTCAGAAGTGTTGAAAATTATTTAATAAAACCATTAGTTCAAATTATTCTCGGCACAAAATTAGAACATTTATTAAATATTTAAACTTAAAAACTAACTTTTCTAAAGAAAAGTACCAATTTTAATATCTAAGAATTTTATCCTTAACCATTGGTGAAAAGTCTTAATTTTTTTTAGTTTCTCCTTTTTCTTATACAGTTATACTAGGTGAAAGATTAAGATTTGGATTCCACTTTTATATTATATTTATAGTGTGGTTTTGGCACATTGATTCTTATAGAATTTGAAAGGATTTAGTTCATTCATTTGATAGATATGAAATGAAAGTTTGAAGTGTCTCACTCAAGGAAGTGTCCCTCAAAGCTTAGGGTATGAGAACATGAATGGCTTAAAAAGAGTTTAAGTTTGGATAAATTTGAAAAGTGGTCCTACACAATTGTGCCAAAATAGGGTATTTTTTCAGGAATCTGCCTTTGCCAAGAATGACCAATTTAGTCGGCAGGGACCAAACAATGACCTTTATATCAACTATTTTATTTTTCTACAAATAGTGCATTTTGGATCATTGCTATTTTCTCTCCAATTCTTACTAAAGAAAATATTTTCATTTAGATTTTTAGACCCAAAAAATTGAGATAAATCTCGTTAGCCCCTTAAATAAATAAAAAATTCCTTTTATCACTAAAATTTAATAAAATATAGTTTTAGTTTCTGAACACTCGATTTGGGAGACTGTTAGATTTCATTTCCACCTCTCAAATTTAGTGTTTAAGGATTATAATAACATTTTTTTAATTTTAAAATATTACAGTTATTATTTTACTAAACTTAAAAAAATAATTTTTTTAATTCTTAATTGCTGAATTTGAGGGGTTAAAAGTATTTAAAAAATTATTTTAGTTTCTCAAATTAGTGTTTAAGAATAAAAATATTTTATTTGAAAGATTAAAATAATCTTAAATTTCAAACACTATAAATATAATTAAAACTATTTATTTTATCACTTTATACATGCCCCATGGAGACCTTTAAGTGTAATAACAATAATTTCAACACAAATTTTACTAAAATATATCTTGGTGAAAATTAGGTTGAAAAATATTCTAAGAAAAACTCTTTGGAGAATTCAATGTCATTTGTTGAGTCCATGCATAATCATTTCAACCAAAATCTAAAGTCATTTCGTTTTCTTTTTCAGAAAAAAAAATTCCTTTGCCCTTTTTGCCTTTTTCTTATTCCTGCTTTTCTTTCTTTTTCCTTTCATTCTTTTCAGAACAAGCGTAGGTTCATCTTCCTATCAATATATTCCGATAAGATTATGACACTTATTTACTTCACAACTTTGTTTAATAAATTTTGTTTCAAGCTTTATAGTAGTAAGTTTTCATTCTCATTATAATCCTTTTTATCTTTAAGATTTAACAACAATTCATTTTTTCATAATTTAAAACTTTAATCTAATTCTTAAACAGCTCTTATATATGAACTTTTATTATATATACTCATATAATTTAAAAAATGCTCAAGATCTAACACTAATTCCCATAAACAAATGCCGGATGCTCCATTAGAAATAAAGTTTTTATTGCTTACGTATATTTTAAGATACGTAAATAACTTCTAATAAATACATATATTTTTAAGATAATATACAGCATTTTAAACACGAATAACACGAGCAACGGTTTCACTGTATTTAAGCATTACTCTTTTATGTGTATGAACAGAAATATAATAAAATATAAATAAATAAAAACGTTCAAATCTGAAAGTTGAAATTATATTTTCATAACTTTAATTTAATTTAACAAAAATTATTTTGGACTAACTATACATATTGAAAGATCACTTCATATCTAATTACTAGTAACGAGTAAAAGATCGGCCACGTTGGCTGAAGATATTTTAAAAAATCAATAAAGATAGAATAATTAAGTACAATACTAATCTTAAATTAATTTAATAAATATATTATACTCACTAATATGATGTTAATTACAATATTCTTACTCATTCAGATTTATCGGTATTAAAGTTCAATAGAAATCTATAAATCTGTTAGTTTATAACATGTAAACATTAAAATTTTAAATGACATAGTGACTAATCCCCCAACACGATGTCACTTTTGGGTGCATGCGTGGGAGGTTGAATGCCAAAACATGGTCTGTGGTTAAGGAAAGTGGTAAACCGTAGAAAGTAAAAAGCCTCACACTGAGCCACAGACACAGATTCCTTAATGGGATCAAAACCCTACACAAACACAAACACTCACAGCAGCATCAGCCACAACCAGAAGCTCATGGCTTTCCTTCTAGTTTTTTTCCCTGAAGAAACCACTCCCTCTCAAACCAAAACCAACCTTCTCTCTTCTTCTTCTTCTTCTTCTTCATCTTCTCTCAAAAGAACCACCTCCAATGCCCTTCTCTCCAAAGCCCAATCCACACTCTCCATATGCCTCCTCCTCCTCTTCATCACTCTCCTTCTCTTCACCCTATCCACATTCCCACCCTCCACCCCCCACCAACCCTTCACCCCCCACAACTCCTCTAACCATGCCCTTTCCCCCGCACTCCAACGCCTGGGCACCCTCCACCGCCGAGGCACCCGCGCCATGAACCACCTCCTCCTCTGCCACGTCTCCCCAGACACCCCCCTCCACCATCTCCGCCTCTTCCTCCGACTCCTCCACCGCTCCGGCCTCACCTCCAAATCCGACGTCGTTTTCATCTTCCCCACTTCCTCACCCTCCTTCTCCTCCCTTCTTCGCGACGAGAACAACTCCTTCCTCTCCCTCATTACTCTCCATGCCCAGATCAACTCCACCCGCCGAAGCCCACCCACTGACTCCACCTTCGACGTCACTCGCTTCCTGAAGGACCCCAGAAAAGGAGAGCCCCTCTGGGGCAGGAAAATTCGAAGCTTTTGTAATAGTTCCGACAGTGAGTTGACTCGGGCGAGTTACGGCTCGGTGCTGAGTTTCGACGCCAACGAACTCGACCCGGAGAATTCTCTCGCGGGCTTCCTCGACCGAGTTCCGCTCAGTTTACGGCGCTGGGCGTGTTACCCCATGCTGCTCGGGCGGGTTAGGAGGAATTTCAAGCATGTCATGCTAGTGGACGTTAACAGCGTGTTGATTTTCAACGACCCACTCGGGCGACTCAGGAATCGGAGTCCCGATTCGGTTTTCGTTTTTCCTAAGCGTGGTAAGAACTCGGAGCGAACTCAGACTCATCGCCTTGTTAACTCAGCAGTTTTGATGGGTGGTGCCCGCGGGATTCGGCGGCTGTCGCGGGCGATGCTGGTGGCGATTGTGCGAGCTGCTGTGCAGCACAAGAGGAAGAACTCGGTGTCAGACTCGGCAATTCTGAGTCAACTCGCAAGCAACGAGTTCGTGTTGAAGAACGTGGATTTGATCGTGGCAAGCGAGCCGTTACCGGAACCGAGTGCGCTCGCTTTTGGCGCGACGTCGTTTTCCGATTATTTCATAATTCAACGAGGTGTGGGTAACTCGGACTTAAATTCTATTGTTAAGAACCAAATTTGTTCTTCAGCTATGGATTCTTTTGTTTATAGTGATTGTGAGCAAATGGAAAAAAACAGAAAAATAAATACAAAATAGGAAAAAAATTAAAATAATTCTTGTATTTATTGGTCCTGCTTTCAGAAAGTACAGTAGTTTTCCTACATAAATTTTTCCACCTTCTCTCCTCTGTTATCAGTTTTGTTGTTAGTTGTATAACTGTATATCTATTGAAGTTTCCATGGGGGACCAGTCTTCCCCACAATAATCAACCTTGTAACTTCACTCATGTCCTTGTTACATATTATTTTTATGTTTTTAATTAGTCTATTAGTCAATTAAAATATAAAGATAGAGAATAATTGTGTATAACATTGAGAATGAATTCAAAATTGTAAAAAGGACTTATTGGTACAAACTATAAACAATTTGTAATTTGTATCAATTAAACTAAAATTGAACTAGAGAAACATTAATAACATTTTTTTTCATAATTTTCTCTATTATGAGTTCTTTAACTACTTTCTGAAACATCATAATTATTAATGTTGTTGTTTATAATGTTGTTGTTTATAAGTGAATGTGAATGTGAATATTTATGTATGAAAAATGTGAATGTGGGCGTATACGGCGTGGTCCTTTTGGAGGGTGAAGTCCAAAAGAAAGAGAAGAAAAAAATGGAAAAGAATAGAAAACTGGTTTGAGTGAAAGTGAAAGGAAGAAGAAATTTGAGTGGGTGATTGAAAGAGTAGCTGTAAAGGGCGTTGATGGTGCCATGTGCTCTTAATCTTTATGCCTCTCTTGCTGATTAACAGTTAATACCTATTGTTTGGTTCTGAATTTTTGGAATTCCAGCTTTATAAACCATAAAAGCCACCCAAACGTGCTTCTCCCTGCATTTCCCCGCCCCAAAACATGGTTTGGCTTTTCTGCCAAAACAAGATCCATTGCTTCGAGCGGTGTAAAAGCGATACTTTTTGGTTTAGTTTATTTAAAGAAGGTTATGGATTAATGCATTCTTAAGTTGATTAAGAACCTGTTAAGGAGAGGTATATGCATGAGAGTGCTGTTGTTTTGTTCTTTGCTGTTCCTTTCCAATAGTATTATTTTTTTATTCACTAGAGTAACTACAAGAAGATAACATTGTTTTCTATCATTTTGTATTTATTTTGAAAAATAACAAAATGACTACGATCGAATGAAAGAAGAAAGAGGATTAGGAGAAAAACTCTTCTCGTTGAGCTATAAACTTTCAAGAGATAAGTTTTGATTGATGAAATGAAGGTCTACTAATAAAAAGATTATTTTACACTAGAGACATGATGAAAAATATAAATAATATTAATATAAAAGTAAATACATTTGTATAAAAAGGCGTTAATTAGTTTCCAAACAATAAGGTAAAATATCAAATAAGATAAGTAAAATGATAAATTTATTGTTCCATTACAAATATACGATTGTTTTGTTCCCTAATAAGACAATGACAAAGTTATAACAAATAATATATAATTACTGTATCAATGGATTTTGATAGATATTAATTATCACGATCAGAGTATCTTGATAGTGAATATCTCTACAAAAGTTCTTGAGACTTTAAATTTGAATACTTTTTTAGCAAAAAGACCATTTCACTCATTACTTAATGATAAGTCTAGGTAAGTATTAATATATTTCAATTATAATTTTATTTTATATTTAGACACTTACAATTATTTTATGATCTATTTGTAGTAGATTTTTTTTTTTCAAAATTAACTTTTATTATGATTTTACCTTTGTATTATTGTTTACAAAAATGAGAATAATATTTCACTATATTCAAAATTGGATCATTCAAGTAATACAAGTCAGATAGTCTATCAATCACATAATGACTCTCACTTAAAGCAAAATATTTGCTCTATCAATTGAACTGAGAAACATCTATATATTATTCACACTTGAAATCAGCATTCATCATAGTTATGGATACTCTTTGTCACTCTCATTGTAGTCATTCCTATACTTAAGAAACACTTTATTGTGAAAAACAAACCTTACTTTAAATCTTACAAAAATTTTTTAGCCTCTTGCAGACAAACTTTTACCATAATAATAGTTCTATCATCCCAAGTATTACTCATAGTTATTCAAAATTTAAGAATTAGTTATGTAAATTGATTATCTTATAAGTCAATTCATAAGAATAATAAGTAAGACTTAAAGTTGATTTCCTAATAATATAGCAAATGGGATTTTGCGCCAAGCATGCAATGGAAGGATACAATGAACTTTGGATGCATAGTAATGAATGAGGTCCATACTGTACACATACTTCCATTTTCGAAAAGGACTTTAAGATTTGCATGTGAGTGCGCATTGTTTGATTCTGGAGCGAGCATGCAAGTATTTTATTGTCGTAACTTCACTAACAAATGGAACCGTGCATTCTCTTATGCACCTCTTTATTCTATGGTTTTGGTCCTTCTTCAACTGTCAAGGACCACCAGAATCACCAGCATTAAACTTTTAGTATTTCGGAAAGGAAAAATATTAAGAAAAAAAAACTTTTATACTTTTTGTTAATAATTTTTATATTTGAGTTGATGTCACCATATTATTATTAAATGATTATAAAAATATAATATATTGTTATGTCAAATTTAGCGCTGGTTTTTTATTAAAAATATTTTAAAATTAAATATAAAATAGTTTGAAAAAAAATCCAAACCAATTTGGTTAGTTTTTTTTCAAATCATTTTTATAAATACTTTTAAATATTTCACTTTAGTGAAATAAATTTATAAATATTAAAACATCCCAAAAAAATGGAGAAATTCACAATTAAGATGAGTGTAATGCACCATAATGAACACAAAACTGAATTAACATGTGATAATAAAATAATGAACATAAGTTGGAGAAAATAGAGTTTATGTCACATAATACCTTTTTTTTCCAGACATATATATAGACTATGTAAAATCAAACATAATAACACCATGTCTATTCATACCAGTCAGTGTAGTCTAAAGAACTTCACAATAGGATATATATATATATATATATAATCTCATCTTATATACATAAAAGTCAAAAGTCTTAAACTAGAGTATTTAAACTTCAAGAACTCCTATTAATCAGACATTCCAATTTCAATTTTACTATATGCTCAAACACATGATACTATCATTACAATTCAAAAATACAATTAAGAGGATAAGGGTAAACTAGTAATATATAAACATATTAACATAAAGAACTTAATAAAAACAACTCTAGTTATTATAACATAAAGTTAAAGTACCTTAAATCGATAAGTAAGTATAACAGTTCATATCAAACTTTTGTAATTTTAGTTTTAAGCACCAATCTCAATTATTACAAATTTCAAATATGACTTTCATCATACATAAAACCTACAAATGAACTTATCGTCTTCCGTGAAACTGGTATTAAGCTGATTAATTCCATTGAGTTACATCTAACCTAATACACAAGACTTAGATTACCAGAAAAATCTAAGAGAAAGGGTCAAGGTAAGTTCACACATCCAAATCTGAATTAAATCATCGGTGAAGCTTGAGGAGCTCTACTAAAACATAGATATCAAAACTTAATGCACACAACAAGCATAACTCATATATTGTCATAAATGTATCATTCACAACAACATACCTCATTTAGTCCATAACATCAAAGCAATAGTTATTTACTAAGCATTTGAACATCTACTGTTCAAAAATGATTTTTTTTTATTGACATGTGATAATAAAAGAATGAACATAAGTTAGAGAAAATAGAGTTTATGTCGCATAATACTCTATTCTTCAGACATATATATAGACTATGTAAAATCAAATATAATAACACCATGTCCATTCATACCAGTCATTGTAGTCTAAAGGACTTCACAATAGGATATATATATATATATAATCTCATCTTATATACATAAAAGTCAAAAGTCTTAAACTAGAGTATTTAAACTTCAAGAACTCCTATTACTTAGATGTTCCAATTTCAATTTTATTGCTCAAGCACATGATACTATCATTACAGTTCAAAAATACAATCAAGAGGATAAGGGTAAGCTAGTAATATATAAGCATATTAACATAAAGAACTTAGTAAAAACAACTCTAGTTATTATAACATAAAGTCAAAGTACCTTAAATCGATAAGTATAACAGTTTATATCAAACTTTTGTAATTTTAGTTTTAAGCACCAATCTCAATTATTACAAACTTCAAACATGAATTCTTTCATCACACATAAAATCTACAGATGAACTTATCGTCTTCCGTGAAACTGGTATTAAGCTGATTAATTCCATTGATTTACATCTAACCTAATACACAAGACTTAGATTACCAGAAAAATCTAAGAGAAAGGGTCAAGGTAAGTTCACACATCCAAAACTGAATTTCTGAGTTAAATCATCAGTGAAACTTGAGGAGCTCTATTAAAACATAGATATCAAAACTTAATGCACACAACAAGCATAATTCATATATTGTCATAAATGTATCATTCACAACAACATACCTCATTCAGTCCATAACATCAAGACAATAGTTATTTACTAAGCATTCGAACATCTACTGTTCTCACAAGTTCAATTAACACAAAATTAGTCATTTCATCAGACTATACAAAATTTCATTATTAGTGTTTGAGAACATTTCAAATTAAAACTGCATTTCATTAACTATCAAGTACTCTAACCTAATATACTATAGTAGATATTTAAGACTATTTTTCTTTACCTGGAGGTTTTCTTCAAACAGTTCCAAGATAAGACATGCTACACTTCCAAAAATCTAGAAACCTAGAACAGATTATCAAAATAGAATTAAATTTCATTATAATTCTCTAATTAAGTTGAGAAGAACAAGTTTTTCAATTGTCCCTACCAAGATAGATGACAAAAGCTAAAAAAAATAAATAAAGAACAAAAGATCATTAAAATAAATAATAACTTATTCGAGGTTTTGATAGGGTAGACTCATTCCTTAATTCTTTAATTATTGAGAAGTGTGATCAATATCTAAAAGTTATGAGTATAGAGAGAAATTTTCAATAAAAAAGAAAAAAATATCTGTAAAATTGACATGAGAAAATTAAAAGAGAACATAAATGAGATGCATGAGAGGATTTATAAAGGAAACACAAATGACATGTATCATAATTAAATTTACTGATTCAATTTTAAAATATTTATTAGTATTTATATATAACTTATTCGAGGTTTTAATAGGGTAGACTCTTTCCTTAATTCTTTGATTATTGAGAAGTGTGATCAATTTCTTGTGAGAAATTTTCAATAAAAAAAAGAAGAATTCGTAAAATTGACACGAGAAAATTAAAAGTGAGAACATAAATGAGATGCATGAAAAGATTTATAAAAAAAACACAAATGACATGTATCATAACTAAATTTACTGATTCAATTTTAAAATATTTATCAGTATTTATATATATATATATATATATATATATATATATTACTTCTATTATTGATTCAAACAATCTATTACAATAAATTTAATTCCTTAAATATGTATGTATATGTATATATACTCCATATTTTATATAATTCAAGTTAATAAATAGAATTAATTATAAATACACTCAAATAACTAATTTAATCAATATTTAAGTTTATAATTTTATTATCTTAATATTTTTTAACAATGAATACAAAGAACGGCATTAAATTTCTTTTTTCAACATTAATGTAAAATGGTTCTAAATTCATTGATCAATTTGGTTTACCATAAACATGAAATGATTCACACTGAAAAACTAAAAGAATTATAAATTAACAATATTGCCCCTTCTTATGAAACATATAAATGTAAATCGTGCACCTTATTACAAGAGAACATTATAAAATTTTATTTAATACTTATTCAAATTCAATATAAAAAATTACATAATATAAACTCTTACAACAGAAGAGTACACAGGCAGATGTTGTCTTCTAGTGCCCAAACCCACCAAAAGAAATAATGAATGATACATGTTTAGCAAAATCAATATAAGTACAATTTGTTTGATTTCTATAAATAATTAAGCCAAAGCATAACAAGATATATAATTAGTCCAACATGATATACTGTTGATAAAGAATTACTTAATATTCAACAGCTTAGTTTATAAAGCTAATTCAATTAATAAAAAAATAATGCCAATCTCACGCACGCGTCGAACATTTAACTTACTAATAGAATGATGTTAATTTAATGAAGGAGTTTATTTAAATAATTTTTAATATACTTCTTTTAGAGTAGTAGTAGTAGTTCAATAACATTTGAAAGATTGCCATTTTTAATAAACTTCGAAATCAATTATGCGTATTGCTTTTGTATATTTAAGTACGTTTTTCTAAAGTAATATATTTCAAAGTTATACTTCTAAAACTTTATTTAAATTAAATAGCCCTAGTAAATTAATTTCATTTTTACACACGAATATACAATGTTATCCAAAGTTCAAAAGCCCCAGAAATTAAATAATAATAATAATAAAAGATAACAGCATTTACATAACACAAATTAACTAAAAATAACAACCTTTTTTTTTATGTTTTCATTATATTGTGTGATAAGTGTAAAAAAACAATTTATACAGCAGCCCTTCTAAGCAACAAGAAATTAAAAAACAAATAGCACAATATAAATAAAACACAAACTTGAGAAAATAAAAGAATTGGACCTCATCACCAGTGTCTAGTGTCTTCATAGCTACAATACGCAAACATTGGAAGAGGCAGCAGCGGCAATCTAAAAGGAGAAAACTAAAAAATCACTCTCCATGCAGCGTCACATTCAAACTTGGACACTAACCACAGCCACGTCCATTATATAGGCCGAACCCAAACTATGGTATATACCCAATAAAACCCTCTATCCAACAGATAAGAGCATTTTAAGATAACTGAGGAAAGCTATAGTAACAAAAGAACCAGATTGCACTCTTTCATTGCAAGCCTAGAACAATTCGAATTTCTTTTTCAGCATGTCTTGCTTCCATCTTGGCAACTTATAAAAAGCTTCTTTTCCCATTCCAAATACCGTGGTGAACTCCTCCTCCGACAGGTAGGCCTGACCAATTAAAATGACCAACGAAAAATGTTATTTCAATCTACGCATAAAATTAAAAGAGAATAATATATCTTCGTCAAAGTGGAATGCAATTAAAGATGCCCTTTCAGTAGGTTTGTTATATTTATCATTAAAAATTTCAGGTAGGGAGCGTGTATTTCAAACTAAAATTAATACAACATAAAAAATCAATAGAAAGCGACTAACCTCTCTCCGTTTAAGATCAATTCCAGCCACATCATTACCAGATTTAGTCTTTAATTGTTCATAACTGAACGTCCTCTGACTACCATTTGACTCCTCCACGTTTTCTTGTTTTGGTTCCGTAACCTCATTGCTACCAGTTTCAGGGGCAAGTTCCCCTGTTGTTTCCTTGGCTTCTGCAACTTCTTCCACTCCAGAGGACTCACTTTTAGTTTCTGCAGCAAGAACTTCAACAAATATTGTGCAAACGATAGTCAATATGTTTTTTAATCCAAAGCAGACATTTAATTCTACGGTTCCAAATAAGGGAAAGAAAAAACTTAAAATTTATTAAATTGGCATGTGCTGTTTCTTCTTCTAAATCTGAATAAAGTTTCAGATATTCCAAGAATGTGGTACAACAATGGGTATGTATGACAAACTTTTCAATATATACTTTTAGTAGAAGAAAATAAGAAAAAAAATGAAATAATTTTCTCAGCAAACTAAAATTAGATAATGCATAAATTAATTTTAACTTACAGAGAAATTTAGTTTATTTTTACTTAATATATTTTTACCTAAAAGTGCTTGTAGAAAAGTTCATCCAAACATGTGTACTTTACAACAACGTTTCCACTATTTGCAGTTTACTAGCACGTGGGAAAGACAATTGCAGAATATATTATTATGATTAAATCATCAAAGAAGAACATTATTACATTAATCATTCAAAAGAAAAACACAAAAATCATAGTAGGGTGTTGTAAAGTATTTAACTTGGCAAACCCATTGAATTCAACATCATATTTAGACACCAAAAACTACTTTTCTTACCAGTGGGGCTATTTTCAGTGAGAGGACTACTGCTAGCCACAGGAGAACCATCAGGTGATGTTTTCTTCTTTTCAGCAGTAAGAACTGATGAAAGAGCAGCCACTGCTGCTGCTCTTTGTGATCCTGGACCTTTTCCAGATGCCTTAGGAGGAGTTACAGGCTTTGTCCCAGACGATGAATTAAATGCAGAGTTCAAAGCAGCTAAAGCTTCTGCCCTTTGTCTAGGTCCCCCTTGGCTTAACCCATTCAATCTATCTTGTGTCTGCAAGAACACACAAGATTGATTAGTTCACTGTTGATACTTGACCAGACCAGATTACCAGAACAACAGAAACCGCAAAGAACATAGATGATCCCCACTTGAAGTAAACCCACTAATATATTAATACATTCACACTGATCCATACGGAGCAAAAGGAATTCTAAAACTTCACTTCTTTAACTTCCATTTACAAAATAAAGAGAATGCTAGAATTTAATATTCTCTACTTGTTATAATGAATTATCAAATAATGTACTTTAGTTTAAAGATCATTGACTATAAAGGTACTCGATCATCTATAAAAGTGACCATACCATACTGGATGCTTTCTCAGATGACGAACTAAATGCATTAGATAAGGCTGCCAAAGCTTCAGCTCTTTGTCTTGGTCCCCCCAGACTTGACCCATTTGACTTATCCTATAACCAGGATCAGCCAAGTCTTATTAGACAGTAGAGGAACATACAGCATATTAATTAATGCCAACATCAAAATCAGGCATGATATTTATTGCTCTGACAAATTGCCTCTATACAAGCTTATAGAACCCATAACTTGGATATATATATATATATATATATATTTATACAAAAAGAGCACGGGGCGGGTGATATATCAGTACTTGAAACTTTGCAAGTAAACATACTGCTTATTACTTAAGTTTGTTTTTGGGTGGTTTTGATAAATATGACACAATAGTCTATAAGCTGGATTAATTTGCATGGTTCAAATTTTACCACAAAAAAAATGAGAAGTTGAGCCATACCTCGACAGTATGGCCAATCCCAAATAGTAATGCCACCTTTTTCTGAAATGAGTTCCCCTGAACCTGCAGGGTAAATTTATTTGGTAAGTCTCTCTACCACCACATCACATAGACAACACTAACTAACACTTCTTCATACATGGGAGCTGTACTATGTTATATTCAGAACTTTGTAAATCCTATCCATAATAACAATAATCTAACGGAATATCCCTAACCAATAAATCTGTTCTCTTCTCAACCAACAAAGACATACAAAATGCAGCTAAAGATAACGAGTGAAAATAATTAATTTTCAAAGGAAATACAGAACAAGACAAACTGGAAATGGATGTATTTATGTTTAAGTACATACCACAGCTTTTGCATGATCCCATGAGAAGTATGTTGTGAAAAAGCAAGGTTCATTCCCTTCCGTTACTTTATATAGTGGTACATGTGGAGATAGTCCCTCCAGAGATGCAGCCATATCTATGTATTTCTGAAGAAAATATTTGAGTATGCATCAACAATTTCAAGCAGAAGAAAATATACAAAAATAAAAGCCATAAGTTTTTTAGCATGTTACCTGGCCAATTTCAAAAGCATTTTGCTTTTGTTTTGGGTCCACAGAATTACCGAGCCAAATAAACACTTCTGCATGTGTGTCAAGTACAAGGATATCCTCTGGTAACAGGTCATCTTGAGAGAAGTTGTAAACCTCCTCTACCTGCAAGGTAGAATATAATAAAAAAACTAATTAGAATACATTCAGAACCCCCAGTGCTTACTGTATACAAATTTCATATAAATATAAAAAAAATTATAATGAAGTTACAGTAACAAAGCTCACCTTGAACTTTGCTGTTGGACCCACAACGGAAAAACAGAAATGGTCAGTGTATCGGTCAATAAATATGCAGCTACATGATAATATTATACAATAAGTAGCGTGACAAATAAACCTTACCTTTATTAAATGATATGGCGAACAAATGTGGTTCTCTGACAACCTCGTTAACAACCTTTTTGCTGGTGTAAGTTTGTTTTCCTCCTAGTGCAGACCAGAAAGCCGAGCTTTCTGTTCCTTCTTTAGCGTGCTTTAAAGTAACTCCTGGCTGAATATGGACAGTTTTCTCGTAAGCAAATAATGTATATAGCAAGCCTACTATTACTTTATCGTCATGTTAAACAAACAACTTTGTTCGGATGGAGGCGGAGGTAAGAAATAAGAGTGAAGGAAACAAAAGATAAGTATAGTGAAAAAAAGTAAATTGTTTGCATGCATAGAAATAGTAAGGAAAGAAATAACGAAGTTTATCGTTCCCGAGAAAAAGGGGTCTTATGGTTTTGGTTCACAAACTACGTTTTTTACTTTAGTTATTTTTGTTAAATCGTCCATCATGTTCATCCGACTGCTAAAGTTACCTACCGAAATATTGCAAAATCAGCAAGCTGACATCACCAAAAGTGCCGCATTATCATACAGCATTATAAGGAACTAAAGGAAAAAAAAGCAATATATTTTGTAAGACCAAAATATAAAAAAGGAACACATTTGCATGGAATAAACAAAAATTATTTGTAGGAACTAAAAAATAAAAACAATTTATTTATAACAACTAAGGTAAAAATAACTTATTTAAAGTCGAAGAAAAACTAGGTCAGATGAGTATTGAGAATTTCAACAAACAGGCCATTTTGACCTGCGGACTAAACTTCTGGCCCCACCTACATTTATAGGATTTTCTAGTCTTTCCAAGATCTTTACTTGTTTTCATTTTAATCCCTATAAACATGCCACTTATAACTTTTTGTTTTGGTCCTTGATGACATCATATGCTGATGTGGCACTTTTGGTGACATCGTCATCACTGATGTGGCGAATTTGCCAATATGGGATGTGGTGACATCATCAACATTAATTTTGACATCTAGAATTTCGGCAGGTACTATCTAGAAAAAAATTTTCTCGAGGCTTAAAGTAAAATAAAAATAATTAAGAACCAAAAACCAAAAGACCCCAATTTATCAGGGACGAATAACATATAATTAGGCCTAGAATTTATATTCAATGACATCTTTATCCTTTAAAAGATTTTATTGAACAGCTATTTCTGTAAAAAGAAAAAGAAAACCAACACGATTCCAGCCACAATTTCTATTCATCAATCAAAATAGTGATCTGAACTTCTAAATGAAGCTTTCTCAACTCATAATTCATCGCGGTGCATATTGTGTGTCTCCACACCACTCTATATAAAGAATGAGCATGGGGACTGAGTCTTCCAGTTCCAACATGTTCAACTAAAGGTAATGAGGAAAGATGGATCTTTAGCAATTATCGTAGACTCAAATGAGTTTAAATTGTAAGAAAATCAGAATTGTTTAAACAGTAAATTTTTCTGGAAGTTCTTCAATAATTTAAAATAAGATTAACAACCTAGTGCCAAGATCTTACCTTTAAAAATTCAGCAACCTTTGCTGCTAGCTGTTGCTGCTCAAAGGAACACTGATTTCCATGCCAGGTGAAAACTGTAGAGCCAGACTGCAGGACGAAACACTCGGTAGAATTCAATGATGACGGCACCTGTATAAGAATGACATATTATGAAGGAGTAGAAAAAAAATATAAGCCGCAATCTATAATTGAAGGAGAGGAAAAAATAAATATTTTCATGGTTACATACCGCATCACCTTGTACTGATTTATTGTTATGAATAGAAGTTCCGGAGATTCGAATAAGTGCAATACACTCTGCTGTGTATGTCTCATCTGATGCACCTTTGTCTGCTATTGATTTCTTGTATCCAGAGCTCAATCCTCCCTAAAATACGTGTATGTCATAAAATAATTAGTTTTTCTTTTCTAAGCTATAATATATACTACTTAAAACACCATATAGTTCTGGTCATGATACCTTAAGTACCACCATTGGTTGGAAAAGAGCAACAAATTGTGGTGCCTCTTTGCCTTCAAATATGCGACCCTGAAAGAAACTAACGTAATTATACACGTTTTCCAAGCGACATCCTCAAATTGAGTGTAGTATTTACGATACCTGTACAGGTCTACCCTTTAATGAGGTACACATTGTATTGGCCAACCGAGTAGCCGTTGTTTGGTCCTCCTGAGTATCAAATTTAACCAAAGGTCAAATCATTCAATTTGAATTAACAGTAGGGATAAATAATTATGAAGCAAATAATAGGTACTGAAAAACAATAATTAGTTTAATTGTACATAATGGTTCATGAGAAGTTACATCTTTAAGACGAAATCAAACTACTAATTGTATAAGTACTTGATTAATGAGTGATTACTCATTAACGACTTTTGAACAATGTTAATCAGTAAAGCGGTCAATTACAAGTATTTCAACACTATTCCTTTCCCCAAGGAGAAGAAGTAAATACTAGTTACCATATTTTAAATGGATAGCAAAAACAACACCTCTGTGTAGATCCTACAACTAATTATAGCAACTTTCATAAGTTTCTACTTTTGTGCTGTGATTAATTAATGGGAGAAAGGTAGCTCAACCCTATAAAAATTCACTAGTCCCCCTATTTTCATTGTGATCTTATATGTGTGATTATATAGGTATAGATTGCTTGATATGGAATGCCAATTACGGATATAGATCATGGTACTAATAGAGTATAGTTTGATCACATCTATCCAAAGATATCTTGCCAAGCCACCAATAAATAAAGCTAAGGACTTTGTAATCTATCTGCACAACATAGGCTTTGATATCACAACGTCGATCACAGCCAAAAATTATCAACCAAGTTTAATGAAAAAAAACAAGTTTGCCTATACATCCAAATTCTAGTTCAGTCCTAATTGTGTTGGCACTGAAAAGTGAATGCATCAGATTGAAATTACAATCCTCTCAATCACAATAAATCTAGATCTCAATCCGAAGGACGTAAATTACCTCAATGCTGTCTTTACCAAACCAACAGCACAAGAAGAAGTCTTCTTTCCTCTCTCCGGTGTGGTATGTGTATAGTACAATATAACAATCTCCACTATAAAATTTGCCAATTTCCTCCTTTGGCAATGCAGTCTTGGCATTTCCATTAATTCGCCATACCTAAAAATTTAAATAATATTACATGTTTCAGGGGTGCAAATTTAATCAAGCCAAGGAAAGTTTAAAGAAAATTATAACCCCACCTCTATCTTCCCACCTCGTTCAAGCAAAGGTGGAATTTCCTCATTTACGGGGGTACTTTTTGTCATTCCTTTGACACCCATACCTTGTTGCTTAAGCAGTGCTGACAGTACATCAAAAACCACACTTGTCAGTATGGCAAGCTACACAAAATGGCAAGTCAAAGTACAGGAGAGAAGAAATGATACGCACCTGCAACTTTTCCTCTCCCTTCCTCTGCATTGGTACTAGTGGATCCTGATGGCCAAGAATCAAAGTTGGACTTAAATGCATGTGTCTCATAACCTTGAATAATCCTGGTTATCCTAGTAGATTTTGGCCTATTTTGGCTTGCAACAAACTCCTGCAGATATTCATTAATTAATGATCCACTTTTAACTGACAAATGGATGGATTCTGTAAGAACTAGATTGTAGATTCTACAATGGCATTACCTCAACAGCTTGGCAGGCTGCTTTTCGTTCTTCAACTTGTGTTACACGACCAACCCAGACAAATATCTCAGCACCACAGTCCAATAAATAGCATTTGTTGTTTTCCAACAATGATTTAGACAGTTCAGCTTCCACGGGCTTAACCTCACCATTAGCAATACTGGAAAGAGAATGCACATGAAGTTATTCCTCATTTTAGTTATCAGAATGAAGCATTGTCAATGATCAGAATGCTAATCAACACATGATGATGTCACCATTTCTTCCAGCTCAAAATACTTAAATGCCTAATGCACACATATAGAGCAAACGAAGCATAAACTTAATATGAATTTATATATATAAAATTACTATCTCATACTGCTCAAAACTCCACCAAGCATCTCAGTCTACTCAATGTAGCACTTGGGCTCTGCGTAGTATACTAAATCCTATCATAACACCATCCCTAAAAGCCAACATCGCGGTGGTTCACTCTATGGTACTTCACTGTGTTACACTTAATTCAACTTACTTGTTAGTCAGAACTCTCCAAAGAAGCCCTCTGAGACCCTATCAACCAGCTCTAATATTGATTAAATGACTGCACTGAAGAACTTACATACTCTATTAAATCTCTAATACTACACACAATACCCAAGTCACCATCATCAAATATTTTAAATAATATGATGATATATTGTGATAAGCACTCAAACACTTACATACTCTACTTAGTCTCTCAAACTACTTAATGTGGGATTTATGCGCCCAATAATACCTCCAAGTCCCAATCATTATAAATTTTAACAAGAATGATGATAATGTTACTTAACAGAAAAAAAAATGTTGTCCTTATTATAATTCAATAAGCAGCAACAAAAAGACATATATTCAAGCATCCGATAGAATTAAAAGTCCACAATTTCAAACAAAATCTCATTTAACACAAAATACACAGAAATTGAGCATAAAACCTATGCATTGACCAAAAATTGGAACTGGGCTCTATCAGCCAATTGTCAACAAATATATCTACAGCAAGATCCCTTTGATATCATCTCTAAAACTTTTATCTTATTTTCTGCTCCCTTCTTAATAGCATTATCTTCACCCATATCCATCTTTCGCATTAGCTATTTATTAGTCTTCTCCTAACATAGACGAAACAAGAGCCTATTGTATCTTTTTTCTTTTTTACAAAAATAAGATAATATAGCAATTAATTATAAATTCTAATTGTCTTTGATCTTACTTGCATATCAGATGATTTACTGATTTAAAAAATAATATAGTAGCTGAAAATTCATTTGTTTTGATGTTATCATTTTGTCTTCGTTAAGAAGATGGCCAAATATAGCCTTCTCAAAACAGATGCATGGAGTGGAGGAAGGGTAATAGGGGCTTGAGGAGTACAAAACCAACATACCTATAAAGCCGAGCAGGAATTGACTCCGGAATAATATCATCTTCACTGATAACCTTCTTCCCAATGGGAGCAAAACCACCAAAGAGGACCCAAAACTCACCTGAGTCGGACTCCGTGTCTAACTTGCCATCATCTGAAAAGTGGGGTAGTTTTCATTAAGTAAAAATCTAAATGAAGTGCATTTGATGAACAGAAGTACTTAATTATATAATAGGAGAATTTCCCTTACCAACAATTGCAACATCACATTTCCCTTCATGATATTTTTCTTTAAGGAATTGTATAACTTCCAAAGCTTTGGCTCTTTCCTGAATATTGGAATTTGCACCATTGAACTGGTATATCTTATTCTGAGTGTCGACTATGAATACATCATCATGGTTCAATGAAGACCTTGCAAAAGGGATCTATCAAAAAGCAAAATGTCAAACTGCAAGTTCTCCAAATCAATTAAGTTAGAAAAAAGAGAACACTATACCTGTCTCAATCTAACAACTCTTTTCCCTTTGCATACATACAAACGTGTTTCAAACTCCTCTTCTTCAGGTTTTCTAAACCCAGATGCAACACCACCCGCTAATGGTATTATACATGGTTTAAAGTATGACAAAAACTTGTCAGATTCATGTCCTTGGATTTCCCTGTGCTGCACTGCACGCCCTCCAAGAGCAGCATCAAGTTCGACAGTTTTAATGGCTGCAGTTCCAGCCTCATCCTACAAGTAAAATCAGCATCAGTCAAGATTATTATTTCGTCAAAAAGATTATTGGTTTATGGCTTTCCAAACAGCTGTAACCCATGTTCAAAATAACTCAAACATCTAAATATTTTAAAAACAAGACAGTAAAAAGACCTTGAAGTAGTTCATTTTCAAACAAGCACAACTCTACAAGCTTCAGCATTCTACTCACCTCTTCATTTAAGGTAGGACAAAAAGTAATGTAAGATAAATTTGGCAAGATTCAGGATGGAGAAGGAGGAGGGTGAAAGTCCAAACTTACCTGACTTGTATCTTTTCCAATCCAGAAATGTAAATCATAAAAATAAGTGCCACTTTTGCCTTGAGTTGTCTGCAAATGCACACAGAATGATTGCTCAAATATAAATGAAAGTAAAAGATAACAACCTATATTTCACACTTCATGAAATTATGTCAATCACTTTGAAACTGTAATTTCAAAGAGGAGACATAGTGCTGTTTTCCTTATATATCATGTATATTGTATCTAATCTAACCCTGTAGATTATTATCTACTTCAATCTTTAGAGGATGAAGTGAATAATTTACAGCATTGCACAAAGGGCTAAAAAAGATTAACTAACTCCAAAATATCCAGCCTTATCACCAAACTCCAACACCACATACACTTGCAAACATATAAATGCATCCAAGGTAATATTGGATACAGTACACACCTGCAAGATGATGTAAGAATCTCCCATGTAGAATTTCCCATGATCAGATTTGGGCAACGGAACTGGCTGAAAATTCTCAATCCTCCATATTTCAGTCCCTCTACAGAATGTCAAGTTTCAAACTCTCAAAGCATATAGTATATTCAATACGTAAAATATAACATGAATGCAAGACATAAAATTATTCATGTCTAAACCCAACAGTTCATTCAGGGTAAAAAGTTCATGACATGGAACCAGAGACTCTATAACCTTGTGGTCGAGAGTCTAATTTTTATTGTCCATGATTCTTATTGATAAAAGTTAATTTCAACACATCGAAGTTTCATGGCGACATAAAGCGATTTTATGCAGATTCACGTCATAGATCAAGCTTAGGTTAATGATAGTGAATCAGTCATGTTTATAGCTGAAGATGGTTAGTTATTCTCTCTTATATTTATTTTTCAACTTTACTTTAATAATGGTATATATATATATATATATATATATATATATAGTTTCCTTTTTTTTAATCAAACTCTTTACTAAAAGGATACACTTTTTGACCAGCTCCCTGAAATGCAGGATCCAAAACTTTTGCTGAGCTAGACATGGCTCAAGTTCCTTCTAAAGTATCCTCTCTTTACAATGTGTGCAAAAGCAAAGGTAATCCACTGCATGAAGAAACCAATGTTAAGAAAAAATACGAATGAATCATTCATCACTATTCACATAAAGCAATTGCGTATTCCCTTATACTAGAATATTGTACATATGAGTGCATGATTTAAGATTATGAGTATCAAATGAGATGTAGAGAACAGCACGCATCAAAAGCCTTCACTTCCCAAAACAAAATATTTTTCTATATCTTTCAACTATCAACCATAGCACAGGCGGCAAGATTTTTCACGTTGGTTCTGGAAGAAAAAATCAGAGAAAGATTTATTCCCAAATTCCAACTGGTACATTTAATATAAATTTTCTTTCTATGTCTTCTCTGCACAATATTATGCACAAATAGCAAACAAAATGTATGTTCATAAATTTGAAAAATGATTAAATCAAGGACAACAAAATAAAATCCGTTTACTACAACCTTATATTTGAAATATTATATTCTTTAAAAGATGAATAAAGAAACTTATATTTGAAATATTATATTCTTTAAAAGATGAATAAAGAAAAAAGGAAAAGGGGCCAACTTTTGGGTTTCAAGTCACAAATTATACACTTAAATTATTCTAGAAGCCATGATGATATATAAATTTAGATGGAATAAAATACCCAAACATCCACTAAATGTAGCCGCCTTTCATATTCTCCAATAGTCATAGGCATTATGGAAGTGTCAAGCTAGCATCTAATTTTGAAAATAATATCACAGTATTACCACAAGTGCATTGACAAACATGGATTTTTAGGCTAAAGATTCGAACCTAGGGAGAAATTAGATGGATATCGATTCATTAGGTGGAAGCAGATACAAATCCATCCTGCTTCTACAAGCAGAAAAGGGAACATATGTTGAGATCAACAACAGATCTACATTCAGGTTCAAACCAAACCTTGAGATCTTAAAAGTAAATAGTCCAACCAACTGAACTACAGACACATACTCATACAAAAGTAGATAGATGCTAGAATTAAAAATATATACAACAGGATGTTAAAATAAGAATTAGATATAAGTAGTATGTAGTTTTATTGGAAAATTGTTATACGTTGTGCATATGAGTTGTACCTATCACTGTACCTAGGACTCTAGTTCTGGTTTTTTATCTTTGTTCTTCCCTCTGATCATTGTATCAGAATTCTATCAATATAAATATGAGAAGATGGCACATGTGTGATTTGAAATATAATGTCTCTTTTATTTATCTTAAGTTGGTATGATATGAGAGCGGGTTGATTATGCTATGATGGTCTCAATCTTCTTTGGTGAAGTATCCATCGTCGGCTACCATTCGTCGTCACAAGTTTCTTCAATGACCAATACATGTGCAACATCTCTCCAAGCGACAACCAACCACGTCAATCCCAAAAGTAGAATATGTTCCACGTGTGGCCATGCGCATAGTCTTGGTTCACCACTGCTCGGCATGTGACATCCACGTGCCTCCTTCCTCCTCTCACATAGCAACATCACACCTCCTCCACAGAAGCACCGAACCTCCTCATCTTTGACCGCTAGTTCTTCATTTCTAACATGGTTGATGGTCGAACCTAGGGTTTTCTATTTGTTTCTTATTGGCTGTTACTTCTCTATTGGTCTCCTTTATCAAAAATGTCTTCTAACCCTGTTGTCTCCTTCTTTAAAACTCCTACCATTATTTCTGAAAAACTGAATGGGAAAAATTATTTGTCTTGGTGTGCCACTTAGTTGAACTTTGGTTCCCTAACATAGGTTTCCACAATCACCTTGAACAAGACGGGAGTAATGTGCCATCTAATTAAGCTGAGTGGAAGAGAACTGATTTTTGGCTTTGTGCATTACTGTGGCAAATTATTGGGTACTCTTAGATTGTTTAAAATGTGCAACTCTTATGGAAAAAAGGCTCAAAATATTTTTTCAAATGATATTCAACACCTTTACAACTCCAACAATAGGCTTACCTCTCTTAAACAAAAAGATCACAACATGATGTCTTTAATGAGTGAAGCTCAATCTCCTCTTGAAGAATTAAAGATGTTCTAGGAGGTTGACTAATTAGAGGAAATCAAGAAGCTGGACAATTTCTATATGGTGTTGATCCTCTATGCCATACATGAAGACTTCAAACACGTTAGAGATCAACTTTGAACAAATCAGGCAGACTCCTTGTATTGCCCATCAGAATGCTATCATCAAAATCTTAATATTCCTCAAAAGGCTCTTGGTCAAGGTCTACTATATGAAGATAAATAAAATACCCAAATCTGTGGGTATTGCGATGTTGATTGAGGAAAATCTCCTACTGATAAATGCTCTACTACAAGACATTGTGTTTTCCTTAGAGGAAATATTATTTCTTGGAAAAGTAAGAAACAAAACATAGTTGCCCAATCAACTGTTGAAGCTGAATATAGGATAATGGCGTCTCTTAATTACGAACTTGTATCGATGAAACAATTCCCTCAAGAACTTAACTTTTGTCAGATTCAACAAATGAAAATGTCTTGTGATAACCAAACTACTCTCCACGTTGCTTCCAATCTAGTGTTCCATGAGAGGATTAAACGTATAAAAATTGACTATCATTTTATTCAAGAAAAGTTGTTGTCCAAGGAAATTTGTATTAAGTATGTTGGATCCAATGATCAAGTTGCAGATGTGTGAACAAAATCCTTAAGGGGACCTCGGATTGAATTCATAATTTCCAAGCTTGGTACATACAATTTGTACGCTCCGACTTGAAGGGGAGTGATAGAATAGGTACTAAATATAAGTAGTAAGTAGTAGTATTGGAAATCTACTACATGTTGTGTGTATGAGTTGTATCTATCTGTGTACCTAGGACTCTAGTTCTAGTTTTTGATCTTTGCTCTTCTCTCTACTCATTGTATCAAAATTCTCTCTATCAATATAAATATGAGAACAAAGTGAGGTGTGATTAAGCTCTTTGAAATATATTGTCTCTTTTATTTATCTTAAGTCGAGAAATAAATATGAAGACATTGATACCCAAAAGACCTCAAGTTTGGTTTATTAAGTCAGGAAAAAGAAAAAAAAAAGTTCTTAATAAGATAGGATAAAAGAATTGTACCACCTTCACATAAGGTTGTGGTAAAGCATGGTTTTAAAGTCAGAAGTTGTCTAACTAAAACTGGTCTACAAGAAATATTTTAAATTTTCTTAAGCAACAATTTTCCCTTGCTATTCGCATAATACATACTTACAAACACAAAAAGACACACACAAACATTAGATAGGATAAACAAACTCAGATCCATTCTTTTTGGATTGGAGTCAACCTAGTTTTTTTAGTTGACAAAAACTGAACATGCTAGACAGAAGGGATTTTTTCGTCTTCATGGTGCACGGGTTTTATAACACAAGAAAGCAAAATAATAACATTTAAGGCAAGAAGCATCACTCTAAAATGCAAACAATTTTCTAGCAGTGGGATTGCATTAATCAGGAAGCACAGATTTTAACTGCTTTTCAGTTAAGATCACAGTTTGCAACTACAGTGACCTAAATAATGTCATTTTAAATTTTTCACGCTATCACAAATCCAAAGTACCTTCAATAACAAGGTTTGGCTAATTATTCAGTAACATCATATGTCTTGTCAATTTTCTCAAGCAATGTTTGAGATGGAAAAAAATTAAAAAAAGAAATTAAGTCACCTTTATCTTTTCAAAAAGTCCCATTGGTGTCTTATTTAAGCATCCATGTTTATGTAGTTATTATAAGCAACATATTTCACCAGCTTCAACATTTCTCCACCATCGCAAATCACAATTTGACCAATGATATCATCAATTAACAATAAACGAACTGTATTGTTTTCTCTTATTTCTATCTCCTTTCTGCCACTTCTTCTCGTAAATCAATTAGCATTAGCAAATTAATATTAATATGCAAAAGAAGACTGCGACATAATTGCACTATTTTCTCCACAGATTACTTCTTTGACCAATGAAGCAACAAGGTCCTCGTTACCACAACAACCATCCATGACATACGTGTCCAAGCTTTCCAGTTCTCCTCTCAAACAAAAAGCAAACAGAAAAAAAAAAAACACGCGAATTGTCCAAAGCTTGGAAACACAACCAAAATCGAAAATCACAACAGAAAAAAATCGAATCACCTAAAGAAATAAAGCACAATAACGACGAAAATTCAAATACCGATCCAAAAAATAAAAAAAATAAACACAACATAACACGACGGAGCAAATACACACAGATCACCGGACACGAAACTCAATAAAATTGGAAAACAAAGAGAGCAAACAAACATCGAATCGGATAACACAACAGCGGCGACGAAAAATAGTAAGATCAGCGATTACAGGCAGCGTAAGAGAACAAGGCAAATTTGAATTTACCGAAGAGAAATTCAATTGAGGAATATACCTGAGATCTCAACGGCGATGATGAGGTCGAGAGAGAGAGTAATACAGTTGGAAAAGAAGGTTAATTATTGATGTTTCTGAGCGCGGTCTTTCTCTCTCTAACTTTTGAGGCTTTTGAGATTTGCAATTCAGAGAGAAAGAGAAGGAGTTGCAGGGAAAGAAGAAAAGAAAAAAGTGCGTCGTGTGTGGATGAATTATGACAACGATGATGATGGAAAAAGGGCGGTGAGATGAACAGAATGCGAAAGACAGAAAAAAATAAATAAATAAATAAAACAATAACAGAGAGAGAAAGAGAAGGAGAAGGGTTATTGTTATCGTTGTTGTTATTTGTTAAGACAAAAATTAAGGCCATGGTACGTTTACGGTGCCACCGTCCATGTTTCTTGCCTTTTTCTCTTTGCTTTTCTGTAAGAAATTAATTAATTAATTTTTTTGTGTTTTCTTTAATTTCCGTTACTACCAAGATTTGCCTCTTCAATTGCGCCTTAATTTGTTGTAATGGATAAATCAAAACGTGTACCCTAAATTTAGGGTTAGGAAGATAAATAAGGGAAAAAAAATAAAACAAGAGAAACCAATTGTTACCCACCTTCCCTAATGCTCCCGTTGTAATATTTTATATTGTTTTGGTGAAATTATGATTAAAAAATTATATATAATAAAGTAGAATAAATAAATTAAAATAAAATAAAGTAAGATATGAGGAAATTGAATGCAATTTCTCAGAATGGTTGTGACTTAGAAAGCATATCCAATTTGCAAATAAAGACATGGGAGTTCTGAAAGGCCAAAGGGTTCAAGCTTATGCGATCGGGACTCTTGTGTATAGGTGGCACAATGGCAGGTTTATAATATATGTACATACATTTTTTAACATTTAACTTTTTTTAATATAATTATTATTATATATAATAGATTAGTTATAAGTGTATGAATATATATGGATCCGATTGACTTCAATTTATTAGGATGTTGACTAGACTAACTAAACTTAACCGAAAAATATTTAATTTAATTTAATTACATTTTTTAATTTTATTTTATTCAGTTTTTAGGTTTTCCGAACTTAGACATGTCTCACTTTAGTAGTGGTCCTTGTAAGATTGTTTTATTGTTTGGACTTTAACAAAACTAAATGACTTTAATATGTTTAATATTTTCAAATCCTCTAATATATTGTGTTTTGTAATAAAAGATTTTACTATTTTAATTCTAACCTATTAAATAGGAAATTTTTAGTAAATTTAAATATATATTTTTTTAATTTTTTATGTTTTGTTTAAATAAAAAAATTCAAATCTTTAGAATTTTAATTCTTTTATTAAATGAAATATTTTAATTACCATCAAATATAAAAAAAATTATTTAAGTATGAAATACTTATTAAATAATTCAAAATTATTAATATTAATAACTTTTTTTTAGATTTTGGTTGATACTATTTTTTTTTTAAAAAAATATTTTTAATTACAAAATTATTCTCTATTAAAAAAACGTAATATTCAATACAAACTTCAATAAAATTAAGGTGGGAAAGAAAAAAAACAAGTGGAGGTTAAAAAATTATTATTATTTTAACAAAAGAACCAAATGACTAATAAATTACAAATATCTTAAAAATTTATAAATAAAGAATATACTAAAAGATTATAATATCCACAAACATAACATCTAAGAATTATTACTACATACACATGTCAAACATATTAAAATAAAACACCATTTTATAAGAGATCATATTCACGTAGACTTATTCTTTATATTTATTGAGTTTACCAATATCTTTATAAAATTTCTTATAAAAGATTGACCTAAAAGGATGAGAAAACTTCTTTTAATGATTTTAATAAAAAAGAATAATTTATTCTTAAATATTTATACACATGGTTATACACATTGTCATTAAACATTAATCATACATCATTTCATATGAACATTTTATAAATAATTACATTTGTTAACATGTGTCTTTTTGTAAAAAATGAAATGATAGTGAATTTGTTAGGTTGAGCCCAAATTTAATATAATAAGTTTAAAATATCTTTTTATCACATTCTTTCACGTAAAAGTCGTGAATGTTACAATTATTTTTATTATTGTCTGATACAAGTTACTAAAATTGTTCAAGCTCTTTGAAAAATATCAAATTAATTAAAAAATTTATTATGATCTTCAAGACCACTTCTTACAAGAAATATTTGAACATTCACTTTATATACAATGTGGATGTTAGAGAATTAAACATAAGAGAATTTACTTTCACACTAACTCTTCTAAAATAAGATTCTTAATTATTTTACTTGAAAACAAAATATTTATCTAGAGTTCATTAATATATTCTGTCAATATTAATAAGAAAAGAGATATTTAGTCTTATCAACCAAATAATAATCTTCAAAATTATTCATTGTAAGATGTTCTTAAATTTTTATGATAATTGAGACAAATAGTAAAAAGATTATAAGATTGAGAAATATCTACATGTTATCAACTTCTTTAAGGAGCATAATGTATTTAAGGATCATTGAAGCAAAAATATATGACAAAAAGTTTGCAACAAAACCACCATTATCAAAACATTAATTTAAGGACCACCTCTCATAAATGACAAAGTACATTCTCTATTATTTGATAAATGATATATCTCCTTTTAACTTGTCACATGATTTGTATCTCATCATCTTTCTCAAGAACATAGAGAAAAATATTCTTCAAGACAACTTTTCCAATCTGCTTATACATCTTTTGGGGACGCAAGGTGTGATTGAAAATTTTTAAACCATATTACATTTCAGTAAAAATTCCGTAATATTAAATGTAAATTAAAATATATCGATACTTTTATTTATAGCAGTAATATGTATTAACTTTAGAATTGTTTTAATTTGTAATTTACCTTTAGAAATATCTTAATAGCATCAACATGTGAATTGATATATTTGTATGTAATTTAATAAATGAATGATATAAAATATTTATAAAAATAAAAACTAAACGCATTAAAACAAGTTGATTAATATTTAATTAGTATATTAGATTAAAAAATAGTAGTTCGAATAAGAGGTCGCAGTGTCCTTTAATTAAAAGGTTGGATCTAGATCTTTATGACATGAGTTTGGATACGAAATATAATATTTTTTATTTTTATAAAAAATGATTCAAAATCAGATTATCGTGCTACGTATTGCCAAAGAACCTTTTGATTCCTAGTTGTTTACATGTTTAAAAATAGTGATAGAAAATCACAGCTTCAAAATTTAGTTAATAAACAAGACAACTACGTTTTGAAAGAAACTATGAGACGTGTCTCTAAATATAAGCATAGTGGTATTCAGGACTTGACCATAATTTTTTAATTCAAGAAAATGGGTGGATAAGAATAACAATGAAGAAAAAAAAAGTAGGAGTCGGCACCACGAAAAATTAAAAATGAATTAACTATAAGTCAATTAATGCGTATTTGATTGACTAAAGACTGCTTAATTATATGGTCAATGTAATAAATTCAGAATATTCGTTAATAGCACTCAACCAACTCAAATCCTCTCATATGTGTTCAATGAATTGTCAAATTGAAAGAGTTGAATAAATGACCGAAAGGTTACAATTAAGAAAAGCTTAGTAAACCACTCGCATTAATTGTTTTATATATTGAAAAATATAATTTGTAACTTTAGGTTATATATTATCATTGAGAATATTATATTTATTTTAACTAATAAAATTTTATACTTTTTTTCTAATAACTCACAATTCTATAATTTTCTTGCATATAAAAAAGTTTATGATTTTACTAAAAGAAAGAGTGTTGTTTTACTTTTCAAAAGTATGAAGAAGTGAATTCTGATAACCTGAAATGTGATTTTTTTTTTTTTTTTTTTTTTTTTTTTTT